>ERZ1649853.54-NODE-54-length-47591-cov-16.872160_pt1 | contig 47591 bp, 44 predicted proteins | sample MGYA00575353_ERZ1649853 | MGnify/ENA primary metagenome ERZ1649853 (study PRJEB40853, sample SAMN11349654) | freshwater sediment metagenome | isolation source: river sediment | host: Sediment | place: India: Okhla Barrage, New Delhi | collected 2017-02-21 ...
CCGTCCGCAGCCATCGTGTAGATCTCGTATGTCCCCGACCGGCGCGACGCGTACTCGAGGTGGCGCCCGTCCGGCGACCACGGGGGGTCCTCGTTGCTCCCCTCGCCGTGGGTCAGCCGGGTGACCGCGCCCGTCGCGAGGTCCAGGACCAGGACGTCGAAGCGCCCCTCGATCCGGGACACGTAGGCGAGCCGGTCGCCGCGCGGCGACCAGGCCGGAGAGTCGTTGTAGTTCCCCTCGTGCGTGACGCGGCGGACGTTCAGGCCCTCGGCGTCCATGATGTAGATCTGGGGCCCTCCGGAACGGTCCGACGTGAACGCGATCTCCCGCCCGTTCGGAGAGACGGCGGGCGAGGTCTCGATCGCCTGCGTCCGGGTGAGCCGCGTGTTCCGCCCGGTGGCGAGATCGACGACGTACAGCTCCGAGTTTCCGTCCGCGTCCGAATTGTACACGATCCGCTTCCCGTCGGGGAACCACGCGGGCGCCGAGTTCAGGCTGCCTCCCGCGGTCGGGAGGGCTCGCAGCCGGCCGTCGCTGTCCATCACGTGCACGGAGGGGGAGCCGGAGCGCCACGAGACGAAGGCGAGGCGCTGCCCGTCGGGCGACCACGCCGGGGAGAGATTGAGCGTCCCGCTCGTCGTCAGCCTCCGGATCCTCCTGCCGTCGTAGTCCATGAGGTAGATCTCCTTCCCCTCGCCGTGCTTGGAGGAGAAGGCGATCCGCGTCGTCGCGACGCCCGGCCGCCCCGTGAACTGGCGGACGAGGTCGTCCGCGACCTGGTGCGCCAGCCGCCGGACGAGGTCCGCTCCTCCCCCGTAACGGCGCGCGAACGGGAAGGTCGCGCTCGCCGTGTCGGCGAGGCGCGCCTCGACGTCGATCCGGTCCCCGACGGTCGCGAGGCGCGTCGTCACGACGGCGTCGGCCCCGACGGACCGCCAGGCCTCGTGCGGGAACTCGCCGGGGTTCGGCGGAACGACGAGCCCGTACAGGCCCGGATCCACGAGGTCGAAGAAGCCGGCGAACTCGAGGTCGTCGCGGAGCGTCTCGACGAGCTCGAGCGCCGCCTGGGCGTCGCGCGCGTCGGCCTCGGGAGCGGGCACGGCGATCGGGATCGGCGTGAACCCCTCCCCGGTCACGACGCCCGTCAATCGCGGTGGGGGCGTCTCCTCGGCGGCGGCGAGCGACGCGAGCGCGACGAGTAGGAGCGCGACGGCACGGTGGGCGATTGGCATCCGGGTCCTCGATCCGTTCATTCCGCGGGGCTCCAGCGGAACTCGAAGCGCGCCGAGAACGGCGCGTCGTCCCAGCCCCCCGGGAGAGGGGGGAGCGGCGATGCCTGCTCCACGGCCCGGACGGCCGAGCGATCGAGCGAGGGCACGCCGCTCGACCTCTCGATCTCGACGTTGCGGACGGAGCCGTCCCGCGCGATCTCGAACGTGACGGTGACGGACAGGGTCTCGCGGACCCCCTCCAGGACGGGGCGGATCCAGCGGCCCTGGAGCGCCGCCGTCACCGAGGCCCGATACCAGGCGAACCGGACGTCTCCTCCTTCGAGGGAGAAGATCCCCCCGCCCCCCCCCGCGGGAGCGCCTCCGTCCGCGGGGGAGGGGCCCGTCGGGCCCCCCGGCCCCGAAGGAGGGCCGGCAGCGGGCCCCGCCGAAGGCGGCGCAGGGGTCTCGAGCTTCGCCTCCGGCTTGTCGCTCGATTTGGCGCGGGGCTTGGGCTCCTCGACGCGGACAGCCTCCCGCGGCCGAGAGGGAGCTGCGGGCCGCGCCGGGATGGCCGCGGCGCCCGCCCCGCCGCGCGAGGGCGGGCCCGGAGGGGCGGCGAGCCCCACGATCCAGGCGTCCTCCTTCGGCGGCGTCCTTCCGTGGAGCCCCGGGAGGATCGCGAGCGCCGCCGAGAACCCGAGGTGGAAAACGAGCGAGGCGCCGACGAAGGGGGACACGGGGCTCGAGGGCGCTCGGAAGCGAACGACGACGCGAAGGCGCCTCACGGCTTCTTCCCTGACCTCGGCTCGAGCGGGACCGTCACGAGAGCCACACGGGTCACCCCCGCCTTCCGGATCCTGTCCATGACGAGCAGGACCTCCCCGTACGGGAGAAGCTTGTCCGCGCGGAGGAACACCGTCTCGTCGGGCCGCGCGGCGGCGAGGCTCCTCATCTGCCGCAGGAGCAGGTCGGGGTGGACCGGACGATCGTTGACCTGGATCCGGCCGTTGCGGTCGACCGCCACGACGACGCGGGCCTCCTCGATGTCCGTTGCCGACTCGGTCGCGGGCAGGTCCAGCTTGATCCCGCGCTCCAGCATCGGCGCCGCGACCAAGGAAATGATGAGGAGGACGAGCATGACGTCGACGAGAGGCGTGACGTTGATCTCCGCCAGGGGCCTCCGCCCCGCGCCGCGTCCCGAAGCGGCAGAAACGGGAGCGCCCACGGCGGTCAGGTCCTCCGCCCCTGTACCCGGTGGATGAAGTCGGCGATGAACTCGTCGGTCCTGGTGTCCATTTCCCGGAGCCGGGCGAGGAAGTGGTTGTACGCGATCACCGCCGGGATCGCCGCGCCGATGCCCGCGGCGGTGGTGACGAGCGCCTCGGCGATGCCCGGAGCGTACGCGGCGAGAGTCGCGGCCCCGGCGGCTCCGATCCCGTGGAACGCCTTCATGATCCCCCAGACGGTCCCGAAGAGACCGATGAACGGGGTGGCGCTCGCCGTCGTCGCGAGGAAGCCGAGGCTCCGCTCGAGCCGGGCCGACTGCACGAGGGCGCTCTTCCGCAGGATCCGGTCGAGGGCCTCGAGCTCGTCGCCGACGAAGGCGGTCCCCGAGGTCGGAGGGTTCAGGCTGATCTCCCGGAAGCCCGCGCGGAAGACCTCGGCCAGCGGGCTTTCCCGGAGCGTCGTCGTCGCATCCTGGATGGCGGCGAGCCCGCCGCCCTTGCGGAAGTGGACGAGGAAGGAGTCGGTCTCGCGCTCGGCCCTCCGGAAGGTCCGGAACCGCTCCGCGATGATCCCCCACGAGACGACGGAGAAGACGAGGAGCACGGTCAGGACGAAGCGTCCCATCGCGCCGGACTCGCGGAGGAGAGACCAGATTTCCACCTGTCCGGCAGCGGCCGCGGCGACGAACGGCATGGGCACGACCTCCGGGCGCATGCTAACCGAGCGCCCCGGGGGCGTCAAAACGCGCCCCGCCCCTGCGGATCTCCGCCGTGTGATAGCATCGCGCCCCGCCCGCGGCTCGCCTCGGCCGCGAGGCCCGGCGCGAGCGCATGCTCAAGAGCCTCCGCATCCGAAACGTCGCCGTGATCGCGGACGTCGCGATCGACTTCGGCCCCGGCCTCAACGTCCTCACGGGCGAGACGGGCGCTGGGAAGTCGATCGTCGTCGACTCCCTCGCGCTCGCGGCGGGGGACCGGTGCGAGGCGGGAAGGGTCCGGACCGGGGAGGAGCGCGCGGCCGTCGAGGCGCTGTTCTCGGTGGCGGAAGGGGCGCCCGTCGGAGCCGCGCTCGCGGCGCGGGGCCTGGACGACGCGGGCGGGGAGCTCGCCGTGCGCCGCGACCTGTCGTCGCAAGGGGGGAGCCGGGCCTTCGTCAACGGGTCGCCGACGACGCTCGGCGTGCTGCGCGAGATCGTCGACTCGCTCGTGGAGCTGCACGGCCAGCACGAGCACCAGGACCTGCTGCTTCCCGAGAGGCACCTCGAGCTCCTGGACCAGTTCGGCGGGCTCGCCGAGGCCGTGCACCGCATCGGGGAAGCGTTCGAGGCGGTGACCGGCGCTCGCGAGCGGCTCGATCGCCTGCGCGCGTCGGCCCGGGACGCGGAGTCGCGCGCGGACTCGCTGCGGCGCTCGATCGCCGAGATCGACGCGGCCGCGCCGAGGCCGGGCGAGATCGAGGGACTCGACCGAGACCGGCGCATCCTGCAGAGCGCGGGGCGTATGGCGGCGCTCGTGGACGACGTCGCGCGGCTCCTGTACGAGGGGGAGCCGTCGGCAGCCGCGCTCGCGGCGGCGGCCGCGCGCCGGGCGGCGGACGCGGCCGGCATCGATCCCTCCCTCCGGGAGATCGCGGAGCGGATCGAGGCGGCCCGTCTCGAGATCCAGGACGCCGGGGCCGCGTTCCGGGACTACCGCGACCGCTCGGACTTCGATCCCGCCCGGCTCGAGGCCGCGGAGGCGCGCCGCGCGGTGCTCGAGAGGCTGCGTGCGCGGTACGGGGGGGACGAGGGGGAGATCCTCGCGCACCGGGACGCGTGCGCGCGGGAGCTCTCGGATCTCGAGGACCTGGACGGCGCGATTCGCGAGGCGGAGGAGGAGGTCGGCCGGGTTCAGAGGCGATACTTGGAGGAGGCGGCTGCGGTCTCGGCTTCCCGGCGCGAGGCCGCGGAGCGGCTCGCGAAGGCGGTGCGGGGCGAGCTCCGGCCCCTCGCGATGGAGCGGGCCCGGCTCGTCGTCCGGTTCGAGCCCGCGCGCGGGCCTGTGCTCGAGGGGGCGGGGCCCGAGCCCGTTCCGCTCTCGCGCAGGGGAAGGGAGCGCGCGGAGTTCCTCCTCTCGGCGAATCCGGGCGAGGATCCGAGGCCGCTCTCGAGGATCGCGTCGGGAGGAGAGCTCTCCCGGGTGATGCTGGCGCTCCACGTGATTCTCGAGGGGGCGGGGCGGGGGAGGGTGCTCGTGTTCGACGAGGTGGACGCCGGCGTCGGGGGGGCGGTGGCGGACGCCGTGGGCGCGCGGCTGGCGCGGCTCGCCGAGCGGCATCAGGTGCTGTGCGTGACGCATCTCCCCCAGGTGGCCGCGCACGCGGAACACCACTACCATGTCCGCAAGCGCGTCGCCGCCGGCAGGACGATCGCAGAGGTGGAGAGGCTCGGCGAGGCCGATCGGCTCGACGAGCTGGCGAGGATGCTCGGCGGGCGGGGCCCCACCGCTGCCGCGCGCAGGAACGCCGCCGATCTCCTGGCGGCGGCGGCATCGCGGCCCCGCTCGAGAGGACGGAGGTTGGCGTGAAGCGCATCGCCGTGTACCCCGGGACGTTCGACCCCGTCACCTGCGGCCATCTCGACCTGATCGCCCGCGCGCGGACGCGGTTCGACCGGCTGGTCGTGGCCATCCTCGGAAACGAGGACAAGCGACCGATGTTCACGGTGGAGGAGAGGGCCGCGTTCCTGCGCGAGGCGGTCGCAGCGTGGCCGGACGTCGAGGTGGACACGTTCGAGGGGCTGCTGGTGGACTACGCCCGCCGCGTGGGGGCGACGGTGATCCTGCGCGGCCTGCGGGCGATCTCGGATTTCGAGTACGAGCTCCAGATGGCGATGATGAACCGGAGGCTCGCTCCGGAGCTCGAGACCGTCTTCCTGATGCCGAGCGAGGCCTACTCCTACGTCTCGAGCCGCCTGGTGCGCGAGGTTGCGCGGCTGGGAGGAAGCGTGGAGGGGATCGTCCCCGACGCCGTCGCCCGGGCGCTCTCGCTCCGACGCGCGGAAGGGTTTTGAGCGCCCGTCGCGGTTTCGGGGCGGTCTTCCCTGAGGCCCTCCGCTACGGCGACGGCGCCCTGAGGGTCCCCGCCTCCCCGTTCCGCCTGCAGGCGATCGACGGCCCCCGACTCGATCGCGCGTCGCGGAGCCCCGCCGAGATCGGGGACGCGCTGGGGCGGCCGATCGCGGCCCCGCCCCTCCCGGAGCTGTTCCGCGGCGCGCGCCGCGTCCTGGTCGTCGTGCCGGACGGGACGCGGACGGCGGCCACCGCGCTCTTCCTCCCCGCTCTCGTGGAGGCGATCGAGGTTGCGGGGCGGCCGAAGATCTCCTTCGCCGTCGCGAGCGGCATCCACAGGCCCCCGACGGAGGAGGAGATCCGCGGGATCCTGGGGCCGGACCTCGCGGGACGGTTCCCGGTCCTGCGGCACGATCCGGACGATCGGGCGTCGCTCGCCGATCTCGGGCGAACGCGGGCCGGCACGCCGGTTCGCGTGCTCGAGGCGGTGCGCCGCCACGATCGGATCGTCCTCGCGGGAGGCGCGGGGTTCCACTACTACGCCGGTTTCTCCGGCGGCCGCAAGGCGCTGGTTCCCGGGCTCTCGTCGCGAGAGACGGTCACGCGGAACCACCTGCGGGCGCTCCGGCCCGACGGCTCGCGACACCCGAAGGCGCGCGCCGGACGGCTCGACGGGAACCCGGTCCACCGGGACATGGTCGAGGGGGCTGCTCTCGTCGGTCCGGACCTGGTCGTCAACTCGGTGCTCTGCGACGGCGGCGGGATCGAGCGGCTCTTCGTGGGGCACTGGCGCCGCGCGCACGAGGCGGCGTGCCGTCACCTGCTCGCCACGCGCCGGGTCCGGGTGGCGCCCCGGGATCTCGTCGTCGCGTCCGCCGGAGGGGCGCCGGCGGACGTCAACCTGATCCAGTCCCACAAGGCGTTCGAGTCCGGGTTCGGCGCCTTGCGGCCCGGCGGCGTCTTTGTCCTCGTGGCGCGGTGCCCCGAAGGGGCGGGGCACGGCGACTTCCTCCCGTTCCTGGACCTTCCCGACGAGGGCGCGATGGCGGCGGAGCTCGCGGCGGACTTCCGCGTCTACCGGCAGACGGCGCTCGCGTGGTTCCGCAAGGCCTCGCGCTGCCGGCTCGTGCTCGTCTCCGATCTCCCCGCGGACACGGTCCGGCGGCTCCGCGCCGAGCCCGCCGGCAACCTCGCGGAGGCGTTCGCGATCGCGCGGCGTCACCTGAGCGAGGGGACGGAAGGGTGGGTGCTCGCCGCCGCCGGCCGCCTGCTCGTCGAGCCGGACGTTCCCCTGCGCGCTTGACCCCCTTCGAGCCCCCCCCCTATACTCGCGCCCGATGAGGTTCTCCCTCCTCGTCGCGGTGTCTCTATGGGCGGCCGTCGCTCGGGGGGCGGAGCCCCAGCCGGTCGTGCGCGTCGTGGACTTCGACGACATCGTCACGCCCGTGAGCGCCGACCGCGTGGTCCGGGCGATCGACAGGGCGGATCGGGACGGGGAGGCGCTCGTGGTGGTCCGCCTCGACACGCCGGGAGGGCTCGTCACGTCTCTCGAGCGGATCGTCCAGCGCCAGCTCGCCGCGAAGACGCCGATCGTGGCGTGGGTGGGGCCCGCGGGAGCGAAGGCGGCCTCCGCCGGGTTCCTGATCCTGATCGCGGCCGACGTCGCGGCGATGGCCCCGGGGACCCACACGGGGGCGGCGTCGGTGATCGGCTCCCTCGTCGGGTCGAACCCGGAGAACGACGTCGGCCTCCGCAAGGCGTCGAGCGACCTGGCGGCGCGGGCCCGCACGATCGCGGAGCACCGGGGGCGAAACGTCGACGCCTGCGCGGAAGCGGTGCTGTCCGCCGACGCGTACACCGACCGGCAGGCCCTGGAGCAGAACGTGATCGATCTGGTCGCGCGGGACGAGGGCGACCTCCTGCGGCAGCTCGACGGACGGGAGATCCGCCGCTTCGACGGGAGCGTCGTCCGGCTCTCGATTGCGGGGGCCCGCATCGAGAGGCTCGAGCCAAGGTTCCGGGACGAGGTGCTCGGGATCCTGGCCAACCCGATGGTGTCCTACCTGCTCCTGCTGCTCGGGCTGGGAGGGCTCTACGTGGAGATGAGCCATCCCGGCCTGATCTTCCCGGCGGTCGTCGGGGTGCTGTGCCTGCTCCTCTTCGCGTTCTCGGCGCAGGTGCTGCCCGTCTCCTCGATCGGCCTCCTTCTGATCCTGCTCGCGATCGTGCTGTTCGTGCTCGAGCTGAAGGTGGTCTCGCACGGCATGCTGACGGTCGGGGGGACGCTCTGCCTCGTCGTCGGATCCCTGATGCTCTTCCGCGGGCCGATTCCCGAGATGCGGCTGCCGCTCCTGGTCGTGCTCCCGGCGAGCCTCACGCTCGCCGCGGCGTGCAGCCTGGCGGTGCACCTGGCGGTGAAGGCGCAGCGCGCTCCGGTGTCGACTGGGGTCGAGGGGCTCCTGGGGGCGATCGGCGAGGTCTCGGAGGATCTGGCTCCCCGGGGGACCGTGTTCGTCCACGGGGAGATCTGGAACGCGGTCTCGGTCTCGGGCCCGGTCCCCAGGGGGGCGCGGGTCCGCATCGTCCGCGTCGATGCCATGACGTTGGCCGTCGAGCCGGCGGGAGACGGGCCGGCGGGAGGGGAATGAGATGCTTGGAATCGAGCTGCCGGTGGGGATCCTCGTCGCGCTGGTCGTGCTGATCATCATCGTCGCGAACGCGATCAAGATCTTGCCGGAGTACGAGCGGGGCGTCGTGTTCCGTCTCGGGCGGCTCCGGCAGATGGATTACGGACCCGGCCTCTTCCTCCTGATCCCGGTGGTCGACCGGATGATCCGGGTGTCGCTTCGCACGGTGGTCCACGACGTCCCCCCGCAGGACATCATCACCCGCGACAACGTGTCCGTGAAGGTGAACGCGGTGGTCTACTTCCGCGTGATGAACCCGCGCAAGGCGATCGTCGAGGTCGAGAACTACCACTACGCGACCAGCCAGCTCTCCCAGACGACGCTTCGGTCGGTGCTGGGCCAGGTCGAGCTGGACGAGCTGCTCGCCGAGAGGGAGAAGCTCAACCAGCAGTTGCAGGCCATCCTCGACAAGCACACGGATCCCTGGGGAATCAAGGTCTCGGCGGTCGAGGTCAAGCACGTCGACCTGCCGGTGGAGATGCAGCGCGCGATGGCCCGGCAGGCGGAGGCCGAGCGGGAGAAGAGGGCGAAGGTCATCCACGCCGAGGGGGAGTTCCAGGCGGCGGCGCAGCTCGCGAACGCGGCGGAGGCGATCGGCAAGCATCCGATCACGCTCCAGCTCCGGTACCTGCAGACCTTGACCGAGATCGCGTCCGAGAAGAACTCGACGATCGTCTTCCCGCTTCCGATCGACATGCTCAAGGGCTTCTTGCCGAAGTAAGGCGTCGGGGGCCGCGTGGACGGGGCCGAGCGCGACCGGGAGTGCCAGCCGGGAGCAGGAGAGCGCCCGGGGCCGGCCTCTTCGCGGGTGCTCGCGGGAGCGCTCGACGTGGCGGCGGACCTGGACTTCGACGGCCAGGCTCGCACGCTCGCGAGACTCGCGGCCCGGTGGACCGACGCGGACGCCGCGTTCGTGCTCGGGCCCGAGGAGGACCCGCAGGTTCTGGTGCCGGTCGCGTCCGAGCAGCGGCGCGGGGAGTGGGATCTCTCGGGGGCCCGGCTGTCCCTGGCCGACGTCCGGGCGTGGGCGGAGGGGGAGCCGCCCGCGAGTCTCGGATCGAGCTTCGGCGGCACGCTCCCCGCCGCGAGCCATCCCGTGGCTCTGCGGGGAAAGGGGGCGGATCCGATCGCGATGCTCGTTCTGTTGGGGGTCCGGGCCCCCGGCGCCGTGACGGAGGTGTCGGATCTCGCGGAGGCGTGCCGGCGATTCTTCGAGAACGCGTGCCACGTCCGCGCGATCCGCGAGCTCGTGATCCAGGACGATACGGTCCAGTGTTACAACCGGCGCTACTTCGAGGAGTTCCTCACGGAGGAGCTGGCCCGCGCGAGCCGGTTCCACGCCCCGCTGTCGCTCATCTTCTTCGACATGGACGGGCTCAAGCAGGTCAACAGCCTCCTGGGCCACGCGATGGGGAGCCGCTGCCTGTACGAGGTCTCGGTTCGCGTGCGGGGCAAGGTGCGGAAGTTCGATCGCCTGTTCCGGTTCGGCGGAGACGAGTTCTGCATCGTGCTCCCGGAGACGGAGTGGCACGGCGCGCTGGAGGTCGCCGAGCGGGTCCGGGTCGCGATCGCCGGCAAGCTCTTCCTGGCGGCGGAGCTCGGGGAGAAGGGGGGAGTCAAGATGACCGCCTCCTTCGGGATCGCGTCGTTCCCGCTGCACGCCCGCGCCAAGGGGGAGCTCCTCGAGCGGGCGGACTGGGCGATGCAGCGCGTCAAGAACGGGCTCAAGAACGCCATCGCCGTGGCCGAGATCGCGGGTGAGGAGCATGGGAGCTGATCCGGGCGACGAAGGCCGCGTCCGGGAGATCCGCCTCGAGGGGTGGGGGATCGGGGCGTCGGCGATCGTCGTCGCCGTCCTCCTCGTCGTCGCCTTCTGGAGCGGACGGGTCTACGAGCGGGCGACGGTCCCCGAGCCCGGTCCGGAGGCCCCCGATCCGCTGGGCAACGTGTCGCCGGCGGCCGGGGAATCCGCGGACGACCTGACGTTCTTCGACACGCTCGCGGGGGGCGGCAAGGCGGCGGAGCCCGGGCGGGAGGTGCGTGCGTCCCGCGAGACCCCGCCGTGCGCGGCCCCGGCGGCGCCCGCCGACGGGCCGTTCCTGGTCCAGGTCTTCGCGGGCCGGGACCGGCGAGCCGCCGAGGAACTGGTGGAGGCGCTTCGGGGGCAAGGCTATCCGGTCCGCGTGGAAGGGGAGAAGGAAGGGCGCGGGACGCTGCTCCGGGTCCGGGTCGGCGGCTACGCGACGCGAGCCGAGGCCCAGGAGGTCGCGGAGCGGCTCGCGACGGAAGGGCACGCCGGGGCGTGGGTGACCCGCCGCGACTGAAACCGCCGCGCCCGCGCGGGCCCGCGGCGGCGGCGCCCTCCCGGCGGCTGGTATCATGGGGCTCGTCGCCCTTGCGCCGCGGTGGGCGGGCCCTACATTCCGTACGACGGAGGAGCGCATCGTGAGGAACCCGGATCTACAGGACCAGGCCGATCGGGTCGCGGGGTTCGCGGAGAAGGTCGAGGCCCTCCGGAGGTTCCTTTGATGTCGACGGGAGACAGGCCGAGCTGGGCGAGATCGAGCGTCAGCTGACCCTCCCGGACGTGTGGGGGGACGCCGCGCGCGCCCGCGATCTCCAGCAGAGGCGCTCCCGGCTTCAGGGGGGGATCGACACGGCGATGGCTCTCGGACGGCTTCTCGACGACGCCCGGACCCTGCTCGAGCTCGGCCGAGAGGGGGAGGACGTGACTGCCGATCTGGGCGCCGCGGTGGAGGCGCTCGGGAAGCGGGTCGAGGAGGTGGAGCTGGCGACGCTGCTGACGGGGGAGCACGACGGCGCCGACGCCCTCCTGGAGATCCATCCCGGAGCGGGCGGAACCGAGTCCCAGGATTGGGCCGAGATGCTTCTCAGGATGTACCTGCGATGGGCCGAGCGCCGGGGGTTCGCCGTCGAGACGCTCGACTACCAGTCCGGGGACGAGGCCGGGATCAAGAGCGTGACGCTCGGGGTCCGCGGGGCGAATGCGTACGGGTATCTCCGCACGGAGCGGGGGGTCCACCGGCTGGTCCGGATCTCCCCGTTCGACGCGCAGTCGCGCCGCCACACGTCGTTCGCGTCGGTGGACGTGATCCCCGAGGTCGGAGGCGACGTCGAGGTCGCGATCGACGAGAAGGACCTCCGGATCGACACGTACCGGTCGTCGGGAGCCGGCGGCCAGCACGTGAACGTCACCGATTCGGCGGTGCGGATCACCCACCTGCCGAGCGGCATCGTCGTGACCTGCCAGAACGAGCGCTCGCAGCACAGGAACCGAGACGTCGCGATGCAGATCCTTCGCGCCAAGCTCCTGGATCGGGCGCGAAAGGAAGCGGAAGAGAGGATGGCCCAGGAGGTCGGCGAGAAGAAGAAGATCGAGTGGGGGAGCCAGATCCGGTCGTACGTCCTCGCGCCATACCGCCTCGTGAAGGATCACCGGAGCGGCCACGAGGTCGGGGACGCCGACCGGGTGCTCGACGGGGATCTGGACGGTTTCATCCGCGCGGCGCTGGCGGCCGCTCGGGGGGAGAAGGCCGCGGGGTCCGCCGGAACGGTGCGGGCGGGGGCGGAACGGTGAGCAAGGAGCCGAGGGACCGCGCCGACGTCGAGCTCGATCCTCGCGAGACGGAGATCCTGAAGTCCGTCATCCAGGCCCACATCGTGTCGGGGGAGCCGATCGGTTCCCGAACGCTCTCGAGGAGCCGGGGGCTCGACCTGTCCCCGGCGACGATCCGGAACATCATGTCGGATCTCGAGGAAAAGGGGCTGCTCGCGCAGCCCCACACGTCCGCGGGGCGGATCCCGACCGACATCGCGTACCGCGTGTACGTGGATCGGCTGATGGGGCCGCCTCGCATGGCGGCGTCGCAGGCGCAGGCGATCGACGAGGCGCTCCTCCGGAGCCGGAGCGAGATCCCCGAGCTCCTCGGCGAGGCGAGCCGGCAGCTGTCGCGGTTCTCGAAGCACGTCGGGGTTGTCCTGGCCCCCGAGCTGCGGCGCATCGTCGTCGAGCACGTCGAGTTCGTCCGGCTCGAGGCGAAGCGCGTCGTCGCGATCCTGGTGGATCGCGCCGGCATGGTGCACAACCGCATCCTCGAGATCGATGATCCGCTCGACCAGGACGATCTGGACCGGATGGGCCGGCAGGTCTCGGAGCAATTCGGTGGCTTTACCCTTCCCCGGATGCGTGAGGCCCTGCTGACGAGGATGTCCGAGGAGACGGCGCAGTGCGATCGGCTCGTGGCCGCCAGTCTCGAGCTGGGGCGCCTGGCGATCGAGCCCGGTCTCGGAGGCGACGTCTTCGTCGAGGGGGCGTCCAACCTCCTCGGCGCTCCGGAATTCGCGAGCGTGCGGCGCATGAGGGCGCTCTTCCGCACGCTCGAGGAGAAGAGCCGCCTCGTCGAGCTGCTGAGCCGCGTCCTCGATGGGGAGGGGGTGCAGGTCGTCATCGGGAGCGAGAACCCGGTGTCGGATCTCGCGGACTGCTCGGTGGTGGCGTCGACCTACGGCTCCGGCGACCGCATCATGGGGACGGTCGGCATCGTCGGGCCGACGAGAATGGAATACGCGAGGGCGATCGCGCTCGTCGATCACTTGGCGAAGGTGCTCACGCGCCTCCTCTCGGCCACGGGGCCGCGAGGGTAGCATCCGGTCGGGCGGGGCGCCCGGGGAGAAGCACTCATGAGCGAGGCGACGGACCGGAGGTCTCCCGACGGCCTCGAGCCGTCGGAAGACGTCGAGATCCTCGAGGTCGTCGGCATGGACGAGGACTCGCCGCCCGCGGCGGCCGGGGAGGAGGTGGAGATCGTCTTCGAGCCGGTGCCCGCGCCGCCCGCGATCCCCGCCGAAGAAGAGGAGACCGCGCGGGAGGTGGATGCCCTGAAGGAGCGCCTCCTGAGGCTCCGGGCGGACTTCGAGAACTTCAAGAAGCGGGCGAGCCGGGAGCAGCGGGAATCCGAGCAGCGCGCGGCGGGCCGCCTGATCGCCACCCTCCTCCCCGTCGTGGACGACCTCGAGCGCGCGCTCGCCGCCGCCCGTTCCGAAGCGGGAGGCGAGGGGCTCCGCGCGGGCGTCGAGATGATCCATCGGCAGCTGCTCGAGGCCCTCTCGCGGGAGGGAGTTCGCCCGGTGGACGCGGTCGGCTGCCGCTTCGACCCGAACGTGCACGATGCGGTGGCGACCGACGACTCGGCGGCGCAGCCGCCGCAGACGGTCGTGGAGGAGCTGCGGCGAGGCTACTGGCTCCACGATCGTCTCCTCCGTCCGGCCCTGGTCACCGTCAGCGTCGCTCCGGGAGGCGCGCCGGACGCCTCGCCGGCCGGCGAGGAGGGGTAGATGGGGAAGGTCATCGGGATCGATCTCGGGACGACGAACTGTTGCGTGGCGGTGATGGAGGGGGGGAAGCCCCGGGTGATCACCAGCCGGGAGGGGAGCAGGACCACGCCGTCGGTGGTCGCCTTCACGGCGCGGGGCGAGCGGCTCATCGGGCAGATCGCGAAGCGCCAGGCCCTGACCAACCCCCAGAACACGATCTACGCGGTGAAGCGGCTCATCGGCCGGAAGTACGACTCGATCGAGGTCGCCCGGGCGAAACAGCTCGTTCCGTACGAGATCGTTTCTTCGCCGAACGGCGACGCGTGGATCCGGGCGCGGGAGAAGGACTACTCCCCTCCGGAGCTTTCGGCGATGTTCCTGTCGAAGCTGCGCGAGATGGCGGAGGACTTCACGGGCAGCGAGGTGAGCGAGGCGATCATCACGGTCCCGGCGTACTTCGACGACTCGCAGCGGCAGGCCACGAAGGACGCGGGCCGGATCGCGGGCCTGAACGTCCTTCGCATCATCAACGAGCCGACGGCGGCCTCGCTCGCCTACGGGCTCGACGAGGGGACGACGCCGAAGCGGATCGCCGTGTTCGACCTCGGCGGGGGAACGTTCGACATCTCGATCCTCCAGCTCGGCGACGGCGTCTTCGAGGTCAAGGCGACGTCCGGGGACACGTTTCTCGGCGGGGAGGACTTCGACCAGCGGATCGTCGATTGGCTGCTCGACGTCGCGCGCAACGAGTCCGGCGTCGATCTGCGGGCGGACCGGCTTGCGCTCCAGCGCCTGAAGGAGGCCGCGGAGAAGGCCAAGTGCGAGCTCTCGCACGAGGAGTCGGCGGAGATCAACCTGCCGTTCATCAGCGCCGACGAGGGCGGGGCGCGCCACCTTCGCGCGGTTCTGACGCGGGAGGCGCTCGAGGGTCTCGTCGAGGACCTGATCGAGAAGACGAGGAGGCCGAGCGAGGAGGCCCTTCGGATGGCGGGGCTCCGCAAGGAGGACATCGACGAGGTCCTCCTCGTGGGCGGACAGACCAGGATGCCCCGCGTGATCCAGGTCGTCCGCGAGATCTTCGGCCGGGAGCCGAACCAGAAGATCAACCCGGACGAGGTGGTCGGGATCGGCGCGGCCATCCAGGCCGGGATCCTGAAGGGCGACGTCAAGGACATGGTGCTCCTCGACGTGACGCCGCTCTCGCTCGGGATCGAGACCCGCGGCGGGATGTTCACGAAGATCATCGAGCGGAATTCCACGATCCCGACGCGCAAGTCTCGGATCTTCACGACGGTGGCGGACAACCAGGCCAAGGTGGAGGTCCACGTGCTGCAGGGGGAGCGCGAGGTCGCCGCCCACAACAAGTCGCTCGGGCGCTTCGAACTCGTGGGGATCCCTCCGGCGCCGAAGGGTGTCCCGCAGATCGAGGTGACGTTCGACATCGACTCGAACGGGATCGTGAACGTGCAGGCCCGGGACATCGCGACGAGCCGCGAGCAGAAGATCCTCGTGACGCCGTCGGGCGGCCTGACGGAGGAGGAGATCCAGGGGATCATCGAGGACGCCGGGAAGCACGCCGAGGAGGACCGCAGGCGGGCGGAGCTGGTCCGGGTGAAGGGGAGGCTCGAGGGGCTGGTGGACAGCAGCCAGAAGAGCTTCGCCGAGTTCGGCTCGATGCTGTCCCCGGAGCAGCAGTCGTCCGTGCGCAAGATCCTCGACACCGCCCGCAAGGCGCTGGCCGGGGGGAGCGTGGCGGAGTGCACGCAGGCGCTCGAGCGCATCGCGGAGGTGGGCCGCATCCTCTCCGAGGTGATCCTTTACGACCCGGGCTCGTTCGAGTCGGAGAAGGAGCGCGAGGGGGCCGATTCGGTCGAGGAGGCCTGATGTGCCCGGGGAGGAGCTCCGGTGTCCGACCGTGACTACTACGAGATCCTGGGGGTCCCTCGAGAAGCGGACGGCCCCGCGATCAAGAAGGCGTACCGCCGCCTCGCGCTGAAGTACCACCCGGACAAGAACCCGGGCGACAAGCAGGCCGAGGAGCGCTTCAAGGAGGCGGCGGAGGCGTACGCCGTGCTGTCGGACCCCGAGAAGCGGTCCCGTTACGACCGCTTCGGGAGGTCCGGCCTCGGCGCGCAGGGGGGGTTCCAGGGGTTCGACCAGGAGATCTTCGGGGACTTCGCGGACATCCTCGGCGACCTGTTCGGCTTCGGGGGGCTGTTCGGCGGAGGGCGCCGGCGCCCGGCGCGCCACCCGGGGGACGATCTCCGCTACGATCTCGAGCTCGAGTTCGAGGAGGCCGTGCGGGGGCTCGAGACGAAGATCCAGGTTCCCCGCACGGAGCGCTGCCCGGATTGCGGCGGGCGCGGATCGAAGAGCCCCGAGGGGATCCGCTCGTGCCAGCAGTGCGGCGGGCGCGGCCAGGTGGCCTTCCAGCAGGGGTTCTTCACGCTGACGCGGCCGTGCGGACGATGCCGAGGGGCGGGCCGCGTCATCGTCTCCCCGTGTCCCGCCTGCAGGGGAGAGGGGCGCGTGCGCCGGGAGCGGACGCTGACCGTCCGGATCCCGCCCGGCGTCGACGAGGGGATGCACCTCCGCTTGCAGGGGGAGGGGGAGGCCAGCCCCGACGAGGGGCCTCCCGGAGACCTGTACGTCGTCGTCCACGTGGCTCCCCACGAGTACTTCCGGAGGGACGGCTCGCACTTGCGCTGCGAGGTGCCGATCTCGTTCGCCCTTGCCGCTCTCGGGGGGCGGGTGCGGGTGCGCACGCTCGACGGCGGCGAGGAGATGGAGATCCCTCCCGGCACCCAGACGGGGACGACGCTGAAGCTCTCCGGGAAGGGCGTTCCGTCGGTCGGGGGCGGAGCCCGCGGGGACCAGTACGTCACGCTGACGGTGAGGACCCCGACGCGGCTTTCGGCCGAGCAGCGGGAGCTGCTGGAGAAGCTCGGGCGCCTCGAAGGGGAGGAGGCTGCCGACCGCGGGCTCTTCGACCGGGTGAAGGACATCTTCGGTTGACGTCGCGGGAGCGGGCCCCCTGGATGGCGCTGGTCGTGGACGTTCCCGCGGCCGTCGAGGAAGAGTTGTCGGCCGAGATCGGGTCGGATGCCCTCGGCGTCCTGGTCGAGAGGGGCGCGAAGGGGTGGAACGTCCTCGAGGTGTGCCTCCCCGGCGACGCCGACGTCGCGGCACGCGCGCGGGCGGCCGAGGCGTCGTTGGCCGCGCGGGGGCTCTCTCCCGGGGGGCGGGTCCGGATCCGGCCGATCGAGGATGGCCGGTGGGTCGAGCGCTACCGGGCCGCGCTCGTTCCGCTGCCGATCGGCGATCGCTTCGTCGTTCTCCCGTCCCCTCGATGCGAGGGGACCGGGGGGCGCGAGCCGTTGCGGATCGTGCCGGGCCGCGCCTTCGGCACCGGGGAGCACCCGACGACGAGATTGTGCGCGGCGGCGCTCGAGCGCGCCGTGCGGAGCGGGTCCCGCTGGCTCGATCTCGGCACCGGGAGCGGAATCCTCGCGGTCCTCGCCGCCCGTTGCGGCGCAGGGGCGGTCGTGGCGGTGGACGTGGATCCCGACGCCGTCGAGGCGGCTCGCGAGACGGTTCTCGCGAACGCGGTCGAGGACCGTGTGAGCGTCCGTCTCGGATCGGTGGAAGCGCTCGCGGGGGCCGACCTCGACGGGTGCGTAGCGAACGTGGCGGCCCCGTTCTTCCTCGCCCGGGCCGGGGAGATCGCATCGTGCCTTCGCGCGGGAGGGTCGCTCCTCTCGTCGGGCGTCCTGGCCGCCGAGGCGGCGTCCGTCGCGGCGGCGTTCGAGGACGCGGGGATCGAGACCGAGGAAACGAGAACGGAGGGGGAGTGGGCGATCCTCGTCTCCCGGCGCAGGGGGGCCTGAGTCGATGGCGGAGCGGCTGCGCCGCGCGTGGCATGCCCGCGTCGAGGGCGAGGGGGAGCTCGTCCGGCTCGCCGGGGAGGAGGCCCACCACGTCGTCCGGGTGCTGAGGCTGCGGCCCGGCGATCGCCTGTCGGTCTTCGACGGCGGCGGTCGCGAGTGGGAAGCCGTTCTCGAGTCCGCGGGCGGGTGGGGCGCGGACGTCCGCATCGGGCCCGAGATGGCGGGCGTCACCGACCCGTCGTTCCCGGTTTCCGTCCACCAGGCGCTCTGCCGTCCGGAGCGGGTCGAGTGGGCGATCCAGAAGGGAACGGAGGTGGGAGCATCCGGCTTCCGGCTCTGGCCCGCGGAGCGATCCCAGGTCGATCCCCCGTCGGCGGAACGGCTCGCGCGACTCGGCCGCGTCGCCCTGGAAGCCAGCAAGCAGAGCGGCCGGCGGCGCGTGCCGTCGGTCGAGGTCGAGGGCTCCTTGCCGGGCACCGTGCCCCCGGGAGTCGTCGGGCTCCTCCTGGAGGCGGGGACCGGAGTTCCCCCGATCGCGGTGCGGCTCGCCGAGACCCGGCCGCGCGCGGCGTGGATCGTCGTGGGTCCGGAGGGAGGGCTCTCTCCCGCCGAGTCCGCCGCGCTCGCCGGAAGCGGGTGGCTCCCTGCCGGGCTGGGGCCGCGGGTGCTGCGGACGGAAACCGCCGGGGTCGTCGCGTGCGCGCTCGTGCTCCACGCCTGGGGCGATCTGGGGGCGAAGGCGGGCTCTTGAGGGGAGCGGCCGGGCCTCCCTATAATCGCCGGCTCGCCCGGGAAACGGATCGGACCGCGGCGGCGCGGGAGCGCCGCGCGCCGGGGAGAAGGGATGGCGTTCACTCCGAGCCGACGGATCTGGATGAACGGGAGTCTCGTTCCCTGGGAGGAGGCGCGCATCCACGTCCTCTCCCACGTCGTGCACTACGGATCGTCGGTCTTCGAGGGGATCCGGTGCTACGAGACGCGGCGGGGGCCCGCCGTCTTCCGCCTGCGCGAGCACGTGCGAAGGCTCTTCGACTCCGCGAAGGTCTACCGGATGCCGCTGCCGTACTCGACGGACGCGATCGTCGCGGCCTGTCGCGAGACCGTGCGCGACAGCGGGCTCGCCTCCTGCTACATCCGTCCCTTCGCGTACCGTGGGTTCGGGGACGTCGGCGTGAACCCCCTCGGATGCCCGGTCGAGGTGGTGATCGCGGTGTGGGGCTGGGGGGCCTACCTCGGCGCCGCGGCCCTCGAGGAGGGCGTGGACGTGCAGGTCTCGTCGTGGACGAGGCTCGCGCCGAACACGCTCCCGACCCTCGCGAAGGCGGGGGCGAACTACGCGAACTCGCAGCTCATCAAGATGGAAGCGCTCGCGAACGGCTTCGCCGAGGGGATCGCCCTCGACAGCCAGGGGTACGTGAGCGAGGGCTCGGGCGAGAACCTCTTCGTCGTGCGAGGCGGACGGCTCGTGACCCCTCCGATGGGGGCGTCGATCCTCCCCGGGATCACGCGTGCGAGCGTCATCTCGCTCGCGGGGGACGCGGGGCTCGAGGTCGTCGAGCAGAGAGTGCCCCGGGAAGCTCTGTACCTCGCCGACGAGCTGTTCTTCACGGGGACTGCGGCCGAGATCACGCCGATCCGGAGCGTGGACCGGATCGAGATCGGTAGCGGGGAGCCCGGTCCGATCACGCGGAAGCTGGTTGCCGCGTTCCGGGGAATCCTGTCGGGGGACGCCGAGGATCCCCACGGGTGGATGGAGCCGGTCTAGCGGCCCCTCCCCGGGGTCGCGCAGCACCCGGCCGGGGAACGGGGCCGCGCGGCGCGCATTTGACTCCCCACCGTCCGGTCCCTAGATTCGACCGCGTCACGGGCCGGCGGCCGGCCCGAAGCGCGGCCCGTGCGGCCGTGGGGGACGCGTCGTGCACATCAACGACCTCCTGAAGCTCGCGACCGATCAGCAGGCTTCCGACCTGCACCTCAAGGTGGGCAGCCATCCGGTCATCCGGGTCGACGGGCGCCTGATCCCGCTGGCCGACCAGAAGCGCCTCATGCAGGAGGACACGATCGCGATGGCGTTCAGCATCATGAGCGCCCGCCAGAAGCAGAAGTTCAAGGACAACTTCGAGATCGACATGGCCTATTCCGTGCCCGGGCTCGGGCGGTTCCGCTGCAGCGTCTTCCAGCAGCGCGGGACCGTGGGCCTGGTGCTCCGCGTGATCCCCGTGCGGATCCAGACCGTCCGGGACCTCCTCCTCCCGCAGGTGCTCGAGCAGATCGGGGCGGAGAGGCGGGGACTCGTGCTCGTGACCGGGACCACGGGCTCCGGGAAGTCGACCACGCTCGCGGCGCTGATCGACTACATCAACTCGACGCGGACCGAGCACGTCATGACGATCGAGGACCCGATCGAGTTCCTGCACCGGGACAAGAAGAGCTTGGTGAACCAGCGCGAGGTCGAGGTCGACACGAAGTCGTTCGCCACCGCCCTGCGATCCGCCCTTCGGCAGGACCCCGACGTCATCCTGGTGGGCGAGATGCGGGACTACGAGACGATCGAGACGGCGATCACCGCGGGGGAGACGGGCCACCTCGTGTTCTCCACGCTCCACACGCTCGACGCGACGGAGACGATCAACCGGATCATCTCGGTCTTTCCCCCCCATCAGCAGAAGCAGATTCGCCTGCAGCTCGCCGCGGTCCTGCGGGCCGTCGTGTCGATGCGCCTGGTCCCGCGCGCGGACGGCCGCGGCCGAGTGCCCGCGGTCGAGGTGCTCCGCTCCACGGCCTACATCCGGGACTGCATCGAGAACAAGGAGAAGACGAAGCTCATCCACGATGCGATCGTCCAGGGCACGTCCCAGTACGGGATGCAGACCTTCGACCAGTCGCTGTACTGGCTCTACAAGGGCGACCTGATCACCCTGGAGGAGGCGCTCCGGCAGGCGTCGAACCCGGACGAGTTCAAGCTCAAGGTCGCGGGGATCCAGTCGACCGCCGACATGTCGCAGGAGGAAATGGAGCGGATGGTGCAGGGCCCGGACGCCGCGACGCCCGGCGGCTCCGGCTCCGCGTTCGAATTCACGAAGTTCTGATCCGGCGCCGGACCGCTCCCGGAGGCGGCCCGGACGCCCGCCGGCGGGGGAAGGATGGGCCGCAAGGCGCGGCGCGGGGCCGAGCCGCAACCGACGCTGCTCGAGCGGGCGGCGGCGGTGGCGGCGCGGCGTCCGCTCTCACGGGCGGAGGTCCGGGAGCGCCTGCTGCGCACGGGCGAGTAGCGCGGCGCCGTGGAGGCCGTCCTCGACCGCCTCGAGGAAGCCGGCCTCGTCGACGACGCGCGGCTCGCCGCCGGCCTCCTCCTCTCCGGATCGTCGCGACCGGGCCGTGCTCCGGAGCGTCTGTTCCGGGAGATCGAGAGAAGAGGAATCCCCGCGGAGATCGTCCGGGCCGCCTGGAGGCGCCTCGTCGCGGCCGGCGACGTCGATCCCTCGGGAGGGCTCGAGCGGGAGGCGGCGCGCCGTCTCGCCGCGGAGGGGGGCGCTCTCGACCGCCGCGGCTTCGCCCGCGTGTATAATGCGCTGCTTCGCGCGGGCTTCGAGCCCGAGGCCGTCGAGGCGGCGCTGGCGTCTCGCCGGCCCCCCGATCTCGAAGCCTGAGGGGCCCTCCGCCACGCGGGACGCCCCGCGCTCGGCGCCGGGGAGGCCCCGTGCCCGGCGGAAAGGACGAGACGATGACCTCGGCCGAGACTCGCCGCACGTTCCTGGAGTTCTTCGCCGAGCGCGGGCACCGGATCGTGCCCAGCTCTCCCCTCGTTCTTCCGAACGACCCCACCTTGCTGTTCGCGAACGCGGGGATGAACCAGTTCAAGGACGTGTTCACCGGCCGAGAGAGGCGGGAGTGGACCCGGGCCGCCTCCTCGCAGAAGTGCCTCAGGGTCTCGGGGAAGCACAACGACCTCGAGCAGGTCGGGCGGACGCCGAGGCACCACACGTTCTTCGAGATGCTCGGGAACTTCTCGTTCGGCGACTATTTCAAGGATGACGCGATCCGCTTCGCGTGGGACCTCGTGACCCGCGTCTTGGGGGTCCCGGCGGACCGGCTGTGGGTGACGGTGTTCGGGGGATCGGGATCCGCGCCGGCGGACGAGGAGGCGTACGCCCTCTGGCGCGACGCGGTGGGGGTCCCGCCCGACCGGATCCTGCGGCTCGGCGAGAAGGACAACTTCTGGCGGATGGGGGATATCGGGCCGTGCGGCCCGTGCAGCGAGATCCACTTCGATCTCGGCGAGGACCTTCGCTCGACGGAAGGGGAATCGACCCCCGCGACCGACGACCGGCGTTACGTGGAGATCTGGAACCTGGTGTTCATGCAGTTCGAGCAGCGGGCCGACGGGTCCTACGCTCCGCTGCCGGCGCCGAGCATCGACACCGGGATGGGGCTGGAGCGGATCGCGGCCGTGCTCCAGGACAAGCGCAGCAACTACGACACCGACCTCTTCCGGCCGATCCTCGAGGCCGCCGCGGCGCGGGCCGGGGCGCGCTACGGGAGCGATCCCGACCGGGACTTCTCCCTCAGGGTGATCGCCGATCACGCACGGGCGCTCTGCTTCCTGGTCGCGGACGGGGTCGTGCCGGCGAACGACAAGCGGGGCTACGTCCTGCGGCGGATCCTGCGCCGCGCGATCCGGCACGGGCTGAAGCTGGGCATCGAGGAGCCGTTCCTCCACGAGGTGACGCCGGCGGTCGTCGAGGGCCTCGGAGGCGCCTACCCGGAGCTCCTGGCGGCATCGGACGCGATCCTCGAGGTCGCGCGGCGCGAGGAGGAGCGGTTCGCCGACACCGTGACCGCGGGAATCCGTCTCCTCGAGAAAGCGATCTCGGAAAGGAAGGAGGGCGAGACCCTCCTCCCCGGCTCCGAGCTGTTCCGCCTGTACGACACCTTCGGCCTGCCGCTCGATCTCGCCCAGGACATCGCGGAGGAGCGGGGAATCTCGCTGGACCTCGACGGCTTCGAGCGCGCGATGGCGCTCCAGCGCTCCCGGGCCCAGGCGTCCTGGAGGGCGGGGCACAGGGAGGAGGTCGCCGGCGTCTGGGGCCCCCTGCGGGAGCGCCTTCATACCCGGTTCGAGGGGTATCGAACGACGAGGCTCGACGGGGTGCGGGTGGCGGCGCTCCTGGCGGCGGGCGAGGTCGTCGAGGCGATCGAGGACGGAGCGGAGGGGGAGGCGCTGCTCGATGCGACGCCCTTCTACGCCGAGGCGGGAGGCCAGGTGGGGGATACGGGGACCCTCTCGGGGCCGTCCGGCATCGTCCACGTTCTCGACACGAGAAGGCCCGCGGAAGGGCTCGTCGCCCACCGCGTCCGGGTCGAGAGAGGACGGATCGCGGTCGGCGACGAGGTCGTCGCCGAGGTGGACGAGGCGAGGAGGAACGCGATCCGGCGCAACCACACGGCGACGCATCTCCTGCACGCGGCGCTCCGGGAGGTCGTGGGAGCGCACGTGAAGCAGGCCGGGTCCCTGGTCGCGCCCGAGCGGCTGCGCTTCGATTTCTCCCACTTCGCCGGCCTCACCGAGAGGGCCCTCGCCGACATCGAGTCGCTCGTGAACCGCAAGGTGCTCGAGGACCTCCCCGTGCGCTTCGAGGAGACCGGCCTCGAGGAAGCGCTCGCGAGCGGGGCGACGGCGCTCTTCGGAGAGAAGTACGGGGAGCGGGTGCGCGTGGTCCGCGTGGGCGACTTCTCGACCGAGCTGTGCGGGGGCACGCACTGCTCGCGGTCGGGGGAGATCGGGCTCGTGAAGATCCTCCAGGAGCGCGGGATCGCGGCGGGGACCCGCCGGATCGAGGCGATCACGGGGGAGGTCTCGCTCCGGAGGTTTCGGGAGGACCACGAGACGGTTCGTGCCGTCGAGGGCTTCCTGTCCGTTTCGAGGGAGGGCCTCCTGGAGGAATTACGAAAACGTTCCGAGCAGGCGAAGGCGCTTCAGAGGGATCTGGAGCAGCAGAAGGTGAAGCTGGCGCGGGTCGAGCTTGCCCGGAAGGCCTCCGATCCCGAGATTGTAGAGGGGGTGAAGGTCGTCGCCGCCCGCGTCGACGGGCTCTCCGCTGCGGAGACCCGGGCGCTCGCGGACGACCTTCGCCGGAGGCTCGGGTCCGGATGCGTGATCCTGGGACGTGCGGAAGCGGACAAGGCCTACCTCCTCGTGACGGTCACCGAGGACCTGGCGCCGACCCTGCCCGCGGGAAAGCTGGTGCGGGAGCTGGCGAGGGCGATCGGCGGCGGGGGTGGGGGCAAGAGCGACCTCGCGGAGGCGGGTGGCAGGGACCCCTCGCGTCTCGACGACGCGCTCGGGACGCCCGCGGTGTCCAGGGCGATCCGGTCGAGGCTCGGAGGAGCAGAGGCTCCCTGACGTTCCTCGCGCTGCTGGCGCTCATGGGGCCCGCCGCCGTTCCTTCGGGCGCGATCGCCGCGGACGACCTGCTCTACTACTTCGAGGACGGGGCGATCGTCATCACGAACACGCCCGACCGGCGGGACGCGCGTCCGGTCCCATCGGCGTCGCAATTCCATCGCTCGTCCGCCGCGCTCCCGGCGACCCCGTACGATCCCTTCATCGCCACCGTCGCGAAGGAGAACGGGCTCGATCCGGCGCTGATCAAGGCCGTGGCCCTCGTCGAGTCCGGCTTCGAGCCGCGCGCGGTGTCCCGCAAGGGGGCCAGAGGAATCATGCAGCTGATGCCCGCGACGGCGCGGCGCTATGGGGTCGCGGATCCCCACGACCCGTACGAGAGCCTGCGGGCCGGGGCCGAGCACCTGCGGGACCTGCTCGACGAGTTCGGCGGCGACGTCTCGCTGGCGCTGGCGGCGTACAACGCGGGAGCGGGCGCCGTGCGGCGGCACGGGGGGGTGCCGGCGTATGCGGAGACGCGGGAATACGTCCGGCGCGTGCAGGCGCGTCTCGGGGGGGAGCGCCGGCTCCCTTCCGGGAAGCCGACGGCGGCCGCGCTCGCGGTGACCCTCCAGGTTTCGGGCGACGGCTCCGTGATCCTGTCCAACTGAGGTCCGCGCCGCCTCCTCCCCCGCGGCCCTCCCGGTGGAGTCCAGGATCGAAATCCCCGGGAATCCCGTCCCCATGGCTCCGCCTCGTTTTCTTGCGGACGAAGAATCCGCAGGATGGCGGGTTTTTGAAGATCGTCCTTGACAACGGTCGGGGACCGGGATATCTGAAACTCGAACGGTTCGGCGGGTTCGAAGCGCCGGGGTTTGGGGGGGCGCATGAGCCAATTGGGGAGGCTGGGGCAGGTCCGGAGGCCGACGTCCGCGGCCGCTCGAGAGAACGGGACGTCGGCAAGGCTCGGAGGGTACCTGAGGCACCTCCGAGAAGGGTACGGGTTCACGCTCCGGAAGGTCGAGGAGCAGGCGATGGCGCTCGGCGAGGCGATCGACAACTCCCAGCTGAGCCGTTTCGAGAAGGGGAAGGCGATCCCCTCGTTCGAGAAGCTGCGCGCGCTCGCCAGGATCTTCAACGTGTCGGTGCAGACGTTCTCGGACGTTCTCGACGTCGAGCGCTTCGAGGAGTTCAAGCCGGAGTCCGACGACTTCGACGGGCTTCTGAGAGCCGGCGACGACCTGATCGGCGCGGGAGACCACGGCAAGGCGTTCGTCGCGTACGAGCGCGCCGTGGAGGTGGCCGGGGCGGGAGACGCTTCCCCCCGCTCCGCCGAGCGGGCCGCCGAGGCCCGGTGCGACATGGCCGGCGCGCTGCGGGGCCTGGGCAAGCTCGCCATGACCGAGCGCGAGTTCCGGGAGATCCTGAAGACGCGCTCCCTGCTGAGCCGAAGGACGCAGACGCGCGCGCTTCTCGGCCTCGCCTACGTGTACCGGGAGATGGGCGACTACTACCTGGCGAGCGTGCTCGCGCGGGAGGCGCTCGATCTCGCCGCGGCCGACGGGGACCTCAAGAACCAGGCGGGCGTGCTCAACTCGCTCGGCACCATCCACCTCGACGAGGGGGACGCGGAGCGCGCGCTCGGCTATTGCCAGCGCGCGATCCAGGTCCTCGAATCGGTGGGGGGGCAGGAGAGCGCGCGCGCGACTGCCATGACGAACTGCGGCGCGTGCCTCGTCGCGGTCGGCCGCTGCGACGAGGGGATCCGCTGCCTGCAGGAGGCGCTCGCCCGGGCTCGCGAGCACGGGTTCCGGCGCGTGGCGGCCGTGGCGCTGTCGCGGCTCGCGGAGGCGCATCTGGAGAAGGGAGACCACGAGAGAGCCTCCGCCTTCCTCGCGGAGTCGGACGCCCTGGCTTCCCGGGCGGACGAGATGTACAACGACATCCTGTTCCTCAACACGTATTACCGGTGGGAGATGGCCCGCGCGGAGGAGAACCCGACGCGGGAGAAAATCGCGTTCGGCCGTCTGCGTCACCTCCGGGCGCTGATCGAGAGGCGCTTCCCCGAGGTGGAGCAGTTCGACCGGCACGTGGAGAAGATCGGGAGGAGCCATGCGAACTAAGCTGGGCACCCTCTGCGCAGTGCTTGTACTGACGGCCGCCGGCGGCTGGGTCGAGGCCGGCGAGAGCGCCGGTCGCACCGCCGACGCGAGGAGCCTCGGACTGTCGCGGGTCGAGATCGCATCCGGGAAGACCGCGGTCGCGTGGAGCATCCTGGCGCTGGAGTTGGGCTGCGTCGACCCCATCGTGTCCCCGATCGACGAAACCCGCTTCATGGTGCGGTGCGAGACGGTGTCGGGGCACTCCATCCGGATCCTCCTTTCGCAGGGCACTTCCGGAATCAGCGACGACATCGGCCCGTTCCGGGGGAGCAAGTCCGACACGGACGACATCCCCATCGGTACGACGGAAACGGAGTGGTAAGGGGGAGCGCCGCTTCCCGATCCGATTGAAGGCGCGCCGCCTCCGTGGTACCGTTCGCGGCCGCGGAGGCCGCGATGCGCCCGAACCTCCCGAACACGCTGACGCTCCTGCGGATCTTTCTCGTCCCGCTGCTCGTCGTCGTGCTCCTGACGCCCCCGTGGGCCTTCGCCTGGGTGAGGTTCCAGCTCCAGGACGTCCAGTACGCGAGCTGGGTCGCGCACCTCGTGGCGTTCTTCTCCCGCTGGCGGGAGGTGATCGCGGTCGTGATCTTCCTCGTCGCGGCGGGGACCGACTGGCTCGACGGCTACCTCGCCCGGGCCCGGGGCGAGGTGACGAGCCTGGGGCAGCTCCTCGACCCGATCGCCGACAAGCTGCTCACCGCGTCTGCGTTCATCTCGCTCGTCGAGCTGAGGCTCGCCCCGGCGTGGATGGTCGTGGTGATCATCGCGCGCGAGTTCGCGGTCACGGGGCTGCGAAGCGTGGCCGCGGTTCGAGGAGTCGTGATCCCCGCCTCGCGTTGGGGCAAGCTCAAGACGACGACCCAGGTCGTGGCGATCGCGCTGATGATCCTCACGAACACGCTCGAGCGATGGGGCCGCTTCGGTTTCCTCGGAGTGGCGTCGCTGTGGGTCGCCATGCTGGTCACCGTCGCGTCCGCCGCCGACTACTGCCTCCAGTTCGTGCGCCGCGTCGGATTCGAGGAGGCGCCGTAGGCGCCGAGGCGCGCGACGGGTCGAACGCGCCTCGCTTCCCGTGTACCATAAGCGTCCGGGACCCCCGATGAGGCTGTTCATCGCGATCGAGCTTCCTCCGTCCGTCCGGCGCGAGCTCTCGGCGCTCCAGGAGCGTCTGAGGCCGCGCTGCCCTGGGTGGCGCTTCGTGCGGGCCGAGGGAATCCACTTGACGCTCCGCTTCCTCGGAGAGGTGGACGCGGCCCGCGACGCGGCGTCGCGGGGGGCGTGGCGCGAGGCCGCCGCCGCCTCGGCCGCGATCCGTCTCCGGATCGGGGGCCTCGGGGTGTTCCCCGGCGCCGCCCGCCCCCGGGTCCTCTGGGTCGGCACGAACGAGGCTTCGGAGAGCGCGGGACGGCTCGAGGCCCTCGCGCGCAGGATGGAGGAGGCCGCGCGGGCCTGCGGGTTCCCGCCCGAAACGAGACCGTTCCGCGCTCACCTGACGCTCGCCCGGGCCGGGAGCGGGGGACCGCCCGCGCTCCCTCCACCCGATGCGGGGGGGTGCGCGCTCGATGTCCGCGCGGAGGAGGCGGCGCTGATCCGGAGCGAGCTCCGCCCCGACGGCGCCCGGTACTCGCGGATCGAGGCGTTTCCTCTCGGGGGTGGCGCTTGATCTCCTGGACGCTCGTCGCGTGCCTCGCCTTCGGGTTCGCGGCCGGGAGCGTGCCTACGGGGCACCTCGTCGCCGGCCGGTTGCGGGGCGGCGACCTCCGGCGGCTGGGGAGCCGGAGCACCGGCGCGGCCAACGTGTTCCGCGTCCTGGGTCCGGCGCCGGCGCTCCTGACGCTCGCCCTGGACGCGGCCAAGGGGGCCGCGGTCGCGATCCTCGTGCGGGAGCTCGTTCCGGGCCGGGAGGGGCTCCCGGAGGCGGCCGGCCTGGCGGCCGTCCTCGGCCACGTTTTCCCTCCGTGGCTGCGATGGCGCGGGGGGAAGGGGGTCGCGACCTCCGCCGGCGTCCTCGCGCCGCTCGCCCCGGCCGCGGTGCTCCTGTCGCTGGCGTCGTTCGGCCTCGTGCTCGGGGTCTGGCGCCGCGCCTCGGCGGGATCGATCGCGGGGGCGCTCTCGTTCCCGATCTGGGCGGCGCTCCTCGGGGAGAGCCGGAGCGTGCTGCTCGCGGGTTCGGCGACCGCGGCGATCGTGCTCTTCAGCCATCGAGAGAATGTCTCTCGCCTGTTGGCGGGGGAGGAGCCGGCGCTGCGCCGGCCGCGTCGCGGCGGCGCGGAGGACGAGCCTTGAACCGAGGGGCCCCCGTCTCGGTGGTGGGCGGAGGCGCGTGGGGGACCGCGCTCTCGATCCACCTGGCCCGCCTCGGGCATCCGGTGGGGCTCTGGATGCGCGAGGCGGATCTCGTCGCGCGCATGCTCGAACGGCGGGACAACCCGCAGTACCTCCCCGGCGTGCGGATTCCCGAGGAGGTGACGCCGACCGCGGAGCTCGGCCCCCTCCTCCGTCGCGCCGAGATCGTCGTGGCGGCGGTGCCCTCGCATCACGCGCGCTCCGTGTACCGCGGGATGAGGGCATCGATGGGGGACCGCGTCCCTGTGATCGTCGCAACGAAGGGGATCGAGGAGGGGAGCCTCGCGCTCCCGGCGGAAGTGGCGGCGCAAGAGCTGGGAGCCGGTCGGCCCGTCGCCGTCCTCTCGGGCCCCTCCTTCGCGGCGGAGGTCGCGCGCGGCGTCCCGACGGCGGTCGTCGTGGCGTCGGCGAACGGCGACCTCGCGGTCCGGATCCGGGACCTCTTCTCGTCGGGGAACCTCCGGCTGTACGCGAACCGCGACGTGCTCGGGGTTCAGCTGGCCGGAGCGCTCAAGAACGTGATCGCGGTCGCGGCGGGCGTGCTCGACGGTCTCGGAGAGGGCCGCAACACCCTCGCAGCGCTGGTCACGAGGGGCCTCGCGGAGATGCGCAGGCTCGGTCTCGCGCTGGGCGCCGATCCGGCGACGTTCGCGGGGCTGGCGGGCCTGGGCGACCTCGTCCTGACCTGTACCGGGGATCTCTCGAGGAACCGAGGCGTCGGCAGGGCGATCGGCCGCGGCGAGCGCCTCGAGGACGTGCTGGGGCGGAGCTCGTTCGTGGCCGAGGGGGTCCGGACGGCGCGGGCCGCGCGCGAGATGGGGCGCCGTGCGTGCGTGGCGATGCCGATCGTGGACGAGGTTCATGCGCTGCTCTTCGAGGACGCGTCGCCGAAGGAAGCCGTGGCCCGTCTCATGAGCCGCCCCCTGACCTCGGAGGACGGAGGGGAGCCCGAACCCGGGCGCTGACGAGCGCGGGTCCCGCGGGCATCTCGCGGGCCTCCGCGAGGGACGGTACGCTTGATCGATCTGCACGCGCACATCCTGCCGGGAGTCGACGACGGCGTGAAGACCGAGGACGAGTCGGTGGAGTTCGCCCGGGCGGCGGCAGCCGACGGCATCCGGACGCTCGTGGCGACCCCGCACTGCAAGGACGGCTTCTTCGAGAACGACAGGGGGAGCGTCCTGGCTGCGGTGGCGAGGCTGCGCGCCCGGCTCGCCGGGGAGGGCGTGCCCCTCGAGGTCGTTCCGGGGGCCGAGGTGCATCTCGCGCCGGACCTCCCCGCCCGCGTCCGGGACGGGCGCGCGCCCACGCTCGGCGACAACGGCCGCACGCTCCTCCTGGAGCTGTCGCTGAGCCAGTACCCGGTGGACCTCGAGAACCTGGTGTTCCGGCTGCGGCTCGCGGGAATCCTGACGGTGTTCGCCCACCCGGAGAGGATCCGGTACTTCCAGGAGGACGTGAGGCGGTACGAGGCGGTCGTGAAGCTCGGCGCCTTCGGGCAGATCACGGCAGGGAGCGTCCTGGGGGGGTTCGGGCGCGAGGTGAAGGAGTTCGGAGACGATCTCCTGCGACGGCGCCTCGTGCACGTGGTCGCCTCGGACTCTCACGACCTGCGCGGAAGGCGGCCGGCGATCCGGGAGGCGGTGAGGGCGATCGCGGCGATGATGGGCGAGGGCGCCGCGGCGGCGATGGTCGAGAGCGCCCCCCGGGCGCTCCTCGAGGGGCGGGAGCCCGAGGCGCCCGACCTCGCGCCGGAAGCGCCGGCGCGGCGGCGGTGGCTCGCGGGGCTGTTCCGCCGGAGCGGCGAGGTCTGATACCTTCTTGCGGTCCGAAGTCGGGAGGGTTCCAGCATGAACGCAAGGCGCGGACGGCTCGTTCTCTCGGCGGCGCTCGTGCTGGCGGTGGCCGGCTGCGGGGGGCGCGCGCCGGAGAAGCGCGACCCGCAGAGCGAAACGGCCCGGAAGATGAGGATCGCGCAGGCGTACCTCGGCGCCGGGCGGAACGCCGAGGCGATCGAGGTGATGAACGAGGCGGTCCGGGAGGCCCCCGACAATGCCGGCCTCCGGAACTTCTACGGCCAGGTGTGCTTCGTCGCCGGTCGCTACGCCGACGCGGAGGAGGCCTTCCGGAAGGCGCTCGAGATCGATCCCTTCCTGGCCGACGCGCACAACAACCTCGGGGCGCTCTACGATCGGATGGGGCGGAAGGACGAGGCGGAGGGGGAATTCCGCAGGGCGATCGACGATCCGGCGTATCCGACGCCCGAGAAGGCGTACCTGAACCTCGGCCTCCTGTACACCTCGCAGGGACGGGACGAGGACGCCGTCCGGGCCCTCAGGAAGGCGGTGGAGATCGACCCCAAGTACTATCGCGCGCACTACGAGCTCGCTTCGCTCCTCGACAAGAGGGGCTCGCTCGAGGAGGCGGTGCGCGAGTACGTCGTGGCCGCCCCGGACTACCAGGCCTCGGGGGAGTACCACTACCGCGTGGGGTTCGCGTACTTCCGCCTGGGAGATCGGTCCAGGGCTCGGGAGGCACTCCAGCGGGCGATCGACGTGTCGCCGGGCAGCGAGGCGGCCGCGCGCTCCGACGAGGTCCTGAAACTGCTCCGTTGAGCGCCGCGCGGACCGCGGGGGATCCGGCGCGGGACGGCGGGCGGTCCGGACGGACGGGTCGACATGGCGTTCTCGCATTTCAAGAAGCTGTTCCAGGGGTTGACGCGGACCCGCGAGGGGCTCGCGGCGACGCTCCAGTCCGTGCTGGGATCGAAGGCGGTCGACGAAGACGCGATCGAGGAGCTCGAGGCGAGCCTCCTCCAGGCCGATCTGGGACCCGCCCTCGCCTCGGAGGTGATCGGCCGGGTCCGGGAGCGCGCCCGGAAGGACGGCCTCGACGGGGAGGGGCTGCGCGGCGCGGTGCGCGAGGCGCTGCGGGCGGCCTTCCCGCCCGCGGGAGGCCCCCCTGCGGTCGGAGCGGGCCCCCGAGTCTCGTTGGTCGTCGGCGTGAACGGCGGCGGGAAGACGACCACGGTCGCGAAGCTGGCTGCGCGCGAGCGGCTGGCGGGCCGCTCGGTGATCCTCGTGGCCGCGGACACGTTCCGGGCGGCCGCGATCGACCAGCTCGCGACGTGGGCCGGTCGCGCGGGGGTCGAGCTCGTGAAGCAGCGGGAAGGCGCGGATCCGTCCGCCGTCGTGTTCGACGCCCTGCGCGCCGCCCGCCAGCGGAAGATCGACACCGTGCTCGTGGACACGGCCGGGCGGCTGCACACGAAGTCCAACCTCATGGCGGAGCTGGGGAAGATGTCCCGGGTGGCCGCCAGGGAGGTGCCGGGAGCCCCGCACGACGTCTTGCTCGTGGTCGACGCGACGACGGGGCAGAACGGCTTGAGCCAGGCGCAGGAGTTCACGCGCGCGGCGGGGATCACCGGCGTGGTCCTCACCAAGCTCGACGGCACCGCGAAGGGGGGGGTGGCTCTGGCCATCCACCGGCAGCTGGGCGTCCCGATCCGGTACGTCGGGGTGGGAGAGGGCCTGGACGATCTCCTCGACTTCGATCCCGACGCCTACGTGGACGGTCTCGTCGGCTCCGCGGAGACCGCGTGATGGCCCCCTCGGCGTCCGCGGCCGATCGCTCGTTCCTGGAGCAGGCGCTCGCGCTCGCGGCGCTCGGTGAGGGGACGACGAGCCCCAACCCGCGCGTCGGCTGCGTGCTGGTCCGCGAAGGGCGCGTGGTCGGTCGAGGATTCCACCGCGCTGCGGGAGCGCCGCACGCGGAGGCGCTCGCCGTCGCCGAGGCGGGGGAGCGCAGCCGCGGCGCGACGCTCTACGTCAACCTCGAGCCGTGCTGCCACAGCGGGCGGACGCCCCCCTGCGCCGATCTCCTCGTCCGGTCCGGCGTGGAGAGAGTCGTCGCCTCGTGTTGCGACCCCAATCCTCTCGTCGACGGGGGGGGATTCGAGCGGCTGCGCGCGGCGGGCGTCCGGGTGGACGTCGGGCTGCTCGCCGAGGAGGCGCGCCGGCTCAACGCCGGGTTCTGCGAAAGACATGCGGGGGGACGGCCGCTCGTCACGCTGAAGGCGGCGGTCACCCAGGACGGGATGATCGCCGCCCTCGAGGGCCGGTCGCGGTGGATCACCGCGCCGGCCGCCCGGCGCGCGGCGCACCGGCTGCGCTATCGCCACGACGCGGTGCTCGTCGGCGCGGCAACGGTCCGGCGGGACGCGCCCAGGCTCACCGTCCGGCTCCCCGGCGTCCGCGCGGAGCGGCTTCGCGCGATCCTGTCGCCGCGGCTCGATCTCGACGCCGGCAAGCCTCCCTTCGGGGAGGAGTCCTGCGAGAGGCTCCCGCGCGTGTACGTCGGCGAGGGCGTGTCCGAGGCGGCGGTGGCTCCCTTCGCCGGCCGGGCCGACATCGTCCGCGTTCCGATGCGGAGGCTGGGGCATCTCGATCTGGACGCCGTGCTCGACGACCTGGCCCGGCTCGACGTCCTCTCGGTCCTGGTCGAGGGGGGCTCGCGGACTTTCGCCGGGTTCCTGGAGTCGGGGTCGGTCGATCGCGTGGCGCTCTTCGTCGCTCCCAGGCTGCTCGGCGCGCGGGGCGGGACGCCTCTTCTGGACCTCCGCTCGGTCGCCGAGCCTCGCGGAGGATGGCGGGTGATCGCGGAGGACCGCGTCGCGCTCGGCGAGGACGTCCTGGTGATGGGACGGATCTCGCGCGAGGCGGAGCGGGACTGAGGGAGGGGGCGATGTTCACCGGTCTCGTCGAAGCGGTGGGCAAGGTGGTCTCCGTCGTCCCCGGCGTCGGCGCGACGCGGCTGGCGGTGGAGTGGAAGGGGGCTCCGGGCGATCTCCGGCCCGGCGAGAGCGTGGGCGTGGACGGCGCCTGCCTCACCGTCGCGACGATCGCGGGCGAACGGTTCGAGGCGGACGCCGTGGCCGGAACCCTAGAGCGCACGACGCTCGGGCGCCTGCGCGCGGGCGACCGCGTCCACCTCGAGAGGGCCCTGCGCCTCGGCGATCGGATCGGAGGGCATCTCGTGCTGGGGCACGTGGACGGTGTGATCCGCGTCGTGCGGGTGTCGCGGCGCGGGGCCGACCGGCGCCTGGGGCTCGGGCTTCCCCCGGAGCTGGCCCGTTACGTCGCGCCGCAGGGATCGGTCGCGATCGCCGGGGTCTCGTTGACCGTCGCGGCCGTCGGGCGCGGGAGCTTCGAGGTGGCTCTCGTTCCCGAGACGGTGGCGCGAACGACACTGGGCGACCTGAGGGCGGGCGCTGCCGTGAACGTGGAGGTCGACGTCGTCGCGCGCTATCTTGAGCGGCTGGCGGCCCCCGCGGAGGCGGGGAGCCGGGGGCCGGGACGGGTTCGGTGAGGAGGTGCGGCGGTCCATGAGGGATCCGGGAGCGCAGGAGGGAACGGGATTCGCCTCCGTCGAGGAGGCGGTCGAGCAGCTGCGTCGCGGCCGGATGCTGATCGTCCTCGACGACGAGGACCGTGAGAACGAGGGGGACCTGACCTGCGCCGCCGAGTTCGTGACCCCCGAGATCGTGAACTTCATGGCGATGCACGGGCGGGGGCTCGTCTGCCTGCCGATGGTCGCCGAGCGGCTCGACGCCCTCCGGATCCCGCTGATGGTCGGGGAGAACACGTCGCGCTACGGCACCGCGTTCTGCGTGTCGATCGAGGCCCGGCACGGCGTCACGACCGGGATCTCCGCCGCGGACCGGGCGCGGACGATCCGGGTGGCGGCGGACCCGGAGACGCGCCCCGAGGATCTCGCGCGCCCCGGGCACGTGTTCCCGTTGCGGGCCCATCCCGGGGGAGTGCTCAAACGGGCCGGGCAGACCGAGGCATCCGTGGATCTCTGCAAGCTGGCGGGCCTCCGGCCCGCCGCCGTGATCTGCGAGATCATGAACGCCGACGGGACCATGGCGCGGCTGCCCCAGCTCCGCGAGTTCTCCCGGGGCCACGGGATCCCGATGCTGACGATCGCGGACCTCATCCGGCACCGGATGCGGACCGAGCGTCTGGTCACCCGCGTCGCCTCTCCGGACCTGCCGACGGAGGTCGGCACGTGGCGGATCCACGCGTTCCGCTACGAGCTCGAGAATCAGACCCACGTCGCGCTGGTCATGGGAGATCCGGGCCCTGAGGAGCCCGTCCTGGTCCGGGTTCACTCGGAGTGCCTGACCGGCGACGTGTTCGGCTCGACCCGGTGCGACTGCGGGGCGCAGCTTCGCAGGGCGATGGAGATGATCGCGTCGGAGGGGAAGGGGGTGATCCTCTACCTCCGGCAGGAGGGGCGCGGGATCGGCCTCGCGAACAAGCTGCGCGCCTACGAGCTGCAGGACCGGCAGCGCAAGGACACCGTGGAGGCGAACCTGGCCCTGGGGTTCGAGGCCGACCACCGGGAGTACGGGGTCGGGGCGCAGATCCTGTACGACCTCGGGATCCGGCGGCTGCGGCTGATGACGAACAACCCGGGGAAGTACGTGGCGCTCGAGGGATACGGCCTCGAGCTGGTGGAGCGCGTGCCCCTCGAGCTGCCCCCTCACCGCGACAACATCGAGTACCTCCGCGCCAAGAAGCTCAAGATGGGGCACCTTCTGGAATCCGTCTGAGCGCCCCGCCGCCCCTTTCTGGACGGGCCGCGCGCGAAGCCGCTATAATCCGCGCTTTACCGCACGGCGAAGCCGATCCGAGCCCGGGGGTCGCGTGTTCGAGAGCCTTTCGGAGCGAATGCAGGGGATCTTCCGCTCGCTGAGCGGCCAGGTGCGGATCAACGAGTCCGTGCTGAGCGACGCGCTCCGCGAGATCCGGGTCGCCCTTCTCGAGGCCGACGTCCACGTCGGCGTCGTCCGCGCCCTTCTCGAGAGGGTGCGGGCGAAGGCGCTCGGCGAGGAGGTGCTCCGGAGCCTGAGCCCGGCCCAGATGGTCGTCAAGATCGTCCGGGACGAGCTGACGGATCTCCTGGGAGAAGGGGAGCCGGGGCGTCTGAAGTTCGCCTCCCGCCCCCCGTCCGTGATGCTCCTCGTCGGGCTCCAGGGTTCGGGGAAGACGACGACCGCGGCGAAACTCGGCCTCTGGCTCAAGGGCTCGGGACGATATCCGCTGCTCGTCCCGGCCGACGTCTATCGACCGGCAGCCATCGAGCAGCTCGTCCGCGTCGGGAAGTCGGTCGGGTTGAAGGTCCTCGAGCATGCGGGGGATCTCGATCCCGTGGCCATCGCCCGGAACGGCGTGCTCGAGGCGCGGCGCTCCGGCTACGACACCGTTCTGGTGGATACGGCCGGGAGACTGCACATCGACGACGCGCTCATGGACGAGCTCGGACGGGTCCGCTCCGCGGTCGAGCCGGTCGAGATCCTGTTCGTGGCCGATGCGATGACGGGGCAGGACGCCGTGCGGTCCGCGGGGGAGTTCCACCGGGCGCTGGGGCTCACGGGGATCGTGCTGACAAAGCTGGACGGCGATGCCCGCGGAGGCGCCGCGCTGTCGATCCGCCACGCGACCGGCGTCCCGATCAAGTTCGTCGGCGTCGGGGAGCGCCCCTCGGAGTTCGAGCCGTTCCATCCCGACCGGATGGTCGGAAGGATCCTCGGCATGGGCGACGTCCTCGGGCTCATCGAGAAGGCCGAGGAGGCGTTCGACGCCGTGGAGGCGCGCGAGCTCGAGCGGAAGCTCCGCAGGAACGAGTTCGGGCTCGGGGAGTTCCGGGACCAGCTCCGAACGCTGCGCAAGATGGGCCCGCTGTCGAGCGTGGCGAGCATGCTGCCGGGGATGGGCGCCGTTCGCGAGGCCGATCTCGACGGGGACGCCGTCGCGCGCGTGATCGCGATCGTCGATTCCATGACCCCGGGGGAGCGCGACAACCCCCAGATCCTGAACGGGAGCAGGAAGCGCAGGATCGCCCGCGGAAGCGGCCGCAGCGTTCCGGAGATCAACCGCCTGCTCAAGCAGTTCGCGCAGATCCGCCGGATGATGCGGACGATCCGGTCCGCGAAGGGGAAACGGGGGGCTCGGCTGCCCTTTTTCGGACGATAGGCTATATTAATCGTTTCGAGCGCCGGAGCGCCCGGAGGAGCCAGACGTGTTGAAGATTCGACTGAGGAGAACGGGGTCGAGACAGGACGCGCAGTACCGCGTGGTCGTCTCCGATTCCAGGAAGACCCCCATCGGACAGATCGTGGAGAGCCTGGGCACCTACGACCCCGGAACGGATCCGGAGACCGTTCGCATCGACCTCGCGAGGACGGACGAGTGGATTCGGAAGGGAGCGCACCCCTCCGAGACCGTGAGGAGCCTCATCGAGAAGGCGCGGAGCCTCAAGGCCTGATCGGCGCCGGGGCGCGGCGGCGCGCGTCGGGCGGAGGAGACGGCCATGAAGGAGCTGCTGGAGTTCATCGCCCGGGCGCTGGTGGACCGGCCGGACGACGTGGTCGTCACGGAGATCGAGGGGGAGCAGACTACGGTTCTCGAACTGAAGGTCGCGCGGGAGGATCTGGGCAAGGTCATCGGCAAGCAGGGGCGGACCGCCCGCTCGATCCGGACGATTCTGGCCGCCGCGGGCATGAAGCTCCGGAAGCGCGTGGTCCTCGAGATCCTCGAGTAGGGGCGTGTCGCACTCCCTTCCGATCGGGAAGGTCGCTGGGTTCCGTGGCAGGGCGGGGGAGATGACGGTCCGTGTCGCCTCCGGCAAGGCGGAGAGGTGGACCGGCCTCCGCAGCGTGTGGATCGAGGGGCGCGGTCCGGGCGGCGGCCCGGTGCTGTACGACGTCGAGTCGGCGAGGGCCTACCGGGACCGTCTGGTGATCAAGCTGCGCGGCGTCGACGACCCGACGGCGGCGGAGCGCCTGCGCGGCGCGATCGTGGCGGCGCCGGAGGACCAGGTCCCGGATCTGCCCGACGGCGTGTACTACGTCGCGAGACTGGTCGGCCTGAAGGTCAGGGACGAGGAGGGCCGAGCGCTCGGGATCGTTCGCGACGTCCTCCCGACGGGCGGCGTGGACGTGCTGGAGGTCGAGGAGGAGGACGGGAAGGAGATCCTCGTGCCGCTGGCGCGGGAGATCGTCCTCGAAGTATCGCAGGAAGAGGGGTTCCTCAAGGTCCGGCTTCCCGAAGGACTGCGGGAGGGCGGAGCCGACTGACGGGTGCGGTGTTGGACTTCGACGTCGTGACGATGTTTCCCGGCGCGTTCGCGGGGCCGCTCGCGTACGGGATGCTCGCGAGGGCTCGCCGCTCGGGCGCTGTGGGCGTGCGGCTGCACGACCTTCGGCGCTGGGGGGTGGGCCCGAACCGGCAGCTGGACGACGCGCCGTACGGCGGGGGCGGCGGGATGGTCCTTCGTCCGGAGCCGTTCTTCGAGGCGGTCGAGTGGATCCGGGCGCGCTTCCCCGCGCGGTCGGAGCGCGTGATCCTGCTGTCCCCCCAGGGGACGAGGCTGGGTCACGACGTGGCGGAGCGGCTCGCGCGGTACGATCGGCTCGTGCTCCTCTGCGGCCGGTACGAGGGGGTGGACGAGAGGGTGGGGCAAGCGCTCGCCGACGAGGAGGTGAGCGTCGGTGACGTGGTGGTGACCGGAGGGGAGGTCCCCGCCCTCATGCTCGTGGAGGCGGTGGCCCGTTTCGTCCCGGGAGTGCTCGGTCGGGCCGAGGCCGTCGAGAGCGATTCTTTTTCCGAGGGTGCCCTGGACTTTCCGCACTACACGAGACCTCCGCTGTACCGGGGTCTGGCGGTGCCCGATGTGCTGCTCTCCGGCGACCACAGGGCGGTCGCGGCGTGGAGGGGCGAGAAGGCGCGAGAGGCCACGAGATCGAAGAGGCCCGATCTCGCCTTAGAGGGCGAGGGCAGAGAGGCGCCCGCGGGGCGCCGGCGAGGGTAGTCATGGACATGCTGCGAGCGGTGGGAGGAGAGGGACTTCGGAAGGATGCGCCGGCGTTTCGCCCCGGAGATCGGGTGAAGGTGCACGTCCGGGTCGTCGAGGGAGACAAGTCGCGCATCCAGGTGTTCGAGGGCGACGTGATCTCCCGCCGCGGGGGGAGCGGGCCGACCGCCACGTTCACCGTCCGGAAGATCTCGGGCGGGGTCGGCGTGGAGCGGATCTTTCCCCTGCATTCCCCGGTCGTCGAGAAGGTCGAGCGCGTCCGGCAGGGAAGGGTCCGGCAGGCGAAGCTGCAGTACCTGCGGGGGCGCAAGGGGAAGAAGGCGAGGATTCAGGAAAAGCGGGTTCGGTAGCGCACCGGGCGGGCCCCGGGGGCCCGCCGAGAGACCTCGACATGGCGCTGGATCCGGAGAAGACCCGGAGGAACGCGGAGCGCCTGCTGCGGCAGGGACGCGTGACCGCGGCCATCGACGAGTACAAGCGTCTCGCGGCGGAGACGCCGCGCGACCTTCCGCTGCTGAACCTCGTCGGCGACCTCCTCGTTCGCGCGGGGCGCCACGCCGAGGCGGCCGAATACTTCGAGAAGATCGCGACGGAGTTCACGCGGGCCGGTTTCTTCCTCAAGGCGATCGCGATCCTCAAGAAGATCGAGCGCGCAAGCCCGGACAAGCCGGAGGTGCTCGCCAGGATCGGCGATCTCTACGTCAAGCAGAAGCGCCCCGGGGAGGCTCGTCCGTATCTCCTCCAGGCGGCCGACCGGTACGTGAAGTCGCGATCGCTGCGCGCCGCCCGGGAGATCTACGAGAAGCTGGCGGCTGCGGAGCCGGAAGATCCGCTGCACCGCGTCCGCCTCGCGGAGGTTCTCGCGTTCGAGGGGAACGTGGAGGCCGCCGGCCAGGCGCTGCTCGCGGTCGGGGCGTCGATGATGGAGAAGGGGCGCGCGGCGGACGCGGAGAAGGTGTACCGCCGCGCGGCGGAGCTCCTCCCGGGGAACGGCGCCGCGTTCGAGGGCCTGGGGCGTTGCCTCGCTCAGCAGGGGCGGCTCGACGACGCCGCGGTCGCGCTCGAGCGCGCGGTGGAAGGGGGCGGCGCGGACCGCGGCCCGGCCGCGCGGGCGCTGCTCGACATGCGTCTGAAGGCGGGACTCGACGACGCGGCGCTCGCGCTGGTCGCCGGGGCGCTGTCCCCCCTCTTCGCCTCGGAGGCGTTCGTGGAGGTGGCTCGGAGATTCGTCGCCTCGGGGCGCGAGAGCGACTTCTGGGGCGCCCTCGACGCGGGCCTCGCAGGGAGGAGCGATGGGATCGCCCCGCTCCTCGAGAAGCTCGCCGGCGTCGACCCGTCCGGCTGGGTTCCCGCCCTCCGAAGGCTCGCCGACGAGATCGAGCCCCGGGGCGACGCCGGGGCCTCGAAGCGCGCGCTGGAGCTCCTGCTCCACGCGTGCCGGGCGCACGGCCTGACCGAGGAGGCCGAGTCGGTCGCCGGGAGGCTTCACGCCGTAGGGGGGACGGGAGACGCCGCCGAGCCGGCGCCGCCGGCGCCGCCGCCGGAGGAGGAGGAGCCGGCCCCCGCGGAGAAGCCGGAGATTCCAGCGGAGGCCCCGGCGGTCCCCCTGAGCCCGCAGGACGAGGAGTTCGTGACGGGGCGCCTCACGCAGGCGGAGATTTTCGAGAAGTACGACCTGCACGACCAGGCGCTCGACCAGGTCCAGGAGATCGTGGAGCGCTATCCGGGGCACGTGCAGGCCCAGCGCCGCCTCGTCGAGTACCTGCGCCCGCGGGGAGACCGTCCGCGGCTGCGGAACGCGCTGGTCGGGCTGGCGCTCGCGCTCCGCGCGGCGGGCGAGCGGGACGCCGCCCGCGCCGCGGTCGCCGAGGCGGGGAGGACGGACACGCTTCCCGAGAAGACGCGGGCGCTCCTCGGTCGGCTGTCCCTGCTCCCCGCGGCCGCGGAAGGCGAGCAGCCCCGAGCGGAGGCGCGCGTCCCGGAGATGGAAGCCTCCGCCAAGGTGGAGGCCGCCGTGGAGGCGCCGCCGCCGCGCCCGCAGGCTCCACCCGCCGAGCCCCGGGGGTCGGCGCCGGAGCCCGAGCCCGTCCCTGCCGTCGCGGACGATCTGGAGATCGTGCTGGATCTCGAGGTGGAGACGGGCGAGGCGGCTCCGGCGATCGGAGCGGAGGCGCCGCCGGAGGTCGCCGGCGCGGCGGCGCCCGAGCCTCCGGCGGACGACGTCGAGGAGATCGTCTTCTACCTCGAACAGGGGATGGTGAGCGACGCCCTCGGCCAGATCGGGCGGCTCCGCTCTCGCGGATTCGCCGGGGCGGGGCTCGATGCGCTGGAAGCGCGGGCGCGGGCGGTGTCGGCCGAGCCGGAGCAGGAGGCCGCGCGCGAGGCCTCCGAAGGCGCCTCCGGTGGAATCGTGCTCGACGAGGAGGCGCTGAGCTCGATCGGGGAGGCGCTTTCCGGCGCGATGGGCGCCGGGGGCGCGGCGCCGGTCCCGTCGGGACCGAAGGAGTTTGACGAGCAGAGCGTGGAGGAAGTGTTCGCCGCCTTCAAGCAGCATGTCGAGGAGGAGATCGGCGGCGAGGACCACCGCACCCACTACGACCTGGGCATCGCGTACAAGGAGATGGGGCTCCTCGACGACGCGATCGGCGAGTTCGAGAACGCCCTCCGGGCGCCGGAGATCCATCGCGACGCCTGCACGATGATCGCCCTGTGCCACCGCGAAAAGGGATCCGTGCGGGAGGCCGTCGAGTGGTACCGAAGGGCGCTCGAGCTCCCGGGCGGCGACGAGGAGGCGCTCCGCGGCCTCCGCTACGATCTCGCGGAGGCGCTCCTCGAGACCGGTGACCGCGACGCGGCGCTGATCCTGCTTCGGGAGGTCGAGCGGTCCGATCCCGGCTACCGCGACGTCGCGAGGAGGATCTCCGATCTGGAGAAGGGACGGTCCCCCCTGACCTCCCGCTAGGAAGACCCTCCCGCGGCCGGGCCGCCGCCGGTATACTTCCGGCGAACGATCCGCGAGGGGCCCTATGGAACGTCCGCTCGCCCTGCTCCTCGAAGCGCGCGCCGGCGCGAGCGCCTCGGCCGTCGAAGCGCTCGAGGCGGCAGGCATCGAGACGGTCGCCGCGTCCTCCGCGGCCGAGGCGCTGGAGACGCTGCGGGCGCGGCCCGTGAAGATCGCGCTCCTTTCGGCGGAAGCCATCCGTACGGGGCCGGAGCGTTTCCTCGAGAGCGCCGCCGCTCTTCGACCGGCGCTCGTCGTGGTCGTATTCGGGGTGTCCGGTGGCGCTGTCGGCCCCGAGATGTTGCGCGCGGGGGCATTCGACGTCGAGCCGGGCTTCCCCGATCCGTCGCGGCTCCGGAGCCTCGCGCAGCGGGCGCTCGCGCAGCACGACCGGCTCGAGGACCGGCGCGGCGCGCTCGATCAGCGGCGGGCGGTTTCCGCCGGCCCCCGGCTCGTCGGCCCGAGCGATGCGATGCGGCGGATCCGGGAGCGGCTGGCGACGCTGGCGCCCGGTGACGTCGCGGTCCTCGCCGAGCACTTCGTGGAGGAGATCCGCGCGATGAACGGTCTTCCTCCCGTGGCGATCGCGGCGGAGGCCCTGGATCTCCTGATCCGGTACCCGTGGCCGGGAAACGTCCGTGAGCTGCGCTCCGCGATCGAGCGGGCGGTGATCCTCGCGGAGCGCGGGAAGATCCGGCCTGGCGATCTTCCCGAGGCCGTGCGGCTCGGGGATCCGGGTGGCGGACCGGCCGGGCCGGCGTCTCGCTTCCGGGACGCGAAGCGGCTCGTCGTCGAGTCGTTCGAGAGGGAATACCTGCAGGAGCTCCTCGCGCGCCACGGCGGGAACGTGACGGCGTCGGCGGCTCAAGCGGGGATGCTGCGCTCCGCGCTGCAGCGTCTCCTCCGCAAGCACGAGATCCGCTCGTCCGAGTACCGCCGGGGCCGGAGCGAGAAGGGTCCGGACGCCTGAAGGTCGACGTGACGCCGGGGTTTCGGATCCTCGACGAGGGAGCGTTCGACGGCGCCACGAACATGGCGCGCGACGAGGCTCTCCTCGACGGCTACGCCGAGGAGGGAGAGGCGCGCCTTCCGACGGTGCGGCTCTACGAGTGGTCTCCTCCGGCCCTGTCCCTCGGCCGGAGGCAGCCCGCGATCGGCTCTCATGATCCCTCGTTCCTCGCCTCCGAGGGGATCGACCTCGTGCGGCGCCCGACGGGAGGGCGAGCCGTGCTCCACGAGCACGAGCTGACGTACGCCGTGGTCGGCGCCCTCGGGACGGCGTCGTTTCCGGGGGGCGTGCTCGACACGTACCGCAGGATCTCGATGGCGCTCGAATCGGCGCTCCGCACTCTCGGCGTGGATGCGATCGCAGTCTCCCCCTCGCGCGAGGGGGTGCGGGATCCCGGACCGTTCGGGCCCCCCGCCTGCTTCGACCGGGCGGGGGCGTACGAGATCGCGGTGCGGGGAAGGAAGCTCCTCGGCTCGGCGCAGCTGCGGAGGAGGAGGGCGTTCCTGCAGCACGGCTCGATCCTCCTCCGCGCCGACCCTCGGAGACTGGCGCAGGCGATCGGACTCCCGGCGGCCCCCGAGAGGCTCGCGGACCTCGCAACCGTTCTCGGGCGCCCTCCGGACACGGGAAGGCTCCGGTCGGCGATCGTCGCCGCCTTCGAGGCCGTCCTCGAGGGGCCGGCTGCGCCCGGGACGCTCGCCGACGAGGAGTCGGAGCGGGCGGCGGCGCTCCGGGCCGCGAAGTACGCGACCGAGGCCTGGACGATCCACGGGAGGGAATGAGCGCGGGCCGAGGGGTCAGCGCGGGACGAACCGGAACCGGGCCCGCCTTCCGTCCTTTCCCCGGAACGAGTCGGGCGACATGTCCGCCGGAAGGGGAAGCGCCTCCTCGGGGTCGGCCGGCCCCGCGACGAGCCGCAGGGGGAGCGAGACGCGGCCCGTCTCGGTGTCCGCCTCGAGGCTCGTGCCCCGCGCGGCGAGGCGCACGGACTTCTCGGAGGCGAGGAGGTCACCGATCTCCGACTCGGGCACGACCAGCGCGCCGTTCTCGTCGAGTGAAAATCGCTGGAACGGATAGGGCAGGGCGAGCCTCGCGTGCTCGGCGCGGGAACAGAAACGGGTGGGCTCCGTGCCCTCGAGGAAGGCCTCGGCGAGGACCGGCTCGCACCCGGCTTCCTCGCTCGCCTTCAGGCCGGTGTGACCGTCGATGGAGACGACGGAGATCCCCGAGGGGACAGGAAAGTCCTCGGGCGGCCGGCCGCGGTACGCCTTCTCCATGAACATCATCCAGATCGGGAGGGCGGCCTGCGCTCCCGTCTCCCTCCTGCCGAGGGACCGCTTCTCGTCGAATCCGACCCAGACTCCCACGACGAGGTCCGGCGCGTAGCCGACGAACCAGGCGTCGGTGAAGTCGTCGCTCGTGCCCGTCTTGCCGGCGAGGGGCCGGCCGAGCTCCCTCGCCGCCGCCCCGGTGCCGTCGGTGACGACCCCCTCCATGGCCCGCGTCATGAGGTAGGCGATCTGCGGGGACACCGCGTCTTGCATACCGGGCCTCGTCCGCTCGAGCGCGTGGCCGTCGTTCGAGAGGACCTCGTCCAGGAGATGGGGCTCCGCGCGCACCCCCTGGTTGGCGAACGCGCCGTACGCGCTCGTGATCTCGAGGAGGCTGACCTCGAAGGCGCCGAGCGCCAGGGACGGGTACGGCCGAAGGTCGGTCGAGACGCCGAGGCGGCGGGCCAGGGCGATCACGGGCTCGAACCCTACGCGGTCCAGCAGCTTCACGGTCGCGATGTTGGCCGACTTCTCGAGGGCGCGCCGGAGCGTCAGCGTCCCCCCGTACGTCTCGCCGTAATTCTCCGGCTGGTACGGCTCGGGGGCGGTCGGATCGAGGAAGACCGTTGGCTCGTCGAGGATCGTGTCTGCGAGCGTGAGGCCTTGAGAGAGCGCGGCCGCGTAGACAAACGGCTTGAAGGCCGACCCGCATTGCCGCCGCGCCTGGATCGCCCGGTCGAACTCGCTGCGGGCGAAATCGTGGCCGCCGACGAGCGCCCGCACCGCTCCCGTCGCCGGGTCCAGGGCGACGAGGGCCGCCTCCGCCCTCGGCTCCTGCTCGAGGAGCGCGCGGCGCCATCCTCCGTCCGGCTCCGCTTCGGGGAGGACCTTCACGACGTCGCCGCGCTTCAGGATGGCCGCGGCGTACCTTCGCCCCGTCCAGGAGATCTCCTCCGGCCCCAGGGTCACGATGCGGTCGCCGACACGGGCCCTTGCGCGGGCCTGCGAGACCTCGACGACGACGGCGTCCGTGATCTCCCCCGGCCGGACGCCGTCCTTCCAGGAGGGCGGGCGGAACGTGTCGGGGGACTCGCCGGCGGGAACGCGGGAGGGAGCCCCCCTCCAGCCCTGGCGCTTGTCGAGCAGCCGCAGGCCGTGGTCGACCGCGCGGTTCGCCGTCTCCTGAAGGGAGGGGTCCAGCGTCGAGCGGACCTCGAGCCCCGACTGGTAAACCGCCTCGCCGCCGTAGCGCGCCTGCAGGTACCGCCGGACCTCCTCGACGAAGTACGGGGCCAGGGCGGCGTCCTCCCGGGCGAGATCGAGTCCCAGGGGCGAGCGCTGCGCGTCGCGCGCGGCGGCCTCCCGGAGGAAGCCTTCCTCCACCATCCGGTCGAGCACGTGGTTGCGGCGCTTCCGCGCCCGCTCCGGGTTCCGGATCGGCGAAAGGGCCTCGGGCCGCTGGATCACGCCCGCCAGGAGCGCGGCCTGCGGCAGCGTGAGCTCCCGGGCCGTCCTCCCGAAAAAGAAGCGGGACGCGGCCTCGAGCCCGTAGCGCCCGTGCCCCATGTACACCTGGTTGCAGTAGAGATGGAGGATCTCCTGCTTCGAGTAGTTCCGCTCGATCTCGATCGCGAGCATGGCCTCCTGGATCTTGCGGCGGAGCGTCTTCTCCGAGGGGTTCGCGACGCCCGGGAAGAGGTTCCGGGCGAGCTGCTGCGTCAGCGTGCTCGCTCCCTGCTCGAGGCTCAGGGTCGTGACGTCCCGCCAGAGCGCCCGCAGGATCCCCCGCACGTCGATGCCGCTGTGGCGGTAGAAGTTGGCGTCCTCGACGGCGATCAGCGCTTGCTCGAACACCTTCGGGATGTCGCGGTACTCGAGGAGGATGCGGCGCTGCTCGGCGAAGCTGGCGAGCGCCGAGCCGTCGCGGGCCAGCACGCGCGTGCTCAGGGGAGGGGTGTAGTCCTCGAGCCTCTTGACGTCCGGGAGATCGAACCAGAGGCCGCTGCCGAGCATCGCGCCCGCAGCGACCGCGGGAATCACCGCGGCCCCGATCAGGAGCAGCGGCCAGATCCGTCGCCGCGAGAACGGGAACGCCGCCACCGTCGCCTCCCGAGGAGAGAGTAGCAGCGTCCATCCCGGCGATCCAGATACAATCCCCCGCGGGGGTACGCCGTGCCGCGCTTCGAGCTCGTCTCCGACTACCGCCCGACGGGCGACCAGCCTGCCGCCATCGAGGCGCTGTGCCGCGGGCTCGCGGAGGAGCGGCGGGACCAGGTCCTGCTCGGGGTGACCGGATCCGGCAAGACCTTCACCGTCGCGAACGTCGTAGAGCGGGCGAACCGTCCGACCCTCGTGCTTGCGCACAACAAGACGCTGGCCGCGCAGCTCTACCAGGAGTTCCGCCGCCTGTTCCCGCGCAACGCGGTGGAGTACTTCGTCTCCTACTACGACTACTACCAGCCGGAGGCGTACGTCCCTCAGTCCGACACGTACATCGAGAAAGAGGCGACGATCAACGAGGAGATCGACCGGATGCGGCACTCCGCGACCCGGGCGCTCTTCGAGCGCCGGGACGTCCTGATCGTCGCGAGCGTGTCGTGCATCTACGGCCTCGGATCGCCGGAGGCCTACCAGGGAATGCTGCTGCTCGTCGACCGGGAGAAGGAGACGGACCGCGAGGCGGTTCTCCGGAAGCTGGCGGAGATCCGGTACGAGCGGACGCCCGCGGACCTGCGGCGCGGGGCGTTCCGCGTCCGCGGGGACACGGTGGAGGTCTGGCCGGCGTACTCGGACGACGCGGTCCGGATCGAGTTCTGGGGGGACGTTCCCCAGCGGATCTCCCGGATCGACCCGGTTCGCGGGAAGGCGGTCGAGGACCTGGCTCGGGTCCCGATCTACCCGAACTCCCATTACGTCACTCCGCGGGAGGAGCTGCTCCGGGCGATCGGATCGATCCGGGCCGAGCTCGACCTGGCGGTGGCCCGCTTCGAGGCGGAGAGGAGGCTGCTCGAGGCCCAGCGGATCCGGCAGAGGACCCTCTTCGACCTCGAGATGCTCTCGGAGGTGGGTTACTGCCACGGGATCGAGAACTACTCTCGGCACCTCACGGGCAGGGAGCCCGGGTCGCCTCCGCCGACCCTCGTGGACTACCTCCCGAAGGACGCGCTGCTGGTCGTGGACGAGAGCCACGTGACCCTCCCGCAACTGAAGGGGATGGTCGTGGGCGACCGGAGCCGGAAGGAGGCCCTGGTGCGGCACGGCTTCCGACTCGAGTCCGCGATGGACAACCGCCCGCTGACGTGGGACGAGTTCCAGGAGCGAAGGGGCCAGGCCATTTACGTCTCGGCGACTCCGGGGAAGATCGAGCTGCGGCTCGCGGAAGGCGAGGCGGTGGAGCAGATCGTGCGGCCGACGGGACTCGTCGATCCGGAAGTCTTCGTCCGCCCGGTGCGGGGCCAGGTGGACGACCTCCTGGCGGAGATCCGCGCCTGCGTAGCCCGGACGGAGCGCGTCCTCGTGACGACGCTGACCAAGCGGATGGCGGAAGACCTCACGGAGTACTACGCGGACATCGGCGTGAGGGTGGAGTACCTGCACTCGGACGTCGAGACGCTGGAGCGCGTGAGGATCCTCCGGGACCTCCGGCGGGGCGAGTTCGACGTCCTCGTGGGAGTCAACCTGCTCCGCGAGGGGCTCGATCTGCCCGAGGTCTCGCTCGTGGCGATCCTCGATGCGGACAAGGAGGGCTACCTGCGGTCGCGGGATTCCCTCATCCAGACGATCGGCCGCGCCGCCCGCAACGTCCACGGCCGGGCGATCCTGTACGCGGACCGCGTGACGCGATCGATGCGGGAGGCTCTCGACGAAACGTCGAGGCGCCGCGAGATCCAGTCCGCGTACAACGCCGCTCACGGCATCACCCCCGAGACGATCCGTCGGGCGATCGACGAGCTGATCGGGAGCCCGATCGAGGCCGACTACTCGACCGTCCCGCTCGATCGGGAGGAGCAGGAGGAGGTCTTCGAGGATCCCGACGCGCTGGAGGCCGAGGTGGCCCGGCTCGACGCGGAGATGCGGCGCGCGGCGGACCGTCTCGACTTCGAGGAGGCCGCCGCTCTCCGGGACCGGATCCGCTATCTCCGGCG
>ERZ1649853.55-NODE-55-length-46572-cov-18.071501_pt1 | contig 46572 bp, 36 predicted proteins | sample MGYA00575353_ERZ1649853 | MGnify/ENA primary metagenome ERZ1649853 (study PRJEB40853, sample SAMN11349654) | freshwater sediment metagenome | isolation source: river sediment | host: Sediment | place: India: Okhla Barrage, New Delhi | collected 2017-02-21 ...
GGAGCGAACGTTCCTTTCCTTCTGCAAGTCGTCATCGCTTCCGCTCGATGCCGACGTTTCGGCGGGCGCGCCTCCTCGCGGGGTCGCGAGTGCGTCTGGGCTCCGACTTCCCGAGACAACCACCCCCCGGAACACCACTCTCGCTCGGCTGGCCTGGTTTATACGGCGATGCGACGGACAGCGTTAAGGAATTCGTCGAAAACTCGGCCTCCACGTCCACAAGCTGAAGCGTCGAGTATAAGTACTGTAGGTTTTCATGCTTCGAGCGCTGCGCCCTGCGCGCTCGTGGGCTCCCGCGGAGGATGGGTCGGTCTCCCGACCCTTCCGTAGCGCGGTTGCCGGGGGGGCAGGGGGGGCGGGGCCTCCGTCCATTCCGGAAGCCCCCTTCCTCATCTCCAGGTCGTCCGCGCTCGGACGATCTCCCGCCCGTCGTCGATCCGGACGACGCGATGAAGGAAGGTCTTCTCGGCCGCGGCCGCGGTTTCGGACCGGAGCGCTTCGCCGAGCAGCGCCTCCGCCCGGAACTCGACCTCGAGGCGGCGGAGCGTCCCGAACCGCACCGCGTCGGGCAGCCCTTCGAGGACCCATCCGACCATCCGGACGTTGTTGGCGTGGCGGTTCAAGTCGAGGTCGGCGAACCGCACCACGATCGGCGTCGCCGCTTCCGGCTCCGAAAGCTCCGGGACCCTTCCGAACGGGCCGTCGAGGACCCGCGGCGGGGTGCCGCGCGCGATCTCCTGGAGATCGTCCGGCGGCGAGATCGGCCGGCGCGAGGCGAGGTCGAGGATCGCCCACGCGGTGACCGCGACGCCGATCGCCGCGCCGCCGCCGTCCGTCATCCGGAAGTCGCGGAGCGCCCAGGCGCGGTCCACCCCCGACGGCCAGGTCGCGACCTCGACCTCCTGCCGCCACGACGGCAGGCGATCGAGATCCACGCGGAGGCGCGTCAGGACCCAGGTGAGCCCCTTCGGGAGCAGGTCGTCCACGGCCCAGCCGAGGCGCGTCGCGTGGTTCCCGGCCGCCTCCTGGAGCCAGGAGCAGACCGCCTCGGCCGAGGCCCGCCCGGACGCGTCCAACTCCGAGGAACGCACCACGAACTTCTCGGTCCAAACCTGGTGCACGACGAGAGCCTCCGATCGCCGGGATCGCCGCTCCGCGCGTTCCGGACGTTCCGGCGAGGCAGTGTAGCAAAGCGAGGCGGAAGGCGATTGCGAGGCGCCGTCGTTTCCGATAGGTTGGGACGGCTCTCGAGGAGGTTCCCATGCGGATCGCGCTTCGCCTCGCGGCGGTCTTCGCCCTCGTCGCCCTCGGTTCGTCGCTCGCCCCCGTCGCCCGGGCTGCGCGGGGCGGCGGTCCCCCGACCGTGCCGATCGAGAAAATCGCGGCGCTCGTTCCCGGCGAGCCGCTCGGCCCTTGGAGCGAGGCGGCGACGCGGCCGATCGCGATCGTCGTCTGGCCGGAGGAGGGCGCCGACCCGAGGGCCGCGGAGATCGTCCGGGCGATCGAGAAGACCTACTCGGCGGTCGGCGTGGGTGCCGCGTTCCTCTCGATCCACGCCCCCGAGGCGGCGGGCCCCGGCGTCCGTCTCGACCGGAAGACGGCGAAGGCTCTCGCGGCGCTGGCGGGCAGGGGGGCCAAGCACCACCTCCGCAAGCAGGGCGGCAGCCCCGTGGGCCTCGTGCGGGGAGCCGACGGATCCTTCTTCTCGGTCGGCCCCCTCGACCTCGATCACGAGGGGTACAACCTGATGCGGGGGCTGAAGGAGGTCCTCGACGTCCGCTTCGAGAGTCTCGATCCCCTGGAGCGTGTAGCGATCACCGACCTCGACGGGAGGAAGGTCGAGATCCTTCCGTACCTCGACTCGCTCCCCACGGACCTCGTGCTCGTGGACATCTGGGGAACGTGGTGCCCCCCCTGCCAGCGGTCGCTCCCGCATCTCGTCCGCCTCAGCGAGAGCTGGGCGGGCCGCGTCACGCTGGTCGGGATCGCCTGCGAGCCGGGGGACACGCACGAGGAGAGGCGCGAGGCGCTCGACGCGTTCCAGGAGACCCGCACGCGGCTTCCCTATCCCCTCCTCCTCGGAGACATCTGGGGCATGCGCCTGAGGCTACCGGAGTTCCTCGGCTATCCGACGATGCTCCTCGCGAAGCGGGAGCCGTCGGGCTGGAGGCTGCTCTGGCAGCACGTCGGGTTCGAGGACGGGCAGGAGAAGGACATCGAGGCCGCCGTCGCCGCGGCCCTCGCGCCGTAGCCGGCCGGCCGCCCGCCCCCGCGAACGATCACGCCGCGCCGGCCTCCCCGCTCGTCCGGCCGGGAGCGGAAAGCCGACTTCGCAGGCGGTCCTGCAGCCTCTCCATGTACACGTACACGACCGGTGTCACGAAGAGCGTCAGCGACTGGGAGACCAGGAGGCCGCCGACGACGGCGAGCCCCAGGGGGCGCCTCGCCTCGGCCCCCGCGCCGAAGCCGAGCGCGATCGGCAGCGTGCCGAACAGCGCCGCCATCGTCGTCATCATGATCGGCCGGAACCGGACGACGCACGCCTCGTAGATCGCCTCCGGCGCCCCTCCCCGTCCCGCGCGCTGCGCCTCCAGCGCGAAGTCGATCATGATGATTCCGTTCTTCTTCACGAGCCCCACGAGCATGATGATCCCCACGAAGGCGTAGATGTCGAGGTCCACCCGGAAGAGGAGCAGCGTGAGGAGCGCGCCGAGGCCGGCGAGCGGGAGCGCCGAGAGGATCGTCAGCGGGTGGATGAAGCTCTCGTAGAGGACGCCCAGCACCATGTAGATGACCAGGATGGCGAGGAGAAGGAGCAGCCCCAGCCCCTTCATCGAGCTCTGGAAGGCCTGGGCCGTCCCCTGGAAGGTCGCGCTGACCGTCGCCGGCAGCGTCTCGCGCGCCAGCCGCTCCGCCCGCGCGGTCGCCTCTCCGAGGGAGGCCCCCGGCCTCAGGTTGAACGACAGCGTGACCGAGGGGACCTGCCCCGAGTGGTTGACGGCCAGCGGCCCCAGACCGGGCTTCATCCGGACCAGCGCGTCGAGCGGGACGATCGCCCCCGACGACGATCGCACGCGGAGGAGCGAGAGGTCGAGGATGTCGCTCCGGAACTCGGGCAGGAACTCCTGGATCACCGCGTACGCGTCGTTCGGAGCGAAGATCGTGGAAACCTGCCGGCTCCCGTACGCGGTGTACAGGGCGTCCTCGATCCTGCCCGCGGTGACTCCGAGCGAGGCGGCCCGGTCGCGGTCGATGTCGATGTCGATCTGCGGGTTCTTGAGCAGGAGGTCCGTGCTCACGTCCACGAGCAGCGGATCGGCGCGCAGCTTCTCCTCGAGAAGGGGCGCGAAGCGATACAGCTCCGCCGTGTCCGGCCCGGTGAGAGTCAGCTGGTACTGGCTCCGGCTCATCCGCCCGCCGATCTGGATCGCCGGCGGCGACTGCACGAACGCGCGGAGTCCCGGAATCCTCGATAGCTTGGAGCGGAGCGAATCGACGACCTCGTCCGCCGTGAGGTCCCTCTCGTCCCGCGGCGTCAGGCGGGCGCTGAAGAACCCGGTGTTCGTCGATCCCGCCCCCCCGCGCGCCCCCGTTGAGGACATGAAGGCGGCGACGTTCGGGTCCGCCCGCAGGACCTCCATCACCGCCTTCTGGTGCTCCACCATCGCCGCGAAGGAGATCCCCTCGACGGCCTCCACCTGCCCGAAGACCTGGCCGATGTCCTGGGACGGGATGAACCCCTTCGGGACGACGACGAAGAGCGCCCCGGTCAGGACGGTGACGGCGACGGTACCTCCCAGCATCGCGCGGCGGTGCCGGAGCGACCACGCGAGCCCCGTCTCGTAGGCCGACAGCATCCGGGCGAAGAAGCGCTCGGAGAGCCGGTAGAGGGCGCGGTGCTCGATCTCGCGGGGAGGGCGCAGGAACCGCGAGGAGAGCATCGGGGTCAGGGTCAGCGACACGAAGCCCGAGATCAGCACGGCCATCCCGATGACCACCGAGAACTCCCGGAACAGCCGGCCGACGATCCCGCCCATGAAGAGCACCGGGATGAAGACCGCCGTCAGGGACAGCGTCATCGAGACGATGGTGAAGCCGATCTCCCTCGATCCGTCCAGCGCGGCCCGGAGCGGCGGCGATCCCTTCTCCATGTGCCGGACGACGTTCTCCAGCATCACGATGGCGTCGTCGACGACGAACCCCACCGAGAGCGTCAGCGCCATCAGAGAGAGGTTGTCTAGCGAGTAGCCGAGCGGGTACATCGCCGCGAACGTCCCCACGATCGACATCGGCATCGCGAGCGACGGGATGACGGTGGCGGACAGGTTCCGCAGGAAGAGGAAGATCACCAGGACGACCAGGGTCAGCGTGACGAGGAGCGTGGCCTTGACGTCGCGGACCGACTCGTCGATCGACACCGACCGGTCGAAGAGCAGGTGCATGGAGATGCTCGCGGGAAGCCTCTTCTGGAACGTCGGCAGCAGCTCCTTGACCGATCTCGCCACCTCCACCGTGTTCGTGCCGGGCTGCCTCTGCACGGCGAGGACCACGCCCCGCTGGTCCACGAACCACGCCGCCGTCTTGTCGTTCTCGACGCTGTCGAGGACGTCGCCCAGCTCGTCGAGGCGCACCGGCCTCCCGTTCCGGTAGGCGACGATCAGATTCCGGTAGGCCTCGGCCCGCGTCAGCTGGCCTCGTGTGAGGATCGTGTGGGCCGTCTCGGGACCCTCGAGGACTCCCGTCGGAAGGTTGACGTTCCCGGCCTCGAGCGCCCGGGTCACGTCGTCCACCCCGAGGTCGCGGTTCACGAGCGCCCTCGGGTCGAGCTGGATGCGCACCGCGTACTTCTGGGAGCCGTACACGAGCACCTGCGCGACGCCCGAGACGGTCGAGATCCGCTGCGCCATCATCGTCTCGGCGTACTCGTTCAACTCGTACAGGGGAAGCGACGCCGACGTGAGGGCCACGTAGAGAATCGGCTGGTCCGCCGGGTTCACCTTCCGGTACGTCGGCGGGTACGGCATGTCCGGAGGGAGGCGCCGGTTCGCCCTCGCGATGGCGGCCTGCACGTCCTGGGCCGCGGCGTCGATGTCCCGGCTCAAGGCGAACTGGAGGGTGATCGTCGTGCTCCCGAGCGAGCTCGAGGAGCTCATCGAGTCCACGCCCGCGATCGTCGAGAACTCCTTCTCGAGCGGCGTCGCCACGGACGAGGCCATCGTCTCCGGGTTCGCGCCGGGCAGGGACGCGGACACGGAGATCGTCGGGAAGTCCACGTTCGGGAGGTCGCTGACCGGCAAGAGCCGGTACGCCATCCCGCCGAAGATCAGGATCCCCGCCATGACGATCGTCGTCATGACCGGGCGCCGGATGAACGGCCCGGAGAGGTTCATGACGGCTCCGCTACCCGGCCCTTCCCGCCGCGGATCTCCACGCGGGCCCCCGGCACGAGGCGCAGCTGCCCGTCCGTCACGACCGTCTCCCCGCCGGCGAGCCCCTCGGCGATCACGGCGTCCCGGTCCTGGATGCGGGCCACCTTGACCTGCCGCATCTCGACCGTGGAGTCGCTCCGGACGACGAAGACGTACCGCCCCTCCTGCCCCGTCTGCACCGCCGGGGCCGGCACCACCACGCGGTCGGGCTCCTCCTCGAGGATCACCGACACGTCTACGAACTGCCCTGGCCAGAGCCTCTCGTCCTCGTTCGGGAACGCCGCCTTCAGGAGAATCGTTCCGGTCGCGGGGTCCACCGCGTTGTCGACGAACCGGAGGCGTCCCTCGGAGCGGGATTCGGGCGCCTCGGGAGGAGCCGCCCGGACGGAGATCGTCTCCGGGGCGAGCCTGCGGACCTCCGGCAGCCACCGCGCCGGGACCGCGAACGCGACGAGGATCGGCCTCGTCCGGTTCAGCGTGACGAGAACCTGATCGTTGGCCTTGACCAGGTTCCCCGCCTTGACGACGAGACTCCCGGTCCTCCCGGTCACGGGCGCTCGGATCGTGCAGTAGGACAGCTGGAGCCGCGCGTCGTCGAGGCCTGCCCGGTCGGCGGCGACCGCCGCCCGGAGCGACTCCGCGCTCGCGACCGCCATGTCGTACTGCTCCCGCGTGACGTAGTCCTTCTCCACGAGCGAGGCGTAGCGCGCCACGTCCTCTTCTGCCTTCCGCAGGAGCGGCTCGTCCTTCGCGAGCTGGGCCTCCGCCTGCCGCAGCGCGGCCTCGTGGGGACGCGGATCGATCGTGAACAGCAAGTCGCCTGCGCGAACGGCGGCCCCTTCCGCGAACCAGACCTTCGTCAGCTCCCCGCCGATGCGCGCCCGGACCTCGACGCTCGCCACCGGCTCGACGCTTCCCACGGCCCGGAAGCCGACCGGGACCGCCTTCCTCGCGGCCTCGCCGACCTCGACCGGGACGGGCGGCTGACGCCGCTCGGGGGGCCCTCCGCCGCAGGCGGCGGCGAACAGGACGAGAGCCGCCAGGAGACGGGTTCCCGTGGAAGTGGCTCTCATGGCGCTCCTCTCGTCGTCCCGTCCGTGGGAGAAGCCGCCGGACGGGGGGCGGCGGACCGGGGCCAGAGGGTTCCCGTGTCGCGCGCGAGGCGGGCGAGAGAGAGGAACCACTCCGCGCGCGCCGCGACCTGCTCCGCCCGGGCGGACGACAGCGCCGCCTGCGCGACGAGCAGATCGACGAGGCTTCCCACGCCGGCCCGGTAACGGCCCAGGGCGACCTCGTTCGACTGCGCCGCGCTCTCGACCAGCGTCCCGACGGTCCGAACCTTCTGCGCCGCCGTCCGGGCGTCGTAGTAGCCCGCCCACACCCGATAGACGACCTGCTGCCGGAGCGACTCGACCCGGGCATCGGCGGCCTGGGCGTCGGCCCTGGCCCTGGCCTCGCCGTACCGCTGGGAGAACCCGCGGAAGAGCGGCACCCGCAGGAGGAGACCGGCGGAATAGGCGTTCTGGAAGGGATCGCCTCCGCCGTACCAGATCCGTCCGGCCTCGCCGCTGAAGACGAGGGACGGGCGCCCGTCCGATTCGACCTTCGCGACGTGGCTCCACGCCTGGGCGGCGGCGGCCCGCGTCCCGGCGAGCTCCGGGCTCGCCTCCAGCGCTTCCTCGATGAGCCGGTCCACTTCCTGCGCGAGCGGCTCGATGTCGAGGTCGTTGACCGGCGTCTCGACGTCGAGCGGCGCGTTCGCCGGGAGGCCGACGGCCGTCGCCAGCGCCCCTCTCGTCACGAGGATCTCTCCCTCCGCCTCGTCGGCGCCGAGCTGCGCCTGGGCGAGCGCCGTCTTCGTCTGCAGGACGTCCGCGATGGTCGCCACCCCAGCGTCGTGCCGTGCCGTCGCTGCGTCGAAAGCGGTCCGGGCCTCCCCCAGCGCGTCGCGCCGGGCCCCGAGCAGAGCCTCGATCGAGAGGTACCGGATGTAGGCCTCGACGACGCCGAGCGCGACGTCCTGGACCGCGGCGTTGTGCCGCCAGTTCGCGCCGATCAGCGCTAGCCGCGCCTCGTCCACGGACGCGCGCCGCCCCCCGAGATCGAGCAGCAGGTACTCGACGACGAGCGCCGGCCCGTAGCTCGTCTGCTCGTAGGCGATCTTCCCCCCCGCCGCCGATCCTTCCGCGCGGGTGACCGTGGCCTGCAGGTCCACGGTCGGGTAGTACGCGCCTCGCTCGCCGCCGAGCCCGGCCTCCGCCGAGCGCGCGGCCGCCCACGACTCCCTCGTCGCCGGGTTGGTGCGCAGCGCGAGGTCGATGAGCCTAGTCAGCGTGAGCTTCCCGCCGGGGTCGAGGAGGTCCGCCGGGATCTCCGCCGGAGGAGGCGCCTCGGGAGCGGGAACGCGCGCGCCCGCGGGGGGCACCCAGACCTCTGCGGGGGAAGGGGGCGTGCCCGGTCCCTCGCGCGCCGAGGCGATCGAGGGGGCTGAGGCGGGGAAGAGAAGCGCGATCGCAACGGCCGCCGCCGCGCTCCGCCGAGCGCGAGGCCCGCCGTGAGAATCCGGTCGCGGTAGGCCCACGGGTCAGGAGCCCTGCCTGCGATTCCGCTCGAGCGCGCTCTTGAGAGCGTCTCCGAGGTGGGTGCCGAACGTCGCCTCCGGCTCCTGGGGAGAATTCTCCGGGGCGCGCTGCGGTCCCTCCCTCTCGGCGCCCTCCGGCTTCGCGGGGGCCTCGGCGCGGGACCGCGCCGTCGCCTCTTCGTCCATCGTCAGGCGGATCCTCCGGCCGCCGTCCTCCACCTCCACCACCGTCACCTCGACCTCTCGGCCGATCGGGAAGAGGCGCGCGAGGTCGGCGCCGCGAGGGGTCCCGGTCCACGCGTTCGGCACGAGCCCGACGCGACCGGGCGCGAGCCACACGAAGACCCCGAACCTCTCCGGCTTCTGCACCTTTCCGCGGACCTTGGCGCCCGGCTCCAAGCTCGGCATCGGGGCGCCGTCCCCCTCGGCGGGAGCGGGGGCCACCGCCATTCTCCGGCGGTGGACGTCGAGGGAGAGCACGAGCCACGGACTCACGACCCCCTCCTGGAGGCCGGCCTGGAAGCCACCCGGAGACGGAGGGAACTCCCGCGCGGAGGCGAGCGCCTCCACCCCGGGCGCCATTTCGACGAAGGCGCCGAAGTCGGCGATCCGGACCACCTTCCCCTCGTGCACCGCCCCCGCCGAGATCCGCTGCGCGACGTTCGCCCAGGGATCCTCGGTCGCCTGACGGATGCTCAGGGAGATCTTCCCCGTCCCCTCGTCGAGCCGGAGGATGCGCACCGACACGCGGTCCCCGACCTGCAGCGCCTCGGAGGCGTTCGCCACGCGGGCGTGCGCGATCTCGGAGACGTGCACGAGCCCCGTGACCCCGGCGCCGAGGTCCACGAAAGCGCCGAAGTCCGCGAGACGGGCGACACGCCCCTGCATCACCGCCCCCTCGATGAGGGTCGCGCGGACCGCCTTCGCCTCGTCCACGCGCTCCTCCTCGAGGAGCGCCCTGCGCGACAGGACGAGGTCGTCTCCGCCGCGGCGCATCTGCGTGATCCGGAATCGGTAGGTCCTCCCGACGTGGGTCTCGGGATGGTCCTCGTGGTGGAGCTCGATCTGCGAGTGCGGACAGAACCCGCGACACTTGCCGACCCGGATCTCGTATCCCCCCTTGATGACCTTCTCGACGGTCCCGTCGACCGGGAGCCCCGAGCGGAACGCCCTGGCCACGGCCGGATCGCGCGGCCTGCGCCGGACCGCGCGCGAGCCCTGCTCGGCGTGGGAAGCCTCGCGCGCTTCGGTCGCGGGCGCCCCGGGAACCTCCTCCGGAGTCCCGCCCCCGGCAGGCGCTCCCTCCGGGGTCCCGCCGGCTTCCGTACCGGCCGGATCCTCGAGGATCGGGTCGTCGCTCACGACTCTCCTCTCCACCCGTCGCGACGCTCGCCGCGGGCCGTATCGCCCGCCCTCCGACCGGAAGCGGAGGATGCGAGCGCCTACACGCCGCTCTATTCTGCCACAACTGGCCCTCCCGTTTCCCTGGTGTAAGCTGACGGCGGGCCTTCGGGCCGGAGGCGCGCGTTGAGACGGGGACTCGCGGACGTGGCGCCCGGAGACGGGAGGGCGGGCGAGCCCGAAGGGAGCGCCGACGTCCGTCGCCGGGCCGGATGGCTTCGAAGGCTCTACCTCACGCTCCGGACGGAGCACACGACTCCGGGCAAGGTGGCGGCGGGAACCGCCCTCGGGGTCTTCGTGGGGTGCTCCCCTTTCTGGGGCCTCCACACGGCGATCGTGCTCCTGCTCGCCACGGTCTTCCGGCTGAACCGGGTGCTCGTCTACGCCGCCACGAACGTCGGGAACCCGTTGACCGCCCCCGCCCTGCTCTTCGCGGAGGTGCAGGTGGGGCACCGCATCCTCCGCGGGGTGTGGCTGGGACTCTCGCTCGACGAGGTGCGGTCGTTCGGCCTGTCGTCGCTCTTCGTGGACCTCGTGGTCGGGAGCCTCGTCGTCGGATCGGGGCTGGCCCTCGTGCTGGGCGGGGTCGCCTGGCTGGCCGCGCGGGCGGGACGGCTCCCGGCCGCCTACCAGGACATCGTCGACGGGATCGTCCGCCGCTACCTCGACGCCTCGATCCTCGAGGCCGAGAAGGCGCGGTTCCGGCTCCTGCGGGACCCCGTGTTCCGGGTTCTCCTCGAGGAACCGGCCTGCGCCGGAGCCGCTCGGGTCCTCGACGTGGGATGCGGGCGCGGGCTCGCCGCCGCCGTCCTGGCAGCCTCCCCCGCGGCGCCGGCCGGCGGCCGCTCGTACGTCGGGGTGGACGAATCGGAGCGGCACATCCGGGTGGCGAGGGACGTGCTCTCGGACCTCCCCGGCCTCTCGTTCCAGGCCTGCGACTTCCGCGACTTCGACCCGCCCCCCGCCGATCTCGTGCTCCTCGTCGACGTCCTTCATTACCTCCCGCACTCGTCCCAGGACGCCCTCCTGAGACGGCTCGGACGGGCGATGCCGCCCGGAGGGCGGATCCTGCTCCGCGAGGTCGACGCTTCCGCCCGGGCGCGGTTCTGGAGGGCCGCGATCCGCGACGCGCTCTCGGCCTTCCTCCCCGGCCGCCCGCACCACGTCGCTCACTTCCGGCGCGCCGCGGACCTCGCGAACGCGCTCGTCGCCTCAGGCTTCTCCCCGCTCGACCGCTCGTCCCGAAGCACGGCGGCCCGCGGAAAGGTCCTCTTCGAGGCGGTGCGGCGCCCGGCGGCGGCCCAGCGCAGCGGAGGCCCTCCGTGAGAGCGTTGGTCGTGACGCGGCCCGGAGGTCCCGAGGTGCTCGAAATCCGGGATCTCCCCGAGCCGGCGTTCGGGCCCGACGAGGTCCGGGTGCGGGTCCGGGCGACGGCCGTCAACCGCGCCGACGTCCTTCAGAGGCGGGGCCGGTACCCCGCACCGCCGGGGGCGCCGCCCGACGTGCCGGGCCTCGAGTTCGCGGGCGAGGTGGAGGAGCGCGGGAGCCGGGTGGCGCGGCTCCGCCCCGGCGACCGCGTGATGGGGCTCCTCGGCGGCGGCGGTTACGCCGAGCGGGTCGCGATCCACGAGCGGGCCTGCCTGCCGGTGCCGTCCGCCCTCACCTGGGAGGAGGCGGCGGCGGTCCCCGAGGCATTCCTGACCGCCTTCGACGCCCTGTTCGCGCGAGGCGGGCTCGCGGCGGGCGAAACGGTTCTCGTCCACGCGGCCGCCTCGGGCGTCGGCACCGCGACGCTCCAGATCGCCCGCGAGGCGGGCGCGCGCGTCGTCGCGCTCTCGCGATCGGCTTCGAAGCGGCGCCGTCTCGAGGATCTCGGCGCCGGCCGGGTGCTCGATCCCGCGACCGAGGATCTCGCCGGAGCCGTTCGCGAGGCGGCGGGCGGCGCCGTCGACCTCGTCGTGGACTTCCTCGGCGCCGGGTCCTTCCGGGTGAACCTCGACGTCCTCGCGGAGCGGGGCCGTCTCGTGCTCGTCGGCACCCTGGCGGGCTCCGTCGTCGAGGCCGACCTGTCGGTGCTCCTGCGGAAGCGGATCACGGTGACCGGCACGGTGCTGCGCTCCCGTCCGATCGAGGAGAAGATCGCGCTCGCGACGGAGTTCTCGAGGCGCGCGCTTCCCCTGCTCGCGGCCGGCCGTATCGTCCCGGTCGTGGATCGCGTCCTGCCTCTCGAGGCGGCGGGCGAGGCCCACGCCGCCATGGAGCGCGACGAGAATTTCGGGAAGATCGTGCTGCGCGTTTCCTGACCGGACCCGGAGGGGCCCGGACGGACGAGGAGGCTTGCGCCATGGAGGGGATCAAGGTCGAGAAGAACCCGTCCGCCGAGGTGCTCGAGAAGCTGGGCGTGCGGAGATGGCCGATCTGGACCAAGGAGGTGTCGACGTTCCCGTGGAGATACGACGAGCCCGAGACCTGCTTTTTCCTGGAAGGCGACGTCGTCGTGACCCCGGATGGGGGCGAGGCCGTGCACGTCGGCCGGGGGGACCTCGTGACCTTCCCGAGCGGCATGTCGTGCACGTGGAGCGTGCGCGAGCCGGTGCGCAAGCACTACAGGTTCGGCTAGTGCGCGCGGCCGTCGCGGCGATCGTCCTCGCCTCCCTCGCGGCGGGCTGCGCCTCGGAGCCTCCCGGTCCCCGGACCGTCGAGGACCGCGAGCGCGGCTATCGCTTCGTGCTCCCGGCCGGCTGGAGGATGATCGGATACGACGCTCGGTCGGATGGGAAGAGCCTCCTCACGATCGACGTCCACTCGCTCGTCGGCGCGGATCCCTCGTTCGTCGCGGGACTCCCCCGGACGATCCTGCCGCAGCTCGAGGGATGGACCTTGTACTACTTCGTCAGCGACGAGCCCCCCGTTACGAGAGAAACCGAGATCGGAGGCCGGCCCGCCTTCGAGGCGGTCTACCGGATCCGCGTCCGCCCCGCCGACCCGCCGTCGCTCGCCGAGTACTGGGTCGTGAGGAACGACAACCTGCTGTACATCCTGCGCGCGACCTACCCGCCCGGCCTCGCGGAAGCCGACGGCGAGGCGGTCCGCGAGATCCTTGCGTCGTGGCGGTTCCTCGAGGCGACCTCCCCCGCGGCGAGGCCGCTCCAGCCCCCTCCGTCTCGGGACCGGTAGCGGCTCCCGTCGAAGAAGAAGGGCCGCCGGAGATCCCCGACGGCCCTCTCCGGCCGACTCGGCTCCCGGCGGCGGCGCGCTACATCACCGCCGTGGGCGGGGCCGGCTCGTCCGCGGCGCCGGCCTTCCGGAGCGGAACGAAGACCAGGTACGCGATCAAGACGGCGAACACGGCGAGGGCGAGCCACCCCGCGACCGGCTCGAACGCGCGCACCGCCGGGAACTCGGCGGCCTGGCCCATGCGGTCCCTCGTGAACACGACGGCCGCGACGACGAGGCTCATCAGCGCCTCGCCGGCGATCAGCCCGGAGGCTGCGAGGATGCCGGCATTCTCCAGACGGGCGTTCTGGGCGTCGTTGTAGCGGCGCTTCGCCGCGATCTTCCCGACGACCCCCTTGATCATGCCGCCGATGAAGATCGCGAACGTCGTCTCGAGCGGCAGGTACATGCCGACCGAGAACAGCATCGGGCTCTTGACCCGGACGAGGATCAGCGAGATTCCCATGGCGATCCCGACGATCACGAGCGGCCACGCCATTTCCCCGCCGACGATCCCCGACGAGAGGGCGGCCATCAGGCCCGCCTGGGGAGCCGAGAGATTCGGGCTGCCGAAGCCCCCGGTCGCGGGATTCTGCGCCAGGTCCGAGTTGTGGAGGACGTACAGAGGGAAGAACAGGACCAGGCCCGCGAGGACGACCCCGATCACGTCGCCGATCTGCATCTTCCACGGCGTGCCGCCCAGGATGTGCCCGACCTTGAGGTCCTGCAGCATCTCGCCGGCGACCGCCGCCGACACGCAGCCGACCGCCGCCACGCCGAGCACCGCCGCGACGCCCTCGACCCCCTTCGCCCCCACGACGACCATCGTCAGGGCGGCGACGATCGTCGTCGCGAGGGTCAGACCGGAGATCGGGTTGTTCGAGGAGCCGATCATCCCGACGAGGTTCCCCGACACGGCGGCGAAGAAGAACCCGGTGACGAGCATCACGATCGCCGCCAGGATCGCCGCCGGGAGCGCCTTCGTGAAGTAGAAGTACAGGGCGATCATCAGCGCGAAGACCGCCACGATGCCGAGGCCGACGACCTTGAGATTCAGGTCGCGCTCGGTGCGCTCGGTGCTCGCCCCCGCGGTCGCGGCGCTCCGGACGTCCGCGATGCTGCGCTTGACGCCGGCGACCAGGTTCTTCCTCATCTTCCAGAGCGTGAAACACGCGCCGACGAGCATGCCGCCGACGGCGATCGGACGCACGATGCGGACGTACAGGCCTCCCGTCAGCGCTCCCCAGTTCCCGCCGTACTGGTCGATCTGCGCGGGCCCGAGGAAGTACACGAGGAGCGGGACGAACAGCCCCCACGCGAGGAGGCCTCCGGCGAAGTTCAGCGCCCCCAGCTCGGGGCCGATGATGTAGCCCACGCCGAGGTACGCGGGCGTCGCCGCGGGCGCGGTCACCGTCGTGATCCCTCCCGCGGGGATCGTCCTGTCCGCCGCCAGGCGGACGAACCCCTCCTTGAGACGCCCGATCCCGACCTGGAACCGGTTGACCGCGTAGTAGATCCCCAGGCCGTCGAGCGTGTCGCCGTCGGCCCGGCCCAGGAGACGGATGAGAGCGCCGACGCCCATCGCCGCGAAGAGCTGCTTCGCCGCCCCCGTCCCCCGCTGCCCCGCCTTGTGGATCTCCCCCGCCGCGACCGACTCGGGGAACGGCAGCGTTCGATCCTCGACCATCACCCTCCGGAGGATCGTGACGAAGAGGATCCCCAGGATGCCGCCGAGGATCATCAGCGCGCAGGCGGTCAGGTACTCGTTCATCAGGCTCGGGCCGGGCTTGAATTTCCAGATGCGGAGCATGACGAACGCGGGGATCGTGAAGATCGCCCCCGCCGCCACCGACTCCCCGATCGAGCCGACGGTCCGGGCGAAGTTCTCCTCGAGGATCGAGCCCCGGAACAGCCGGAGCACGGCCATTCCGATCACGGCGGCGGGATACGTCGCCGCGATCGTCATCCCCGCCTTCAAGCCGAGGTAGGCGTTCGCCGCGCCCAGCACGACGCACATCACGAGGCCGAGCAGGAGCGCGCGGATGGTGAACTCGCGCATCTTGCTGTCGGCGGGAACGTACGGCTTGTAGGGGTTGTCGCTCATGCGGCCTCCTTCGCCCTCCGGCGCGGGGCCGGCGGGGGGCGGATTCTACCCAGGAACCGCACCGGGAGTCGAGGGGGCCTCAGGGATTCGCGTCGAGCACCCGCCGGAAGTTCCCCCAGGCGATCTTCGCGACGGAGGGCTCGGAGAGCCCCCTCTCCCGCAGCTCCCGGAGGATCCGCGGGAACGCCGAGCAATCCGGAACCCCTTCGGGAAGATCGGGAACCCCGTCGAAGTCGGAGCCGAAGCCGGCGTGGTCGTCTCCCACGAGGCCGACGACGTGCAGGACGTGGTCCGCGATCCGGCCGATCCCCGGACGGACCGGCGCCATCCGCTCGCGCATCGAGGCGGCGAGCTGCCGTCCCGCGGCCAGGCGCCTCGCGGGATCGTCGCCGTGCTCGCGCTCGACCGCCTCCAGCGCCTCGAAGAGATCCCCGATCCGGCTCTCCTGCGCCTCCGCGTACGCCGGATCGAGGAAGCCCGGGAAGAAGTTGATCCCGACGAGGCCGCCCGAAGCGGCGACGGCCCGGATCCCGTCGTCCGCGAGATTCCGCGGGATCGGGCAGAGCGCGGCGGCGTCCGAGTGCGACGCGAGGAACGGCCTCCGCGTGATCCTCGCGACGTCCCGCACCGTGGTCGCATGCGCGTGCGAGACGTCCACGACGATCCCCATCTCGTTCATCGCGTGGACCACCTTCTCTCCGAACGCGGTCAGCCCCTCGAAGGAACAGCTCGCCTCCCCGGACGAGGCGGCCCAGGAGAGGTTCCGGGAGTGGGTGAGCGTCATGTACCGGACGCCCCGGAGCCGGAGCCGCTCGAGCCTTCCGAGGTCCTCCTCGATCGCGTGGCCGTTCTCGACCGCCGCCACGACCGCCGTCGTGGCGCCGCCCTCCAGGACGCGGTCGATGTCGGCCGTGGTCTCCGCCTTCGCGAGACGCCCCCCGGAAGCGGCGCACGCCTCGTCGATCCGGTCGAGGAGGTCCATCGCCTCGGCGAAGGCCCGGCCGGCGGGGAGCGACGGAGCGACGTAGCAGGCGAAGACCGCGAGGCCCACGCCGCCGCGCTCGAGCCGCCCGGCGTCGACGTGCCCCTCCGCGTGCCCCGCGGCCAGGTCGGCGCCGCCCCGGATCTCGAGGGGCGTGTCGCAGTGAAGGTCTGCCACCCGGATCGCCATCGGGTCCCTCCGCGGACGGACGCTCCCGCGCCTCAGGAGCGAAGACGGTACACGGCGTCGAACGGGCTCGACCCGGGCGCGCGGACGACCTTCCGGCCGGGGTTGGCCGACAGCCGCTCGAGCAGGCGGAACGCGGTCTCCGCTTCCTCGGGCGAGCCGGCGGCCTCCGCCAGCTCTTCCGCGGTCCCCCCGGCGGGACCGCGGGCGCGGAGCGCCGCGAGAAGCTTCCGCTGCAGCTCCAGGACGGCGGCGGCGGCCCTCTTTCCCGCCTCGACTCCCGGCTGGTCGTAGGCGTTGACGCGGACGAGGGAAGCGTAGAAGCCGACCGCGCGCTCGAAGAGCGCGATCAACGCGCCGACGCTCCGGGGGCTCGCGTCGGGGACCGTGATCGTGATCGAGGGGCGCCCGCTCTCGTGGAGCGCGCGGCGCGTCCCCAGAAGGAAGCCGCCCAGGTAGTCCCCGGACGTGACGCCCGGCTCGACCTCGAGGCTCTCCCCCTCGCGGTCGCGGAGCACCTCGACGAAGGTCGCGAAGAAGTTCGGCACCCCTTCGCGGAGCTGCTGGACGTACGCGTGCTGGTCGGTCGAGCCCTTGTTCCCGTAAACTGCGATCCCCTGGCGCACCTCCCGGCCGTCGAGATCCCTTCCCTTCCCGAGAGACTCCATCACGAGCTGCTGGAGGTACCGGCCGAGGAGCGCGAGACGGTCCTTGTACGGCAGGACGACCATGTCCCTGGCGCCCCTGCCGTCCCCCGCGTGGTGCCACGAGAGCGCGAGGAGCATCGCGGGGTTCTTCGAGGCCTGCCGCGACCGTGTCAGCCCGTCCATCTCGGCCGCGCCGGAGAGGATCCCCTTCGCGTCGATCCCGAGGAGCGCCGAGGGGAGGAGCCCCACGGCGGAGGTCGCGGACGTCCGCCCCCCGACCCAGTCCCACATCGGGAAGCGCTCCAGGAACCCCTGCTCCGCGGCGATCCGGCCGAGCGCGCTCCCCTCGCCGGTCACGGCGACGGCGTGACGCGCGAACTCGAGCCCGAGGCCGCGGTAGGCGGCCGCCGCCTCCAGCATCCCGTTGCGCGTCTCGGGCGTGCCGCCCGACTTCGAGATCACGACGGAGAGCGTCCGGTCGAGCTCGCGGCCGATGGACGCCAGAACGCGATCGATCCCGTCGGGGTCGGTGTTGTCGAGGAAGTGCGGGGTCATCGGTCCCGTCGGGCTTCCCAGCGCGTCGGCGAGGAACTGCGGGCCCAGGGCCGACCCGCCGATCCCGATCACGAGGAGACGCGTGAAGCGATCGGCGCCCGGCGGCCGGACGCGCCCCTCGTGGACCCTCGCCGAGAAATGCAGGACCTTCGCCTCCGTTCGCCGGATCGCGTCCGCGATGTCCGGCGAGGGGGCGAGCTCGGGGGCCCGGAGCCAGTAGTGGCCCACCATGCGCCGCTCGTCGGGGTTGGCGACGGCTCCGGCCTCGAGCGCGTCCATCGCGTCCAGTGCGCGCGCGACCGGACCGTCCATGGTGCGGAGGAGATCGGCGGGGAGCCCCATCCGGCTGACGTCCAGCCGGAACCCGAGCCCCGGAGCGTCGAACAGCCAGGCCCGGTAGCGATCCCAGAGATCTCTCCCGTCCATCGCGCCCCTCCCCGCCGGCTCCGCCGGCGCGCCCAGCATAGCCCCTGCCCCCGCCGCGGGGTAGGCTCTCTCGCTTCCCCCGCAGGGCGCTCGGCGGTACACTCGGCCCGAGCCATGGACCGCGCGAATCGCCTTCGCCTCTCGCGCGACGGCACCCTCGCGGGCGACGTCGAGACCTTGGGACGTCTCCTCGCCTCCGCCCGGCGGGTCGTCGCGCTCACGGGCGCCGGGCTCTCCGTGGAAAGCGGTGTCCCCGGCTTCCGGAGCCCGGGCGGACTGTGGTCCGTGTTCGACCCCATGGAGTACGCGACGCTCTCCTGCTTCCTCCGCTCCCCCGCGAAGGCGTGGGAGCTCTACCGGGCCCTCGGGGCCTCCATCGCCGGGCGCGAGCCGAACGCGGGACACCGCGCACTGGCGCGGCTCGAGCGGGAGGGCCTTCTCGCAGGAATCGTCACCCAGAACATCGACGGCCTCCACCGGGCGGCCGGGAGCGAGACGGTGATCGAGATCCACGGGGAGGGCAGGAACCTGGAGTGCACCGTCTGCCGGGCGATCGAGCCTCTCCTCGCGGCGCACCTCGAGCCCGGACCTCCCCCGCGATGCGCCGCCTGCGGGAGCCCGCTCAAACCGAACGTCGTGCTGTTCGAGGAGCCTGTGCGGGAGATGGCGCGGGCCAGGGCGCTCGTCGCCGGCGCGAGCGCGATGCTGGTCGTCGGCACCTCTGCGGAGGTGGCGCCGGCCGGCTCCCTTCCGGGGGACGTTCTCGAAGGCGGGGGCAGCCTCGTCGAGTTCAACCTGGCCCCGACGCGCCGGACGGAGGCGGGGCTGGGACCTTCGGGGTTCTTCGTCGAGGGGCCGGCGGGGCGGACGCTTCCCGCCGTGGTCGATGCGGCGCTCGAGGCCCGCGCGCGGGAGATGCCATGAAAGGCTGGCTGTCGTTCCACCCCGTCGACACGGGGTTCTTCGACGACACGATCGGGCCGCTCGTGGCCGGGAGCAAGATCAACCCGGAGGGGTTCGTCGCGGAAGCCGTCCGGCTGCGAAAGGTCGCGTGGCAGGCGCGCCGCTTCACCCGCGCGCTCGAGACCGCGCTCTCCGCGGCCGCGCCGCCCGAACCCGACCGCGGGGCCGACCTGTGGACGCGGATCCGGTGGACGCTCGACCGTTTCGACTTCCGGCCGGAGGAGGTCTCCCGCCTGGCGTCCCGGTGCGTGGAGCCCGACCTCCACCTCTTCGGCCGCCCGTTCCTCGTGGCGGAGTCCTCGGCCGCGAAGGTGGCGGAGACGGTCGAGCGCTACGTCTCCGCCGCGTCCGCCGACGACGTCGAATCCCTCGCGAGGGAGCAGCTCGCCCGGCTCGACCCCGAGCTCGGGAAGCACCTGGTCCCCGAGGACGGCCCCGATCCCTCCCCCGACCTCATGCACAGGTCGGATCTGCTGGCCGACCTCACGGCGATCCGGGACCTCGCGGAAGCGGCGAGGCGGGGCATGCCGTGGGGAAGGGGAGAGGCCGCCGGCAGGCCGGCGGCCGAGGTGCTGCGGGAGGAAGGCGCCCTCCGGGCGGTCCGCCTCCACGCGAGGGTCGTCCCCTTCTGGCTCGCCCGCGACGTCGACGGCCTCGACACGATCTGCCGCGCCGCCGGGATTTCCCCTCCCGAGTCCCTGGTGCCCGCGAGGAGGATCCTCCCGGGCCCGTGCGAGGAGTTTCCCGGATTCGGCGAGTCGCTCGGCGTCGAGATCTCCCGCCCGAACCAGGTGGGGGCCTTCGTGGCCCCGGAGGACGTGCCCGACCTGATCGGCTTCCTGGCGGACGCGGGGGCGCGGATCATCCGGGTCGCAGCCCGGCAAGCGGAGGGGCCGGCCTGCACCGCACTCCTGCGCAAGATCCGGGAGTGCGCCACCTACGCGGCGGGTCGCGGCTTCGGCTATCTGGAGGCCTCGGGAATCCTGCCGCCGGACCTTTCGGAGGCGGGCCAGGCGTAGCGCCCCGGGCGCGGCTCAGTCCTCCCCGCGGCCCGCGTGTCGCGGGCTGCCGAGCGGCTCGGCATGCACCGACACCCTCGCGAGGTCCGGCGCGGCCTGCCGGAACGCCCGCTCGAGCCGCTCGGTGAGGGCGTGGACGTCCGCGAGCGAGGTTTCGGCGGGCACGGAGCAGTGGCACGAGAGGTAGACGCCCGCGGGTGTCTCTGCGAGATGGAGGTCGTGCAGCGCGTGATCCCCGACGATCGGCCGCGCCGCCTCGTGGATGCGCCGCTCGATGTCCCGCCTCCGTTCCTCTCCCAGCGACTCCGCGACCGTCGCCCTCTCGTCGTGCTGCTCGAGATGGATGTCGGCGCGCCGGATCTCCGGAACCTCCGAGAGGATGCGCGCCTCCACGCGGTCCGCGATCGTGTGCCCCTCGGCCAGCGTCAGATCGCCGGGGAGCTCGAGGTGCAGATCCGCCTGTGTTCCGCCCCCGGCCTCCCGGAGCGTGATGTTGTGAGCGTGGACCCCTTCCATCGCGACGGCCGTAGCGACCCGTTGCCGCAGGCTCTCCGCCCCTTCGTGCGAGGCCACGAGGGCGACCGTGACGACTGCGCCGGTTTCGAACGCCTCCCGCAACCGGGCCCGCGCCTGGTCCGCGATCCGCTCCCCCTCCGCCAGCGGCAGGCCGCGCCGGAGCGTCAGCTCCACGTCCGCCAGGATCCGGTCGCCGGATTGCCGGACCCGGGCGCGAGGCGGTTTCTCGAGCCCCTCGAGCCCCCGGAGCGCCCGCTCGACCGATGCGGCCGCCCACTCGGGGGCGCGATCGAGGAGCATGTCCGCGGCACGCCTTCCGAGCTGCCAGGAGAGGACGAGCACGATCACGGCGACCAAGCTCGCGGCGATCGGGTCCGCGAGGAACAGCCACTCGATGCCGGTCTCGCGGGCGACGACGACACCGAAGAGCCCCGCGATCACGACCGCCGACGAGAAGATGTCCGTGCTGAAGTGGAGAGCGTCCGCCTCGAGCGCCTGGCTCCCGCTTCGCACGGCGACCCGCTTCAGGTCCCGGGACCGGACGATGTCCACCGCGATCGAGATCGCCATGACCGCGAACGCCGCGATCGAAGGCTCGACCTCGGGCCCGCCGCCGAGCACCCGGCGCGCGGCCTCGTAGAGGATCCAGAGGGAGGTCAGGACCAGCAGGAGCGTCTCCCCCAGCGCGGTGAGGTGCTCGATCTTGCCGTGGCCGTACGGATGGTCCTCGTCGGGGGGCTTCGCCGAGGTCCGCACCGCGAACCAGGTCATCCCGGCGGCCGCGAGGTCGAGCGCCGAGTGGGCCGCCTCGGCCATGAGGCCGAGCGACCCGGTGGCCAGGCCCGCCGCGAGCTTGAGCGCCGTGAGCAGGAACCCGGAGCCGACCGACCGGGCGGCCGCCCGCCGCTTCTCGAGGATGATCGCCCCCCGCTCCGCCTCGCCCATGCGGCACCCCGCGCCTTTGTATCACACGGCGCGAACGATCGCGCCCCGCCCGTGGCCTTCGGCTTTGACCCGAGCGGCTCCCGATGCCAGAATCGGAATGCGTCGGCGGGCGGATCCGCGCCGCCGTCGCGGGGCCGTCATGACGCACCCCCGCCGTCCCGTTTCCCTTCCGGCAGAGCGCGCGGTGCGGCGCCTGCGCGGAGTGTCCGTGCCCCTGTCGAGCGTGCGGCTCGCCCAGGACGTGCTCGCCGTGCGCCCGCCCGACGAGGGAACCGCCCGGAAGATCCTGGAGGCGGCGTTCGGCGGCGATCCGCGCCTCGTCGCCGGGGAGGACGGGTGGACGCTCTCGGAGCCGGCCCGGGAGGCGTCCGACGGGAGCTCCGAGGCACCGCTCGTCCTGCTCCTCGTCACCGGCAGACGCCCCGCCCCGCGCGCTTCCTTCGAGCCGGCGACCGTCGCTGCGATCCGGATCGAGGGCGGAGAGGTCTCCGCCGCCTGCGGAGGGGACATCGCGCCGGGACGCCTCGGCGACGACCTGCGCGAGGCGGTGCGCGAGGCGCTCCGCGGCGCCGTTCCCCTGATCCACGACCCGCCGGGAGCGCTCGTCGCCCTCGAGCGATGGCTCGACGAGCCCCTCGACGCGCCAATCTCGCTCCGGAGGCTCGCGCAGGCGAGGCTCGGGATGGCCGCCGGCCGGGAGTTCGAGGCGCTCGCGGCCCGGCTCGGCCTCTCGTGGCGGAGCTCGGAGGACCCGCTCGACGCCGCGGAGGTGCTCGCGCGGGCCCTCGAAGCGCTGCGGCGCCCGGGGGAGACCCTCGAGTCCCTCCGGGCCGCCTCGCTCGGCCCTCCTCCCGTCGACTGGTCCCGCTTCGCCTTCGATCGCGCGTTCCTCCGCGAGATCCCGGCGGCGCCGGGAACGTACCGGTTCCTCGACGCGGAGGGGAAGCTGCTCTACGTCGGGAGATCCAGCAACCTGCGCGAGCGGATCTCCTCGTACTTCCGCGCGGGCGCGGGGCGCTCCGCCCGCGTGCGCTCCCTGCTGGAAGCGCTGCACCGGATCGAGGTCGATCCCCTGTCCTCGGACCTCGAGGCGATGCTGCGTGAGGCGGCGGCGATCCGGCGGAAGCGGCCGCAGCGGAACGTCCAGCGAACGATTCGCCCTCGCGGGGGGCGCCGGGGGAGGCTCCGGTCGATCCTCGTCCTCGAGCCCGCCGCGCCCCCGTACGCCCTGCGCGCTTACCTCCTACGGGACGGCCGCCTGGTCGACCGGGTCGCCATCGGTCCCCGCGGGGGGGGCCTCAAGCGGATCGAGCGCGCCCTCGAGAGCCACTTCTTCTCCGGCGACCCCGGTCCCATGCCCCTCCCCGGGCCGGACGTCGACGTCGAGATCGTCGCGCGATGGCTCGCCCGGAACCGAGACCGCGCCGTCGCCTTCGACCCGACACACCTCCGGACCTCCCGGGAGGTGATCGCAAGGCTCCGGCTCTTTCTCGACCGGGGAGACCTGTTCGAACCGGACGGCACCCCCACGACCGTCCGCTGACGTCGCGAGGACCCGCTCCCGGGGCTGGTATACTGGCGCGACCCCGCGGGCGCGCGGCGCTCCGCGAGGACAGACCATGACGGCACTGTTCATTCTCTTCGCACTCGGGCTGGTCCTCCTCAACGCGTTCTTCGTCGCGACCGAGTTCGCGATCGTGAAGGTGCGGGACACCCGGATCGAGGAGCTGGTCGAGCGCGGCGTGAAGCGGGCCCAGGCGGTCCGCGCCGTCCTCCGGGACCTGAACGCGTATCTCTCGGCGTGCCAGCTCGGCGTGACGCTGGCGTCCCTGGGCCTGGGGTGGCTCGGGGAGCCCGCCTTTGCGGCCCTCGTCGAGCCGGTCCTGGCCCGGAGCGGCGTCGCGAGCCCCGCCGCCGTGCGCTCGGTGTCGCTGACCTTCGCCTTCCTCACGATCACGTTCCTCCACGTCGTGCTCGGAGAGCTTGCCCCGAAGACGCTCGCGATCCGCCGGGCTGAGGGGGTGGCGCTCTTCGTCTCGTGGCCGATCCGCGCCTTCCACGCGGCGTTCTATCCTCTGATCTGGGTCCTCAACGAGGCGGCCAATCTGGCGATCCGCGGGCTCGGCCTCTCGCCGCTCCCGCAGAAGGACGAGGCGCACAGTGAGGAGGAGCTGCGGCTCATCCTCGCGGGGAGCCACCGCTCGGGCGCGATCTCGGCCACGCACGCGAGGCTCCTCGAGAACGCGCTCGACTTCGCCGACCGCTCGGTACGGCAGATCATGGTGCCGCGCGGAGACATCGTGTTCCTGGACGCCAACCGCCCGTACGCCGAGAACCTCGCCGCCGCCCGGGAGGGGGTGCACACGCGCTACCCGCTCTGCGACGGCGACGTCGACCGGGTCGTCGGAGTCCTCAACATCAAGGACCTCTTCCTGGTTCCCGAGCGGGGGGCGCGGTCGGAGGACCTGAGGGCGATCGCGCGGGAGGCCTTGTTCATCCCGGAGTCCCTCCGGCTCGAGCGCGCGCTCGCGCTCTTCCAGAAGAGCCATCTGCACATGGCGATCGTCCTCGACGAGTACGGCGGGACGTCGGGGATCGTCACCCTCGAGGACGTCGTCGAGGAGCTGACCGGAGAGATCCAGGACGAGTTCGACCAGGAGCCCCCCAAGGTGATCGCGCTCGGCGAAGGGCGGTACTCGGTGGACGCGGCGCTCTCCGTGGACGAGATCGAGGAGAAGCTCGGGATCCCGGAGGAGCTCGCGCCGGAGGGGGTGGACACGATCGGGGGCCTGGCGTTCGACCGCCTCGGCCGCATCGCCCGGGTCGGCGACACGGTCGAGATCGGCGACCGGAGGATCGAGGTCGCGCGCGTGCGCGGCCGCCGGATCCTGCGGCTGCTCGTGTACCCGCCGGCGCCGCGCCGGGACGGTTGACGGACCGGGCGCCCGCGCGGAACATCGGACGTCCGAGGAGGCCGCCATGGACCTGATCCCCGTTCCGATCGAGAAGCCCGAAGACCTCAACTTCGTCCTCGGCCATTCCCACTTCATCAAGACGGTCGAGGACCTCCACGAGGCGATGGCGTCGACCGTTCCGGCGGCGAGGTGGGGGCTCGCCTTCTGCGAGGCCTCGGGACCGTGCCTCGTCCGCGTCGAGGGGAACGACGAGCGTCTCCGGAGCTTGGCGGCGTCGAACGCGGCGCGGATCGGCGCCGGGCACTCGTTTCTCCTGTTCCTCGAGAACGCCTACCCGGTGAACGTCCTCAACACGCTGAAGTCCGTTCCCGAGGTCTGCCGGATCTTCTGCGCGACGGCCAATCCGACGACCGTGATCGTCGCGGAGCACGGCGGCGGGCGCGCGATCCTCGGGGTCGTCGACGGGTCCTCCCCGAGGGGCGTCGAGGGCGCCTCGGAGCGCGCGGCCCGCATCGATCTGCTGCGGAAGATCGGGTACAAGCTGGCGTGACGGGCCGCGAGGGAAGGCCCCGGGCGGCGCGGGGCGGGCTCACTTCAGGAGCGCGAACCGGAGCACGAACAGGAGCCCCAAGACGTAGACGAGCGCGGACGCCTCGCGCGGCCGGCCGGTGAGCAGCTTCAGGGCCGGGTACGACACGAAGCCGAAGGCGATCCCGTCGGCGATCGACCAGCTGAACGGGATCCCCGCGATCACGAGGAAGGCCGGGAAGGACTCGGTCGCGTCCTTCCAGTCGATCCGCAGGAGGTTCCCGGCCATCAGGCTCCCGACCACGATCAGCGCGGGCGCCGTCAGCGGCTGGAGCACGTTGCCTCCGTCGACCGGCACTCCGCCTCCCACCATCCGGACGAGCGGGGCGGTGAACAGCGCCGCCAGGAACAGCCCGCCGGTCACGACGTTCGCGAGGCCGGTGCGCGCGCCGGCTTCGACTCCCGTCGCGCTCTCGACGTAGGCGGTCACGGTCGAGGTCCCGAGAAGGGATCCGAGGACCGTCCCCGAGGAGTCCGCCATCAGCGCGCGCGTCGCGCGCGGGAGCCTCCCCTCCCGGAGAAAGCCTCCCTGCTCCCCGATCCCGATGAGCGTGCCGATCGCGTCGAAGACCGCCATGAACAGGAACAGGACGACGACCGGGACCATCTCCGGGTCCGCGAGCGCCCGGAGGTCGAGCTGCAGGAAGGTGGGCGCGAGCGACGGCGGCATCTCGAAGAACCCTTCCCAGCGCACGAGCCCCGCCGCCCACGCCAGCGCCGTGGAGACCGCCATCCCGAGCAGGATCGCCCCGCGGACCCGGCGCGCCATCAGGGCGACCGTGACCGCCAGTCCGGCCCACGCCACGAGCGTCGCCGGCCGTGTGACGCTCCCGAGGTGGACGATCCCGCCTCCCGCCGGCCGCTCGACGATCCCTGCGTTGACCAGGCCGATGAAGGCGATGAAGAACCCGATCCCCGCGGCGATCGCGTGCTTGAGCGACGCCGGGACGGCGTCGATGACCATCTCGCGCACCCGCAGGAAGGTGAGCAGGAAGAACGCGACCCCCGAGACGAACACCGCCGCGAGCACCGCCTGCCAGGGAACGCCCATCCCCACGACGACGCCGAGGAAGAAGAAGTTCTCCCCCATGGCCGGGGCCATCGCGATCGGATAGTTCGCGGCGAGGCCCATGACCCAGGTCGCGACCGCCGCGGAGAGGCAGGTGGCGGTCAGCACGGACCCGAAGTCCATCCCCGCCTGCGAGAGGACGGCGGGGTTGACGAAGACGATGTACGCCATCGTCATGAAGGTGGTCGCCCCGCCGAGGACCTCGGCCCGGACGGTCGTGCCCGCCTCGCGGAGCCGGAACCACCTTTCGAGCACGGCGCTCACCCCGGGTCGATTGTAACGCCGCTCCCCGAGGCCGGGACCGGACGGCTACGGCCGGGCCCCGGCCAGCCCGAGATCGTCCGCGATGCCGCGCAGCGCGTCCAGCACGAAGGCGATGTGCTCGTCGAGGTCCATTCCCACGAGCGCCGAGCCCTCGACGATCTCGGCCCGGCTCACGGCCCTCGCGAACGCCTTGTCCTTCATCCGCCTCCGGACCGACGGGACCTCGAGATCGAGGATCGACTTCGAAGGCGTGACGAGCGCGCATGCCGCGAGGAACCCGCACAGCTCGTCGCAGGCGAAGAGCGTCTTCTCGAGCGCGGTCTCGCGCGTCACTCCGGTGTGCGACGCGTGCGATAGGACGGCGCGCCGGAACCACTCCGGGTACCCGCGCTCCGCGAGGATCTCCGCCCCCCGGAACGGGTGGTTCTCGGCGTCCGGCCAGCGCTCGTAATCGAAATCGTGGAGGAGCCCCACGAGCCCCCACGCATGCTCATCCTCCCCGAGGCGCCGCGCGTGGGCCCGGAGCGCGGCCTCGACCGACCGGGCGTGCTTGAGGAGCCCCGGAGCCTTCGTGTGCTCCATGAGCAGCGCCATCCCCTCGTCCCGCGTCGGAAGCTTCGGGTCCATCTCCCCTCCTCCCGGGAAGACCGGGGGAGCCGGCCTCGGGGCCGCGGGGCGGGACCCCGCGGCCCCGAGGGATCACATCGGGTTCCCGTCCGCGTCGAGAAGGCGGATCTCGCCGAGGCCCAGCTCGGCGAGGGACGCTCCGATCTTCGCGCGATCGCCGATGACCAGCCAGACGACGTGGTCGGGCTGCAGGAGCTTCGGGGAGGCGGCCGAGAGCTTGCCGAGGTCGAGCGCCCGCACCTTCGCGGGGTACGTCGCGAAGTAGTCCTCCGGCAGCCCGAAGCGGAGCATCTCCGCGATGGACGCCAGGACCGCCCGCGAGGTCTCCCAGGACCCCGGGAGCGCGAGCGTGAGCCCGTCCTTGGCCTGGGTCAACTCGTCCGCGACGAACGGCCTGGGTCCCAGCGGCCCCCGCAGCTCCTTCGCGATCTCCTGGATCGTCTCCTTCGTCTTGTCGCTCTGTACGGACGTGTAGGCCAGGAGCGGCCTCTGGCCGCTCGCCGGCACGATGAAGCTCCCTGCCCCGTACGTCCAGTGCTTGTCCTCGCGCAGGTTCATGTTGATGCGCGACGTGAACACCCCGCCGAGCAGGTAGTTGATCGTCTCGAACGCGATCTCGTCCGGGTTCGCCCGGGGCGGAGCGACATGGCCCGCGATGACCACCGACTGGACCGACCCCGGCCGATCCACGAGATAAACGACCTGCTTCGCCTGCTGGTCCACCACCCGGAGGTTCTTCTTCGGGACGTCGCCCGGCTTCCAGTCCCGGAAGAGGGTTTCGAGCTTCGGGCGGATCTCTCCCATCGTGGTGTCGCCCACGACGATCAGCTTCGCGTGGTTGGGCTTGAACCAGCTGTCGTGGAACCGGACGAGGTCCTCCCTCGTGATCGCCGGGACCGTGCTCTCGAACCCCGATCCCGTGAACGGCGTCCCGTAGGCGTGGTCGGCCCCGTAGAGAAGGCGCGGGAAGACGCGAAGCGCCATCGCGAACGGCTGGACCTTCTCCGAGCGGATCCCCGCCAGCTGCTGCTTCTTCAGCCTATCGAGGTCGGGCTGCGGGAACGACGGACGGAGCACGACGTCCGCGTAGATCGCGAGCGAGGCGTCGAGGTTGGCCTTGAGCGCGGACAGAGAGACGGTGGACGTGTCGAGGTCCGACCCGGTCCCGAGCTCCGCGCCGAGGGCGCGCAGCTCGTCGCTGATCTCGAGCGACGAACGCGTCTTCGTCCCCTCGTCGAGCATTCCCATGGCGAGCTGCGCGAGCCCCGGGACCGCGGTGAGGTCGGAGGCATAGCCGGCGTCGAGCATCAGGTTCATGTCGATCACGGGGATCGAGTGCCGCTCGGCCAGGATCACCTCGAGACCGTTCGGGAGCTTCGCCCGCTGCAGCGGGGGAAACGCGGCCTGCGGCGGGACGCCCGGCTCGGGCCGCTTCGACCGGTCGGCGCCGGCCGCTGCCGTCCGGTACTCGGGGAACGGATGGATCTCGAGCACGAAGACGCCGTCCGACAGCCACCGCCGCGCCGCGTCGCGGACGTCGGCCGCCCCCGCGGACTCGATGCGGCCCATCTGCGCCTTCCAGGCGTCGGGGCTGCCGTCGTAGACCTGGCTCATGGCCAGCACGTCGGACTTGCCGCCGAACCCGCCGATCCGCTCCACGCCCCGCACGAAGTCGGCGAGGTTCTCGGTCCGCGCGCGCGACAGCTCCTCCCCCGTCGGGCCTTCCTCGAGGAACCGGGCCATCTCCTCGTCGATCGCCTTCTCGATCCGCGCGAGGTCTTCCCCCGGCTTCGCGGTGGCGACGACGTAGAACAGGCCGGCGATCTCCCTCCGGTCCAGGAACGCCCGGACGCCCGTCGCGATCTGCTCGTCGTAGACCAGGCGCTTGTAGAGCCGCGACGTCTTTCCCGACGAGAGGATCGACGCGACCAGCTCGAGGCGGTCGCCGTCGGCGGCCGAGTGCTCGGGGACGTTCCACACCTTGTAGAGCCGGGCCTGCGGGACCCGGTCCTGCGCCACGCGCCGCTGCTCCCCGCTCCGCTTCGCGACCCACGCGGCGGGCCTCTGGACCGGGGGGCCGGGAGGGATGTCGCCGAAGTAGCTCTCGACCTTCTTCTTCGCCGTCTCGGGATCGATGTCCCCCGCGATCACGATCACCGCATTGGCGGCCCCGTAGTAGGTCCGGAACCACTCGTGCACGTCCTCGAGGCTGGCCGCCGAGAGGTCCTCCATCGCACCGATCACGGTCCAGGAGTACGGGTGCCCCGCCGGGAAGCAGGCGCGCGCGATCGCCTCCTCGCTCAGGCTGTACGGCTCGTTGTCGTACTGCCGCTTCTCGTTCTGGACGACGCCGCGCTGCTCGTCGAGCCGCACCTGGTCGATCGCGCCGACCAGGTGGCCCATCCGGTCGGACTCCATCCAGAGGACGGTGTCGAGGGCGGAGGACGGGACGTTCTGGAAGTAGTTCGTCCGGTCCTCGTTCGTCGTCCCGTTCAGGTCCGTGGCGCCGAGGCGCTCGAGGACCTTGAAATAGTCGTCGTTGAAGTTCTCGCTCCCGTTGAACATCAGGTGCTCGAACAGGTGGGCGAAGCCCGTGCGTCCCGGCTTCTCGTTCTTCGAGCCCACGTGGTACCAGACGTTCACGGCCACGATCGGGACCTTGTGGTCCTCGTGGACGAGGAGCGTCAGCCCGTTGTCGAGGGTGAACTTCGCGTAGGGGATGTCGACCGAGGCCGCGATCCCGCCCGGCGCCCCGGCCGCCGGGGCGGCGGAGGCGGTGACGGCCGCCAGCGACAGAGCGGCGGCGAGCAGGGCCAGGACGGTACGGCGCGCTATCCGATGCATCGATGCCTCCTCGTCCCCCGCGCCCGGCGCGAGAATCGGCTTCCGATCGGCGGGGGAATCCGGAGAGAGCTTACGCGAACGGGGGGGGTGGGTTGCAAGTGCGCCGGGCCGCGGGGGCGCCGCTCTCCCCTGGTACAATGTCGGAACCGCCGAGGGGTGCGCGTGGAACGCCCGTTCGTCTGCATGAACATGGCCATGACGGCCGACGGAAAGATCTCCTCCGCCGCGAGGGAGTATCCCGGGTTCACGTCGCGCCGCGACCGGAAGACGATGGACCGGTTCCGGGCCGAGTCGGACGCGGTGCTCGTCGGCGCGGGGACGCTCCGGACCGACGATCCTCCCCTCCACATCCGGGACGAGGAAGCGCGGGCGTACCGGCGGTCGCTGGGAAAGCCGGAGGGGCTCCTGAACGTCGTCGTGACCGCGTCGGCCGCCATCGACCCGGCCTCCCGCTTCTTCCGCGAGGGACCCGCCTCGGCCCGGATCGTCGCGACGGTCGAGGGCGCGCCGGCCGGGCGGGTCGAGGCCCTCGGGCGCTGCGCGGAGGTCTGGCGGGTCGGGCGGGACCGCGTCGACCTCCCCGAGCTGCTGAGGCGGCTCAGGGCCCGCGGCGTGGGGCGGCTTCTCGTCGAGGGCGGGGGCGAGACGAACTGGGAGTTCGTCCGCGGCGACCTGCTCGACGAGCTGTACGTCACCGTCGTGCCGGCGCTCCTGGGCGGGAGGGACGCGCCGACGATCCTCGAGGGGGAGGGGCTGTCCGTGGGCGCGCGAAGGCGCCTGCGCCTCCTCTCGGTCGATCGGCTCGACGACGAGATCTACCTCCGCTTCTCGGTGGCCCGCTGATGGATCGCGGCGCCGTCGCCGACGCCCTCGACGAGATCGCGGCGCTGCTCGATTTCCTCGGGGAGAACCCGTTCAAGGGGCGTGCCTACGCGAGCGCCGCGAGGACGCTCCGGGGGCTCGACCGCGATCTCGGAGACCTCGTCGCGTCGGGCGAGATCCGCAAGTTGAAGGGAATCGGCGACGCGCTCGCGCAGAAGATCTCGACGCTCGTCGCGAAGGGCGAGCTCCCGTACCTCGAGGAGCTGCGGGCGCGGGTTCCCCGGGGGCTCCTCGAGTGGCTCGGGATCCCCGGGCTCGGACCGCAGAAGGCGAGGGCGATCCACGAGAGGCTCGGGATCTCCACCCTCGGCGAGCTGGAGTACCTCTGCCGGCAGGGGCGCCTCCGGGCGCTCGACGGCTTCGGCGAGGCCACCGAGAGGAAGATCCTGGAGGGAATCGAGCGGCTCCGGAGGGACTCGGGTCTCCATCTCCAGCCCCTGGTCCGGGGAGAGGCTGCGCGCCTTCTCGCGATCCTGCGACGGACCGAGGGCGTTCTCCGCGCCGAGGTCGGAGGATCCGTCCGACGCTGCGTGGAGACATCGAGGAACGTCGACCTCGTCGCGGCGGCGGACCGGCCGGAGCCGGCTCTGGCCGCGTTCGCCTCCGCCCGCGGCGTCGCGGAGGTGATCGATCGCGGGCCGGACCGGTGCTCGGTGATGCTCGAGTCGGGCCCGCAGGCGGATCTGCGCGTCGTCCCCCCCCGCTCGTTTCCCTTCGCCCTCGCCCACGCCACGGGGAGCCGCGAGCACAACGCCGCGCTCAGGGCCCGGGCGAATCGTCTCGGCCTCGACCTCGACGAGAGCCGGATGACGCGCCGGACGGACGGATCGGAGGTCGAGTGCACGGACGAGGAGGCGATCTTCCGCGAGCTCGGCCTCCCGTGGATCCCGCCCGAGCTGCGTGAGGGCGAGGGCGAGATCGAGGCCGCGGAGAGCGGGCGGCTTCCCCGCCTCGTCGAGAGCGGCGACCTTCGGGGTGTTCTCCATTGCCATTCGGTCTGGTCGGACGGTCTCGCCACCGTCGCCGAGATGGCCGAGGGGGCCCGCGCGCTCGGGATGTCCTACCTGGGGCTCTGCGATCACTCGCGGGCCGCGGCCTACGCGGGGGGGCTCTCGCCCGAACGCTTCCGGGAGCAGTGGAAGGAGATCGAGGGGCTCAACGCCTCCTACGGCGGCTCGTTCCGGATCCTGAGGGGCGTCGAGGTGGACATCCTTCCGGACGGATCGCTCGACTTCCCCGACGACTTCCTCGAGAAGTTCGAGCTCGTCGTCGCCTCCGTCCACAGCCGGTTCGGGCTGGACAGGGAGGCGCAGACGGAACGCCTCGTCCGGGCGGCGCGGCACGCACCGGTCGACATGATCGGCCACCCGACGGGGAGGCTCCTCCTCGCCCGGGACCCCTATCCCCTGGACCTGCCGCGGGTCCTGGACGCGGCGGCCGAGCGCGGGGTGGCGGTGGAGATCAACGCGCACCCCCAGCGCCTCGATCTCGATGCGCGGGCTCTCCGCTACGGGCTCGCCCGAGGAATGCGAACGAGCGTGAGTCCGGATTCCCACTCCGTAGCCGGGCTCCGCGACGTCGAGTACGGGCTCGGCACGGCGCGGCGCGGCGGGTGCCGCGCGGAGGACATCCTGAACGCCTGGCCTCTCGATCGGCTGCTCGATCACCTGGCGGCGCGACGGCGCGGCGCCCGAGGAGTCCTTGGCCGCCGCGCCTGAGCCGCCCGCAGAGCTGCGGGCGAGGGCGGCGCGGATCGTCGCCGGGCTGCGGCGTCTCCACCCGGCGGCGACGTGCGCGCTCCGGCACCGGAGCCCCCTCGAGCTCCTCGTCGCCACGATCCTGTCGGCGCAGTGCACGGACGAGCGCGTGAACCGCGTGACCCCGGCCCTGTTCCGCCGATACCCGAGAGCCGCCGACTACGCCGGCGCCGATCGCGCCGAGATCGAGGAGCTGATTCGCAGCACCGGGTTCTTCCGGAACAAGTCGGCCTCCCTGATCGGCCTCGGGAAGGCGCTGGTCGAGCGCCACGGGGGGGAGGTGCCCGATCGGATGGAGGACCTCGTCGAGCTCCCGGGCGTCGGGCGGAAGACCGCGAACGTCCTCCTGGGAACGTGGTGGGGCCGGCCGGCGATCCCCGTGGACACGCACGTCACGAGACTCGCGGCCCGGCTGGGCCTGTCCGCGAGAACCGATCCCGCCGGGATCGAGCGCGACCTGATGCTCCTCCTCCGCGAATCCGACTGGACCTTCGTCTCTCACGCGCTGATCCAGCACGGCCGGAAGGTCTGCAGGGCCCGGAAGCCGGCCTGCGATTCCTGCGCGCTCCGTCCCGACTGTCCCCACGGAGCGTGACGGCGCCACATCCCGGGCTGCGGCGGCCGCGCTCCCGATTCGCTATATTGCATTTCCCCTTCCGAGACACAGAGGCGACGTGGCGAGAGAAGCGCGATTCGGGACGATCGGAGGAGAGGACCTCTACCGCAGGCTGGCGACCGGCGAGCCGTTCGTCCTGCTCGACGTCCGGGCCCCGGAGGAGTTCGAGAAGGGCCACATCCCCGGCTCGATCCTGATCCCGCTCCAGGAGATCGACGCCCGCTGGACCGAGGTGCCGCGCGGAGACTTCCCTCTGGCGGTCGTGTGCGAGTACGGCGTGCGGAGCGCCTCGGCCTGCCGCTTTCTCGCCGAGCGCGACGTGCCGGGTCTTTTCAACCTCGAGGGGGGGATCGAGGCCTGGCCGGGCCCCGTGGCGCAGGGCATCGAGGGGAACGGCCGGAGCGCCGGGCGGCTCTCTCCGGAACCGTTCCTGGTCGAGAGCTTCCACCTCCTGCCCATGGGCCTCGCCCTCGACATCGCCATGGGAGAGGGCAGGAACGCGATCTACCTCGCGTCTCGAGGGTTCGACGTCGACGGCGTCGACTCCGATCCGTCCGCGGTGAAGCGCGCCCGCTCGGCCGCCCGCCGCCTGGGCGCGCCGATTCGCGCCGTCGTCGGCAACGTGGAGGACGGCACCCACATCATCCCGGTGGATGCGTACGACGTCATCTCCGTCTTCGACTACGTCCACCGCCCGCTCTTCACCGACATCCGCGAGGGGCTCAAGGCGGGAGGGGTCGTCGTGTTCCAGGCCCCCCTGCAGGGGACGTCCGGCGCCGCGAGCCCGGCGGACCCGGCGCGGCTGCTGGCGCCGGGCGAGCTCAAGAGGGTCTTCGACGACTGGGAGATCCTGCGACTGCGCGAGGAGGTCGAGCCGTCGCCGAATCTCTCCTCCTCCCGCCTCGTCGCCGGGATCGTCGCCCGCAAGCCGGCCGCGTGAGCGCTTCGGGACCGAGGTCCGGGAGACGCCTTCCGCTCGACTGAGATCCGAGCCGGAGGCCGTGGTCGGGCGTATCATGGGCGACGGGCCCCGGCGGCCCGAGGAAACCGCACGCGATGACCGATCCCGCGCCCTCGCAGTCGATCCGGGTGACGGGCGGACGTGCGGGCGTCCCCCTCGCGAGACGGGTCGCAACCCTCGCGGCTTCGGTGCGCCCGTATCGTCTCCTCGTCGGTTGGGCGGTGGGCTGGGCCTTCGTCGGCGCCGTCGTCGGACTCGGGATCGTCTTCACGCGCGGCGCGACGGGGTTCCTGCCCGTGCTCCGGCAGAGCGTTCTCTTCGCCGAGGTCGTCGGATTCACCGCCCTGACGTCCGCGCGGGTCGTGTTCCCGCTGTACTCGCGCCTCCCCGCGGCGGCGCGCTTCGCGCTCCAGGTGCTGACCCTCCTCTCGGGCACCCTGTTCGGGTCGGTCGCAATCCTCGCCACCCAGCCCCTCTTCTCGCTCGCGAGCCCGAGGACGGTCGCGGTGATCGTCTTCATGAACGCCGCGTTCGCCGTCGTCGTGGGGATCGCCCTCCACACCTACGACTCGATGAAGCGCCAGATCGAGGAGTCCTATCGCGTCCTGCGGGAAAAGGAAGCGATGGAGCGGGAGATGGCGATCGCCCGCGACGTGCAGCGGGAGCTCCTGCCCCGGGCCGCCCCTCGCGTCAGGGGCCTCGACCTCGCGGGCGCGTGCGTCCCGGCGATCGGCGTCGGAGGTGACCTCTACGACTTCCTCCCCTTCTCCGACGAGAGCATCGGTCTCGTGATCGCGGACGTCTCGGGAAAAGGGATCCCGGCCGCGCTGCTGATGGCGGGGCTCCAGGCCTCGGTGCGGAGCATCGCGCTGCCGGGCGTCGCGCCGTCGGAGGTCAACCGTCGCCTGAACGAGATGCTCCTGCGCTCGACCTCCGACGCCCGCTACGCGACGATGTTCTTCGCCCGCTACGACGGGAAGAGCCGGGTCCTGACGTACAGCAACGCCGGGCACTATCCGCCCCTCCGGATCAACGGGAACGGGGCGTCGCGGCTCCTCGAGGGCGGTTTCCCCATCGGCCTCCTGGACGGGGCGGAGTACCACGAGGGAGAGCGCGCGATGACCCCGGGCGACCTGCTCGTCCTCTACACGGACGGGATCATCGAGTCCCCGGGCGAGAACGACGAGGAGTTCGGGGAGAGGAGGCTCGTGGAGGCGCTGCAGAGGCACCGCTCCCGCGATCTCGAGGAGACGATCCGTCTCGTGATCGACGACGTGCGGGGGTGGAGCCGGGGCCGCCCGCAGTACGACGACGTGACGCTCGTCCTGGGGCGGATCACGTGAGTCGACGAGACGGGCTGCCGGTCTGGCTGCAGGCGCTCCTCTGGGGGGCCTGCAACACCGCGGCGGGCACCGCCATCGGATTCGCGCTGGGAGCGTTCCGGCCCGGAGGGTTCGACCGGACGCTCGTCTGGATCAGCGTCCTCTTCGGGAACGTCGTGGGCTTCACGGTGCTCCTGACGTCCGTGGTCCTCTTCCCCAGGATCCGCGGACTCCCGTCGGCGGCGCGCTTCGGGCTCCTGGGGCTCGCGCTCCTCTCCGGCGCGATCGCGGGAACCGGCGTCGTGCTGTACGCCTACCCGCTCTACGTGCTCCGGGACTTCCGCCAGACGGTTGCGGTCATGGCGATCAACGGCATCCTGGCGCTCATCCTCGGCGCGACGGTGCACGTGTACGAGAGCCTCCGCGCGCGCCTGAGCGAGACGCTCCGCGAAGTCGAGGAGGTCCGCCTCGTCGAGGCTCGGCTCAAGGAGACCGCCGCGAGGGCGGAGCTCGCCGCGCTGCAGGCCAGGATCAACCCCCATTTCTTCTTCAACACGCTGAACACGATCTCGTCGCTCCTCCGCGAGGACCCGGAAGGGGCCGACGAGCTGCTGCAACGACTCGCGGACCTGTTCCGATACACGTTCCGCGCGGCGGACGCCGGGCCGGTCCCGCTGTCCGAGGAGCTCGACTTCCTCGAGGAGTACCTGGACATCGAGAGGGCGAGGTTCGGGGACCGCCTGCGGGTGCTCTGGCGGATCGATCCGGAGGCGCGGGCGGTCCGGATCCCGGGGCTTCTCCTCCAGCCCCTCGTCGAGAACGCCGTCGGCCACGGGATCGCGCCGCGCGCGTCCGGGGGATCGGTCGCGATCTCGGCCCGGGCGCGGGACGGCGTCCTCGAGATCGTCGTCTCGGACGACGGCGTCGGCCTCCCGCGGTCGGAGGGCTCGCGGATCCGCGAGGGACACGGTCTCTCGAACGTCGAGCAGCGGCTCGGCGTCTTCACGCGAGGCGCCGGGTCGCTGGCCCTGGAGCCGGGCCCCGGCGGCCGCGGGGCGGTCGCCAGGATCGAGATCCCCATCCGGGAGAGCGCGGCGGAGGCGCCCGCGCCGTGAGCATCCGCGCCGTGATCGTGGACGACGAGAAGCCGGCGAGGGACCGGCTGCGGAGGCTCCTCGAGGAGCACGGGGACGTCGAGATCGCCGGAGAGGCGGCGGACGGCCCCTCGGCGGTCCGTACGATCGACCGGGAGCGGCCGGACCTGTGCTTCCTCGACGTGCAGATGCCCGAGATGGACGGCTTCGAGGTGCTGCGGAGGGCGCGGCACCTGCCGCGCGTCGTCTTCACGACGGCGCACGACCAGTACGCGGTCCGGGCCTTCGAGGTCAACTCGATCGACTACCTGCTCAAGCCGTTCGGACGGAAGCGGTTCGCGGCCGCGCTCGACCGGGCTCGGGCGGCGCTCCGGCAGGCGGCCCCGTCCCAGCCGGACCTCCTCCGCGTGCTCGAGGAGATCCGCGCGGGGCTCCCCGGCTCTCAGACCCCGCCGGCGCGCGAGGCGAGCCCCGCCAGGATCCCCGGGCGGCGCGGAGCCAAGATCGTTCTCCTCGATCCGGCGGAGGTGCTCTGGTTCGAGGCGGAGGACGTCCTCGTCTTCGCGCGGGCGGAGGACGGCCGTTTCCTGGTCGAGCGGTCGCTCGCGGAGCTCGAGACCCTGCTCGGCGCCGGCTTCTTCCGGGCGCATCGCGGCTTCCTCGTGAACCTGTCGAAGATCGCGGAGATCCTGCCCGGCGACGCCGGGACGTTCCGCATCGTGATCCGGAACGAGGCGAGGAGCGTCGTGCCCCTCTCGAGACGACAGGCTCGCCGGCTTCGGGAGATCATCCCCTGGTGAGGGCCCGAAACGGGCCGCCGGCCGCGTCCCCGCCCCGACCGCTCACCTTCCGATTCCGACCGCTCGCCGAGAGGAGTATTGACGAGGCGTCCGCGCGGGGCCACAACTGTCCGTGGAGGACCGAGCCATGGCCAGAAACGCGATCGCCTCACGACCCACCGCGCCGCGGCGGGCGGCGCCGCTCCTGCTGGTCGCGCTCGCCGCGCTCTCGTCCGTCTCGGCGTCCTCGGACCCGGCCGCGCCGAAGCTGCCCAAGGCTCCGGCTGCTCCGGTCCAGCCGGCGCAGCCGATCCTTCCGGGCCTGCCGAGCCTCCAGAACCGTTACGTGCTGCCCAAGGGCCAGACCCACGAGGGCGAGCTCAGGCTCCTCACGGGGTCCGCCGTGATCGAGGGCAAGCAGATCGGGAACGTCTGGATGGTCGCGGGCTCCTTGGAGGTGCCGGGAGAGGTCACCGGCAAGATCCAGTTCTGGGGGAGCGACCTGAAGATCTCGGGAACCGTCGAGGGGGACGTCGAGGGGTTCGGGAGCAGCGTCGTGCTCACCGGACTCGTCGGGAAGAGCCTCGCGGCGAAGGCCGGAGACATCGACCTCGCGAAGGAGAGCCGGGTCGCCGGGCGCGTGTCCCTGCGGTGCGGCCAGGCAAAGGTGCACGGGAGGATCGACGGGAGCCTCGACGCCGTCTGCGGGCAGATCGTCTTCGGAGGAACCGTCGGCGGCGATGCGGATCTCGAGGCCGACGCCCTCACGATCGAGCCAAGCGCCAGCGTCGCGGGGGAATTCGTTCACGACACGCGAGTCCCGGTCGACGAGAAGGTCGCGGAGATCCTCGAGCGGAAGAAGAACCTCGAGTCCGATCTCGATCGCTTCCGGGAGCAGAAGCGGCACATCCAGGAGGATCTCGGAGTGCGCCTCGATCACGGCCGCGTGGCGCACGACCGGATCGGCGCATGGTTCGGCTTCCTGATCCTGGCGACGCTCCTCGGCCTCCTCGGCCTCGCGGTGTTCCGCGGCCCGCGAGGGGCGGTCCTGGCCTCGGTCGGCGCCGACCCGCTCCGCAACGTCGGGTTCGGGTTCCTGACGATCGTCGTGGTGCCGGTCGCGCTGGCCCTCTCCTGCATTCTGATCGTGACGATCCCGTTCGCCGCGCTCTCGCTCCTGCTCTTCGCGCTCCTGGTCTACCTCGCCCAGGCTCCCGTCGCGGTCTGGATCGGCCGCTTCGCGCTGGCCAAGATGAGGCGGCCCGACGCCTCGCCGTACGTCGCCCTGCTCGTCGGGATGCCGATCCTGTACCTCGTGTTCGCGCTGCCGTGGTGCTTCGGGCCGCTGTTCGTGTTCGCGGCGCTCTGCCTCGGCACCGGGGCGATGGTGTTCGGCACCCGCGACTGGTGGCGGGCTAGGAAGGCCGCGCGGGCGATCGTCGCCGCGCAGTCCGCGCCGGCGCCCGTCCCCCCCGGGCCGCCGCCCGGGTCCGCGGAGGCTCCGGCTCCCCCGCCCCCCGAGAACGACACGCAGCGATGACGGCGCCCGCCCGCGTCCGAAGCGGGCGGGCCGCCGCGTGCGGGCTCGCGGCGATCCCCGTCCTGTTCTGGGGCTCGTCCTTCGTCGCCACGAAGGTCGCGCTCCGGGGGTTCTCGCCGTGGGACGTCGTCGGCCTTCGCTCCCTGCTCGGGGCGGCCGTCCTGCTCTGCGCGCTCGCCGCGCGCCGCGCCCCGGGCGCCGACGAGCCCCGCCGGGGAGACGGCGCGCGCATCGCGCTGCTCGGGCTGCTCGGCCTCCCGGTGCACCTCGCCCTGCAGGCCTGGGCCCTGACCTGGACGTCGGCCGTCCACTCGGGATGGCTCATCGCGCTGAACCCCGTCTTCACCTCGACGCTCGCCGCCGTCTTCCTGGGCGAGCGATTCCCGCGGGTCAAGGCGGCGGGCGTCGCGCTCGGCTTCGCGGGCGCCCTCGTCGTGGTCGCGGGACGCGAAGGGCTCGGCGCGCTCCGGCTCCCGTCGACGCGAGGGGATCTGCTCATCCTCGCGTCGTCCCTGAACTGGGCCGTCTACACGCTCGTCGCCCGGAGCCTCGCGGTCCGGAGGGACCCGTTCCGGCTGACCGTCCGGGCCCTCTCCGTCGGCGCCGTCGCCTCAGTGGCGCTCTGGATCTCCCTCGGGAACCCGCAGAGCCTGGTCGGCGCCGGCCTGGAGGAGTGGCTCGCCGTCGTCTTCCTCGGCGCCGGCTGCACGGGGATCGGCTACCTCGCCTGGTCGGCGGCTCTCGAGCGTCTCGAGGCAGGCACGCTGTCGTCCTTCCAGTTCGTGCAACCTCTCGTGACCGTGGCCGTCGCGGCGGTCTGGATCGGGGAGAGGACCTCCGGGACCGTCCTCGCCGGCGGGGCCCTGGTGCTCGCCGGGGTGTCCCTGGTGCAGCGCGCCCCGAAGGGACCCGGATCCGTCGGGCGCGCCGCCTAGCGCGGCGCCCGCTTCGAGAACTCCCAGGTCCGCGTGTCGATCAGCACGCGCTCCCCGGCCTCGATGAACAGGGGAACCTTCACGGTCCGGCCGTTGGCGAGGGTGGCGTCCTTGAGGTTCTTCCCGGCCTGCGTGTCGCCCCGAGAGCCGCCGCCCACCATCTCGACCGTCGCTTCGACGAACTGCGGGAGGTTCACTCCGACCGGCTTCCCGTTGAAGACCACCGAGGAGAGATGGAGCCCCTCGGTCATCCAGTGCGCCGCCTCCCCCACCTGGTCCCTCGGAAGCGAGAACTGGTCGTAGCTCTGCGCATCCATGAAGTGACACGACTCGCCGTCGTCGTAGAGGAACTGGACCTGCCGGAACTGGACGTCGGGCTCGTCGAACTTCTCGCCGGCCTTGAACGTCCGCTCGACGAGCGCGCCCGTGATGACGTTCCGCATCTTCGTCCGCACGAGCGTCGCCGCGCCGCGGGCCGACGGGGTCTGAACGGTGTAGTCCTCGATCACGTACGGGGCCCCGTCCATGAGGACCCGGAGCCCGCGCTTGAAATCCGACGTGGTCAGCATGGCGCCTCCCGGACCCGATCAGCGACGCGGCGCCGGATACTCCCCCCGGAGCGCGCCTTCCACCAGCCGCCGCGCATCCTCGGGGAAGTCCTGCCGCAGGAACCACTCGAGGTAGTCCCTCTGCGCGCCCGCCGCCTCCCGCAGCGAGCGCCCCCTCAGCTTGCCGAAAGCGAAGACGATCTCGCCGTTCTTCCAGACGAACTTCCCCGAGACGTCGGCGGCGCTCTCCCCCGCCCCCCCGCGGCACCACGCGTCGAGGCCCTGGACGCTGCGGGGAAGGTCCTCGTAGCGCGCGAGCTGGGCGTCGAGCACGGCCGCCGTCGCCAGCACGTCCGCCTCGGCGCTGTGCGCGGCCTCGTGCTCCCGCCCCAGGTAGAAGCGCACGGCCGCCGAGAGATGCCGGGGCTCGCGGCGGTGGAAGATCGTCATCGCGTCCAGGACGCGACGACCCGGAAGCCCGAGATCCAGCCCGCTGTCCCGGAACTCCCGGTCCAGGAGCGGAACGTCGAACCGCTGGATGTTGAAGCCCGCCAGGTCCGATTCTCCCAGGAAGTCCAGGAGCCCTCGGGCGATCTGGCGGAAGGCGGGCGCGTCCCGCACGTCCTCGTCGCGGATCCCGTGGACCGCGGTCGCCTCCTCGGGGATCGGACGGCCCGGGTTCACGCGGCGCGTGCGGATCTCGCTCGAGCCTTCGGGGAGCACCCGGAGGACGCAGAGCTCCACGATACGGTCGGAGAACGGATCCGTCCCCGTCGTCTCGAGGTCGAAGAAGGCGACCGGCCGCTCGAGCCTCAGGTTCTTCACGGTGGCACCGGGAGCATCGCGCGCCTACGTTATCCGCTCCGCTCGCCCTCTCGCAAGTTGGGGGGCGGCGCCCGGAGGATATAATTCGCCTTCGCGCGACGCGCCGGGCGCGGCGCAGGGAGAGCCCGCATGCGGATGCCCGAGATCCGGACGCTGCCGGTGGCGGACATCGAGATTCCCGCCGAGTACGACCGGCTGTACGACCTCGTCTACAACCTGTGGTGGACCTGGTCCTCGCGGGCGCACCTGCTGTTCAGCAGCATCGACCCGGTTCGCTGGCTGCGCTACCGGAACCCCGTCGAGCTCCTCATCAACGTCGAGCCGCGCCGCTGGGAATCCCTCCTCCTCGACCAGGGGTTCCAGAACTCCTATCGGTCGGTCGTCGGCGAGTTCGACCGATACCTCGCCGGCGTCGAGACGTCCTGGTTCCGGAGGACCTTCCCGGACTACCGGGGCGGCCCGTTCGCGTACTTCTCGACGGAGTTCGGCTGGCACGATTCGCTCGGCATCTACTCGGGGGGGCTCGGGATCCTGTCGGGCGATCACTGCAAGTCGGCGAGCGATCTCGGCCTCCCGTTCGTCGGCGTCGGCCTCCTCTACCGGCGGGGATACTTCCTGCAGACCGTGGACGCCGACGGCGACCAGCAGCACTTCTACCCCGACTACGACCTCAGACGTCTGCCCCTGCTGCCGGTCATCGGTCCGGGAGGCAAGGAGGTCCGGGTCGGGGTGGAGTTCTTCGACCGGACGGTGCAGCTCCGCCTCTGGAAGGCACAGGTCGGGCGCATCCCGGTCGTCCTCCTCGACTCCGACGTGCGCGAGAACACGCCGGCGGACCGGCAGATCACCGCCGTCCTGTACGTGCGGGGGCGGGAGATGCGCCTGTGCCAGGAGATGCTGCTGGGGATGGGCGGCGTGCAGGCCCTGCGCGCCCTGGGGATCCGGCCCTCCGTGTGGCACCTGAACGAGGGCCACTCGGCGTTCTCGGTTCTCGAGCGGATGAAGGATCTGGTGAAGCGGGAGAAGCTGCCGGTCGCGGAAGCCCTGCGGCGCGTCCGGGACGGCTCGATCTTCACGACCCACACGCCGGTTCCCGCGGGCAACGAGGCGTTCCCGCGGCCGCTCGTCGCCGAGTACCTCTCCGACTGCGCGAAGCGCTGCGGAGTCCCCGTCGAGGAGATCCTCTCCCTCGGTCGCGCCGACCCCGACCGGGACGACGGCCAGTTCAATCTCACCGCCCTCGCCATCCGCACCTCGCGCCGCGTGAACGGGGTGAGCGAGCTGCACGGGCGAGTGGCCGACGCGCTGTGGCGGCACCTCCGCCCGACGGAAGCGCAGGTCTCCGGAGAGCGGTGGATCTCCCACATCACGAACGGCGTTCACGTGCCGACCTGGATCGGCCCGGAGATGCACGATCTCCTCGACCGCCACCTCGGAGGGAGCTGGCTCGACCGCCTGCTCGACCCGGGGTTCGCGCAGGCCGTCATGGCGATTCCGGACGCGGAGGTCTGGGCCGCGCACGAGGCGCAGAAGAGGCGCATGATCACCGTCGCGCGCGAGCGCCTGCTCGGGCAGTTCGCGCGGCACGGGTGGTCCCCGAAGGAGCTGGGCCGTCTCGAGCGCTGGATGGACCCGTCGGCGCTCACGTTGGGATTCGGACGCCGGTTCGCGACGTACAAGCGGGCGGACCTGATCTTCCGCGACCCGGCGAGGCTCGAGGCGATCCTCACGAACGCGGCGATGCCCGCGCAGATCGTGTTCGCCGGCAAGGCGCATCCGGCCGACCATCCCGGCAAGGACCTGATTCGAAGGATCTTCGAGGCGTCGCTGTCCCCGACGTTCGAGGGACGGATCGTCTTCCTCGAGAATTACGACATGGGAGCGGCGCGGTCTCTGGTGCAGGGGATCGACGTCTGGCTGAACACGCCGAGTCGTCCCCACGAGGCCAGCGGAACGAGCGGGATGAAGGTCTCGGTCAACGGCGGGCTGAACTTCAGCGTCCTCGACGGCTGGTGGTGCGAGGGGTACGACAAGTCCTACGGCTGGGTGATCGGGCGCGGCGAGGACGGCGTCGATTCCGCGACGCAGGATCGGGAGGACGCCGCGTCGTTCTACGCGACGCTCGCCGACCAGATCGTGCCCTGCTACTACCGGCGCGACCCCGCGACCGGCCTCCCGGTCGAGTGGATCGGGCGCATGAAGAAGGCCCTCGCGCGCCTGACGCCGCGCTTCAGCACGGAGCGCATGGTCCGGGATTACGCGCGAAAGCTCTACGTCCCGGCGGCGCTCGGCGAGGAGCCGGGAGCCGTGATCCGCGAGGCCCAGTTCTGGCAGCCGTGAGGACCGTCCGCGCGAGAGAGCCGCGGACGCGGGCTCGACCGATCGCTCGGCGCCCGCCTTCGCGCTCCGCCGCCGCCCTGGGCCTACGGGAGGCCCCCAGGCGCGGCCTCCCGCCGGGGGGGTGCGGGGATGGCCGCGCCTGGGGGAATCACGTTCAGGGTCTCGCGTCCGCGCGGTGCACGTTCATCACGACCGCGGGCGGGACGTTGTCGACCGGCACGCCGAGGGCCTGAGCGGAGGGGGCCACGTTCCCGGCGGCGTCCAGGGCGAACGCGGCGTACGAGTACGTGACGCCGTTCGTCAGCCCCGTGTGCGCGAAGCCGTCGGCGCTCCCGGGAGCCGCGGGCCTGTCGGCCACCGCGTAGCCGTCCACGGGGCTCGTCGGAAAGCGCCCGTCGGTTCGGTAGCGGAGGACCGTCCTGACGAAGTCGGCGTCGGACGGGTTCCTCCACCCGAGAAGGTTCTGCCCGTCCGACGCGACCGCGGTGAACGCGGCCGCGGCGGCGGTCGGCGTCTGGTCGTCGACCGGCTGCTCCGTGGGGTGGAACATCGCATCGTCGGTCAAGAGGATCCGGTCGGCCCGGGCCTCCGCCTCGCGGCCGCCCAGCTCCACGGAGTGGAGACCGGCGCCGAGGCTGTACGACCTCCCGGCGACCCACGTCCAGACTCCCGTCTGGGGCGCGACGATCTCCTGCCGAGCGGCGCCGTCCACCGACTCGAACCACGAATCGGACGAAGCGGCCGGCCCGTAGATTCGCACCCACAGGTGCCAGGTGCCCGCCGCGGGCACGCTGACCCCGAACGTCGCGGTCCCCGCGGGGCTCGTGGCCGTCCCCGCCGCCGTCCCGGCGGGCGTGTCGATCCACGCGCCGCCGAAGGCGTCCGCGCCCTGGGTCGCCCGGGCCGGAGAGACGAGCGCTCCCCCCTCGGCGTCGAACGCGAGATAGGAGTACGCGCTCGGGGAGGTCGCGAGCGTCTGCACGGGGGACGACGTCGCGGCATTCCCGGCGGCGTCGGCGCTCCGGACGTAGTACTCGTAGGTCGTCGACGGCGCGAGGCCCTCGATCGAAACCGAGTGGCTCTCGACCATCGCGGCGTCGACCGCCGTCTCCTGATAGCCGGTCTGCCCGCTCTTCCGGTAGAAGACCTGGCTGTCGGCATCCTCGTCCGTCGTCCAGGCGATCCGCGCCGTCGTGGCGGTCACCTCGCTCGACTGGACCGCCGAGATGGCGGGAAGATCGGTGTCGGGCACGGTCGTGAAACCCGTCGTCTGCCGGTACGTGACCGCCATCGGATGGTTCGCCAGGTCGTAGACTCCGGACGCGCCGCCGACGACCTCGATCCTGTAGGTCGCCCCCGCCGCCAGATCCGCCGCCGGCGCGATCGTCGCAGTCACGCCGTCCGACGACAGCGCGGGCGAGCCCGCCGCTTGCGCCACGGCGCTTCCCGTCCCGTCGAGGAGGCGGACCGTCGAGGATGTCACCGAGGACGGCAGCATCGCCTCGCTGAACCTCACCGCGGGACGCTGGGTGACCGCCACTCCGGTCGCCCCGTCCGACGGCGACGTGGAGGCGACCGTCGGGGCCGTGGCGGCCAGGATGGTCAGCAAGCCGGCGCCGGAGCCGTAGACGGAGTCCGGATTCGTCACGTCGACGTTCGTCGCTCCGATGGAAGCCGAGGCCCCGACCGCGACCTGGACCGTGAGCGCCGTGCAAGAAGACACGGAGGCGGAACCGACGGTGATCCCGGAAGCTCCGAGCTGGACGGTGGCTCCGGGGAGGAAATTCGTTCCCGTGACCGCGAGCGTGAGCGTCCGCCCTTGCTCGACGGCGACCGGTGTCACGGCGGCGACCACGGGCCTCGGCCAGCCCGAGACCTCGTTCGAGAAGCTCGCGCTGACGTTGCCCGCGGTGTCGTACGCCTTCACCGCGACGTACCAGGTCGTGCAATCGGCGAGGCCGTCGAGGACCGTCGCCGTCACGTTGCCGACGTCACGGCTCTGCGAGTAGCTGCCGGACGACGTTCCCCAGAACACGCGGTAGCCCGCGAGATCCGTGTCCGCGACCGGATCCCACCGAAGGTGCATCGCGCCGGCGGACGCGCCCGATACGGCGGCGGCAGCCGTCAGGAGGATCCAAGCCGCTCGCAGGATGGCACGCATCACCCGCTTCTCCGCGCGGCCTCCGCAGGAGACCGCCGACGAGCGGGCCTTGCCACCTCCATGCCAAAACGGAGCGCGGGGCCGCGAACCTCCTATTCCATTCAGGGCCAAGGAGTTCGCGGGATCGGGCCCGTGGCGCTCCGCCTCGCGCGAAATACGGTAACAGCTACCAGGTTGCAATACTTTCAGGTGGCGATCGGGGAAAACCGCCGTGAGGAACGCCGGGAGACCGCGGTCACTCCCAGAACTTCCAGACCGGCCGCTTCGGCTCCTCCCCCGACTCGAGCACTACGTCGTGCACCGGCAGGTGCGGGAGGGACTCCGCGACCATGCTGCGGAACTCCTCCGCCGCCGCGTCGGGACCCGTCTCGTTCGTCGGGTTCGTCGCGACGGCGACCAGCTTCATCGGACGAACGACCTGGATCCGCCCCTTTCCCTTGAGCCACGCCTTGAAGTAGATCGGCGCGACGTTGATCCGGGTCGCGTCGAGGACGACGAGGCTGCAGCGCAGCGGTGAGCGAACGAGGGGAATCATGAACTCGTCGTTCAGGCCGTGCGGGAGGATCACCGCGGAGACGGGGGATCCATCCGCAGTTTTCAGCGCGCGCACCGGATCGTCGAGCCGCGGGGGAAGGACGCCCGCAGGACGTCCGCGGGAATCGAGGAGCGCTGCGGCTCCCGCCGAGGCGGTCTCCTCCCACGCGAGCCTGGCCGGCTCGTCGCAGGGCGGAACCGTCAGGATCTCGACGACGTAGCGCGCGGCCGCCGCCGACCTCTCGAACGAAGCCGAATAGCTCGCTCCCACGACGAGCAGCGTCCCGTCCGCGCTCCCAGGGGCCGCAAAGCCCCGCCGCTCCCAACCTCCGTCCACGAGCACGAGCCCGCCCGAGGCCTCGCCGAGGCGCCCCAGCACGTCGCCCATTCCTCCGCTGCGGGACGGTCCGTGGACATCCACCTCGCCACCCCGGGTGACGCGGTAGATCCCGACACGCCCGAGCGGCGTCTCGGACGCCGTCATCTCCACGAGGTCGAGCCCGGCCTCGGCCCTCGGTAGCGTTCCCTCCGCCGTGGCGAGCATCACCCCCTCGGGCAAAGCGATCCGCGTGACCGGCTGCGAGCCGGTTCCCGTCTCGATCTCCTGCTCCACCGGCAGCCGCGGGGCGGACGTCACTCCGAGCGGCCAGTCCTTCGCGTGGACCTTGCGCACGAGCGCGGAGAGGACGGTCCTTGTTCCCGCGCGGGGATGCAGTCCCAGGATCGCCACGCGCTGGCATCCCGACGCCACGATGCGGTCGAGCAGCCCGGGTCCTTCCGGCGTCTTCGGCTTCGGTGCGAACATGCCTTTCACGAGGGATCGGAACCATGGAGGCGGCGACCGGATTTGAACCGGTGAATGACGGTTTTGCAGACCGTTGCCTTACCACTTGGCTACGCCGCCGGTGAAATTTCACTATAGCCGCCCCTCCGGAGGCGGTCAACGCCCACGGTGGCCGCGAGATTGTGGGATTGGTGGGGGTGGGAGCGCGGATCCGGTT
>ERZ1649853.57-NODE-57-length-46221-cov-18.819759_pt1 | contig 46221 bp, 38 predicted proteins | sample MGYA00575353_ERZ1649853 | MGnify/ENA primary metagenome ERZ1649853 (study PRJEB40853, sample SAMN11349654) | freshwater sediment metagenome | isolation source: river sediment | host: Sediment | place: India: Okhla Barrage, New Delhi | collected 2017-02-21 ...
CGGGGCTCGTGTAGCTCTCGCCGTCGGGGACGTTCCTGAGGCCGTACGAGAGCGCCGGCAGGCAGGGGCCGATGTCGAGCGAGAGCGTCCGCTCGCGCCCGTCGGGGGACTCGGTGACGACCGTGGCGCGCCTCCCGTCCCGGAACAGAGGCGCCAGGCGGTCCTCGGCGGCCTTGAGCGGCCGCGGGTCGGTGACGGAGGCGCCGACGACGAAGCGGACGTACTCCTCGAACGGGATCCCCTCGAACGCCGCCATCGCGGGGGTCGGGTAGAGGGTGATCACCCAGCGCTTCGAGAGCCTCGTGTCCGTGAACGGCCGGTCGGCGGCGACGAGCGCCTGGGCGCGGGCGGCATCGAGCCCCGCGAAGCGCTCCGGGTCCTCGGCCCCCAGGACCTCGAGGTACTTCGTGAACGACGCGTAGCGCGCCTCGTGCCAGGCGGGGATGCGCGCCCACTGCTCCGCCGTCCCCTGGCGCGCGACCGCGGCCGACCAGACGCGCCCACGGTCGTTGTTCGGGGGGACGAGGAGGACGTCCGGGACGGCCCCCGCCTCCACGACCCGCCGCTCGAGGACCTCCATCAGCGGCCAGCCGATCCGCTCCCCCTTGATCATCACCCGGTCCTCCGGGCCGATCCCGCCGAGGGAGTGGTCGAGGAGGATCGTGGCCCAGGCCTCGAGATCGCGCGGCGACACGTCGGGCTCGATCATGCGGCTCCCCTACTTCAGGTGCTTCGCGAGGAAGGCCCAGACCTCCTTGCGGGACTCGCGGGCGAGGGCGGTGTCGATCCGGTTCATGCTGTGGCCCCCCGGGAAGTCCTCGTAGATCTTGTACTCGAACTTCTTCCCGGCGGCCTTGAGCTGCGCGATCAGGTGCTCGACCTCGATGACGTTGACGTCGCGGTCGTTCGTCGTCGTGTGGACGAGGAGCGGGGTCCGGAGCTTCTCCGCGTTCCAGGCGGGGGAGCGGCGCCGGTACTCGTCCACCGCCTCCCCGGCGGTCTTCCCGATGTGGTAGGGGGCGGAGAACAGACGCCGGTACTCGTCGTCGCCGTACCCCATCCGGGCGACGAGGTCGGAGACCGGGACGCCGGCGTACGCGGCGGCGAACTTCTCCGGGTGGTCGAAGACCGCCATCAGCGCGATCAGCCCGCCGTGGCTCCAGCCGAGGATGCCGGCCCGGCTCCCGTCCACGAACGGCATCGTCTCGACCGCCCAGTCCCGGGCGGCGACGCAGTCGTCCACCTCGAGGCCGCCGTAGTCGATCGCCTCGCGGTAGCCCTTCCCGTAGCCGGTCGAGCCGCGGTACTCGGGCGCCAGGACGACGTACCCCTGCGCCATCAGCTCGCGGACGATGTGCGTGTGATAGGTGCCGAAGTCGCCGTGGACCCCGCCGTGCGGGAGCACGAGGAGCGGGCTCTTCCGCTCCCGGTCGAGCCCCTTCGGTACGAAGACGTAGCACCAGAACTTGAACGGGTGCCTCTCGTTCGCGATCCCGTAGATCTCCTCCCCCTTCGGGTTCGGGGGGCCGACGAGGTAGACCTTGTCCACGTCGGCGACGTCGCCGACGCGGGCGAACCAGAGCACGTCGTCCACGCTCTTGGCGAGCATCTCGATCGCGTCGGCGTTCGCCTCGATCTTCCGCTCGAGGTCGGCGAGGCGCGCCTCGGGATCCGGCGGGGGCGGCGCCGCGACCGCGGGGAACGCGGCGAGAACCGTCAGGACCGTGAGCACCAGGATGCGCATGGTCGGCTCCTTCGGGGCGCGCGGCGCCCCGCGGACGATCATAGCGGAGAGGAAGCCGCCCGCGCGCGGCTCAGCGCAGCGGGATCTCGAGGTCCGGGCTCGCGGGGGAGACCGCGAGGAGGTCCACGACCCCCTTCACCCCGTTGATGCCGAGGACGAGCTCCCGGGCCCGGCGCTTCTCGGAGAAGCGGGAGGCGGTCCCCTCGAGCGTCACGACGCCGCCCTCGACGCGGACCCGGACGTCGCCCGACACGCGGGAGAGCGACCGGCGTCCGATCGTCCCCTCGACCGCGGCGAGGAGCTCGCCGTCGTCCCGCTCGCCGGTGTCGAAGCGATCGACCACCTCGCGGACACCCTGGACCCGCGCCGCGGCGTCGGCCGCCTGGAACCGGACCCGCGCGTCCCGGAGGGTCCCCGTCAGCGTGGCCACGCCCCCCTGGACCGCGACGGCGACGCCCGCTGCGGCGACGTCGGGGAAGTCCGAGAGCTTGCGGCGGACGTCCGACTCGACGGAGGCGTCCCTCCGCGCGCCGTCCCCGATCGCCAGGCGGCTCTCGACGTCGAGCGCCCCTCGCGCCCCGCCGGCGCGATCCACCGCTTCCCAGGCCTCGTAGAGGGTGTCCACACGGCCGGTGAGCACGACCTTGCCGTCCTTCGCGGCGGCGTCGATCGGGAGCCGGCCGACGACCGGCGAGAGCCGGAGCTGGTCCTCGACCGCCCGGACGAGAGCGGAATCGCCCTTCGCCGAGGCCGGGGTCGGGGCGGGGGCGAGCGCGGCCGCGGCGAGCAGCGCCGCGGCGAGCAGCGCGGACGATATCGGTGCGCGCATCAGATCAACCTCCTGAGCCGCTCGCGGTCGAGCACCGTGACCCTGGGACCGTCCACGGAGACGATCCTCTCCCGGATCAGGCGGGCGAACGACCGCGAGAGCGTCTCGTGCACGGTGCCGAGGAACGAGGCGAGCGATCCCTTGGCGAGCGGAAGGATCAGGACCGGCGACGGGGCGTCCGGGAGGCCGGCCTTGTCCAGCTCGCTCTCCAGGTAGCGCGCGAGCCGCGCGGTGACCTCCCGGAGCGTCACCCCCTCGAGCTGCTGCGACAGCTCCCGGAGGCGGGTCGCGAACCCCTTCAGCATCTCCCAGCAGACCTCGGGGTGCCGCTTGAGGAACGGAAGGAACCGCTCGCGGGGGAGGAACATCACCTCGCTGTCGCGGGTCACGCGGGCGTGCGAGGGGTACCTCGCCTCGGGCGCCTCCCACAGCGGGTCCTCGGCGAGGGGGTCGCCCGGCCGGCAGACGTGCAGGATCAGCATCCTCCCCTCTCCGGACAGCTTGTACACGACCGCCAGGCCGGAGAGGATCACGAACATCCCGCGGTACGGCTCTCCCTCGTGAAAGAGCATCTCCTTCGCGCGGAGGTCGAGGACCCGCGCGAGGCCGGCGAGCCGGTCGAGGTCGTCGTCCTCGAGCTCGGCGAAGATCGGGACGCGCCGCAGGCGGTCGCGGGCGCTCTCGTGGGCCTCGCCTCCGCCATCCCCCATGATCCGCGCCTCCTGCCGTTCCGACCCCTGTGTAGATTGTAATTCCATCCGCGCCGGCGGCAGGGTTCCCTCCGTCGAGCCTCGACATCGCTGCGGCCGGACCTTAGACTCTATGCCGAACGGGGGCACTGCGAGACATCCCGGTCGCGAGGCGCCCTTCCGGGGCGACCGGGGAGGGGGCGGCGCCATGGCACACGAGGCGGTCCCTGGAGACGAGCCGGGCACGCGAAGGCCCTGGTACCTGACGCCCGCGAAGGCGCCGACGAGCGCTTGGCGCCTCCTCATCACGGTGGCCGGCTCGATCATCGCGGCGGAAGCGCTCGTCATGTTCTTCCTGTCCGCGCGGCCGGAACTCACCGTGGCGAGGGTGATCGCGCTCGACGCTGTCTTCCTGACGATCGTGGCGATCCCCGTGCTCTACTTCTTCCTCTTCCACCCGCTCGTCAAGGAGATCACCGAGCGCCAACGGGCCGAGGACCAGCTCCGGAAGGCCAACGAGTTCAACGAGACGATGGTCCGGACGATCCCACTGGGAATGGACATCCTCGACGAGCAGGGACGGATCCTCTACATGAACGAGGGCCTCCGGAAGCTGGTCGGCCGGGACGCCGAGGGGGAGTTCTGCGCCACGGCCTACCGGCGGACCGGCGAGTGGTGCGAGCACTGCCCGCTTCTGGTCGGCGTCGCGCCGGGGGAGACGCAGACCGTCGAGATCGACCGGGTCTTGGGCGACAAGATCTTCTCGATCACGTACACCGGAATGTTCTACCGGGGGAAGAAGGCGGCCCTGCGGGTGCTCGAGGACGTCACCGAGTCGAAGCGGCTCGAGGAGCAGCTCCGGCAGGCCCAGAAGATGGAGGCGGTGGGGCGGCTCGCGGGCGGCGTGGCGCACGACTTCAACAACCTGCTGACCGCGATCCAGGGATACGGGGACCTCCTGCTGAGCCGCCTCGGCGAGGACAATCCCCTGCGCAAGGACGTCGAGAAGATCTGCATGGCGGGGGAGCGCGCGGCCGCGCTGACCCGGCAGCTCCTGGCCTTCAGCCGCAGGCAGATGCTCCAGCCCAAGATCCTCGACCTCAACGCCCTCGTGACCGACATGCGGAACCTCCTCTGCCGTCTGATCGGGGAGGACATCGACCTGGTGACGACGATCGATCCGGATCTCGAGCGCGTGCGGGCCGACGCGGGGCAAATCGGACAGGTCGTGATGAACCTCGCCGTCAACGCGAGGGACGCCATGCCTGCCGGCGGCAAGCTGACGATCCGGGCGAGCAACGTGACGATCCCCGAGGAGTACTGCAAGCCCGGCTCGGAGGCCCGCGCGGGCCGGTTCGTTTGCCTCTCGATCGAGGACAAGGGCACCGGCATCGAGAAGGCGCTCCTGGGCCGGATCTTCGACCCCTTCTTCACGACGAAGGGCCCCGGGGTCGGCACGGGGCTGGGGCTGTCCACCGTCTACGGGATCGTCAAGCAGCACGAAGGGTGGGTCGAGGTCGAGAGCGAGATCCGGCGCGGCACGACCTTCCGGATCTATCTCCCCGCCGTGTCCGAGCTGCCGGAGGCGGATGTAGAGCGGAAGGCGCTGGGGGAGGAGCTCCGGGGCAGCGGAGAGCGCATCCTGCTCGTCGAGGACGAGGAGGAGGTGCGCAGGCTCGGGGCGAGGATCCTCCGCGAGAACGGCTACAGCGTGGTCGAGGCCGCGGACGCGGAGGAGGCGCTCGGGGCCTTCGAGAAGGAGGGCCGATCCTTCGACCTCGTCTTCAGCGACGTCGTCCTCCCGGACCGGAGCGGACCGGAGCTGGTCGACCGGATCCTGTCGCTGAAGCCGGAGCTCAAGGTCCTGTTCACGAGCGGCTACGCGGACCACAAGTCGCAGTGGCCCGTCATCCAGGGGGAGGGGTTCCCCTTCCTCCAAAAGCCGTACTCGCCCCTGGACCTCCTGCAGGCCTGCCACGACGTCCTGCGGGCGGGGCCCGCCGGCCCGTCGTAGAGGCAGGGCGGCCGGGGAGCTCCGCGGAGCCCGCTAGTAGTAGCAGGCCTCCAGCTCGCAGACCCACTCCCACGAGCTCGGGCACTTCTTGCAGCCCGGGCCGGCGGGGACCAGCTCGAGACAGCAGACCTCGCGCACCCCGTCCACGCACGGGCCCGCGTAGCACTCGGCCGCCCGGGCCTCGGGCGAGAGGAGCGCCGCGAGGCCGAGGCCGATCGCGCAGGCGCACAGGACCACAACGACCGCGACTCCCTTGCTCTTCGTCACGTGGCGTCTCCTTGCGCCCGGCCCCTTCGCCGGGCGCGCGGCTCGCGGAATCCGGGTCAAACCCTCTCGAGGAACACTCTCAGAACCCGGCTGCGGGAGGGGTGCCGCAGCTTGCGGAGCGCCTTGGACTCGATCTGCCGGATCCTCTCGCGCGTCACCGCGAACGACTGGCCGACCTCCTCCAAGGTGTGCTCGCTGCCGTCTCCGACGCCGAAGCGCAGTTTAAGAACCTTCTCCTCCCTCGGAGTCAGCGTCTTCAGCACCGCCTGAGTCTGCTCCCTCAGGTTCAAGTGAATCACCGCGTCGACCGGAGAGACGGCGGTCCGGTCTTCTATGAAATCCTTTAAGTGGCTGTCCTCCTCCTCCCCGATCGGCGTCTCGAGCGAGATGGGCTCCTGCGCGATCTTCAGGACCTTCCGGACCTTCGCGACCGGGATTCCCATCTTGCGCGCGATCTCCTCGGGAAGGGGCTCGCGTCCGTACTCCTGGACCAGGCTCCTCGACGTCCGGATCAGCTTGTTGATCGTCTCGATCATGTGGACGGGGATCCGGATCGTCCGGGCCTGGTCCGCGATGGCGCGGGTGATCGCCTGGCGGATCCACCAGGTGGCGTACGTGGAGAACTTGTACCCGCGCCGGTACTCGAACTTGTCCACGGCCTTCATGAGGCCGATGTTCCCCTCCTGGATCAGGTCGAGGAACTGCAGTCCCCGGTTCGTGTACTTCTTCGCGATCGAGACGACGAGCCGCAGGTTGGCCTCGACGAGCTCGCTCTTCGCGCGCTTGGCGTCGTGCTGGCCCTTGTGGATCGCCGCGGCGACCTCGGCGATGTCCCGGCGGTTTCCCCCCATCTCCTGCTCGAGGATCCGGATGTCGCCCCGCAGCCCCTCGATCTTGCGCCGCACCTCGCGCCGGAGCGTGGCGTCGCGGAACCCCTTCATCCTCCCGGTGAGGTCCCGGATGCTCCGCTCGTGGCGCTTGATCTTCTGGTCGGCGTCGAGCACCGCGCGCGAGAGCGAGTCGATCTGCGCGGGGACGAGCCCCAGGTCGCGGAACTCGCGCGCGACCTTGACCTGCAGGCGCGCCAGCTTCCAGCGCGCCTTGCGGTTCGCCTTCGTCCCCGCCTTGGTCCTGAGGAGCGGCTTCCGCGCGCCCTCGATCTTGCCGACGAGCCGCACGATCTTCGTGATGCTCTGCTTGGCGCGCTCGAGCCTCGCCTCGGGCCGGTCGTCGTCCTCCTCGCCGCCGGCGAACAGGTTCGCGGAGACCTGGTTCTTCCGGATCCGCTCGCCGAGCTGGCGCAGCTCCCGCAGGACGTGGCTCGACCGCGAGAGGGCCTTGAGCACACGGCGCTCCCCGCGCTCGATCCGCCTCGCTATGGAGACCTCCCCCTCCCGGTTGAGGAGCGGGACCGTCCCCATCTCCCGGAGGTACATCCTCACGGGATCGTTCGTCTTCTCGAGGGGGCCGGTGAGGGACTCGGGCTTCGACTCGTCCTCCTTCCCCTCGTCCTCCTTGGCCCCCGCCTCCTTCCGCTCGGCCGCCCCCGCCACGACGCCGAGCTGCTCCCGCGTCTCGGCGTCCACCAGGGCGATGCCGTGCGTCTCGAAGAGGGAGAAGACCTCTTCGAGCTCCTCGGCGGAGGAGCCGATCTCGTCCGGCAGCATCTCGTTGATCTCGTCGTAGGACAGGAAGCCCCGCTCCCGGCCCAGCGCGACGAGCTGCCGGACTTCGTCGTACTTCTCCTCCACCGGCGCGGCCGCTTCTCTCTTCTTTTTCATCTCTCCTCGCTGGCAGCCGGCGCGCCCCTCACGAGAGCGCGTCGATCTGCCGTCCGAGCTGCTGCTTCCGGAGCAGCAGGGCATCCATCGCCGCGGGGTCGGCGGTCCGCTCGATCGCGCGCTGCAGGTCCCGGCGCTCGCGGACGAGCCGCTCGCGACGGAGCGCGCGGACACAGTCGCCCACCTCCTCGGCACGGGCCTCGGGCCCCTCCCGGAAGGCGATCGCCGTGAGAAGGTCCCGATCCTCGTCGGACTCCAGGGACTCCAGCAGCGCCGGCAGATCCACCTCCTCTCCTTGCCCCGCATGCCGGAAGATCGCGTTCACGACCCCGCCGATCCTCGTCTCCTCGAGGTCGGGGGGCTCCAGCTCCGCCCGCGCGCGCTCCCGGGCCGCCCCCACGCGGAGCAGCACCGTCACGAGCCGCGCCTCGGTCTCGCGGACGCGCGCCGGCTCGCCGGGCCGCTGCCGGATCGAGGGCCTCGACTCCCGGAGCGCCCGGCCGAGCTCCTGCATCACGAGATCGTCCTCGATGCGGAGCGCGTCGGCCAGCTGCCCGGCCCACGCGGCCCGCTCGACCGCGCTCGGGAGCTTCGCCAGCCGCGGGAGGAGCGCGTTCACCGCCGCGACCTTCTCCTCGACGCGGGAAACGTCGCGGGCCGCGACCTCCCGCCCGAGGAGCCACTCGAGGTAGCCGGGGGCGTTCCGGACGAGCCGCGCGTACGCCTCGGGCCCCTCCTTGCGGACGTAATCGTCGGGGTCCATTCCCGCGGGGAGCTCGGTCGCGCGCACCTGGAAGCCCCGCTCCAGGAGGATGTCCACCGACCGCGCGGTCGCCGCCGACCCCGCGGCGTCGCCGTCGTAGCCGACCACGACCCGCTCCGTGAACCGCGAGAGGAGTCTCGCCTGGCTCGCCGTGAACGCGGTGCCGAGCGAGGCGACGGCCTGGCCGACTCCCGCCTGGTGCGCCGCCGCGAGGTCGAGGTAGCCTTCGACGATCACCGCGTGCCCCTCGCGCCGGATCGCGTCGCGCGCCAGGTCGAGGCCGTACAGGTGCTCCCCCTTGACATACGCCGCGGTCTCGGGAGAGTTCAGGTACTTGGGCTCGGCGTCGCGGAGCGCCCTCCCGCCGAAGGCGACGGTCCGCCCGCCCACGTCCCGGATCGGGAAGACGAGCCGGTCGCGGAAGCGGTCGTACTCCCCCTCCGCGTCCTTGCGGTGGACGGCGAGGCCGCCCTCGACGATCTCGTGCGGACGGAACCGGCGGGCGACCAGGTGGGAGCGCAGCGCCTCCCACGCGTCCGGCGCGTAGCCGAGACCCAGGCGGCTTGCCGTCTCCCGCGACAGCCCGCGGCGGGCGAGGTACTGCCGGGCCGCGCGGCCGGCGTCCGGGTCGGCGAGCCGCCCGCGGAAGAACGCCTCCGCCTCCCGGTTCATGTCGAGGAGGCGGGACCGCCGGTCGTCCTCCGGGCGGCGCGCCGCGGGGAGGGGCACCCCCCACCGCTGGGCGAGGAGCTGGACCGCCTCCGGAAACTCCACCTTCTCGTACAGCATGACGAACTTGAACACGTCCCCGCCGGTGTGGCAGCCGAAGCAGTAGAAGAGCTGGAGGCCGGGATCGACGGAGAACGAAGGAGTCTTCTCCTGGTGGAAGGGACACAAACCCTTGAGCCGGGACCCCGAGGGCCGAAGCGGCACGTAATCCGAAATCAGCTTGACGATGTCGCCGGCGCGCCGGACCGCGTCGACGAAGTCCCTGCCCGTCGGCACGCCCAAAGGGGCCACCTGCTCCGGCCCCGCCGGCCGGGAGGTCCCCAGCCGGCGGGTCCGGGCGAGATCAAGCGTTGCTCTTCCGCTCTTGCGCCAGGCGCTTGAGCAGCTTCTTCCTCGCCGCGAGGGCCTTGCGCTTCTTCTTCACGCTCGGCTTCTCGTAATGCTGGCGCTTCTTGATCTCGGTCAGAATGCCCGACTTCTCGCACTTCCGCTTGAATCGCTTCAAGGCATTCTCGAGGCTCTCGTCCTCGCGCACCTTGATCAGCGGCATCGCCTATCTCACCCCGCTTTCATCGCTGGTGTTGTGCGGTCGGCGCCCTCTCGAAGGCTCGCCGCGCCACAAAACCGCCATCCTAGCGAACGGTCCGCCAGCCGTCAATGCGGTGCTTCGGACTCCCCCGTCGATCTGATGGCGCGCCGTTTCGCCGCTCCGGAAGGGCTCGGTGACCGCGCCTCCTCTCCAAGCGCGCCACCGTGACGGAACGGATCACCCCGCGCCGTTGCGCCGCCTGTTATATATGGGGGACGGCGGGGTCGTGCAAGGATTTTGTAACATTTTTCGGAATCGACTGTTGAACTTATGCAACGCTACTTTTTCGTGGCCGTGCGCCGGCCCGCTCGGTTGATCAAGGCGGCGAGGTAGCCCGCGCCGAAGCCATTGTCGATGTTGACCACGGCGACTCCGGACGCGCACGAGTTGAGCATGGCCAGAAGCGCCGCCTGCCCACCTGCTCCGGCGCCGTATCCGGTGCTCGTCGGCACGCCGATGACCGGGCAGTCCACGAGGCCGCCGACGACCGACGGCAGCGCCCCCTCCATCCCCGCCGCGACGACGATGACCCGGGCGGTGAGCATCGCCTCCCGGTGCGCCATCAGGCGGTGCAGCCCGGCGACACCGACGTCGTAGACCCGGCGGACACGGTTCCCCATCACCTCGGCCGTCACCGCGGCCTCCTCGGCCACCGGCAGGTCCGACGTGCCCGCGCTCATCACCACGATCCCCGGGCGGCCCGGCCGCCTGCGTCCGGCGTGGAGCACGAGCGCCCGGGCCTCGGCGTGATACCGGATGCGAGGGAAGCGGGCGGCGAGCGCCCGGTGCGCGTCGGGGCCGACCCGGGTCACGAGCACCGTCTGCCCGGCGGCGGCGAGCCTTTCCACGATCGCCCCGATCTGCCCGATCGTCTTCCCGGCGCCGTAGACGACCTCGGGGAAGCCCCGCCGCAGGGCCCGGTGGAGATCGACGGCGGCGAATCCGAGATCCTCGACCGGACCCCGGCGGAGGCGCTCGAGCGCCTCGCCGACACCGACCCGTCCCTTCCGGACCGCCTCGAGGAGCCGCCGCAGGGCCTCGCGCTCCATCGCCGCCTCCTCCCGGACGTCTTGACGCCGTCCCCCCTCCACCCTAGCATGACGCGCCCAGGAGGATACCTCGTGGCCCGCCAGCATGCGGAACGCCGATCTCACGCCCGCTTCGACACGGCGGTCGAGCTCGAGGGCAGGGCGCATCCCGACGGCGTCGTCGCCCGGATGGTCGCCACGGACCTCTCTCTCGGCGGGCTCTACTGCGTGTCGTCGGTAGACTTCCCCGAGATGACGCGCCTCGCCGTCCGCCTCGAGCTCCCGGCGGGGAAGCCCGGGAACGGGGAGCCGCTCGACCTGGAGGCGGTCGTCGTGCGCCACCGTCCGGTCGCCTCGGTGACGGGGAGCCGCCGGTACGAGATCGCGCTCTTCTTCGCCACGATGAACGACGCCCAGCGCGAGCGCCTCGCGAGGTTCCTGGCGGTCGCGTAGCCGGACGCCGTCCTCCCGAGAACCCGCGCCGGACGCGGGTTTTCACGATTCCACCTCTTGACTTCGCGGGCGCGGAGCGATGTAATCGCCCCGGTGCCGCGGCCGGTCCGCGGCGATTTCATGCCGAAAAGGAGGTGGGGAACGATGAACAAGGCGGCTCTGGTCCAGAAGATCGCGCAGGACGCCTGCATCACGCGGAGCGCGGCTGCCACCGCGATGGACAGCTTCATCGAGGGGATCACGCACTCGCTGAAGAAGGGGCAGAGGGTCACGCTGGTGGGCTTCGGAACCTTCGCGATGAGCCGGCGCAAGGCCCGCACCGGGCGGAACCCGCAGACCGGCGAGACGATCAAGATCAAGGCGCGGAAGGCGGTGCGCTTCAAGGCCGGGAAGCAGCTCGTCGACTGGATGAACAAGTAGACCGGCGAGCGCCGATCTCGAATCCGGGGGAGGGCGGCGCGAGCCGCCCTTCTTCGTTTCGGGAGGGCCGCCCGCGCGGGGCGGTCCTCACTCGACGACGACGAGGAGGGCGCCGGTCTCCACGGCGCGGCCGGGCTCGACGTGCACCGCGGCGACCGTCCCTGCCCGCGGCGAGCCGATCTCGTTCTCCATCTTCATCGCTTCGACGACGACGAGGCCCTGGCCCGCGTGCACCTCGTCCCCCTCCCGCACGAGGACGCGGACGACCTTGCCCGGCATCACGGACACGACGCTCTCCGGACCGGATCCGGACGCCCGGCGGTCCTCCCGCGCCTCGCGGGCGGCGTCCGTGAGCCGCACGTCGCGCTTGGATGCCCCGTGCCGCACGCGGTATCCGGAGCGGTCCGGCTCGACGGAGACCTCGTACGAGCGCCCCTCCGTCACGATGGAGTAGAAGTCGGCCTCGAGCTTGCGCGCGTCGACGAGACGCTCGACGCCGTCCACGACGACCCGGAACAGCCCGTCGCGCCGGTCCACCTCGACGTCGTGGACACGCCCCTCGCTCTCGATCGCGAGCCTCACCGCCGCCACCCTCCCGGGCGGCCCCCGCGCTTCCACGCCGAGACCGTCCTCGCGCCCTCGGATTCCGGCCCCCGCGCCGAGGCCGCCTCGACCCTGCGGTAGTGCGCGACCGCCGCCGCCACGACGTGGATCTCGTCGAGCCACGGGTCCGCGGCGGGCTGCAGGAGGTCCGCGTGCTCCTCGAGGAACCCCGTGTGCAGCTCCGCGCGGCGGAAGGCGGGGTGCCCCATGAGCCGGCGGTGGAAGCTGACCGACGTGTCGAGCCCGTCGATGCGGTACTCGTCGAGCGCGCGGATCATCCGGTCGATCGCCTCGTCGCGGTCCCGCCCCCACGTGCACAGCTTCGAGAGGAGCGGGTCGTACTCCATCGGCACCGTCCACCCCGCGAAGGTGCCGCCGTCGTACCGGATGCCCGGTCCGGAGGGGACCCGGAGCCCCCGGATCGTCCCGGGGGCCGGCATGAAGTTCCGCGCGGGGTCCTCCGCGAGGATCCGGCACTCGATCGCGTGGCCGCGCCCCGACACGTCGTCCTGGCGGAGCGGCAGCGACTCCCCGGCCGCGACGGCGATCTGGAGCTTCACGAGGTCGACGCCGTACACCAGCTCGGTGATCGGGTGCTCGACCTGGAGCCTCGCGTTCACCTCCATGAAGTAGAACGCGCCCCCCTCGTCGCGGAGGAACTCGACGGTGCCGGCGTTGACGTACCCCGAGGCCCGGGCCGCCTGGACCGCGAACCCGCCGATCCGGGCGCGCGTCGCGGGGTCCACCACGGGCGACGGGCACTCCTCGACCAGCTTCTGGTGCCGGCGCTGGATCGAGCACTCGCGCTCCCCGAGGTGGACGCACGCACCGTGCGCGTCGGCGAGGATCTGCACCTCGATGTGCCGCGGCCTCTCGACCAGCTTCTCGAGGAACACCGTGTCGTCCCCGAAGGCCGACCGGGCCTCCCCTCTCGCCTGGGCCAGGAGCGACGGCAGGTCCTCCTCGCGCCGGACGATCCGCATCCCCTTCCCCCCGCCGCCGGCCGAGGCCTTGAGGAGCGCGGGGAAGCCGATCGCCCTCGCGAGGCGGGCCGCCTCGCCGGCGTCCGAGGGAAGCGGCGGCGAGCCGGGGACGACGGGGACCCCGGCCGCCTGCATCAGCGCGCGCGCGCGCACCTTGTCGCCGAGCGCCTCCATCGCCTGCGGGGAGGGGCCGATGAACGCGACGCCGGCGTCGCGGCAGGCGCGCGAGAAGGCGGGGTTCTCCGCCAGGAACCCGTAGCCGGGGTGCACCGCCTCGGCTCCCGAGTCGCGGGCCGCCTCGAGGATCCGGTCGATCCTGAGGTACGACTCGACGGCCGGCGCGGGGCCGATGTGGCGGGCCTCGTGGGCGTAGCGCACGTGGAGCGCCTCGCGGTCGGCGTCCGAGTGGACGGCGACCGTGCGGATCCCCATCTCGTGGCAGGCCCGGATCACGCGGACCGCGATCTCGCCGCGGTTCGCGATCAGCACCTTCGCGAACGGCGGCCGCGGAGGCCCCGTCCGCGCCGCCGGCGCCCGCGTCGGCTCCGGAGGCGGCGCGGTGCGCGCCGGGCGGCGCGCCGCCGCCGCCTTGGAAGCCGTCCGGGCCTTTCCGGCCGCCCTCCTCCGGCCCTCCAGGGCGGGCGCGGCCCGCCTCGCGCCCCGTCCCCCCCGGTCGGTCATAGCGGGATGTTTCCGTGCTTGCGCGGCGGGTTCTGGTCGCGCTTCGTGTCGAGGAGGCGGAGCGCCGCGATCAGCTTCTGCCGGGTCGTCGCGGGCTCGATCACCTCGTCCACGTAGCCGCGCTCGGCGGCGACCCAGGGGTTCGCGAACTTCTCCCGGTACTCGGCGACCCGCTCGGCGCGGACCTGCTCCGCCCCCTCGCCCGCCTCGAGGAGCGCCCGCTTGTGGACGATGCCGACGGCCCCCTCCGGGCCCATCACGGCGATCTCCGCGGTCGGCCACGCGAAGTTGAAGTCGGCCCGGATGTGCTTCGACGCCATGACGCAGTAGGCGCCGCCGTACGCCTTGCGCGTGATCACGGTCAGCTTCGGCACCGTCGCCTCGGCGAAGGCGTACAGCAGCTTCGCCCCGTGCAGGATGATCCCGCCCCACTCCTGGTCGGTCCCCGGCAGGAACCCCGGCACGTCCTCGAAGACGACGAGCGGCACGTTGAAGCAGTCGCAGAACCGGACGAACCGCGCTCCCTTGATCGACGCCTTGATGTCCAGCACGCCCGCGAGCACCGCGGGCTGGTTCGCCACGATCCCGACCGGCCTCCCCGCGAGCCTGGCGAACCCCACGACCAGGTTGCGGGCGTGGTGCTCGTGGACCTCGAGGAAGCGGCCGTCGTCCACGATCGCGAGCACGGCGTTCTTGATGTCGTACGGCTGGTTCGGGTTCGGCGGCACGAGCGTGTCGAGCGACCGGTCCGCGCGGTCGTCGGCGTCGTCGCTCCGGAGGACGGGGGGATCCTCGAGGTTGTTCTGCGGCAGGAAGGAGAGGAGGTCCCGGACGAGGGCCAGGGCGTCGCGGTCGTCCGCCGCGGCGAAATGCGCCACGCCCGACCGGGTCGCGTGGGTCATCGCGCCCCCCAAGGCTTCCTTGGTGACCTCCTCGTGGGTGACGGCGCGGATCACGTCCGGTCCCGTGATGAACATGTACGAGGTGTCGCGGACCATCACGGTGAAGTCCGTGATGGCGGGCGAGTAGACGGCGCCGCCCGCGCAGGGGCCCAGGACCACGGAGATCTGCGGCACGACGCCGGAGGCGAGCGTGTTGCGGAGGAAGATGTCCGCGTAGCCGGCCAGCGACACGACGCCCTCCTGGATCCGCGCGCCGCCGGAGTCGTTGAGGCCGACGATGGGAGCGCCGACCTTCATCGCGAGGTCCATCACCTTGCAGACCTTCGCGGCGAACGTCTCGGAGAGCGACCCTCCGAACACCGTGAAGTCCTGCGCAAAGACGAAGACCGGCCTGCCTCCGATGCGCCCGTGCCCCGTCAGGACGCCGTCCCCGGGGACGCGCTGCCGCTCCATCCCGAAGTCGGTGCAGCGGTGGACCACCAGGGCGTCGAGCTCCTGGAACGACCCGGGGTCGAGCAGGAGATCCACGCGCTCGCGGGCGGTCAGCTTCCCCTCGGCATGCTGCTTCCGGACCCGCTCCTCGCCCCCGCCGCGGCGGGACTCGTCGTACCGGCGGCGCAGTTCCCGGAGAGAATCGTCCATGGAGCCCCCTCGGGCCGCCGCCCGTCGCCACGACGCGGGCGACCGGACCCCTACTTCTTCTTCAGCTTCTCCCAGTCCGCCAGGAAGCGCCGGATCCCCGCGTCGGTGAGCGGGTGGTCGTAGAGCTGGAGGAGGACCTTGTACGGGACCGTCGCGACGTCGGCCCCCGAGAGCGCAGCCTGGAGCACGTGGACCGGGTGCCGGATCGAGGCGGCGAGGATCTGCGTCGCGTACCCGTAGTTGTCGTAGATCGCGCGGATCTGGGCGATCAGGTCCATCCCCTCGTGGGACACGTCGTCGAGGCGGCCGACGAACGGGCTGACGAAGGTCGCATCCACCTTCGCCGCGAGCATCGCCTGCATCGGGGAGAAGACGAGCGTCACGTTGACCGGGACCCCCTCGGCGCGGAGGGCCTTGCAGGCCTGCAGCCCCTCCCGGGTCATCGGGATCTTGACCGTGACGTTCGGGTGGATCTTCGCGAGAACCCTCCCCTCCCGGAGCATCCCGTCCCGGTCGAGCGCCGTCACCTCCGCCGAGATCGATCCGTCCACGAGGCTGACGATCTCGCGGAGGACCTCGTGGAAGTCCCGCCCCTCCTTCGCGACCAGGCTGGGGTTCGTCGTGACGCCGTCGAGGATCCCGAGGCTCGCGACCTCCCGGATCTCGGCGATGTTCGCCGTGTCGATGAAGAGCTTCATGTCCACCTCTCGGTTCGGTTCGGACGCCGGGCGCCTGCCGCCCCGCGGGTCATCGGTCCGCCGAGTCGCCGTCCTCCTCGCCGGGGCCGATCGGCGGCTCGTCCTCGTCGGGCGCCGTGGCGACCGGCGCGGATTTCCCCTCCTCCTCGCGCTCCGCCGTGCGGATGGCGGACGCCACCTCGTCCCCCCCCTCGAGCTGGATGAGGCGCACCCCCTGGGTCGCGCGGCCGATTCGGCTGATCCCGGCGACGTCCATCCGGATGATCTTCCCCTGCGCCGTGATCAGGAGGACCTGGTCCTCCTCGGAAGTCTCCCGCGCCGAGACGACCTTGCCGTTGCGCGCCGTCGTGCGCATGTTGATGATGCCCGACCCGCCCCGGCCCTGGAGCCGGTACTCCGAGACGGAGGTCCGCTTGCCGTACCCGTTGCTCGTCACCGAGAGGATGTCGGGCTTCCCGGAGAGGATCTCCATCTCGACCAGCCGGTCGTCGGGCGCCATCCGGATGCCGATGACCCCCCGGGCGCTCCGGCCCATCGGCCGCACGTCCGCCTCGGCGAAGCGGATCGACTTGCCCGCGGAGGTGCCGAGGAAGATCTCGCTGTTCCCGTCCGAGATCCCCGCGCCGAGCAGGCCGTCCCCCACGTCGAGGCTCGCCGCGATGATCCCCGCCTTGCTCGGGCGGGAGAAGGCGGAGAGCGGGGTCTTCTTGACGAACCCGCGGCGGCTCGCGATCACGACGTAGCGGTCCTCGGGGAAGTCGCGGACCGCGACGAGCGCCGCGACCCGCTCGTCGGGGCCGATCCGGATCAGGTTGACGACCGCCTTGCCTCGCCCCGAGGAGCTGACGTCGGGGATCTCGTGGACCTTGAGCCAGTGCATGCGCCCGGACGACAGGAACACCAGGATGTAGTCGTGCGTGGAGGCGACGAAGAGCTGGTCGAGAACGTCCTCCTCGCGCGTCGTCATGCCGATGCGGCCCTTCCCCCCACGCCTCTGGGAGCGATAGGTCGAGAGCGCGGTCCGCTTGATGTAGCCGGTGTGCGTGACCGTGATGACGACCTCCTCCTCCTGGATGAGGTCCTCGACGGAGATCTCCTCGGTCCGGGCGACGATCTCGGTCCGCCGCGGATCGGCGAACTGCTCCTTGATCTTCTGGAGCTCGTCCACCACGATGCGCAGCTGCAGCGCCTCGCTCGAGAGGATCTGGCGGAGGCGCTCGATCAGCATGAGCGTCTCCTCGTACTCCTGGACGATCTTCTGGCGCTCGAGGCCCGTGAGCCTCTGCAGCCGCATCTCGAGGATCGCCTGCGCCTGGATCTCGGTGAAGCCGAAGCCGGCGCGGAGCGCCTCCCTCGCCTCCGGAGGGGTCTTCGCGCGCCGGATCGTCTCGATCACCTCGTCCAGGTGGTCGAGCGCCCGCTTCAGCCCCTCGAGGATGTGGGCGCGCTCCTCGGCCTTCCTGAGATCGAACTGCGTCCGCCGCACGATCACCTCGCGGCGGAAGTCGACGAAGTGGCGCAGCATGTCCTTGAGGGTGAGGACCTGCGGCCGGTCGTGGACGATCGCGAGGTTGATGACGCCGAATCCGACCTGCAGCTTCGTGTGCTTGTACAGGTTGTTGAGGATCACGCCCGCGTTCTCGTCCCGCTTCAGCTCGATGACGACGCGGATCCCGTCGCGGTCCGACTCGTCCCGGATGTCGCTGATCCCCTCGATCCGCTTGTCCCGCACGAGCGCCGCGATCTCCTCGATGAGCATCGCCTTGTTGACCTGGTACGGGAGCTCGGTGACCACGATCGCCTGCCGGTCCTTGCGGATCTCCTCGATCACCGCGCGGCCCCGGATCCGAACCTGGCCGCGCCCGGTGGCGTAGGCCTGGCGGATTCCGTCCACTCCGTAGATGTACCCGGCCGTCGGGAAATCCGGCCCGGGGACGACCCGCATGAGGTCCTCGAGCTCGACCTCGGGGTCGTCGACGAGGAGCTTCACGGCGTCCGCGATCTCCCCGAGGTTGTGGGGCGGGATGTTCGTCGCCATCCCGACCGCGATCCCCGCGGAGCCGTTCACGAGGAGGTTCGGGAACGCGGCGGGGAGGACCACCGGCTCCTGCTCGGAGCCGTCGTAGTTCGGGACGAACGCGACCGTCTCCCGCTCGATGTCGCGCAGCATCTCGTCGGCGAGGCGCTCGAGGCGGATCTCCGTGTACCGCATCGCGGCGGGCGGGTCCCCGTCCACGGAGCCGAAGTTCCCCTGCCCGTCCACGAGCGTGTAGCGCATCGAGAAGTCCTGCGCGAGCCTCACGATCGTGTCGTACACCGGCTGGTCGCCGTGGGGGTGGTACTTGCCGATCACGGTTCCCACGGCGCGCGCGGACTTGCGGTACGGCTTGTCCGCGGTGTTCCCGGTGTCGTGCATCGCGTAGAGCACGCGGCGGTGGACCGGCTTCAGGCCGTCGCGCACGTCCGGCAGCGCCCGTCCCACGATCACGCTCATGGCGTAATCCAGGTAGGAGCGCTTCATCTCCTCTTCGATGTTGACCGGCTGCCGGCTCTCGATCGCGTCCATCAGATGTCCAGGTTCCTGACGTCGAGGGCGTTGTCCTCGATGAACTGCCGCCGCGGCTCGACCGCGTCACCCATGAGGACCGAGAAGAGCATGTCCGCCTCCGCCGAGTCCTCCACGCGGACCTGCAGCACGCGCCTCCGCTCGGGATCCATCGTCGTCTCCCAGAGCTGGGACGGGTTCATCTCGCCGAGCCCCTTGTAGCGCTGGATCGCGAGCCCCTTCTTCCCCGCCTCCATGAGATGCCGCAGGAGGGCGTCCTTGGAGTCGAGGGTCGTCGCCTCTCCCCTGTGCACCACCCGGATCGGGGGCGGCGCGAGCTGCGACGCCAGGCCGTGGACGCGCCGGAGCCGCCGCATCTCGACCTCCTGGGCCAGCTCCCAGCTCACGCGGACCTCGCGCTGGCCCCTAAGCGCCTCGCGGAGATCGAGCTCGAAGAGGCCGTGCTCCTCGTCGCGATCGGTCGAGAGCACCTGGTGCCCCAGCGCCGCGATCCGCGCCGCGAGGGCCTCGAGCCGCTCCCGGGACTCGAAGTCGGCGCGCTCCGCGAGGCCGGTCTCGAGGATCGCCTCGGTCACGTCGCGCCCCACCCCCTTGCGCTCCATGGCGTCGAGGAGGTGGTCGTGCTCGATCAGCGCGTTCAGGAGGTGGTGGAGCTCCGTGCCCGCGTAGGAGCGCCCCGCCGCGGGGACCTCGACCGTCTTGTCCTCGATCGCCTTGCGCACGACGTAGGCCGACAGCTCCTTGTCGTTCGCCAGGTACAGCTCCTCCTTGCCGCGGGCCACCTTGTAGAGGGGGGGCTGCGCGATCAGGACGTGCCCCTTCTCCACGAGCGCCCGCATCTGCCGGTAGAAGAAGGTCAGGAGGAGCGTGCGGATGTGGGCGCCGTCCACGTCCGCGTCGGTCATGATCAGGATCCGCCCGTAGCGCAGCTTCGAGGCGTCGAACTCGTCCTCGCCGATCCCGGTGCCGAGCGCGGCGATGAGGGTCCGGATCTCCTCGTGCGACAGCATCTTGTCGAAGCGGGCCTTCTCCACGTTCAGGATCTTCCCGCGGAGGGGCAGGATCGCCTGGAAGCGCCGGTCGCGCCCCTGCTTCGCCGAGCCGCCCGCCGAGTCCCCCTCGACGAGGAACAGCTCGCACTGCGAGGGGTCCCGCTCCTGGCAGTCCGCGAGCTTGCCCGGCAGCGAGCCCGACTCGAGCGCCCCCTTCCTCCGGGTCAGCTCGCGCGCGCGGCGCGCCGCCTCGCGGGCCCGGGCCGCCTCGACCGTCTTCAGGACGACCTTCCGCGCGACCTGCGGGTGCTGCTCCAGCCAGGCGCCGAGCCGGTCGTTGACGAGCGCCTCGACCTGCCCCTTGACCTCCGAGTTCCCGAGCTTCGTCTTCGTCTGCCCCTCGAACTGCGGCTTCGGGATCTTCACGGCGATGACCGCCGTCAGCCCCTCGCGGCAGTCCTCGCCCGAGAGCTGGATGTCCTTCGCGTCCTTGCCGAGGTTCGCGGTCGCGAGGTACGCGTTGACCGTCCGGGTCAGCGCCGCCTTGAAGCCGACGAGGTGCGTGCCCCCCTCGATCGTGTTGATGGAGTTGGCGAACGCGTAGATGGTCTCGTTGTACGAGTCGTTCCACTGCAGCGCGATCTCGAGCTGGACCCCGTTCTCGTGGGCCTCGAGGTAGATCGGCGGCGAGTGGAGCACCTGGCGGGCCTTGTTGAGGTGCTCCACGAACTCGATGATCCCGCCCTCGTAGAAGAACCCCGCCTCGCGGACCTTGTCGCCCCGCTCGTCCCGCAGCGAGATCTGGAGCCCCCGGTTCAGGAAGGCCAGCTCCCGGAGCCGCTGCGACAGCGTGTCGAACGAGAAGACGAGGTCCTCGAAGATCTGCGGGTCCGGCTGGAACGTGATCTTCGTCCCGCGCCGCTTCGAGACGCCGGTCCGCTTGAACTCCGTGACCGGCTGCCCGCGCTCGTACTCCTGTTCGTACGTCGCGCCGTCCCGCCAGATCTCGACCCGCAGGCCGGCCGACAGGGCGTTCACGACCGAGACGCCGACCCCGTGCAGACCGCCCGAGACCTTGTAGGCGTCGTTCTCGAACTTGCCGCCCGAGTGCAGCGTCGTCAGCACGACCTCGGCGGCAGCCTTCCCCTCGGTCGCGTGCACGTCCACCGGGATCCCGCGGCCGTCGTCCACCACGGTGATCGAGTTGTCGCTGTGGATCACGACCTCGATGTGGCCGCAGTGCCCGGCCTGGGCCTCGTCCACGGAGTTGTCCACCACCTCGTAGACGAGGTGGTGCAGCCCCGACTCCCCGGTCGACCCGATGTACATGGCGGGCCGCTTCCGGACCGCCTCGAGCCCCCCGAGGACCTTGATCTTGCTGGCGTCGTAAACGTCGGGTTCCGCGCTCTGGGTCCCGACCTGGCCGCCCTCGACGGCGGGGACGGCCATCGGCGAGTCGTCTTCGCGCATCCGTCCTTCTCTCGGCCGCGCCGCGCATCCATCGGCGGCCCCCATCGGGTCGCCCGCGGATGCCGGATCGCGCGCCTCGTCGCGGGCCGGCTCAGGCCGCCCGCGTCTCTCCCTCCACCACGCGGACCTTCCGCATCGGCACGCCGAGCGCCCCCGCCAGGGTCTCCTTGGACGTGGTCAGCATGGCCTGGACCGACTCCTCCTGGAGAAAGCCGGCAACGCGGCCCGCCCGCTCCTCGTCCAGGTCGGCGTCGAAATCGTCCATCAGGAGGACCGGGTTCTCCCCCCGCTCCTCCCGGTACAGCCTCAGCTTGCCGAGCTTCAACGCTATCACGGCCGCCCGGACCTGCCCAGCGGAGCCGTATTTTCGCAGGTCTCGACCCTCCAATTCCAGCAAAAGATCGTCCCGGTGCGGCCCCTCGCCGGTGAACCCCAGGGCCCCGTCGCGGGAGGCCCCGGAGCGCAGGGCGCGCCGGTAGGCATCCTCGAAGCCGTGCGGGCCCGCCTCGCCCGCCGCGGCCGGCGACGGCCGGTAGGCCACCGTCAGCGTCTCGCCGGGGCCGAACACCGCCCGGGCCGGCTCCGCGAGCGCGGCGGCCAGCCGCACGGCGTACTCCCGCCGGCGACGGTGGACCGCGGCGGCCGCGGCCGCCAGCCTCTCGTCCCAGGCCTCCACCTCCGCGCGCCGCCCCGCGCCCCCCGATCGGAGCAGGGCGTTGCGCTGCTCCAGCGCGCGGCGGCACTCCCCGAGGGTCCGGAGATACGCGGGCGCGAGACCGGCGATCCCCCGGTCGAGGAACCGCCGTCGCTCGTCCGGGCCGCCACGCAGGACCCGCTCCCTCTCCGCCGACAGCACCAGCGCCTCGAGGCGGCCCAGGTAGGCCTCGAGCCCGACCTCGGCGCCGTCCGCCGCCAGCCGTCGCGCGCCGCCGTCGACGACGACGGCCAGATCGGTCTCGCCTGCGCGGCCGGACACGCGCCCCGCCACGCGGAGCGGCCCTCCCCCGCGCCGGACCGCCTCCTCGATGCGCGGCGTCCGGAACGAGCGGCCCGTCGCCAGCAGGTACGCGGCCTCGAGCAGGGTCGTCTTCCCCTGCCCGTTCCGCCCGTGGAGGAGCGTGAGGCCGCGCGACGGCTCGAGGGACACCGCGCGGAGGCATCGGATGCGGTCCGCTTGGAGGAGGTCGAGGGTCAAAGGTCGCGGGGCATGACGATGTAGCGGTACTCGAGGTCGCCGGGCGGCTCCGGCCGGAGCTCCGCCGGCCGGTCCCCGGCGCGCCTCTTCTTGTCCTCTCCGTCTCCGGGCCGCCGCGGATCGAGGAACACCCGCACCGAGGCCGTGCCCACCACCGAAAGGAACTCCTGGAGGTAGCGCCCGTTGAAGCCGAAGACCTTCTCTTCCCCCGCGTACTCGACCGGCAGCGCCTCCTGCGCCTCCCCCACCTCGGCCGCCGTGGAGAGATCCACCTGCCCGCTCGAGAGGCAGAAGCGCACCGTCTTCCCCATCCTCTCGCTCGCCAGCAGCGAGACCCGCCGGACCGCGTCCCCGAACCCCGCCGTCGGCAGGACGAACTCCGTCTCGCAGGACTTCGGCATGACCTCTTCGTATTTCGGGAACGACCCCTCGGGCACCGTCGACGTCAGCGTGTGCCCTCCGACGCGGAAGAAGACGTGGTTGCCGCTCCTCCCGAACGTGACCATCTCGCCGTCGGGGAGGTCCTCCGTCAGCTTCGACACCTCCGCGAGCGCCTTCCTCGGGACGATCACGCGGATCTCGCCGCCGGCCGCGTTCACGGCCGCCTGGCGCGACACGTACGCCAGGCGATACCCGTCCGTCGCCACGAGCGTGATCCGATCCTGCGCCAGGACGAACAGCGCCCCGTGGAGCGAGTACCTCGGGTCCTCCGTCGTGATCGCGAACGCGACCCTCTGCACCATCTCCCGCAGCGCCGTCCCCGGAAGCTGGATCCCCTTCGAGTCGTCGATCTCCGGAAACTTCGGGAAGTCCTCCTTCGGCTGCCCCGCGATCCGGTAGCGGACGCGCTCGCACGTGATCGCGACCTGGTTCCTGTCGAGGAGCTTGAACTGCACGTCGGCTTCCGGGAGGGAACGCGCGATCTCATGGAGCTTCGCCGCCGGGAGCGTCACGCTCCCCTCCTTCCGGACGTCGGCCGCAACGCCCCCCCGCACCGTCACCTCGAGGTCGCTCGCCCCCATCAGAATCTTCCCCCCCGCCGATTCCAGCAGCAGGTTCGCCAGGATCGGCAGGGTGGACCTCTTCTCTACGATGCCGGTCACCGTCTGGAGCTCACGCACCAGATCGCTCTTCGGGATCACGAACTCCATGGGGCCCTCTCTTCCCGGTCTCCCTTACCTCTCCCTTCCTCGAGAGAGGGAATTCGCAGCAGCAGCCGTAGGCGCGAGCGAGCCGCGGATGCCGGGCCCATCCCGCGACGCCCCGCAGTTTAGCTTGTGGACGGGCGTGTGGACATCCCCCAGACCCTCGCTCCGGTTTTCCGCCGGGAACCCCGGGCGGCCCGCTCCTCCCCTCCGTCCACGCGATTTCCGCCGCGCATCGTGTGGAAATCGCGAAGCGCCTATTTGAAGGATTCCATGAGGTTCCCGAGGACGCGGTCGAACTCCTTCTCCTTCTGGCGCTTCCCCTCGATCTTCTGGATCGCGTGGATCACGGTGGAATGGTGCTTGCCGCCGAAGCGGCGCCCGATCTCCGGGAGGGAAGCATCCGTCAGCTGCTTGCAGAGGTACATCGCGATCTGGCGCGGGAACGACACTTGGTGGCTGTTGTTGCGCGACTTCAGCTCGCTGACCTTCAGGCTGTAGGTGTCCGCGACCAGCTTCTGGATGCTCTCCACGGTGATCGTCGGCACGGACGGCGTCAGGATCTCCCGGAGCGTCTCCTTCGCCAGCTCGAGCGAGATCTCGCGGCCCGCCATCGAGGCGTAGGCGATGACGCGGATCAGCGATCCCTCGAGCTCCCGGATGTTCGACTTGCTGTTCGAGGCGATGAAGAGGGCGACGTCGTCCGGGAGGGCCGCCCGCTCGACCTCCGCCTTCTTGCGGAGGATCGCGACCTTGGTCTCGAGATCCGGCGGCTGGATGTCCGCGATCAGCCCCCACTCGAACCGGGAGCGGAGGCGCTCCTCGAGCGTCGGGATCTCCCGCGGCGGGCAGTCGCTCGTGATGACGATCTGCTTCTGGGCGTCATAGAGGGAGTTGAACGTGTGGAAGAACTCCTCCTGCGTCCGCTCCTTGCCGGCCAGGAACTGGATGTCGTCGATCAGCAGGAGATCGACGTTCCGGTACTTGTCCTTGAACTCGAGCGTCTTCTCGAACCGGATCGCGTTGATCAGCTCGTTCATGAAGTGCTCGGTCGAGATGTACCGCATCCGGAGCGCGCCGCGGCGCCCCAGGCGATTCCCGATCGCCTGCATGAGGTGCGTCTTGCCGAGCCCCACCCCCCCGTAGATGTAGAGCGGGTTGTAGGCGCTGGTCGGCTGCTCGGCGACGGCCATGGCGGCCGCGTGCGCGAACTGGTTGCAGGACGACACGACGAACGTGTCGAACGTGTAGCGCGGATTGAGCCAGGGGCCCCCGCCGTCGGACTCCGCCGGCCGCCGCTCCGCGGCCGGCGGCCGCTGCCGGGAGGGGGCGGAAGGGCGCCCGGCCTCCTGCGGCTCGGGCAGGAACCTCACCGTCATTCCGGGCCGCTCGATCTCCTTGAGCGCGTCCTGGATCAGGGCGAGGTAGTTCGTGTTCAGCCACTCGGCGAACCAGGTGTTCGGGACCCGGACGGCGAGCGTCGCCCCATCCTCGCCGATCTGCTCCGTCGGCCGGAACCACGTGCTGAAGGATCTCGAGTTGACCTTCGTCTCGATCCTGCCGAGGACGCGTTCCCACGTGTTGAGCGCCATGGCCTCGAGCACTTCCCCGTTCCCCCCTCCGGCTCCGAATCCCTAGATCCATCAAGGGATCGGCGGCGCGACGGCCGCCTATTGGTGCACAGGTTTTCCACAAGTGTGGAAAAGCGGCCGCCGCCGCAACTCACGCTCCCCTCGCGAGTTCGCGGCCTCGACCGCTCCGCTGCTGTATGCGTTATGTAAACCCGGGGCCGGGCGGGCGCACAGACGTCGCGAAGCCTTCATGTCGAGAAGCTCCCCCGCTCCCGAGCCCGCCTGCGCGAGACGGCACCCGTCGTCTGCGCCTGCGTCGCGTTCTCTGATTACGTTCGCCCGTGCCGACCGTGGCGCTCCACGGCTCGCGGAGACTACCACAGCGCGGAAGTCGGTTTCAAGACGATCGCGCGCGGGCCGGACACGATCGCGCGCCGGGCCCCGCTTGACAGCCACGATGCCCTTCCCTAACATGACCGTTTTCGTCAGGCAAGATCCGAGGGTTCCGCGACATGAAGCGCACGTTTCAACCGAACAACCGGAGGCGCAGGAAGACCCACGGGTTCCTGGTCCGGATGCGCTCCAAGGGGGGACGCCTTGTCGTGTCCCGGCGCCGAAGGAAGGGACGCAAGCGCCTCACGGTCTGAGACGCGGGGCGGGAGCCAATCGTTCCCGCGGTCGCTCCGGCTCACGCGTCGGCGGCAGTTCGTGACGGTTTACGAGGACGGCCGTCGCGTCGGCTCCTCCTCCTTCACGCTGTTCGCCATCCCCAACGCCGTCGGCCACTGCCGGCTCGGCATCACCGCGACGCGCAAGGTGGGGTGCGCCGTGGAGCGCAACCGGATCAAGCGGGTCCTCCGCGACATCTTCCGGCGCCATCGCGAGGAGCTCGCGCCGGGCCTCGACCTCGTCGTCAACCCGAGGCCCGGAGCGTCCCGCGTTCCGACCGCGCGGCTGGAGCGCGAGCTCCTGGAGCGGTTCGCCGATCTCACGCGAAGGCTCCGGCCTTGACGAGGACGGCGAGGGCGGTGTCGGGGTCGTTCCGCGCGTACAAGCGGTGGGTTTCCCCCGCCCTTCCCCGCGCGTGCCGCTTCCATCCGACCTGCTCCGCATACGCGGCCGAGGCGGTCGCGACGCACGGCGTCGCGCGCGGCCTCGCGCTCGCGCTCCGGCGCCTCCTGCGCTGCAACCCCTGGTGCCGGGGCGGCTTCGACCCGGTGCCGCCCTCCTGCCGGCGCGCCGGCTAGGACGTCCCCGCGGAACGAGACCATGGAGAAACGTGCCGTACTCGCCATCGCCCTGTCGGTCCTGATCCTCCTCGGCTGGCTCTGGCTCTTCCCGCCGCCGAAGCCGGAGCCGCAGACGGCCGCGCCGCCCGCGTCCGCGACGGCGGACGAGCCGCCGCCGCCGGAGTCTCCCGCCGTCTCCCCGGACGCGGTCCCCGCGCCCGCCGCGCAGGCCGAGGCGCCGCTCGCCGCGGACGCGCCGGAGGAGACCCGCGTCGAGCACGACCGGATGGCGGTCGTGCTGACGAACCGGGGCGGTCGCGTCCGGTCCTGGACGCTCCGCGACTACCGGGACTCCGCCGGGAAGCCGCTCGAGCTGGTTCCGGCCTTCGGGGTGCGGGAGGACCTGCTGCCCGCCGCCGTGGATCTCGACGACGAGGCGCTCGCGGCGCGGATCAACTCCGCGCTCTTCCGGATCGAGCGCGAGACGATCGGGGACGCTCCCGGCGGCGGCGAGCGGATCGTCCTGCGCTGGGCGGACGGCCAGGGGCTGAGCGTCCGCAAGGAGCTGACCTTCCGCCGCGGCGACTGGCTCGTGGACATCCGGCTCGACGTCACCGACCGGGGCCGGAGGCTCCCCGCGCGGCTCGCGTGGGGGCCCGGGTTCGAGGCGCTGGATCCCAAGGTGGGATCGAGCCAGATCCACTACACCGGGCAGGTCGTGATCGACCAGGGGGGCTCCGTCACGCGGACGAGGCGCGTGAAGGAGACGACGGTCGCCCGCGAGACCGGACGGCTGCGCTGGGCCGGGCTCGACGAGCAGTTCTTCGCCGCGCTCATCCTGCCGGCAGGGGGCCGCGGCGACGTGGTGGTGCGCCCTCTCGCGATCGCGCCCGAGCCGCCTCCGGACGCGGCGCCCGACGCGAGTAAGCCGAAGCCGGTCCCGCAGATGCTCGTCGCCGTGGGGATCCCGCCGGAGGGGGCGCGTCTCTTCGTCGGGCCGAAGAAGTACACGCTGCTGCGGGACCTCGGGCAGGACCTCGACGCGGTGGTGTGGTTCTCGTCCTACTCGCTGATCTACTGGCTGGCGAAGTACCTGTTCCTCGCGCTCCTGTGGATCCACGAGAGCGTCGTGTCGAACTACGGTCTCGCCATCATCCTCGCCACGGTCGTCCTCCGCCTCCTGTTCTTCCCCCTGAACCAGTACTCGATGGTCCAGATGCGGAAGATGCAGACGCAGATGCAGCGCATCCAGCCCAAGATCAACGCGATCAAGGCGAAGTACAAGAAGATGAAGGACGCGAAGGACCGCGGGAAGATGAACGAGGAGATGATGGCCCTCTACCGCAAGGAGGGGGTCAACCCGATGGGGGGGATGTCCGGCTGTCTCCCGATGCTCCTGCAGCTCCCGATCCTGATCGCGTTCTACAACGTCCTGACCGTGGCGGTCGAGCTGCGCGCCGCCCCCTTCTTCGGCTGGATCGGGGACCTGACGCTGAAGGACCCGCTGTACGTCACCCCCCTCCTGATGGGGGCCACGATGTTCATCCAGCAGAAGATGACGACGACCAAGGGGGGCGACCCGCTCCAGCAGCGCATGATGATGATGATGCCGGCCGTGTTCACGGTGATGTTCCTCAACTTGCCGAGCGGACTGACCCTATACTGGTTCGTGAACAACGTCCTGGGCATCGGCCAGCAGTGGCTCGTCAATCGCCACATCGGCCGGATCGAGACGGCGGGGGCGGCCTGAGCCCCGCCCGGGAGCGGGAGCGTTGGATCTCGACGTGAAGACCGCAGAACGGGAGTTCGAGGGGAAGGATCTCGCGGACGCGGTGCGGGCGGCCTCGGAGGCGCTCGGGCTGGCGCCGGACGCGATCCGGTACGCCGTCGTGGACGAGGGGCGGCGGGGCCTCTTCGGCGTCGGATCGAGACGGATCCGCATCCGGGTGCAGGAGGGAGCGTCGAACGGGGACGAGACCGAGACCGGTCCGCCCGACGGGGCGGACCCCGCGACCGAGGTCGAGACCTCGATCCGCCGGCTGGTCGGCCTGATGGGGCTCGATCTCACCGTCCGGGGCCAGGGCGAGGACGGGTCCGTGCGGATCCTCCTCGACGGCCCCCATCGCGATCTCCTGACGCAGCGGGACGGCGAGCTGCTCGCGGCGCTCCAGTTCCTGGTCCAGCGGATGGCGCGGAGGACGTGGCCCGGCGCGGGGCACATCGTCGTCGAGTGCGAGGGGTACCGGGACCGGCGGGAGGAGGAGATCGGCGAGCTCGCCCGCGAGGTCGCCCGGCAGGTGGAGCGCACGGGGCGGCCCCGGAAGCTGCCCGCCATGAACCCCTACGAGCGGCGCGTCGTGCACCTCACGGTCCGGGAGTTCCCGAGCGTCACGTCCCGCTCCAGCGGCGAAGGGTTCCTCAAGCAGGTGACCGTGTCCCCGGCCTCGCGCCCCGAGCAGGGTTGACCCGGGGCGCGCGATCCCCGGGACGTCGTCCCGCCGTGATGCACGACCTCGACACGACGATCGTCGCCGTCGCCACGCCGCCCGGGCGCGGCGGCGTCGGCTGCGTGCGCCTGTCCGGTCCGCGCGCGGCGGAGATCGCGCTCGGCCTCTTCGCCCCGGGCCGCTCGGGCCCGCCGGAGCCGGGCGGCCCCCCGCGGTTCGGCCGCTTCCTCGGGCGGGACGGGAAGCCGGTGGACCACGGCCTCGCCGTCCTCTTCGAGCCGGCGAGGTCCTTCACCGGGGAGGACGCGGCGGAGCTCTGGCCGCACGGGAGCCCGCCTGTGCTGGCACACCTGGTCGAGGCCGCCGTGGCGGCCGGCGCCGTGGCCGCGGGGCCCGGCGAGTTCGCGTACCGCGCGCTCCGGCGCGGGCGGATCGACCTCGCGCGGGCGGAGGCCGTTCGCGACCTGGTCGCGGCGCGCACGCTCTTCCAGGCGCGGACCGCCCTCGCCCAGGCCGAGGGGGAGCTGTCCCGGAGGCTGCGCCCCTTGCGGGAGGGGCTCGCCGACCTCGTGATGCGGATCGAGGCGGCGATCGAGTTCGCCGCCGACGAGGAGACCCACCTGCCTCCGGAGCGGCTCGCCGCCGGCGTGGGCGAGGCGGCCCGCCAGTGTCGGGCGCTCCTCGAGGGGTTCCGGGCGGGTCGGATCGCTCGGGAGGGGGCGACGGTCGCGATCGCAGGGGCTCCGAATGTCGGCAAGTCGACGCTCTTCAACCGGCTCCTCGGGCGGGATCGCGCGATCGTCGCCTCGCTTCCCGGCACGACGCGGGACGTTCTCGAGGAGACCTTCGATCTTCGCGGGATCCCCGTCCGGCTCGTGGACACCGCCGGGCTCCGGGAGGCCGCGGACGAGATCGAGGAGGAAGGCGTCCGGCGCGCCCGCGAGGCGGTCGGCGCGGCCGATCTCGTGCTGCTCGTCCTCGACGCGACGGCGCCGGCCCCGGCGGGAGGCCGGGGGATCCCGGCTGCGGCCCCCGCGGAGCGGACGATGCCGGTCCTCAACAAGTGCGACCTGCCGGCCGCGGAGGGAACCGAGGGCCTCGCCGGGGCGCTTCGCGTGTCGGCGCGGACCGGCGAGGGGATCGGGGACCTCCTCGCCGCAGTCGCGGCCGCTCTCGCGGGCTCCGGGCCGATCGAGCACCCGGTGATGAGCGACGCGCGCCACGGCCAGGCGCTCCTCGGCGCCCTCGCCGCGCTCGAGGGGGCGGACAGGGCGGTCGCGTCGGGAGTCCCCGACGAGCTCGTGCTGGAGGACCTGCGCGACGCGTTGCATCATGTGGGCTCGATCACCGGGGAGATGTCGCCGGACGAGCTGTACGATCGGATCTTCTCGGCGTTCTGCGTGGGGAAGTAGGGCCCGGTCCCGGCGGGCTCGCGGGACGGCCGGCGCCGCGAGGGCGGGCGGAGAGGGCCGCGGGAGGAACGGTGGACGCGGAGAGCGGACTCCCCTGCCGCGCCGACGTCGTCGTCGTCGGCGCGGGGCACGCGGGGTGCGAAGCGGCCCTCGCCGCCGCGAGGATGGGGAGGGCGACCGCGCTCGTCACCCTCCGCCGGGACTCGGTCGCGCGCCTCTCCTGCAACCCGGCGATCGGAGGCCTCGCCAAGGGGCACCTCGTTCGCGAGATCGGCGCCCTCGGCGGGACGATGGCCCGGGTCGCGGACGCCTGCGGGATCCACTTCCGCCTCCTCAACCGGAGCCGCGGCCCGGCGGTGCGCGGGCCTCGCGCCCAGCAGGACGCGCGGCGCTACCGCCTCGCGATGCTCGGCGAGGTGCTCGGGACACCGGGGCTGTCGCTCGTCGAGGGGGAGGTCGAGGAAATCGTCGTCGAGGGGGGCGAGGCGCGGGGAGTGCGGCTCGCCTGCGGACGAGGGATCGCCGCGCGCAGCGTCGTCGTCACCGGGGGGACGTTCCTGCGCGGCCTCCTGCACGTCGGCGAGCGCCGGACGCCGGGCGGGCGCGCGGGCGAGGCGCCCGCCGAGGCGCTCGCCCGCTCGCTCGCGGCCCTCGGCCTCAGGATGGGCCGCTTCAAGACGGGGACGCCTCCCCGGCTGGCGCGCTCGAGCGTGGATCTCTCCCGCTTCCCCGAGCAGCCGGGGGACGAGCGGCCGACGTTCTTCTCCGAGGCGACCCTCGAGGTTGCGCTCCCGCAGATCTCCTGCCGCATCGCCGAGACCAACGAGCGCGTGCACGCGATCGTGGCGGCCAACCTCCATCGCTCCCCGCTCTACAGCGGGGCGATCGCGGGCCGAGGGCCGCGCTACTGCCCGTCGTTCGAGGACAAGGTCGTTCGCTTCCCGGAGCGGGACCGCCACCCGATCTTCCTCGAGCCCGAGGGGCTCGACGACGATCGGCTCTACCTGAACGGCCTCTCGACGTCGATGCCGCCGGAGGTGCAGCTCGAGATCGTCCGCGCGATCCGGGGCCTCGAGGATGCGGAGATCGTCCGTCCCGGCTACGCCGTGGAGTACGACTGGGTGGACCCCACGGAGCTGCGCCCCACGCTCGGAACCAAGCGGGTCCGCGGCCTATTCCTCGCGGGCCAGATCGACGGGACGACCGGGTACGAGGAGGCGGCGGCGCTCGGCCTCCTGGCGGGGATCAACGCGGCGCTCGAGGTTTCCGGCGAGCCCCCTCTCGTGCTGGGGCGCGACGAGGCGTACGCCGGGGTCCTTGTCGACGACCTGGTCACGCGAGGCACGGCGGAGCCCTACCGCCTGTTCACGTCGCGCGCCGAGTGCAGGCTCCTGCTGGGGATCGACACGGCCTCGAGGCGCCTCCATCCGCACGGGCGTCGCGTCGGTCTCGTCGGCGCGGCGACGGCGGAGGCCGCCGCCGCGCGCTGGCGGAGGCTCGACGAGGCGCTCCGGGGGCTGGAGAGAGAGCGCTTCGTGCCCGACGGGCCGACGAGGGACCGCCTCGGCGCCCTCGGCATCGCGCTCGAGACGCAGGCGACCGCCGCCGACCTCCTGCGGAGGCCCGACGTGGATCCCGACCGTCTCTCGGCCGCGAGCGCGGTGCTGGCGGATCTCGACCCGCGCGACCGCCGCATCGCGGCCGAGGCGGTCCGGTACGCCGGATACGTCGAGCGGCAGCGGTGCTTCGCGGAGCGCGTCCGGAAGGCCGGGGCGCGAAGGATCCCGGAGGGGTTCGTCTTCCGTGGCCTGCCCGGCTTCTCGCGCGAGATCGTCGAGAAGCTGGAGGCCGTCCGGCCCGACACCCTCGGCCGCGCCTCGAGGATCGACGGGATGACCCCCGCGGCGCTCGCCCTCCTCGCGGTGCACCTCGAGCGCGCCGCACCGGAGACCGCCGCATGACGCCCGGCGAGCCGTTCGCGGGGTTCCCGCTCGAGGAGGCGATCGCCTCGCGCGCGCGCCGGTGCGGGATCGAGCTCCGGCCGGAGGCCGTCGCCGCCCTCGCGGCGCACGCGCGGGCGGTGATCGCGGCGAACGAGCAGCTCCACCTGACGGCGATCGTCGAGCCCGCCGAGTTCGTGGAGCGCCACGTCGGCGAGTCGCTCGAGGGGGCGGCGGAGCTCCCTCCCGGGATCGAGGGGCGCCTGCTCGACCTCGGGAGCGGGAACGGCTACCCGGGGCTTCCACTCCTCGCGGCGCGACCCGGCCTCGAGGTCGTGCTCGCCGAGGCGTCGGTCCGCAAGGCGGAGTTCCTGCGGGGCGTCTCGCGGAGAGCGGGCCTCGCGGGCGCGCGGGTTCTCGCAAGGCAGGTGCAGCGGGCGTCGGATCTCGAAGACGTCGCGCCGCTCTGCGGGATCGCGACGCGTGCCGCCGGCGGCTGGGCGAAGGTCCTCCCCCGCCTCGCGCCCGCCCTGTCGGCGGACGGAGTCCTGCTCGTGTGGGCCGGGGAGGAGGTCGAGTCGGTCCGGAGCCGGGTCGCCTGGCGGAGATACGAGCTGGAACGGTCCCGGCCGCTCCCCGACCGCGAGCGATCCTGGGTGTGGGTGTTCCATCGCCGCCTCGCCGGCGGAGATGGAGTGCCGGGCGCCCGGTGATCTTCTGTAAGCGAAAGTAAAGCAAATATCGCTCCGCTGCCCTCCCCTTCCGGGGCCGCGTTTCACGTGGAACATCGCTCGGCCTCTCGGGCTCCGTTCCACGTGAAACACTCCTGCCCCGAGGCTCCGGGGCCGTCCGACAGGCCCGAGCGAGAGCTGCCGTTGACGGATCCTCGCCGAGCATGGAGAATCACCGCGCGGGTGGGCGTTCGGCCGGAGGTCCTGTGGGGAAGGTCTTCGCAATCGCCAATCAGAAAGGGGGCGTCGGTAAGACGACGACCGCCGTGAGTCTCGCGGCGGCCTTCGCAATCGCGGAGCGGCGAACGCTCCTCGTCGATCTCGACGCCCAGGCGAACTCCACGCGCGCCCTCGGGTTCGAGGAAGATCCGGAGAGAAAGTCGGTGTACGACGCCATCGCCGGGGAAGTCTCCCTGGACCAGGTGCTCACGCCGGTCGACGGACTCCCCCACCTGTTCCTGGCTCCCTCGGAGCGCGACCTGTACGGAGCCGAGGTGGAGCTCGTAGAGGCCGAGGATCGCGAGTACCGGGTCCGCGGGCTCCTCGACGGAACGAGGAACGGCTTCGATTTCATTTTGATCGACTGTCCGCCGTCCCTGGGGTTCCTGACGGTGAACGCCCTCACCGCGGCGGACGGCGTCCTCGTGCCCGTGCAGGCGGAGTACCTTGCGCTCGAGGGGATCTCGCAGCTCGTGGACACGATCCAGAGGGTGCGGGTCGCGCTGAACCCCTCCCTGGAGATCGCCGGGATCGTGGTGACGATGTACGACGAGAGGACGAACCTGTCCCGGCAGGTTCTCGAGGAGGTCCGGGGCGTATTCGGGGACCGCGTGTTCCAGACCGTGATCCCCCGCAACATCCGGCTGGGCGAAGCACCGAGCCATGGGAAGCCGATCTTCCTCTACGACATCCGCTCCCGGGGGTCGGAGGCTTACCTCAATCTGGCCAAGGAGTTACTGGACCATGAACCGCAAGGCGTTGGGTCGCGGACTCCGTAGCATCCTCCCTGATGCGCCCGCCCGGCCCGCGACGACGGTCGCGACGGGCCCCCCGCCCGAGGCCGCTCCGGGGACGGTAGAAGGCCTGCGGCAGATCGACATCGATCGCATCCGGCCGAACCGGGCACAGCCCCGCCAGTCGTTCGACGACGAAGGCCTCGCAGCTCTCGCCCGATCTCTCCAGGAGGAAGGCGTCCTCCAGCCGGTGATCGTGCGACCGCTCGACGACGGGAAATTCGAGCTCCTGGCGGGCGAGCGCAGGTGGCGCGCAGCGCAGCGGGCGGGCCTCCTGCGCATTCCGGCGGTCGTGCGGCAGGCCGAGGACGCCGCCACCCTCGAGATCGCCCTGGTGGAGAACCTCCAGCGGGAGGACCTCAACCCGATCGAAGAAGCGGCCGCATACCGGTCGCTGGCTGCCGCGGGCGGCCTGACGCAGCAGCAGATCGCCGAGCGATTCGGGAAGCAGCGGGCGACGATCGCGAACGCCCTCCGGCTGCTGACGCTCCCGCCGGCGGTCCAGGAGAAGGTCCGGCGCGGAGAGCTCAGCGCCGGCCAGGCGCGCGCGATCGTGCCGCTGGCGGTCGCGTCGGAGCAGGAGCGCCTCGCCGAGCGCGCCGTGCGCGAGGGGCTGTCGGTGCGGCAGATCGAGCGCCTGGTCGAGCAGGCCGGCCGGCTGGCTCCCGAGACGAAGCCGCGGCCCGCGCGACGGCGCGATCCGAACGTCGTCGCGGCAGAGCAGGCGCTCCAGCGCGCCTTCGGCACTCGAGTCCGGATCTTCGAGGGGCCGAAGGGGGGGAGGATCGAGCTCCACTTCTTCAGCTCGGAGGAGCTCCAGCGGGTCTACCAGGTCCTGATGGAATCGGCGAGGAAGAAGGCGTGACGGCGAGGAGTCCAGGGTCGGCCGGTTCGGGTTCCCACGGCGCCGACCATTATGTCGGCAAAATCGCCCTTGCCGACTTCTTTGTCGGCGCGAGGGAGGATGCCGACCATTTGGTCTGCAAATACGAGCACGCCGACATTTGTGTCGGCGCGTCCCGAAAGGCCGTGCGCCCGCGGCGCGGCGCGGGAGGTGCACGATGCTCGGGATGAAGCGCGCGCGGCCCAAGCCGCTGGCGAAACGGGATCTCCCGCGAGACGTCCTCGGCTTCCTCGGCGAGGGGGACTCGATCGCGGGCACGGTCGAGCTGCGAGGAGGGCTCCGCATCGACGGGCGGATCGAGGGGAGCGTGCGCTCGCCCTCCACGCTCGTGATCGGGCCGAGCGGCGAGGTCGTCGCCGACGACCTGCGGGTCCGCGGCCTCTCGGTGAGCGGTCGCGTGCGCGGGAAGATTCGCGTCGAGGACCGCCTCGAGATCCACCGGGGGGGGCGCGTCGAGGGAACGGTGGAGCTCGGCCGCGCGGGGTTCGTGATCGAGCCGGGCGGCGGTTTCGAGGGGACCGTCCGGATCGTGGAGAGCGATCCGGCCTCTCCGATCGGACCCGAGGGGCCCGACGCGCGCGGCGGGGGAGTTTCTTGACGGTGTCGAGCGCGCTGTGGTAATTATCGATATCTCCAACAAGGGACGGCCTTTGCCTCTCGACTCGAGCCTCGCTCGGGGCGGGGGAGGCGGCGTCGCCGGGCATCCAGGGTTCGAGGGGCCATGACGGACCGAACGCTCGCCGTTCGCTATGCGCGAGCGCTCTACGCGGCGCTGCCCGACCCCTCCGCTGCGGAGCGGGCGGGCGAGTTCCTTTCGGCCCTCGCCTCGGCGGCGGCGGAGTCGGCGGAGCTCCGGGACGTCCTGCGGAACCCGGCGGTCTCGCGCCCGGACCGGAAGGCGCTGCTCCAAGCGATCGCGGATTCCGCCGGAGCCGCGCGCGAGGTCCGGAGCTTTCTCGCGGTCCTCGTCGATCACGGGCGCGCCGGGGCCCTTCCGGAGATCGCGGAAGCCTTTCGCGAGCTGAAGGACGAGGAGGCCGGCGTCGTGACGGCGACGCTCACCACGGCGTTCGCCTTGCCCTCGAGCCTCGAGGAGCGCGCGCGCCGGGCGCTCGAGCGGCTCTCCGGCAAGAAGGTCCGCCTCACGTGCGTCGTGGATCCCGCGGTTCTCGGCGGCGCATCGGCCCGCATCGGATCGACCGTCTGGGACGGGAGCCTCAGGAGCCAGTTGGCCGCGGTGCGGCGCAGGATGGCCGAGGAGTAGGCATGCAGATCAAGGTCGACGAGATCTCCAGGATCATCCGGCAGCAGATCGAAGGGTACGAGCGGCGAACCGACCTGGCCGAGGTCGGGACCGTACTGGCCGTGGGCGACGGCATCGGCCGGATCTACGGCCTCGACAAGGTCATGGCGGGAGAGCTTCTCGAACTGCCCCACGGCGTGATGGGGATGGCGCTCAACCTCGAGGAGGACAGCGTCGGCGCGGTCCTGCTCGGGGAGACCGTCCGGATCAAGGAGGGGGACGAGGTCCGGCGGACCCGGCGGATCATGCAGGTTCCGGCGGGCGAGGCCCTGATCGGCCGCGTGGTGAGCGCCCTCGGCGAGCCGCTGGACGGCAAGGGGCCGATTCACACGAAGACGTTCATGCCGGTCGAGCGGATCGCCCCCGGCGTCGTCGAGCGCGTGCCGGTCAAGGAGCCGCTGCAGACAGGGATCAAGGCGATCGACAGCATGATCCCGATCGGCCGCGGCCAGCGCGAGCTGATCATCGGCGACCGCCAGACCGGGAAGACCGCGATCGCGCTCGACACGATTCTCAACCAGAAGGGGCGAGACGTCGTCTGCATCTACGTGGCGATCGGGCAGAAGCAGTCCACCGTCGCCCAGGTGGTGAAGACGCTCGAGGAGCACGGCGCGCTCGAGTACACGATCGTCGTCAGCGCCCCGGCGTCGGCGCCGTCGCCGCTCCAGTACCTCGCCCCGTACGCCGGCTGCGCGATGGGCGAGTACTTCCAGTTCCAGGGGGCCGACGGCCGGCCTGCGGGACCGTCGAATCCGGGACGGGCCGTGCTCTGCGTGTACGACGACCTGTCGAAGCACGCCGCCGCCTACCGCGAGATGTCGCTGCTCCTGAGGCGTCCGCCGGGGCGCGAGGCGTACCCTGGAGACGTGTTCTACCTGCACTCGCGCCTTCTCGAGCGGGCCTCGAAGCTCAGCCCGGAGAACGGCGGGGGGTCGCTGACGGCGCTGCCCGTCATCGAGACGCAGGCGGGCGACATCTCCACCTACATACCGACCAACGTCATCTCGATCACGGACGGGCAGATCTACCTCGAGTCGGACCTCTTCTACTCGGGGGTCCGTCCCGCAGTCAACGTCGGGCTGTCGGTCTCGCGCGTGGGCGGGAACGCGCAGATCAAGGCGATGAAGCAGGTCGCGGGCCCCTTGCGCCTGACACTCGCGCAGTACCGCGAGCTCGCCGCCTTCGCGCAGTTCGGCTCCGACCTGGACCGCGCGACGCAGGCCCAGCTGAACCGGGGCCGCAGGCTGACGGAGATCCTGAAGCAGGGGCAGTTCGCGCCGCTGCCGGTCGAGAGGCAGATCGTGCTCATCTACGCGGGCACCAACGGCTATCTCGACGATCTCGAGGTGGCCGACTGCCTCCCGTTCGAGCGGGAACTCTACCGGTACCTCGACACGGCCGGGCGGGACCTCGTCCAGGTGATCGCCCGGAAGGGGACCCTCGACGACGAGATGAAGGGGGCGATGAAGAAGGCCCTCGACGAGTTCAAGGCGGGCTTCACGGCGAACCTCGCGGCCTCCCGGGGTTGAGGCCCCGCGCCGCCGCGCCCGCCCCGGGCGGCGCGCGGCGGCCTCTGGGGGAACGATGGCGAAGACGCGCGACCTCAAGCGCCGCATCCGTTCCATCCGGAACACGATGCAGGTGACGCGCGCGATGAAGATGGTGAGCGCCGCGAAGCTCCGGCGCTCGCAGGAGCGGATCGTCGCGGCCCGCCCGTACGCCCGGCGGATGCTCGAGGTCCTTCGCTCCCTGGCGTCGCGGGCCCGTCCCGGGGCGCACCCGCTGCTCGCGGTCCGGGAGGAGCGCCGGATCGACCTGGTCGTGATCACCGCCGACCGGGGCCTGTGCGGCTCGTTCAACACCAACGTCTACAAGACGGCCGTCGCCTTCCTCGCGGAGCGGGACGGCCGCGAGGTCCGCCTCCGCGTCGTCGGCCGGAAGGGGAGGGACCGGTTCCGTCGCGACCGCGCCCCGATCGCGGCGGAGCGGACCGATCTCTTCCGGGCCCTGTCCTACGGGACGGCCGCCGAGCTCGCGGGGGAGCTGATGGGGGCCTACGCGGCCGGGGAGACCGACGGCGTCTACGTCGCGTACAACGAGTTCAAGTCGATGATCCAGCAGCGCCCGGTCGTCGAGCGGCTGCTGCCGATCGAGCGATGGGAACTGGCGCCGGGAGAGACCGCGCACGACTACCTCTACGAGCCGGAGCCGGAGTCGCTCTTCGCGGAGCTGCTCCCCCGGCACGTCGAGGTGCAGGTCTTCCGCGCGCTCCTGGAGTCGGTCGCGGCGGAGAACGCCGCGAGGATGGCGGCCATGGACTCGGCCACGAGCAACGCGGCCGATCTGATCGATTCGCTGACGCTCAAGATGAACCGGGTGCGGCAGGCGTCGATCACGACCGAGATCATCGAGGTCGTGTCGGGCGCGGAGGCCCTGGGCTGACCCCCGCGCCCTCGGAGAGCCAGATGGGCAAGATCGGGAAGATCATCCAGATCATCGGGCCGGTGGTGGACGTGGAGTTCGGCGAGGACCACCTCCCGGCGATCTACAACGCGATCCGGATCTCGGACCCCGGGAAGGAGACCGGAGTTCCCGTGGACGTCGTCGCCGAGGTCGAGCAGCACCTGGGGGAGAACCGGGTCCGCTGCGTCGCCATGGAGCCGACGGACGGGATGATCCGGGGGATGCCCGCCGAGGACCTGGGCCAGCCGATCACCGTCCCGGTGGGGAAGGCCACGCTCGGCCGCGTGATCAACGTGGTCGGCAAGCCGGTCGACAAGCTCGGGCCGGTGGAGGCGGCCGAGCGGTGGCCGATCCACCGGGAGCCTCCGTCGTTCGAGGAGCAGTCCACCCGCGTCGAGATGTTCGAGACGGGCATCAAGGTGATCGACCTGCTCGAGCCGTACATGAAGGGGGGGAAGACCGGGCTCTTCGGAGGCGCCGGCGTCGGCAAGACCGTCCTGATCATGGAGCTGATCCACAACGTCGCGATGAAGCACGGCGGCTACTCGGTGTTCGCGGGCGTCGGCGAGCGGACACGCGAGGGGAACGATCTCTGGCTCGAGATGCAGGAAGGTGGGGTCGTCGACATCCGGCACCCGGAGAAGTCGAAGGCCTCGCTCGTCTACGGCCAGATGACCGAGCCCCCCGGGGCCCGCCTGCGGGTGGGGCTCGCGGGCCTCACCGTCGCCGAGTACTTCCGCGACGTGGAGCGCCAGGACGTGCTCCTGTTCATCGACAACATCTTCCGGTTCACGCAGGCGGGGTCCGAGGTGTCGGCGCTCCTCGGGCGCATGCCGTCGGCCGTCGGATACCAGCCCACGCTCGCGAGCGAGATGGGGGAGCTCCAGGAGCGCATTACCTCGACTACGAAGGGGTCCATCACGTCGGTGCAGGCGATCTACGTGCCCGCCGACGACTACACCGATCCCGCGCCGGCCACGACCTTCGCCCACCTCGACGCCTCGACGAACCTGTCGAGGCAGATCGCCGACATCGGCATCTACCCGGCCGTGGACCCGCTCGCCTCCACCTCCCGCATCCTCGACCCGCGCGTCGTCGGCGAGGAGCACTACGGCATCGCCCGGGCGGTGCAGGGGGTGCTGCAGCGCTACAAGGATCTCCAGGACATCATCGCGATCCTCGGCATGGACGAGCTCTCCGAGGACGACAAGCTGACCGTCGCGCGCGCGCGCAAGATCCAGCGGTTCCTCTCGCAGCCGTTCTTCGTGGCGGAGCAGTTCACCGGCTTCCAGGGGAAGTACGTGACGATCCGGGACACGATCAAGGGCTTCCGGGAGATCGTCGACGGCCGCCACGACGACGTCCCGGAGCAGGCGTTCTGGATGGTCGGCACGATCGAGGAGGCGCTCGAGAAGGCCGCCCAGATCCGCGCGGCCGCGGCGTGACCGGGACATGGACGCGCTTCGCATCGACCTCGAGATCGTCACGCCGGAGCGGCTCGTCGTGTCGGAGACCGTGGACGAGGTCGTCCTGCCCGGCAGCGACGGGAGCCTCGGGGTGCTCCCGGGGCACGCCCCGCTCCTGACCGGCCTCTCCGCCGGGGAGTTGTGGTACCGCGCCGGCGGGCGCACGCGGTACCTCGTCGTCTCCGGCGGGTTCGCCGAGGTCCTGGCGCACCGCGTCAGCGTCCTCGCCGCCGCGTGCGAGCGCTCCGAGGAGATCGACGTCGAGGGGGCTCGCGAGGACCGGGAGCGCGCGAGGGCCGACCTCGTCCGGCCCGGCGCGGGCGGGGCGGAGGTCGCGCGCGCCGGGGAGCGCCTCCGGCACGCGGAGGCGAGGCTCGCCGTCGCGAAGAGGGGAGCGGGAGCGGGGCCGTGAGGAGCCGGGAGGGTGAGATTCCGTCCTCGGAACCTCGTCAGAACGACGGGTACGTTTCTGGGAGCTTCGATGGGTCTCGGGGCAGCGAGAGGCTCGGTGCCCGTCGCTCCACCGAGCCGACGGTCCAACGCGAGGCCGAAATCCAGTCCGCGAATGGACCCGTCGTTTTGACGAGGTTCCGAACGGCCGATGTCGTGGGGTTCCCAGGCGGGGCGCTCCTGCCGCTTCTCGTCTGTCTCCTGGCCGCCTGCTCGAAGCCGATCCCCGTCGGCGTCATCGCCTCGAGGACCGGCGCGGCGGCCTCGTACGGCGACCGGGTCGTCCAGGGAGTCGATCTTGCGCTCGCGGAGCTCGAGCGGGGGGAAGGCCCGGGCGCGCGGTTCCGCCTCGTCTACCGCGACGACGCGACCCACCCCGACGTCGGCGCGCAGGCGGCCCGCGAGCTGATCGAGAAGGAGGGCGTCCGGATGATCGTCGGCGCAGTCTCCTCGCCGGTGACGCTCCGCATCGCTCCGATAGCCGAGGCGAGCCGCACGCTGCTCCTGTCCCCGACCGCATCCGCCCCCGCCGTCACCGGGGCGGGGGAGTGGGTCTTCCGGAACTACCCGTCGGACGTCCTGGAGGGGGCCTCGCTCGCCGACTTCGCGCTGGACGCGGGGCTCCGCCGCGTCGCGGTCGTCGCCGTGGGCCACGACTTCGGGGCCGTCCGGGCCGCGGCCTTCCGGGAGAGGTTCTCGGGAGCGGGCCGGCAGGTCGTGCGGACCGAGGTCTTCGACGAGCGCGACGCCGCCTCGTTCGAGGGCGTCGCGGCGCGCCTCGCGGGTCTCCGCCTCGACGGGGTCTACCTCGTCGGCTTCGGGGCGGACACCGCCGCGATGCTCCGCGCGATCCGCTCCGCGGGGATCCGCGCCCTCGTGCTGGCGACGTCGTCGGTGACCGCGGAGACGATCCGCGCCGCCGGCGCGGCCGCCGATCTCCTCGTCTTCCCGAAGTCCGCCTTCGATCCGGGCTCTCCGGAGCCTGCGACGCGGGCCTTCGTCGAGGCGTACCGCGCCAGGTACGGGGAGGAGCCCGACACCTTCGCCGCCCACGGGTACGACGCCCTCAAGCTGCTGGCCGCCGCCGTCGAGCGGGCGGGCTCGGCCGAGCCCGAGAAGGTTCGCTCGGCCCTCCGCACGATCGAGGACTGGCGGGGCGCGTGCGGCCCCGTCGCCTTCGACGAGAACGGCGACGTCGTGGAGTACCCGCGGCTCTTCATCGTGGAGGGGGGCGCGGCCGTGCCGTACGATCGCTTCGTCGAGCGCGGGGGGACCCTCGCGCCCGGCGGGCGGGACTGAGGCGGCCGTGCCGGCGGAGCGGGGCAGGCGACCCCACCTGACCGTCGTCATCCCCTCGTACAACGAGGAGCGCCGCCTCTCCGGGACGCTCGTCCGCATCGGCGGGTACTTCGAGAAGGCGGACCTTCGCGTCGAGATCCTGGTCGTGGACGACGGCTCGACGGACGCGTCCGCCCGGGTCGCGACGCAGTTCCTGCGAGGGCGGGAGGGCCGGGTCCTCCGGAATCCCGAGAACCGCGGGAAGGGGTTCTCGGTCCGGAGGGCGATGCTCGAGGCCCGCGGCCGGTTCGCCCTCCTCACGGACGCCGACCTCTCGACCCCGATCGAGGAGCACGCGACGCTCTCCGAGGCGATCCGGGACCACGACCTGGACGTCGCGATCGGCTCGCGGGCCCTCGCGAGGTCCCGCATCGAGGTCCGTCAGAGCCTCGTCCGGCGGACGATGGGGAAGACGTTCAACCGGATCATCCGGCTGATGACACGGCTCCCGTACCACGACACGCAGTGCGGCTTCAAGCTGATGGACGTCGACCGGGTCCGGCCGATCTTCCGGAAGATGGTCGTCGACCGGTTCGCGTTCGACGTCGAGCTCCTCTTCCTGTGCATGCGCTTCGGATTGAAGGTCCGCGAGGTGCCGGTCGTCTGGCGGAACTCCCCCGGCTCGACGGTGAGCCTCGTAGGAGACCCGATCAACATGCTGGCCGACGTCGTGCGCGTCCGGTGGCGGTTCCGGCGGGGGCTCTACAACCCCGCCGAGGAGCCTGCGGCGTCCCCGGCCGGGAGCGGGGAGTGACCCGCCCCGCGCGGCCCGCCGCGTCGAAGGTCGCGGAGCTCGGCGACCTCCTCGGCCGGCTGCGCCCGCTCCGGGAAGCGGGGCTGCGCGTCGTGTTCACGAACGGCTGCTACGACCTGCTGCACGCCGGCCACGTCCGCCTCCTCGAGACCGCGGCCTCGCTCGGGGACGTCCTCGTCGTGGGAGTCAACGACGACGCGTCCGTCGCGAGGCTGAAAGGCGAGGGGCGGCCGGTCGTCCCGTTCGCGGAGAGGGCGGGGCTGCTGGGCGCGCTCGAGGCGGTGGACTTCGTGGTCGGGTTCGCCGAGGACACGCCGGCCGACCTGATCGCGGCGATCGTCCCGGACGTCCTGGTCAAGGGGGGCGACTGGGCCCCCGATCGGATCGTCGGCCGCGACGTCGTGGAATCCCACGGCGGGCAGGTCGTGACCGTCCCGCTCCGCGCCGGCTGCTCCACGAGCGCGCTCGTCGAGAGGATCCGCGGGGGACGGCCCTCCTGATGGCCGAGGGGCCGGAAGCGGAGAGGCCCGGGCCATGAGCGCGGGCCTCTCCCTGTTCGCTCCGCTCCTCGGGACGCCGGCCTTCCGGGAGCTCGAGAGGCGCGTCGCCGCGGGCGAGCGGGGCGTGGCGGTCTCGGGGCTCGTCGAGGGGGCCCGCGCCCTCGCGCTCACGCTCCTGGCCGCCGTCACCCGCCGCCGCGCGCTCGTCGTCGCCGCCGACGACGCCGGGGTCGAGGCCTGGCGGCGCGACCTCGAGGCGCTCGCCCCCCTCGCCGGCCGCGACCCCCGGCGGATCCTCGCCTTTCCCGCGCTGGACGCCGATCCCTGGAGCGCGATCGCGCCGCACGCCGAGGCCGCCCGGGAGCGGGTCGTCGCCCTCGGGAAGATCGCGCGCGGGGAGGCGGACTTCCTGCTCGCGCCCGCGCGGGCGCTGCTGCCCCCGCTCCCGGCCCCCGGCGAGCTGGCCGCGCGGACCCGGGTCCTCCGTCCGGGGGACACGCTGCCGCCCGAGAGGCTCGTGTTCGAGGCGCTCGCCGCCGGGTACCGGCGCGCGGACACGGTCGCCGGGCCGGGCGAGTTCTCGCGGCGCGGCGGGATCGTGGACGTCTTTCCCCCCGGCGCCGACGAGCCGATCCGCGTCGAATTCTTCGGGGACTCGGTCGAGTCGCTCCGGTCCTTCGACACCGACCACCAGCGCTCGACGGGGAGGATCGGGGAGGCGGTCCTCGGCCCGGCGGCGGAGTGGTGGGCGGGCGACGACGCGATCGAGAGGCTCGCGCGATGGCTCGAGGAAGGAGCCGCCCGCGCCCGCCGCGAGGACGGCCCCGTCCGCGAATTCCGGGAGCGTCTCGGCCGGCTGCGCGAGGAGCGATGGCTGCCTGGGTTCGAGGCGCTGGCGGCGATCACGTCGGACCGGCCCTCCCTTCTCTTCGAGCACGCCGCCGGGATGCTCCTCGCGGTGGACGAGCCGGACCGGGTCGAGGAGGAGATCGCGCGGGCGGCGAGCGAGGCCCGGACGGCGCACGAGCAGAGCGGGGACCGGATCCTGCCTCCGCCCGATCGGCTCCTCGCGGATCCCGTCGCGGTGCGGGACCGCCTCCGCGGGGCGGCGCTCTTTCTCCAGGAGCTCGAGGGGGACGCGCCGGCCGGGGCGGCGGTCTCCCTCCGGATCCCGTCCCGCCCCGCGAGAGCCTTCGCGGGACGCGTGGGCGATCTCGCCGCGGACCTCAAGGAGTCGCTCGCGACCGGCGTGCGGACGCTCGCGGTCATGCGCGCGGCCGGCAGCGCGGGGCGCCTCTCGGAGATCCTGTCCGAGTACGGCCTCGCGCCGGCGCTGATCTCCGAGGCGGGAGGGGGGCCAGGGGACGCGTGGCGGACCGGAGGGCTCTTCGTGCTGGCCGCGGGGCTGCGCGCCGGGTTCGAGCTCCCCGGCGCGGCGCTTCGCGTGCTGGCCGAGCGGGAGGTGTTCGGGGAGGAGCCGAAGGCGGCCGAGCGCAAGACGAGGGGGCGCGCGGCGTTCCTCTCGGACTTCCGCGACCTCAAGGTCGGGAGCCTCGTCGTCCACGTGGACCACGGGATCGCCCGCTACGCCGGCCTCGGCCGGCCCAAGGGCGGCAGCCTGAACCGCGACTTCATGGTCCTCGAGTTCGCGGGGGGAGACCGGCTGTTCGTGCCGGTGGACCGGCTCGACCTCGTCCAGAAGTACAGCGGGGTCGCCGGCCACCGCCCGCACCTCGACCGCCTCGGCGGCCCCGGCTGGGAGAAGGTCAAGGCGCGCGTCCGGAAGTCGGTCGAGTCGATGGCGAGGGACCTCCTCGACCTCTATGCGCGGCGGAAGGCGGCGAAGGGGAACGCGTTCTCGCCGGACACCGCCTGGCAGCGCGAGCTCGAGGCGGCGTTCCCGTACGAGCTGACGGCCGACCAGGTGCGGGCGCTGGCCGAGGTCAAGGAGGACATGGAGGGGGAGCGGCCGATGGACCGCCTCCTGGTCGGCGACGTCGGCTTCGGGAAGACCGAGATCGCCGTCCGAGCCGCGTTCAAGGCGGTGCAGGACGGGTTCCAGGCGGCCGTCCTCGCCCCGACGACCGTGCTCGCCGCGCAGCACTACCGCACCTTCCGCGACCGCTTCGCTCCGTTCCCCGTCCGGGTCGAGATGGCCTCGCGCTTCAGGTCGGCGGCGGAGATCGCCGAGACGTTGCGGCGCGTCGAGGGGGGAGAGACGGACGTGCTGATCGGCACGCACCGCCTGCTGTCGCGGGACGTGCAGTTCCGGCGCCTGGGGCTCCTCGTGGTGGACGAGGAGCAGCGGTTCGGCGTCGCCGCGAAGGAGCGGATGAAGCGGCTCGCGCTCGGCGTGGACGTGCTGGCGATGACCGCGACGCCGATCCCGCGGACCCTCCAGATGTCGCTCGCGGGCGTGCGGGACCTCTCGATCATCGAGACCCCTCCCCCGGGCCGGAGCGCGATCCAGACCCACCTGGTGCCGTTCCGGAAGAACGTGATCGCGCAGGCGGTCCGGCAGGAGCTGCGGCGCCGGGGCCAGGTGTTCTTCGTCCACGACCGGATCGAGACGCTCCCGGCGGTCGCGCGCGCGGTCCGCGAGATGGCCCCCGAGGCCCGCGTCGTGGTCGCGCACGGGCGGATGCGGGAGCGCGAGCTCGAGCGGGTCATGCTGCGGTTCGTCGAGCGGGAGGCCGACGTCCTCGTGACGACGACGATCATCGAGAACGGCCTCGACATCCCGAGCGCGAACACGATCGTGGTGAACCGCGCCGACCGGTTCGGGCTGGCGCAGCTCTACCAGCTCCGCGGGCGCGTCGGGCGCAGCGAGCAGCACGCCTACGCCTACTTCGTGATCCCCGGCCGCGCCGCGCTCTCGGAGACGGCGAGGAAGCGGCTCAAGGCGCTCCAGGACTTCAGCGAGCTCGGCGCCGGGTTCCGGCTCGCCGCGGCCGACCTCGAGATCCGCGGGGCGGGGGAGTTCCTCGGATCGAGGCAGCACGGCCACATCGCCTCGCTCGGGTTCGACCTGTACGCGCAGATGCTCGAGAGGACGGTGCGGGAGCTGCGCGGCGAGACGGTGGAGGAGCGGGTGCCGGCGACCGTCCACCTCGGTATCGACGTCAAGGTGCCGGAGAGCTTCATGCCCGACGTCGGCGACCGGCTCGTTCTGTACAAGCGGCTGGCGTCGGCCCGCGACGCGGCGGAGGTCGACCGCCTCCAGTCCGACGCCGAGGACCGCTTCGGCCACCTCCCCCCGCCCGCGGTGAACCTGTTCGACATCAGCCGCCTCCGCCTCGCCGCGGAGGCGAGCGGCGTCCGGAGCGTGGACGCGGCGGAGGGAAAGCTCCGGATCCGCTTCCGGGAGCGCCCGCCGGTCGACCCCCGCGCGCTCGTCGAGGCGGTGGCGAGGCTGCGCGGGACCCTGACCCCCGCCGGGACGCTGGTGCTCCCGTCGCCGGCGAGGGCGACGGAGAGGATCCGGGCGGTGCGGGAGGCGCTGGGGGAGATGGGGGGC
>ERZ1649853.59-NODE-59-length-45954-cov-16.946186_pt1 | contig 45954 bp, 40 predicted proteins | sample MGYA00575353_ERZ1649853 | MGnify/ENA primary metagenome ERZ1649853 (study PRJEB40853, sample SAMN11349654) | freshwater sediment metagenome | isolation source: river sediment | host: Sediment | place: India: Okhla Barrage, New Delhi | collected 2017-02-21 ...
GAATTCGGAGTCGATCGAACGCTCGTCGGCTCGCGAGTCTCGAGGACGGGCGGGCTGCGAGTTGCTCCACACGGACAGGCCTCCGGCCCTCGACAGCGTCGACGCGCTCCGGCCGGCGGACGGCCGGGCCGGCCCGGAGCCGGTGACGGAAACCGCGGGGGCCGTGGACACCGGCCCGGCATCACCGTACCTTCTCGCGCAGGGCTCGGGACAGTGCCGTACGGCCGGTCCCGGGCGGGCCGGCCTGCGCCAAGGAGCTGAAGATGAGACATCTCGCGCGGTGGACCTGGCCGCTCGCTCTCCTGCTCGCGTCCGCCGCCTTCGCCCAGAGCAGCGAGAGCTTCGATCTCGAAGAGCGCGTCCTGAACTCCGGGGGTACGCCCGCTGGCGGGACGGTCCCCGCATCGGCCGGATTCCGGGTGACTTTCTCCTCGATCGGAGAGTCGCTGGCGGCGACCGGCGCGGCTTCGGCGTCGTTCGCGGTCGACTCGTCGTTCGCGAGCGCCTACCCGCCGCCCGGCGAGGCCTCAGGACTCAGGTTCCCGGACGAGCGGACGCTCGAGTGGGCGCCGGAGAGGTCGACGGGCGTCTACAACCTGTATCGCGGGTCGTTGGGTGAGCTCATCGGCTTCGGCATCTGCCTCCGGCAGGGGATCGTGGACGAGACAACGACGGACGACGATCCCATCGCTCCGGGGAGCGGTTTCTTCTACCTCGTCACCGCATCGAACCGGCTCGGCGAGGAGGGCACCAAGGGATTCCAGAGCGACGGCGCGGAGCGCGGCGGCGACGTCTGCCCGTAGCGGGGTGAAGCGATGGCGACGATGACGAGATCGATGGCCAGGTTCGTGATCTGGACGCTGCTCGCCGGCGCGGCCGCGGCGGCGACGCCGCCGGGGCGCGTGAACTACCAGGGCGTGTTGCGCGACGCCGCCGACGATCCGCAGACCGGCGTGTACGACATGGTCTTCCGGTTCTTCGACGGGTCCGGCAGCGAGATCCTGATCGATGAGCACATCGCCGCCGGCACGGGGGCCGTCACCGTCAGCGGCGGCCTGTTCGAGGTGGCGCTGGGCGGCGGGGATCTCGCCGACGGGTCCGGGCCGGGCACGTACGGCTCGCTGGGCGCCGTCTTCCGCGACTTCGACGAGGTCTGGCTCGAGATCCAGGTCGCCGGCGAGACGCTGGCGCCGCGGGTCCGGATCGAGGCGTCGGCCTACGCGCTCAACGCGGACCACCTGGACGGGCTCTCCTCGTCGCAATTCCTGCGCAGCGACGCGACCGCCCTGTTCTCCGGCGGCGCGCTCACGCTCTCGGCCGGCACGCGGCTCCAGATCCAGGGAGACCTTGCCATCGAGGGCGGAACTCCCGGCGAGGGCAGGGTCCTGACCTCGGACAACTCGGGGAACGCGACCTGGGAAGATCTGCCCGCGGTGCAATCGCGGGTGCTCAAGGACCTCTCCGACAGGCTGGACGGCGAGGATGCGTCGAGCCTGCCGTTCGCCACCCTTCTCCCGTTCGAGTGCGGTGGAGACGACCCGTCGAGACTGGGCGGAACGCTGGACGGCGCGCCCCTCGGGCTCGGCACCGTGATAACCGGCTTCGTCGGCGAGGAGCGGATCTCCCGCCCCTTCCGCTACCTCGTCGAGTTGAAATCCTCCACGGCCGACCTCGTCCGGATCGGCCAGACGTTCCAGATGACCCTCGATCCGGGCGGCTCCGGAACGACGATCACGTTCAGCGCGGGCGAGGTGACCGAGGCCGGGACGATCGGCTACGCCGACGGCGTCTACTCGTACGTCATCGCCGTGGAGCCCCGGCTGGCGCGGCGCGACGAGGAGCGCCGCTTCGAGGTGTTCCGCGATATGACGTGGAGCGACATCGTGCAGTCCCTGATGTTCGATGCCGGGATCTCGGGCGACATTGCGTCGACCAGTCACCGGTACGAGCAGGTGATCCAATACGAGGAGAGCGATCTGGACTTCCTGCACCGCGTCTCGGCCCTGGAGGGCCTGCACTACCATTTCGGCGATGGCGGCACGCCGCGATTCCGGCTCGGCTCGGACTTCTCGACGTCGGCGCAGACGATCCCCTACTACGGCGGCCAGAGCGGGCCGGCGGGGACCCAATACCTGGCGACGTTCCACCCGCGCGACCGCGATTTCGCTTCCGTGGTCACCGTGGCCGGATGGGACCCGGAGGCGAAGGCGAGGGTCAGCAGCACGCAGGAGGAAACGGCGCCGCCCCTGGGGGCCCGGGAGTCACGGCAGTTCTTCGGCGACGCCTCGAGCGCCGAGTTGACGCTCGTCCGCGTCCGAGCGGCCCGGGCCCGCGAGCTGTCGCAACGATTCGAGATCGTCGGCACCGGGACGGCCGCCGGTCTGCGCGCCGGTTACATCTTCTCCGTTTCCGACCAGACGGGAACGGGCGAGGCGGGCGGGCAGTACTACGTGACCTCGATCGTGCACTACGCGACGCAGGACGACGCGGGGCAGTGCGTGTCGTACGGAAACGCGCTCGCGGCGCTCCCCAAGAGCGCCACCGCGGTCTCGCCCTACCCCGACGGCATTCCCTACGCGCCGCCCCTCGAGCCGCTGTCGCCCGCCGTCCGCGGGCCGATCCCAGGCAAGGTCACGAACGCCGACGATCCCGACGGCATGGGCAAGGTGGAGGTCGAGCTGCTGCCGGCGCCCGCTGCGGACGAGATCGCGGTGTGGGCCCGCGTGGCGACTCCGGCGGGCCGATGGCGCGACAAGCCCTACAGGCCGGAGGTGGACGACGAGGTGCTGGTCGTCTTCCTGCGGGACGAGCCCGACGCCCCCGTCGTCATCGGGGGGCTGTACAACGGGATCGACGCGCCGCGGGACGAGTGGCGTCTCTACTTCCCGACCGGAACCGCTCCCGCCCTGCACCCCGAGGACGTGTACATCGAGTGGGACGACGTGGCGGCCCGCTTCGAGATGGACCGAACGCAGGTCGCAACTGCGCCGGGTCTGTTCGTCAAGGGTTCGACGGAAACGGGGGGGAATCTGCTCGTGGCGGGAACGGTCAACGCCGGCGGAGCGATCACCGGCGGCGCCACCCTCGGCGTGACCGGCGGCATCACCGGCAGCTCGCTGACGGCCTCCGGAGCGATCAACGGCGGGAGTCTCAAGGTGAACGGGCTCGTCGAGGGGCTGCAGCTCGACATCAGCGGAACCATGACCGGCGACAGCCTGCTGATGGTGGAAGGACCGATCTTCCTCAACGGCGGCTCCCTCTCGCATAACGGCGGGGTCTTCCAGTTCTTGGGGGGCCTCAGCGCCTCGGGAGCCGCGACGCTCACCGGCACGCTGACGGCCGACGATGTCCTGCTCGGCAGCGGCGCCCGGTTCACGGACACCGCCGGTTCCGCGTTCGTGGGCACGAGCGCCGCGGACGCCGACGACCTGACCCTGCAGGCCGGGAATTCCATCGACGACGGCAGCATCGTGATCCTCGGCAAGTCCACGACCATGTTCCGGTCCGGCAACGGGTACTTCAACTTCTACAATGGGGCGACGGGGGCGCGGAACGCCGAACTGGGATCGACCGGAAACCTGCGCATCCGCGGCACGCTCAGCGAGTCGCAGGCGCTCGACATCGCCGAGTCCTTCCGCGCGGCCGAACCGCTGGAGCCGGGAGACCTGGTGAGTCTGGCGCCCGGCTCCCCGGCCACGGTGCGTCGGACGGCGGGGGCCGGCGATCCCCTCGTTCTGGGCGTCGTCAGCACGCGGCCGGGGATGCTGCTCGGCGGTGCACCCCTGGACGTCGACCTGCTGCGCGAGACCTGGGGCGGAGAGGTCGCGGAGCTCTACGCCAGCGAGCGGCCATCCATCCTCGAGCGCGTCCTGCGCGGCGACGGCGAGCTGCGGCGGGCCGCGGAGCGCCTGGGCTTGCCGGCCCCCGACGGCCCGGCGGACCCGGCCGGGCCCGGAGGGCCGGCGGGGTTCCGGCGGGACGCGGGGCCTGCCGGGACCGCGGACCGCGGCGCGGATCGGCCCGGCCCGCCCGAGGCCTCGGCTCCGGTCCTGAACGGCTCGGACCCCGCGGCGCCGGCCACGGAGCGGGAGGCGGTCCGCGAGCAGATCGAGTCCCTGTGCATCGAGCGTTTCTACGAGGACCGCTTCGTTCCGGTGGCCCTGGCCGGGCGCGTGCCGGTCAAGGCGGACGCCTCGTTCGGAGAGATCCGGCCCGGCGACCGGTTGACGCCCAGCCCGGTGCCCGGCGTGGCGATGAAGGCGGCCGGTCCGGGACCGACGATCGGCATGGCCCTCGAGGGCCTGGCGGCGGGCCGGGGAACGGTGACGGCCCTCGTGCAGCGAAACGAGTTCTTCGCGCAGGCGGGTCCCGACGGCGGTGAGGCGCGGCCCGACAACCGCGACGCAGCGGAAACCGGCACGGGATCCGGCGGGACGGGGACGGATTCGGCCGTCGCGAGGCCGGAGGGGACGCAACCGCCGGTTCCCGGACATCCCGCGCCGTTCGCGGTGCGAGGCGAACTCTCCGCGTCCGGGCGCGACGAGGTCCTGCGCGTCGACGGGAAGGGCAACCTGTTCCTGCGCGGCGCGGTGCAGCCGGCCTCCATGGACCTGGCCGAGTTCTTTCCACTGAGCGAGCCGGCCTCGGCGGGCGATCTGCTGGTCGTCGACCGCGACCAGCCCGGCCGCTACCGCTTGGCCCGTTGCGCCCAGGATCCGTCCGTTGTGGGGATCGTCTCGGTGGCGCCCGGCGTCCTGCTCGGCGCCGGAATCGAGCGCATCGCGGCCGCCGACGACGAGTTGGCGGCAGCCCTCGCCCGGGCGCGCGAGAGCGGCGATTCCGAGGAGGAGGCCGTCATCTGGTCCGCGCTCCGGGAGCGGTTTCTCGAAACGCATGCGCCGGTCGCGCTGTCCGGCACGGTGCCCTGCAAGGTCGACGCGGGGTTCGGGGCGATCGAGCCCGGCGACCTGCTGACGACCTCGCCGACGCCGGGCCACGCGATGCGCGCCGCGGAGGCCGCGCCCGGCACGATCGTGGGCAAGGCGCTGGAGGCGATGGAGACCGGGACGGGCGTGATCCGGGTGCTCGTCATGCTGCGGTAGCTCGGGTTAGAGTGGCGGGAGCGGAGGTCCAGCGACGATCGACGTGCGCCGCATCCTGCTCCCCGCCGCCATCCTGCTCGGCCTCGCCGGCCTTGCGGCCGACGGCCCCGCCCCGCCGCCCGGGCCTTGGTCCGCGGGTTGCGCGGCCATCGCCGGCGCGCTCGAGAAATCCCATCGCCTGAAGCTCGAGGCTCGGGAGGGTGTTTTCGAATTCTGGCACGACCGGCGCCGCGGCTGCCGGCTGGCGTTCTCCAAGCCCACGGCGGAGCTGGGCGAGGGCGCCGCGCCGGACGAATCCCTGCGAGGGATGCTGGCCGGCCAGGGCTGGCAGGGCGACCCGCGGCACTCCGCCGACGGACCGGGGACCACGGTCTTCGGCCTGAGAAAGGGCGACGTGCTGTGCATCGTCTCGGCGGGTGTCGACGCGGGAATCGACGACGACGGCGAGTTTCAGGTCAGCGACGTCTACGACTTCGAGGCCACCTGCGCCGCGACGGACGAGCCGCGCCGCGAGCCGGAGCCGCCGCGGTAACGCGGCGGCGTGGAGGCGATCCGTCCTGCCAAAGGCGGCCGCCTGCTGCACGCTTCCCCGTCGAACACGAACCTGTTCTTCTATTACCTATGTCTGGTGGCGGGGGACTTGCCGTCCGCGAGAGCTCGCCCCATGGCCATGCCGCGTCTCCGGCCGATTCCGGTTTTTCTTCGCTCCGTTTCGTTGTAAGTTTCACCCATACGCGCGTGACGTGTCGGGAAGGGCCGGGGGGGGTCGATCCTCGAGCATGATTCGCCAGGAGCGGCCGCGCCCGGGTCCCGAGAAGGAGGATCAACCATGAAGCGCTGCCGAGTGCCCCGCATCCGATCCGGCGCCCTCGTGTTCCTGTTCGGCCTCTTCGCCCTGAGCGGAGGCGCGCAGGCGCAGGTCCCGGCGCATCTGGACATCCAATCTTCGACGATCCGCGAGATTCCCCCCATCGATCGGGAAAGCGTGCCGGGCCGCGGCGTGGCTCTGACCCTCACCCTCGGCGCGACCCCCGCCTGCAACACGACCACCGGGTTTCTCGCCTACGGTTTCCTGATCGATGCCGACTCGGATTCCGCGACCGGACTCCCCGGCCCCGCGTTCGACGATCTGGGTGTGGACGCGCGAGTCACGGCGATCTGCGACCCGGCGTCCGGCCTCTTCGTGAGCCCGATCGGGACCGTGACCGTCGTCGCGGGCCCCGGAGCCACGACCCTCGAGATCCGGACCACCGTGGAGCGCCTCCCGTCCCTCGCGTTCCGCTGGATCGCCTTCGGCCAGGACGGGCCGCTGTTCTCGCGTCTGCCGGCGGCGCCCGAGCACATGTTCTTCACGACGCACGAGAAGGGGGTGTTCTGATGAGACCGACCACCCCGGCGATCGCAACGACCGCCTCGTGCGTGCTGCTCTGCGCCGGACTGGCGCTGGCCGCGGGCTACAGCGAGACGTCCAATTACGACCCGACCCCGGCGTCCCCGAAGTCGGGAGACGAGTGCACCATCACCTTCAGCTCTCCGGGCGACTCCGCGCAGAACAAGGCGGATGTGGCGGCCGCGAAGAAGGCCTTCGACGGGGCGATCGGCGCCTCCGACGACATGCAGAACAAGGTCAAGGACGCGTGCGCGAAGCACGGGAACGCGTTGACCGTCAACGTGAAGCGTGACGACTCGGACGAGCTCATCGGGAGCACCTACGTCGACGGCACCTTCAGCGTGGACCTCGGCGACATCGCCGCGCTCAACGCCAACCTGAGCGGAAAGCCGGCCGACGTGGCGAAGGTTCTCGCGAACTTCCTCGCCGAGGTGATGGCGCACGAGATCGACCACAACCGTCAGTCGGCGACAGACGACCACAACGACCCGGCGAGCGACAAGGGGACCACGGGCAAGCCCGTGGATGACGAGAACGCGGTCCTCTCCGACCTGAAGGCCGGGGTCAAGCGGAACCAGTACAGCTACAAGGACGCCGACGGGAAATGGAAGATCGACTTCACGGTGGACGCGCAGAAGGTCACGCTGGACATCTCGGGGTTCTTGGCCGCCCGCGCGACCGCGAGCAAGTTCGTCGAGGCGGTCGAGTACCTCGCGGACCCGGCCGAGACCCTGAGCATCCCGGACGGGCCGTGCTCGCTCGGCGGCCTCCCCTGCTACAGGGACGTGCGGGACGGTTCTCCCCCGCTCTATCTCGGCGACGACGACCTGGACGGCGTCGACGATCACGACCTCATGGGGCCGCTGGACAACGCTCCCGGCCTCGCGAACCCGCAGCAGGCCGACACAGATTTCGACGGGATCGGCCAGGGAGCCGACCTGGACGACGACGGCGACGACCAAGACGGATGGTTCGAGAACGCCGTCGGCTCGTCCGACATGAACACCTCGAGTCTGCCCGAGCACTGGATCTTTGCCGGTACCTGCTCGGACGGGATCGACAACGATCGCGACGGCATCGTCGACGGGGCGGACCAGAGCTGCCGCGTCCCGCCGCCCGATTCCGTGTTTTTCCCGGAGCCGGTGCCCGTGAACCTCGTCTATCCGCTGTACCTGCGGCGGGACCTCGGAAGCGTTCCCGAGGGCGTGGACGTGCTCCCGGTCACGCTGGACCTCTTCGTCAACGTCTATGCCGCGGGATTCGAGACGTGGAGCGCGCCGGGCTCGATGGCGGTGACACGGACCTCCCCGGCGGACGAGGATCTCGACGGACTTCGCGAGATCCGGACGGAGCTCGTCCATCTCGACGTCACCGGCTTGAGCCCGAGCCTCGGTCCGGTCCGGATCGGCGTCCAGGACTCGCGGCCGAGCGTAGGCATCGCCGAGGACACCGACCCCGCGGCGGAGGGCGACTACCCGGCCGAGAGCTTCTTCGACGTCTACTACAGGATCGAGACCCCCCTCGGGGGCGCGTGGGGGAACGACGTGCCCGACCGTTATCAGGCGATGGTCCTTGAGTGGGCGCCGTTCGAGACTCCGTTCTCGCGCTTCGGTGGATTGCCGACGATCCTCTTCGACGAGACGATGACGCCGGTGGCGGAGATCCTGGACGGCCAGCTCCGAACGCTCCTCCCCGATTCGGACGCGGATGGAGGCCCGGACTACGAGGACAACTGTCCCTTCCTCCCGAATCCCCTGCAGGAAGACGCCGACGGCGATCTCGTGGGCGACCCGTGCGATCTCTGTCCTCTCGTGAGCGATCCCGAGCAGGAGGATCTCGACCTCGACGGGCTCGGCGACGCCTGCGATCCGGACCTCGACGGCGACGGGTTCGACAATGTTCTCGACTGCGCGCCCGAGAACCCGCTCGCCGCGCTGCTCCCGAAGGAGGCCGCCGGCCTGCGCCTGACGCGCGTCGGGCCGGAGACCACGATCCTCTGGGAAGGCGCGCCGGTCCCGGAATTCGCATACTCGTACGACGTCCTCTCCGGAAGCCTCCTGCAGCTTCGCGCCGCGGGCGCATTCGACCCCGCGCTCTTGGACTGCGTGGCGGGGAGCGCCTGGAGCCAGTACGCGATCGATCCGAGGCCTGACCCGCTTCCGGGCGAGGCCATCTTCTATCTCGTGCGCGAGCGCAACGCGTGCGGCGTGGGAACCTACGGGGACTCCGGCGTGATCCCGGACTTCCGTGACGTGCTGGATCTCGAAGGAGACACGCCCTGCAGCCGGTGACGGGCCGCGCGCCGGCGGCGCGAAGATGCCGTGGCAGAGCGCGAGGCGGAGCGGCGGCGGCAGGAGCGGAGACACGGGACGCGGCGGCGAGTGCGCTCGATCTCGCCCGGGCCCGGCGGGGGCCCAGGCCGTGCAGGAGGAGCCGCTCCGGCTGACGGCGCTCCGAAACGAGCAGGCCTTCGCCGTCTCGGCGTCGCCGCCACGGGTCGGCTGACTCGGATCGCCGGCGCGAGTACACTCGGGGTCCCGGAGGAGGGGAGGCGACATGGTCCTGCTGCGACGGATCTCCCTGGTTGGAGTGGTGAGCATCCTGCTCGGGCTGGCATACCCCGCGTCCGCCGAGACGCCGAAGGCGCCCAGGCCGCAGGTGCAGCGGCCGAGGCCGCCCGCGGTCTCGGTCCGGGCTCCCGACCTGCGGCCGTCGCAGGTGTCGATCGAGTGGAACGGCCAGCAAGTCGGCGGCGAGCTGTCCCAGGGCGTTCCGTACCGCATCGTGTGCGCCGTCGCGAGCTCCGGTTTCGGCTCGATAGGCGCCTGGAAGGTCGGGCACTACCTGGACGGGACCCTGGTGTACGCGCAGGAGATGGGGCCCCTCGCGGCCGGCGCCGGCGCGGTCTCGTCGTGGTCGTACCCGCCCGATCGCCAGGCCGCGGGGACGCACACCTACGAATGCGTCGCCGACGTCGACAACACGGTCGCCGAGGGGAACGAGGGGAACAACAGGGCGAGCGCCTCGATCGTGTTCGCGCCCGCGTGCAGGACGGATCGCGAGTGCGAGAGCGGCGCCTGCGTCGACGGCGTGTGCTGCGACGAGAACTGCCAAGGCAACTGCCGCTACTGTGCCTTCCCGGGCCGGGTCGGAACGTGCACGGCGGTCCCGGACGGGAAGGACCCCCGCCGCGCCTGCCAGACCTCGATCGGCGGCAGCCCCGCGTGCGGAGGCGCCTGCTACTCGGGCCAGTGCGCGTTCCCCGACGTCGGGACGTGGTGCGGAATCTGCGCGGCGTGCGACGGCACGGGCCGCTGCACCGCGACGCCGCCGGACGACGATCGATGCGGGGTGATCGACTGCAGCGGGCTCGACACGTCGGCCCGCATCTACCAGGACCTCACGGCGGGACGATGCGCGGGGCTCGGCCTCTGCAAGTCGCCGAACGACCCCGCCACGTGCTCGAGCTACACCGACCTGCGCCGCTGAGCCGTCGCATCTCGGGGGCAGCTAGCGGAGCGGCGGCGGATTCGGAAGCCGTTCCCGCGCCAGCCGGAACAGTCGGACGCCCGATTCGATCAGGGCGATCAGCAGGCAGACCGCGAGCACGCTCCTGACGATCGGGTCGAGCCGGAACACGGGCGGCCCCAAGAGGATGACGGCGAGGATTCCCGCTCCCAGGACGCCGAGGAGGAGCTGCGCCCACCGGAGCCGGCGGCTCCACCGGCCGCGCCGCAGCACCAGGAGATCGACGAGGAACGCGAGCCCCCACCACGCGTTCAGCGCCGGCAGGTACCTCGAGAACTCGGGGAGCAGCACGGGCAGGCTCCGCCACTCCCCGTTCGCGAACGTGTGAACGCCGACCCACCGCGGGAAGAAGTTGAACAGCACAACGCAGGCGACGATCGCGTAGGTCGAGAACACGAGCGCCATCGGCGAGATCCGGTCGGGGTCCCGGACGGGGGGGAGCGTCGCCGGGTCCCATTCCGTCGCCGGCCCCACCGCCGCGCGGCCGCGCTGCACGCGCTCCACCGCGGCGAAGACGAGGGTCAGGAGGCCGAAGTTGAAGACCGCGGAGTGCAGGAGGGAGCCGACGTCCTCGAAGGTGAACCGGCCGTCGCCGCCCGCGCCGAGCGCCAGGACCGCCAGGACGGCCAGCGCCGCGGCGAAGATCCCCGCCATCACGGCGACCGCGATCCGGTATCCCCGGTAGAGCCGCGGTCCGACCAGATACTGCGCCGGGGGCGCGTAGCGCTCGGCGACCTCGCGGGGCGGCCCGAACTCGCGGAGCACGCGCTCCGCGGTCGCGGCCGGGGGGCCGCCCCCGGCTTCCCGGGTCTTCTCCTCCAGGCTCTCGCCGAGCAGCGAGCGAAGCTCCGCCTCGACGTCCGCCCGCATGCGGCGCGGCAGATGCTCTCCCACCTCGTGGACGTAGCGGTCGATGAGATCCATCGCTGCACTCCCTCCTAGCCCCGGCCGAGCAGGCGGTCCATGACGGAGGCGAGATCCCGCCACTCGGCCGCCAACTCCCTCTCGACCTGCTCGCCCCGCGGCGCGATCCGGTAGTAGCGGCGCGGGCGGCCGTCCTCGAGCCGCCAGCGGCTCCGGAGCAGCCCCTGCGCCTCGAGCCTCCGGAGGAGGGGATAGAGCGTCCCCTCGTCGATCTCGAGGGCCCGGTCCGCGAGGCGCTTCTTGAGCGAGTAGCCGTATTCCTCGCGGTGGAGCCGGCTCAGGACGGCGAGCACGAGCGCGCCGCGCCGCAGCTCCAGCGAGAGGCTGTCCTTTGCCGTGGACCGTGCGCCACCTGTCACCATGCCATACCTTATACAGTGTACGACACAGTATGTCAAGCCGGATCCTGGACGCCTCGGAAGCTCGGGGACTTCCCCCGCCCGCCCCCGGCCGGCCGCTTGCGGCCGGGATCCGCCGGACGCTACCATCCGCCTCCTTCGGGAAGGAGTGACGACGGAAGCCGGAGACCCACCGCCCCCTCGCGACGGACACGCCATGACGAACCCATCGCGCGCTCCGGAGGCCCTCACCGAGCGGGACATCTTCCGCTTCTGGGCTCCACTCGCCGCCACGTGGCTCATGATGTCGGTTGAGGGCCCGTTCGTCGCGGCGGTCGTCGCCCGCCTCGCCGATCCCGCGTACAACCTGGCCGCCTACGGGGTCGCTCTCTCGCTCGCGATGTTCGTCGAGTCGCCGATCGTCATGGCGCTGAGCGCCTCTACGGCGCTCGTGCGGGACCTGGAGTCGTTCCGGACGCTCCGGCGGTTCGTTTACTCCCTCAACGTCGCCGTCACGGCGGCGATGCTCCTCCTGCTCGTGCCTCCCGTCTTCCGGTGGATCGCGATCGATCTCGTCGGCCTTCCCGAGCCGATCGCGAGGCTCACGCACCTGGCGACGGCCGTGCTCCTCCCCTGGCCGGCCGCGATCGGGTACCGGCGCTTCTACCAGGGGGTGCTCGTCCGCCGCAAGCTGACGCGCCGCGTGGCGTACGGCACGGTCGTCCGGCTGGTCTCGATGGCGGCGGTCGCCTTGCTCCTCGGGAAGCTCGTCCCGCTTCCCGGGGTGTGCATCGGCGCCGCCGCCCTGTCGGCCGGCGTCGTCCTGGAGGCCGCGGCGACCCGCTGGATGGCCCGCCGCACCGTGAACGATCTCGAGGACGGTCCCGCCTCGCCCGGCGCAGCGGCCCCGCGCCTCACGACGCGCCGCGTCTTCTGGTTCTACTATCCGCTGGCGCTGACCTCGATCCTGGCCTTCGGGATCAATCCGCTGGTCAGCTTCTTCCTCGGAAACGGCCGGCTTCCGATCGAGTCGCTCGCGGTCCTGCCCGTCGTCCTGTCTCTCGTGTTCCTGTTCCGCAGCGTGGGCATCGCGTACCAGGAGGTGTCCATCGCGCTCCTCGGGGACGGCCGCGAGCACTTCCGGCCGCTCGCCGCCTTCGCCTGGAAGCTCGGCGGGCTGCTCGCGCTCGGCCTGGCCGCCGTCGCCTTCACGCCGCTCGGCGGGATCTGGTTCGAGAGGGTCTCGGGCCTGTCCCCCGAACTGGGCCGGATCGCCGCGCTCCCTGCCAGGATCCTCACGCTCCTGCCCGCGCTCGAGGTCCTCCTGGCGCTCGAGCGCGGGCTGCTCGTCCACGCGCACCGCACCCGCCGGATCACCTGGGCGACCGTCCTGGAGGTCGCGACGGTCGTCGGAGTGCTGCTCGCCGGCATCGCCGGATTCGATCTCGTCGGCGTCGTCGCGGCAGCCCTGGGCCTGATGCTCGGCCGGGTCGCCTCGACGGCGTTCCTGGCGGGACCGGCGCTGCGCGATCCGGCGGGCGGCGGGAGCCGGCCGGAGCCCGATAAAGGCCGATTCGCCTCTTGACGCCGGGGGGCGATCGCCGTATGAAAACGGCAAGGACGCGTCCTCGCGGGTTCGGGCCCCGCATCCCGGGAGAGGTGCAATGAGACGGAAACAGGAACGGCAAGGAACGGCTTTCTCGCTGTTGCTTCTGGGAGTGGTCTTCGCCATGACGATTCCCTGCGCGTCTCCGGCCCTCGGCTCGGAGCCGCTCGGCGACCTCGATCTCCGGCTGACGCTGGTCGGGCTCGAGACGACGACGGCCTCCGACGGGAGCGTCGCGGGAGGCGTCGCGCGGATCGAGGCGACCCTCGAGGCCGCCGCGCCCGCGCGGGAGGCTCGGCTCCGCGTCCTTCGCCCCGACGGAACCGCCTGGCTCGCGGGCGGTCGGCCGTTCGATCCCGGACCGACGGCCTGGACGCGGGCCGATGGGGGGGAAGCTCTCGTGGCGGCCGACGGCTCGGTCGCGCTCGGCGCGCGCGAGACGGTCCGGGCGGTTCTCGAGATCCCGCTCGAGGGCGCGGCCGTTCACGAAATCGTCGTGGAGGTCGCGGGCCGGGGCGCCCGCGGGTCCCTTCGGACCGAGAACGTGCTCCGGGTGGCCCTGGGCGTTCCGGAGACCGACGCCGAGGAAGACGACGAGTACGTGTCGTTCCCGGTGGAGGTGCGGCCATGAGAAGCGGTCGTCCTGCCCGCCTCCTCACCGTAGTCCCGCTCCTGATCCTCGCCTTCGCGGCCCTTCCCGCCCGCGCGAACTGGGTCGCCACCGGCACGTTCCTCTACGAGGACCGCGAGCAGGACCTCAGCGGCTTCACGGGCGTGATCTCCCAGAAGCCGGTCCGCTTCGCGGACGTCGAGATCGTCTCGAACAAGAAGGTCATCGCGAAGGGAAGCACCGACGCCCTGGGCGCGTTCAGCATCGCCGTGGTGGACTCCTCCGTGCGGTCGATCCAGGTCCGCGTCCTCACGACCACCGGATACACGAGCGACCTCTTCGTCCGGGTGGTGAGCGGGAAGAGCACCGCCTACGCGGCGCTGTCCTCCAAGATCTCGAACCACGACCCGACGGTCAACGTGAATTTCGGGACCATGGTCGTGGAGGTCGGCGGCGGCGGCGAGGCGTTCAACATTTTCGACCAGGGGGTCTACGGGGCGGATTACGTCAAGGCGCTCAAGGGGTCGCGGCCGAGCCAGCTCATCACGTTCCGGTGGGCGATCGACGCCGGCGTCACGGTCTCCTACACGTCGCTGGGCATCTGCTACCTGCGGGACACCGCGGGGTACGACGACGGGCCGATCCTCCACGAGTGGGCCCACTACGTGATGAACTACTACTCGGCGGCCAGCAACCCGGGCGACGTCCATTACCTCTCCGACTGCAACCAGGACATCCGGCTGGCGTTCGACGAGGGCCGGGCCACCTCGTTCGGACTTGCGGTCCGGCGGCACTTCGGCATGCCTGGGTCCAACGTGTACGTGAGGACCGACGGGGCGTCGGGCCCCGGCCACGCCTTGAACGCGTACGACCTCGAGACGCCGAGCGAGTACTTCTGCCCGGGCGACACGAGCGAGGCGTCGTACTCGAGAGCGGTCTGGGACGTCGGCGACGGCCCCTCCACGACGGACCTCACCCCCGGTGTGGACGAGGACCACGACCGCCTCGCGCTGTCCGACGTCGAGGTCTGGGAGGTCTACACCGGGCCGGTCACCCTTGCGGTCAACACATCCACGGAGAGCTTCTGGGACGGGTGGTTCGATCCCGCGGTCGCGAACGGCTACCTCCCGGAGATGAGGGACGTGTTCGGATTCTACCGGATCGAGTTCTGGCCGGACGGCAACGAGCCGAACAACACGACGGCGCAGGCGCCGCTGATCACGGCCAACGGCGGGACCTGGGCGCTCACCTACTTCTACGACCCGGACGGGAACGGAGAGGGGGAGCCCGACGCGGACCTGTTCCGTCTGGAGACGGTGGGAGGCGCTTCCTACACGATCCAGACGCTCGGCCTCCTGTCCGACGCGAACACGTCGCTTGAGGTGCTGGACGCCGACGGCGTGACGGTGCTCGCTTCGAACGACGATCGCGCGCTCGACGATCCGTCCTCGCAGATCGTGTGGACCGCCCCGCGCTCCGACACGTTCTACGTCCGCTCGACGCACGCGCCCGACTACGGGATCTACGGCTCGTACGAGCTGCAGGTGACGAGCCCGTGACGCTCCGGGGGACCGGGCTCGACGTCACCGTCCCTTCGGCGTGAAGAGGAAGTTGTTGCAATAGGCGGAGGAGCCGGGTGCCCGCTGATGCCGCCCCTCGTCGAATTCCGACAGGGGCCGCAGCCGCCCTCCGAGGAAGAAGCGGCCCTCGTAGCCTCGCTCATCGAGGTGGCGGAACACGTCGCGGATCGAGCCGTCCCTCCGGTGGCGTGTCTCGCACTCGAACAGCAGGACGGGCGCGTCTTCCCTCAGGACGGCCTCGGCCCCCCGGAAGACGTCCAGCTCGTGCCCTTCGACGTCGCACTTGACGAATCGAACCGGGCGGATGTCCGGGTGCGCGCCGCAGTAAGCGTCCAGGGAATCGCGGTCGACCTGGAACGAGTGGGAGCCGCCGCCCGGCTCCAGCTCGACGCTCGCGCCGGGCGAGGTCGAGCCGTGCCGTGCCGGGATCACCAGCCGGGCCCGGCCCTTCCCGGACGACAGCGCCCTCGCCTCCACCGTGACGGACCGCCAGCCCGGAGCGCGGAAGATCCCCTTCAGGTAGGCGGCGAGCTCGGGCTGGGGCTCGAAGGCGACGACCCTTCCCGTCGGCCCCACCGATCTCGCCATCCAGTACGTGTAGGCCCCCTTGTGGGCCCCGATGTCGATCGCCGTGTCCCCCGGCGACAGGTTCTCCCTGACGCTCCGGATCTCGCCGGGATCGTTCCGGAGCCGGTACCTCCAAGCCCGCCAGAGGAATCGGAGCCGGTCCATCGGGCCTCCTCGCTCGCGCGCCGGGGGAAATCCGCTCGCGTCGCCGTCGGGGTCCTCCGAGGCGAGCCGGTCGCGACGAGGCGCTCAGTATAGGTCGCCGACCACGGCCGCGCCGCGCGCCTGCCCAGCGCCGGAGGCTACGGCTCCGCGCGTTGGCCCTCGCGCCCCCCGCCGCGTTAGACTCCGCTCCCGGCATCCGGGAGAGACGGCCGCGCGGGCGCGGCTCGAGCCGGCCCGGCGGGCCGAGGGGCCGACGATGCGCAGACGTCTTTTCTCGATCGCTCGCGTCCTCGACCGGGCGCTTCCCTGGCTCGGGGGCGCGGCGATCCTCGCGTACGCCTGCGTCGCCCTGCTCCGGATCCGCTACCCGTTCGAGCTGGAGTGGATGGAAGGGGGAAGCCTCGACCACGTCCGGAGGGTCCTCGAGGGGAAGCCGCTCTACGCGGAGCCTTCTCTTTCGTTCACGCCGTTCCTGTATCCGCCGCTCTATTACCTCGTCTCCGCGGTGTTCGCGAAGCTGCTCGGCCTGGGGTTCGGAGCGCTCCGGTCGGTGTCGCTGCTCTCCTCGCTGGCGTCCTTCGGCCTGCTCTTCGAGCTCGCGCGGCGCGAGACGCGCAGCGCGTCGGCCGGGCTCGTCGCGGCGGGGCTCTTCGCGGCGTGCTTCCGGCTGAGCGGGGAATTCTACGACCTCGCCCGCGTGGACTCGCTGGCCCTCGCGCTGCTGCTGGGCGGCGTCTGCCTGCTCCGGTCCGCCTCCACCGCGACCGCGCAGGGGGTCGCGGGAGCGCTCCTCGCGCTCTCGTTCCTCTCGAAGCAGACCTCGCTCGTCGCGTTCTTCCCGCTTCTCGCCTGGGCGGTCGTGTCGCGGCCGAAACCCAGGCTCGCGTGCACGGCCGCGGCGGCGGCCGGGATCGGCCTGGCGCTATGGGTCCTGCACGCGCGCACCGGCGGGTGGTTCGGCTACTACGCGTTCGCGCTGCCGGCCGGGCACGCCGTCGAGCCGCGGCGGATCGCCGGGTTCTGGACCGAGGATCTCCTGCCGCTTCTCCCGGCGCTTCTCCTGGCCGCGGGGTTCCTGGCGGCGTGGAGGCGCCGCCGGGACGGCGCCGCGTTCGCCGGGTCGCTGCTCCTCGGCGCCCTGGCGTCGTCGTGGCTCGCGCGCGCGCACGTCGGCGGCTGGGACAACGTGATGATTCCCGCCCACGCCGCGCTCTGCCTCGTCGCGGCGCTGGCCCTCGGGGCCGCCCGCGAGGGGGCGCGGGCGGGGACGGCGGGGTGGGCCGGAGCCGCCGCCGCGGCCGCTCCGCTCCTGCTGGTCGTCCAGTTCGGCGCTCTCGTGTACGACCCGTCCTCTGCGATCCCCGGTCCGGAGGACCGCGAGGCGGGCCGGAGGCTCGTCGAGGGGCTGTCGTCCCTCGAGGGGGACGTCCTCGTCCCGGCGCACCCGTACCTCCTGGCTCTCGCGGGGAAGCAGGTGCACGCGCACCTGATGGCGATCTCCGACGTGCTGCGCGCGGGGGAGAGCGAGACGCGGACCCGGTTCCAGGAGGAGATCGAGCGCGCGATCGCTTCGCGGCGATACGGGGCGGTGATCACCGACGAGGGGGCGGACTATCTCGATGCATTCGTCGCCTCGGGTTATCGCCCGGCGAGCCGGGTCTTCGACCGCCGGGACGTCTTCTGGCCTGTGACCGGCCTCGCGACGCGACCCGATCGGCTCTGGATTCCGGCCGGGGCCGCCGAATAGCCGGCGCCGCGCACCGGCCGCGCCGGGTGGGAGGTCCACGATGAGGGCGAGCCCCGAAGCGGTTCTCGCGCGGCACGAGCTGCTCTGCTTCCGCAGGGCGTTCCCGAGGAGCGCGGCCGAGCTCGATCGGACGCTGCGGGAGCTCGGCCGCTTCGAGCGGCGGGTCCGGCCGGTCCGCGACGCCCTCGAGAACACCGGGATCGCCGGGACGCTCTACCGGTATCCCTACGGCCACCGCATGGCGCGCTGGTTCGCGGACCGTTATGGGCGCGCCGTGGAGATCGACTGGGCGGCCTACAAGCGGCATCGCTGGGACGAGGTCGCCGCGATGCTGTCGCTGTGCACCGCGTGGGCGGAGAGCGAAGGGCTCGACGACGAGGACGTCCCGTCGTGGGAGTGGATCGACCGCGCGAGGCGGGGGAGCGGGAAGACGGCGCTCCGGTGGCTTCTCGACGCCCTCCGCCGGCAGGGGCTCGACGAGCGGATGGCCTCGCACCTCTACGACTCCACGAACCTCCCGCTCGTCTGGGACCTCTCGGGCTGCCGGGACAGCGTCACCCACGCGCGGCTCCCCGTTCGGCGCGTGTTCTACCACCGCAAGCTCGAGCGCGGGCGCCCCCATGACCTCGCCGCCGAGGCGCGCCGCGGTCCGGCTCCTCCGCTGGAGCTTCTCTCCCCCTCCCGGGCGCGGCGGATCCTCGACGCGGCTCGCGCCGCCCTGAGCCAGCGCGAGCGGGAATTCCACGTGATCGTGCACGGGAACCCGGACGAGGTCTACCGCTTCGACGCGGGGCGTGGGCTCGAGATCCACGTCGTCGGCCTCGCGCGTCCGCTCCGGCTGACGCTCGAGGCGGACTACGGCGCGTTCCTCGTGAAGAACGGCGTGCCGATCGGCTACGGGTACGCGGCGCTCCTCTTCGACCGGGCCGACATCGCCATCAACGTCTTCCCGACGTACCGCGCCGGCGAGTCCGCCCGCGCCTTCGCACGGTTCGCGGCGCTGTTCCACCGCCACTTCGGGCAGGAGAAGCTCGTCATGCGCCGGTACCAGCTCGGGCACAAGAACCCCGAGGGGATCGAGGCCGGCTCGTTCTGGTTCTATTACAAGCTGGGCTTCCGCCCCGTGGATCCCGCGGTGCGCGAGGAAGCCGAGGCCGAGGCGGCGAGGCTCGCGCGCCGGACGGGGTCGCGCTCCGGACCCGGGACGCTTCGGCGCCTCGCCCGCAGCGATCTCGTGCTCTGCCTCGACGGCACGCCGGTCGAGCGGTTCCGGGATCTCGACGTCAAGCGCGCGGGGCTGGCCGTGACGCGGGAGATCGAGCGGCGATGGGGAGGCGACCGGGCCCGTGCAGTTCGGATGATGGCGCGCGACGTCGGGAGGGCGCTCGGCATTCCGCCGGAGCGCGCCGAGGCGCTCCGCATGACGCCGGTCGCGGCGCTCGTCGAGGACCTTCCCTCGTGGTCCGAGGGGGACCGGGGACGGCTTCGCGCGGCGCTCCTCGCGAAGGAGGCGCCGCGCGAGAGGACGTACGTTCGCGCCATGCTGCGGGCGCCGCGCTTCGAGGAGTGGTGCCGCCGGTTCCTGGGGGCTGCGCGGCCTCCGCGGCCGCGTTGACGGTCCGGTCCGCGCTCCCCGCGGTTCCGCGGTCCCCGCGTCCGTTGCGACGGGAACCGCGGCAACCTACAATCTCGCGCGTGAGGACCAGATCGTCGTTTCCCCGTCGCCGCGCCGCCGTCTTCGCGCTCCTGCTCGCATCGGGTTCCCTGACGGGAGCGGCCGAGTCGGCCGCGGTTCGGATCGCCGCCGACGCGTCGGGGACCTCGACCCGCCTCGTCCTGACCTTTTCTCGGCCTGTCGGCTGGGAGGTCGCCTCGGGCGACGGGAAGATCACGGTCTCCTTCGCGGAGCCCGTCCAGGTGACGCCTCCCGAGGCCCGGCGGGAGGACCCGATCCTGCAGTCCTGGCGCTCGAAGGGGGACCGGACGATCGTGTTCTCGACCGGCCCGGCCTTCCGGAAGCTCGAGAGCTTCGAGCTCCGGAACCCGGCGCGGCTCGTCCTCGACCTCCAGGGCGAGGGGACGGCTGCGACGGCGCCGGCGGGCCGGGAAGCCGCCGGGCGGCCTCCGGCGCGGGTCGTCGTGATCGACCCGGGACACGGCGGCATCGAGCTCGGCGCGGTCGGGCCGAAGGGGCTCCGCGAGAAGGACGTCGCGCTCGACATCGCGCGCCGGCTGCAGAGGGCCCTTGGGCGCGAGGACGGGGTGATCGCGGTGCTGACGCGCGACGAGGACCGCCTCGTCCCGCTGGACGAGCGGGCGGCGATCGCGAACCACAACCGCGCCGAGCTGTTCGTCTCCATCCACCTCAACGCGTCGAGGCGGACCGGAGCCGTGGGGGCGGAAACGTACTTCCTCTCGCCGGATGCGACCGACGACGAGGCGCGCACGCTCGCGGCGCTCGAGAACCGCGCGTCCGGCGTCGAGGAGGCCCGTCCCGCGGAGCCCGCGGCGCCGTCGGACAGGGATCTGGACCTCGTTCTCTGGGACCTCGCGCAGAACCAGTACCTTGCCGAGAGCGGCCGGCTCGCGGAGTCCGTACAGGAGGAGATGAACGCGCTGGCGGGGACGAAGGACCGGGGCGTACGGCAGGCACCCTTCCGCGTGCTGATGGGTGCCACGATGCCGGCGATCCTCGTCGAGGTCGGGTTCCTGACGAGCCCCGAGGAGGAGGAACGCCTGCGGGATTCCGCCCACCTCGACCGCGTCGCCCAGGCGATCGCCCGCGCCGTTTCCGGGTACCTCCGCGGGCGCGAGCGGCTGGACGCCCCCGGAGCCGCGCGTTGATCGCGAGAAGATTCCCTGCTCTCCTGCTGGCGGCCGCGGCGCTCGGACTCGCCGGCTGCGGCGGCGCGGGTCCGGATCGCCGGCCCGCCGCGTCGGAGACCGAGGAGACGCCGCCGCCGCGCGCCGAGGCGGAGGAGCCCGCGGGCGAGGAGCCGCTCGAGCGCGAGGTGGTCACGATCTGGTTCCCGTCGAGCCGCGGCGACGGGCTGGCGGGCGAGAGGCGCGAGATCTTCTCGACCGCCTCACCCGCGGACCGGGCCAAGCAGATCGTGGCGGACCTGATCGCGGGGCCGGAGACCGAGGCGGCGCTTCCGGCCCTGCCCCCGGGGACCCGCTTGCGGCAGGTATACGTGCTCGCGGACGGGACGGCGTGGGCCGATTTCTCCCAGGAGTTCCTGAAGGCGGTGGGGAGCGGGAGTTCCGACGAGATCCGCGCGGTCTACGCGGTCGTCGACTCCGTCGCCCTCAACGTTCCCGAGATCGCGCGCGTCGGCATCCTCGTCGAGGGGGCTCCGTGCGAGGCGGCGGGCGGCCACCTCGACCTGAGACGCCCGCTCCCGCCCGACCGATCGCTGCCCGAGGGCGCACCGGAAGAGCCGTCGGGCGGAGGAGAGGAAGTCCCCGCGGGCGGCGGCGAGGGAGAGGCGATCCCGGCCGGGGACGCGGCGAGCCTCGTGTGAGGGGGGAGATGGACGCGCGACCGATCGGCGTGTTCGATTCCGGGGTCGGGGGGCTGACCGTTTTCCGATCCCTCGAGGCCGCGCTTCCGGGGGAGTCGTTCGTCTACCTGGGCGACACCGCGCGAGTCCCGTACGGGACCAAGTCGCCGGAGACCGTCGGACGGTACGGGGTCGAGGCGGCCCGGTTCCTGCGGAAGCAGGACGTCAAGATGGTGATCGTGGCGTGCAACACCGTGTCCTCCGTGGCGCTGGATGCGGTCGCCGCCGAGGCGGGAGTGCCGGTGGCCGGCGTGATCCAGCCCGGGGCGCGGCGCGCGGTGGCGCTGACGCGGCGGGGGCGGATCGGCGTGATCGGGACCCGTGCCACGATCGCGAGCGAAGCCTACCCTCGGGCGATCCTCGCCCTCCGCGAGGATGTCGAGGTGTTCAGCAGCCCGTGCCCGCTCTTCGTGCCTCTGGCGGAGGAGGGGTGGACCGACAACGAGGTGGCCCGCAGGACGGCGGAGACGTACCTCGCGACGCTCGAGGCCGCCGGTGTGGACACGCTCGTCCTCGGGTGCACGCACTACCCGCTGCTGGCGGGGGTGATCGGGGAAGTCATGGGAGGGGACGTCGCGCTCGTGGACTCGGCGGACGCGGTGGCCTCGGAGGTGCGCGAGAGGCTCTCCGGGGACCCGCGCCTCGCGGCCCCCGCCGCCGGCGCCCCGGCGCCGAGCCGTTTCTACGTCACCGACTCCCCGGCGCCGTTCGCCGCCGTGGCCGAGCGATTCCTCGGAAGGCCGGTCGGCCTGATCGGCCGGGCCGGGATCGCGGGAGAGTGAGGGAATGACGCGCCACGACGGCAGGGCGTCCGACGCGCTCCGCCCGGTCGAGATCGTCCCCGGCTACCTGCGGCACCCGGAGGGATCGGTCCTGATCTCGATCGGCGACACGCGCGTCGTCTGCGCCGCGAGCGTCGAGGACAAGATCCCTCCCTTCCTCAAGGACACGGGCGAGGGGTGGGTGACGGCCGAGTACGCGATGATCCCTTCCGCCACGCACACGCGGACCCCGCGCGAGATCGTGCGCGGCCGGCCGGCGGGGCGGACGATGGAGATCCAGCGGCTCGTGGGACGCGCGCTGCGGAGCGTCGTCGACCGGAAAGCTCTCGGGGAGCGCACGGTCTGGATCGACTGCGACGTGATCCAGGCCGACGGCGGGACCCGGACGGCGAGCATCACCGGCGGGTTCCTCGCCATGGGGCTCGCGCTCCACGCGCTCCTGGACCGGCGCGCCATCGCGAGGCCCCCGCTGACGGGCATGGTCGCCGCGGCCTCGGTGGGGATCGTCGAGGGGAGGGCCGTGCTCGACCTCGACTATGTGGAGGACTCGGCCGCCGAGGTGGACATGAACGTCGTCCGCACGGACGACGGGCGCTACGTGGAGATCCAGGGGACCGCGGAGACGACGCCGTTCCGGAGGGACAGTCTGGACGAACTCCTGGCCCTCGCCGGCGTCGGGATCGATCTCCTCCTCGCGCGCCAGCGCGCCGCGCTCGGCCCGGCCCTCGAGCGCCTCATGGCCCGGCGTTGACCCGGATCCTGGTCGCGACGAGGAATCCCGGGAAGCTCCGGGAGTTCGAGGAGGCGCTCGCCCCCGAAGGGATCGAGATCGTAGGCCTCGACGCGCTCGCCGACGCCCCGATCGTCCGGGAGACGGGCTCGAGCTTCGATGAGAACGCGAGGATCAAGGCCGAGGCCTGCTCGGCGAGGACGGATCTCTCCGTGCTGGCCGACGACTCAGGCCTCGAGGTGGACGCGCTCGGCGGCGAGCCGGGCGTGCGCTCGGCGCGCTACGGGGGCGAGGGGCTCGACGACGCGGGCCGTTGCCGCCTCGTGCTCGAGAAGCTCGCCGGCGTGCCCCGGGAGCGGCGCCGGGCGCGCTTCCGCTGCGCGCTCGCCCTTGCCCGGGGCGGCCGGACGATCGCCAACTTCGAGGGGACCGTCGAGGGTGTCATCCTCGAGGAGCCGCGCGGCGAGAACGGATTCGGTTACGATCCGATCTTCTTCCACGAGGGTGCGGGACGCGCCTTCGCCGAGCTCTCCCGCGCCGAGAAGCGCGCCCTCTCCCACCGCGGCCGCGCCCTCGACGGGGTCAGACGTTACTGGCGTTACCTTTCAGGGCGATAAGGACGGATTCTCGCGGAAATCACCGGACCCGCAGGTGCCAGGTTCGGCGAGGGATGTTCCTGCGGAAGCGGCCGGCACAGCAAACCTGTCCCCACCACCTTCGGAAATTCTTGCCGAATCTCGCCGTTTCTTCCCCCAATGGTTACGCCGGTAACGTCTGACCCCGTTCTATAATCCCACCATGCGGCGAAACGTCCGGCTGGCGGCGCTCGGGGCCCTTCTCGCGCTGCTCGCGTCGTGCGGGGGAGGAGGCGAAGGCCCGGGAGAGCCCGCATCCGGGAGAAAGATCACCGTCGGCGTCTCGCTCCTGACCCGGACGCACCCGTTCTACCAGGACCTCGAGGCCGGGCTCCGCGCGGCCGCAGCGCGTCGCGGGCTCGACCTCGTCGTGCAGGCCGGGGAGTTCGACGTCGCGCGCCAGAAGGACCAGATCGAGAGCTTCCTCGTGCGCGGCGTCACAGCGATCGTCGTCGCGCCCTGCGACTCGAAGTCCATCGGCACCTCGATCGTCGCCGCAAACCGTGCGGGGATCCCCGTGTTCACGACCGACATCGCGGTGCTGGCCCCCGAGGCGCGGATCGTCTCGCACATCGCCTCGGACAACGTCGAGGGAGGCCGTCTAGCAGCGCGCGCGCTGGCCGAGGCCCTCGGCGGGAAGGGGAAGATCGCGATCCTCGACCATCCCGAGGTGGAGTCGGTGATCCAGCGCGTCTCCGGGTTCGAGGAGGAGCTCGCCTCCCATCCGGGCGTCCTCCTCGTCGCCAAGCTCCCGGGCCGGGGGATGAAGGACGCCGCCTTCCGCGCGGCCGAGGACCTGCTCCAGGCGCATCCCGACCTCGACGGGATCTTCGGGATCAACGACGACTCCGCTCTTGGCGCGCTGGCCGCCGTCGAGAAGGCCGGCCGCTCGGGGCGCGTCGCGATCGTCGGCTTTGACGCGACCCCCGAGGCGCGCCGCGCGATCCTCGACGGCAAGATCCTGGCGGACGTCGTGCAGCTCCCGCGGCGGATCGGAGAGGAGACGATCGACGCCGTGGCGGACCATCTCGCGGGCAAGCCCGTCACGCCGCGCACGCTCATCCCCTGCAAGCTCTTCACGCGGGCCGATGCGGCAGCCGACTGAGCCCGGAACGCCGGTCCTCCGCGCGGCGGGGCTCGACAAGTCCTTCCCCGGCGTGCGGGCCCTCCGCGGCGCTCGCCTCGAGGTCCTCGCCGGGGAGGTCCACGCGCTCGTCGGAGAGAACGGCGCCGGCAAGAGCACGCTCGCGAGGACGGTCGCGGGCGCGGAGACTCCGGACGCCGGGACGGTCGAGATCGCGGGAGTCCCGCTCTCTCCGTTCGCGCCGGCCCGCGCTCGCCGCCTCGGCGTCGCCGCGATCCATCAGGAGCCTTCCCTCGTCCCCGGCCTCACCGTCCGGGAGAACCTCTTCCTCGGGAAGGAACTGTCGCGCGGGGGGTTCACGCTCGCTGCCGGAGAGCGGGCGCGCGCGCGGGACGTCCTCTCGCGCCTCGGGGCGGACGTGGACCCCGAAGCCCGCGCGGGGGATCTCGATCTCGCGCGGCAGCAACTCGTCGAGATCGCGAGGGCGCTCCTCGACGATGCGCGCCTCCTGCTTCTCGACGAGCCGACGGCCGCGCTGAGCCACGCCGAGACGCGGCGCCTGTTCAAGGTCGTGCGAGCCCTCGCGGCGCGCGGGACGGGAACGGTCTTCGTCAGCCACCGCCTCGACGAGATCTTCGAGATCGCCGCGCGCGTGACCGTGATGCGCGACGGCGAGACGCTCGGGACCTGGGGCGCCGGCGACCTGACGCGCGAGCGCCTCGTCGAGCTGATGGTCGGACGGCCGCTCGACCGGGAGTTCCCGAAGATCAGGGCGGAGGTCCGGGGCGAGGCCCTCTCGGTTCGCGGCCTCCGCGGAGGCCGGGTGCGCGACGTGTCGTTCTCCGTGCGACGCGGCGAGGTGCTCGGCATCGCCGGCCTCGCGGGGAGCGGCCGGACCGACGTGGCCCGGCTGATCTTCGGGGCCGACCGGATCGAGGGAGGGGAGATCCGCGTCGGGGGCCGCGTCGTCGCGATCCGCTCTCCGCGCGACGCGATCCGCCACGGGATCGCGCTCCTCACCGAGGACCGCAAGGCCCAGGGGCTCTTTCCCGGCCTCTCGGCCCGCGAGAACTTCGCCCTCCCCGGCCTCGCGCGCTGGTCCCGCCTCGGCTGGATCGCGCGCCGCCGGGAGGGGACCGCGTTCTCCCGGTGGGTCGGGAGCCTCTCGATCCGCCTCGCCTCGCCGGAACAGCCGGTCCGCAATCTCTCGGGGGGCAACCAGCAGAAGCTCCTCGTCGCGCGGTGGCTCGAGAGCGACGCCTCGATCCTGATCTTCGACGAGCCGACCCGCGGCGTGGACGTCGGCGCCAAGCGAGAGATCCACCTGCTCGTCAACGACCTCGCGGCGCGCGGCAAGGCCGTCGTCATGATCTCCTCGGAGCTTCCCGAGATCCTCGGCATGAGCGATCGGATCCTCGTGCTGCGGGACGGGCGGATCCGCGGCGAGATCGAGAGCCCGGAGCGGTCGAGCCAGGAGGAGATCCTGTCGATGGCGGTCTCCTGACGGGACCGGGAGGACGGTGCATGGGCCAGACCTTCCGCGATCGCGTCCTCGCGACTGCGTCGCGCCACGGGATGATCGGGGTGCTCCTGCTCCTCGCGGCGTTCTTCTCGGTGGCGACGCTCCGGGAGCAGAGCCTCGCGGGAGAGGCGGCGGCGGAGGCGCTCGCCCACCGGGTCGAAACGCTCGCGCGCGGCGGCACGACCGTCGTCGTCGCGGGGCGCGACTCGGACGAGGACCGCAGGTTCGCAGGCGCTTTCTCCGCGCGCGCCGCGGAGACGGTCCTCGGCGACCCGGCGCGCCTCCGGGACGCCCTGGCGCGCATCGCCGCCTCGGGCCCCCGGCGCGTCGCAGTCGTCGTCCCCGCCCCGCTCGCGGCGGTGGCGCGCGGCGTGCTCGCGGACCTCCCCGCGCTCGCCGGCTCCGAGGTGCTCGAGCCCCCCTCCTATCGCTGGCCGACGTTCCTTCTCCGGGAGAACCTCCTCAACGTCGCGAACCAGATCGCGGTGATCGCGATCGTCGCCGTCGGGATGACGATGGTCATCCTCACGGGCGGCATCGACCTCTCGGTCGGCAGCCTGATCGCCCTCGCCGCCGTCGTCGCCGCGTGGATCGTGGAGCGCCTCGGCGCCGAGTCGGCGGGAGCCGCCGCCATGACTCTCGCCGCGCTCGCCACGATCGCGCTCTGCGCCGCGGTCGGCCTCTTCTCGGGAGGCGTGATCGTCCGCTTCGGCGTCCCCCCCTTCATCGCGACTCTCGCCGTCATGCAGGTCGCGAGCGGCGCCGCGTATCTTCTCTCCCGGGGGAAGCCGATCTACCGCCTGCCGCCCGGCTTCGTCGCGATCGGCCGCGGCTCGGACCCCCTGCTCGGCGTGCCCTGGGGGGTCCTCCTGATGCTCGGGCTCTACGCCGCGGCCCATGTCGTCATGACGCGGACCGTCCTCGGCCGCCACGTCTATGCGGTCGGCGGGAACGCCGAAGCGGCGCGCCTCGCGGGCGTGCGGGTCGGAGGGGTCATCGCCCTCGCCTACGTCGTCTCGGGAGCGCTCGCGGGCCTCGGCGGCTTCGTGATGGCCTCCCAGCTCCGGAGCGGCGCCCCGACCTACGGCCTGATGTACGAGCTGTACGTGATCGCCGCCGTCGTCGTGGGCGGCACGAGCCTCTCGGGAGGCGAGGGGCGCGTCCTCGGGACGCTGATCGGCGCCCTGATCATCGCGGTGATCCAGAACGGCATGAACCTGACGAACGTCGAGAGCTACACCCAGAAGGTCGTGCTGGGGCTCCTGATCCTGGGAGCGGTGCTCCTCGACCGGATCAAGCGACGCGGGATGGAGAAGAAACGATGAGAACGCGAAACGACGAAGCCGGTGGGCGCCGGAGAGACTGCAACCCGTGGGGACGACAGGGGCACAGAGGCTGCAACCCGTCGTCCCGACGGGCCGCGTTCCTCGTCCTCGTCCTTTACACCCTCGCTCTCCCGGCTCGCGCAGGGGCCGCGGAGCCGACTTCATCGCAAACACCCGTTCTTTACGTCGTTTCCACCTCCCACCTCGACACGCAGTGGCGCTGGACGATCCGCGACACGATCGAGCGGTTCGTCCCGGCGACGATGCGGGAGAACTTCGCCCATTTCGAGAGGTACCCCGGATACGTGTTCAGCTTCGAGGGGGCGTTCCGCTACTCCCTGATGAAGGAGTACTACCCGCCGGAGTGGGAGCGGGTTAAGAAGTACGTCCGCGCGGGACGGTGGCGGGTCGCCGGGAGCTGGTGGGACGCGGTGGACACGCACGTGCCGTCGCCCGAGTCGCTGATCCGCCAGGCGCTCTACGGCAACGGGTTCTTCCGGCGCGAGTTCGGGACGACGAGCCGGGACGTGTTCCTCCCAGACTGCTTCGGGTTCGGGTACGCGCTCCCCGCCGCCGCGTCGCACGCGGGGCTCGTGGGGTTCACGACGCAGAAGCTGACCTGGGGCTCGGCGTACGGGATGCCGTTCCCGGTCGGGCTCTGGGAGGGGGTGGACGGCTCCCGGCTCGTCGCGTCGCTGAATCCCGGCAACTACGTCGCGAGGATCGAGAGCGACCTGTCGTCCGACCCCGCGGTCCTCGAGGCGGTCGAGAAGCAGCGCGCCCTTTCCGGAATCCCCGTCGCCATGCGCTTCTTCGGCGTCGGCGACCAGGGCGGGGGGCCCGACGCTCCCTCGGTCGCGCGGCTCGTGGAGGCGATGTCGGGGAAGGGGCCGGTCGAGGTCCGCAGCGCGGGCGCCGACGACCTCGCTCGCGACCTCGCCGCCCGGCTCCGGGAGCCGGACCCGCCGAGGCTGCCGCTCTACCGGGGCGAGCTCCCGATGACGGCGCACGGGGCGGGCTGCTACACCTCGCAGGCGGCGATGAAGCGCTGGAACCGGAAGAACGAGCGCCTCGCCGACGCGGCGGAGCGCGCGGCCGTGGCCGCGGGCTGGCTCGGCGCCGCCGCCTACCCCCGGGAGACGTTGGCGGGCGCCTGGAAGCGGTTCCTGTGGCACCAGTTCCACGACGATCTGACGGGCACGAGCATTCCCGAGGCCTACGCGTTCTCCTGGGACGACGAGCTGATCTCGCTCTCGGAGTTCGCCGGAGTCCTGGGCGACGCCGTCGGCGGCGTCGCGTCGGGACTCGACACGCGCGCCCGAGGGATCCCGGTCGTCGTCTACAACGCGCTGTCGGCGCCGCGCGAGGAAGTCGTCGAGGCCGATCTCGCTTTCGAGGGAGGGCCGCCGCCCGCGGTCCGCGTGCTCGGCCCCGACGGGAAGGAGACTCCCGCCCAGATCGTCGAGACGTCCGGATCTAGCGCTCGCGTGGTCTTCCTCGCGCGGGTGCCCCCGCTCGGCTACTCGGTCTTCGACGTCCGCCCGGCGGCGGCCCCCGCGCCGGGCGGCGCGCTCCGCGCGGACGCCGCGGGTCTGGAGAACGAGCGGTACCGCGTCCGTCTCGACGGGCGAGGGGACGTCGCCTCGATCTTCGACAAGAGAAGCGCCCGCGAGATCCTCTCGGCGCCGCTCGCCCTCCAGCTGATCGCGGACGATCCGGGGAAGTGGCCCGCGTGGGAGATCGACTACGACGACCTGTCCGCGAAGCCGCGGGCGGTCGTCGCCGGGCCCGCGAGGGTCCGCGTCGCCGAGAGCGGCCCCGCCCGCGTGGCGCTCGAGGTCGAGCGCGAGGCCGGCGGATCGACGTTCGTCCAAACGATTCGCCTCGCAGCCGGCGGGGCTGGGGACCGCGTCGAGATCGACGGCGAGATCGACTGGAGGACTCCGGGGGCGCTCCTAAAGGCGGCGTTCCCGCTCTCGGTCGAGAGCGAGAAGGCGACCTACGATCTGGGCCTCGGCACGATCGAGCGCGGTGTCAACCGGAAGGAGCTGTACGAGGTGCCCGCGCAGCAATGGGCGGACGTCACCGCGGCCGACGGGACCTACGGCGTCGCCATCCTGAACGACGGCCGCTACGGCTGGGACCGCCCCGGTGCGGGCACGCTGCGCCTCTCCCTCGTGCGCACGCCTGCCGTCAACGACGCGTGGTCGTGGGTCGGCGACCAGAGGTCGCAGGACCTCGGCCGCCACCGGGTCCTCTACGCGCTCGTGGGGCACGAGGGCGACCACCGGGCGGGAGGGGTCGCGTGGCAGGCCGACCGCCTCAACCAGCCGCTCGCCGCCTGGCAGGCGAGGCCGCACGCGGGGCCGCTGGGCCGCAGCTTCTCCCTCGCCTCGGTCTCGACGAGGGGCGGGGTCTGGCCCTCGGTTTCGATCGGAGCGCTGAAGCTGGCGGAGGAGGGGGACGAGATCGTCGTGCGCCTCTACGAGCGGTCGGGGACGAGGACCGAGAACGCGCGCCTCGCGTTCGCTCGGCCGATCGCCTCCGCGCGGGAGATCAACGGCGCGGAGGAAGATCTCGACGCGGCCGCTCGGGCGGACGCTCCGGCTTTCCGCGTCGAGAACGGCGCGCTCGTGGCTTCGTTTCTCCCGTACCGGCCGCGGACGTTCGCGATCCGGCTCGCGGCCCCGCCGGCGCGACTCGGCCCGCCGACGTCGCGACCGCTCGATCTCCCGTTCGACCTCGACGGCGCGAGCCTCGACGGAGCCCCGGCGGACGGCGATTTCGACGGGAAGGGGCTGACGCTCGCCGGGGAGCTGTTTCCCGGGGAGATCCTCGCCGCGGGCGTGCCGTTCCGCTTCGGCTCGCCCGAGCCAGGCAGGAAGAACGTCCTCACGGGGACGGGGCAGGAGATCCCCCTCCCGCCGGGCCGCTGGAACCGGCTGTACCTCGTGGCGGCCTCGGTCGGGGGGGACGCGGACCTCGAGGTCGCGGCAAGCGGGAAGACGGAGCGTCTTCCCCTCCAGGCCTGGGACGAGCCGGTCGGGCAGTGGGACGACCGCCTCGGATCGGGCAAGCTCGTGCACGACCCCGACGAGATCGCGCCGGCCTATCTCAAGCCCGCCCGGGTCGCCTGGGCGGGAACGCACCGGCACCACCGCGAGACGGGGAACGAGGCCTACGCCCTGACGCGGTTCTTCCTCCATCGCGTGGACCTGCCCGAGGGGGCGCGGTCCGTGAGGCTCTCCGTCGAGCCGAGGGCGCGGATCCTGGCGGCAACGGTCGCGCGGAGCGCTCTCGACGACGTCCGCGTGGCGCAGCCGTTCCTGGACCCGCCGCTCGCGACGCGGGTGAGGGTCTCGGCGCCGAGCGAGGTGTTCCTCGACACCCTGGCCGTGATCCTCTCGTCGCCGACCCGCGGCGCCGAGATCCGCTACACGCTCGACGGGAGCCCCCCATCGCGCGAGTCGCCGCTCTACGAGGGGCCGATCTCGCTCGCGGCCTCGGCGACCGTCAAGGCGCGGGCGTTCGCTCCCGGTCTCGACGACGCCTTCGTCGCGTCGGCCGCGTTCCGGAAAGAGACGCCGAAGGCCCCATCGCGAAAGACGCCCGCGAGCCCCGGTCTCTCTTGCCGCTACTACGAGGGAACTTGGTCCGACCTGCCGCGGTTCCAGTCGCTCGAGCCTGCGCGCATCGAGACGGTCGCGGCGGTCGGCCTCCCGCCGTTCGCCAGGGAGGAGAACCTCGCGCTCGAACTCCGCGGCTACCTGCGCGTGCCCGAGAGGGGCGTGTACACGTTCTGGCTGACGTCGGACGACGGGAGCGCGCTCTGGCTCGACGGCGGGCGCCTGATCGACGCCGATCGCCTGGGCGGCACCACGGGCGAGAGGGCTGAGATCGCGCTCGAGGCCGGGCTCCACGCCCTCTACCTGCCGTACTTCCAGCGCCGCGGCGAGCGCGCCCTGGTGCTCGAGATGGCGGCGCCCGGGGGCGCGAGGAAACCGGTGTCCCCCGCCGACCTGTTCCACGGGGAGTGAGGGAGGATGGGAAGGAAGGGATGGGAAAAGATGGGCAGGGATGAAGGGAGCGATCGCGAGCTGCTCGCCGGAAGACCCGGGAAGCGCACGACTTCCGGCCTCCCGTTCCTCGTCCCGCGTTGACGGGATGTGGGCCCGGTGGTAAATTTCCCGCGCTCCGGGCGACGATGCCGCCCGCAGGCACATGGTCCTGAGTAGCTCAGTCGGTAGAGCAGGTGGCTGTTAACCACCGGGTCGCAGGTTCGAGTCCTGCCTCAGGAGCCAGCCCGATCAGAAACAACAAAACGGCGATCAGCTAAGCTCAAACGGGACGCATCCGGTCCCGGACACCGAAGAAAATCCGCGAGACTCGCGGAGACTGCGTCGACGAACAGGACGACCGGCTCTCTGCCTGCGGACGTCGCCAGCCGCGTCCCATCCACGAGGGTTGCGGTGGGCCGGTTCGGCTCTCTGGCTCTCCTGCGGTCGGCAGAGAGCCATGCCGTCTTCGAGCACGATGGGAGCATCCAGCCGAACGGCAAGGGGGGGAATCGGCTCGGCCGCTCCTGCACATCTTGTCACCAAGGAGTGTCGCACAAGCAGAGCCTGGGTCATCTCCGCTGCTTCCCCTCTCGCAGTCAGCGCGCCTGGGTACCCGCCGACTGTGCCTCCAACCTTCGAATGTTCTTTTCCAGGCCCCTACGGTGCGTGGGATTAGTCGTTGACCCCGCGAGCTTCCTGAGCGGTTCTATCGCCCGCGGATCGCCGAGGATCTCCAACCCCTTTGCACCTCTCCATTGGTACACTTCGGACAGGGACAGAGTCGCCTCCAACATCGGCTCAAAATCCGAGCGATCCCCAATCACCCCGAGCACGTGGACCGCGTGCGCCCTGACACTCATGTGTTCGTGCTTCAGAAGGCGTAGCAGATCTGGGCGCACTGCGCTCTCGCGCCGATTTCCGAACGCGACGATCGCCGCGATCAACACGCGCGGTTCCATCTGAGTCTTCAAGACGCCGGACAGCCGTTCCATCGCCGCCGGCGTCGCCAGGGCATCAAAGACCCTCACTGCCCAGACCCGACACTGATGAGGACTTTCCTGACAGAGTGGGATGCCGAGATCTCCTCCCCCCGTCTTTAGCACGTGGTCGCAGCATGGGAGCACTGCATCACCGAATTTAAGAAGCTCCGGGCTGACGTACGCGTAATCCATACTCTCTAGGCCTTCTGGAAACGTCCTTCGGAACACGGCGGAACTGCAAAAGTCGCCGTTTGCCGTCGCCATGCTTGCTGCCGGGCCAAGAACTGTGAGGGAAGCGATTACGAAGAGCGGAACACGGGGGCTCATGGATCACCTCGGAAGATCGTCAGGTCCGTGTTGATGTTGGAACACTGGTCGGCGTCGAAGTCGCGCGAGTTCGCCGTGATCGTCCCGTTCATGACATTCGGCTCGACGCAGATGATTCCATCTGCGTCCCGGTGCTCGTCACCGCCCCAGCTGATTCGCTCGATGAGCGCGTGACCGATCTCGTGGGCCAAAGTCCGAATCGTGTGGGGCCTCAACTCGAGGTCCGTAACCTTCGATGCGGAAATGATTACGCCAGAGTTGATTCCGTCACTGACGTCGGGAAAGCAGTCGGCCGTGACCGTCTCCCCGATCGTGTGATGCGGTGGCTCGCTGTCACCAACGGTCAGGTTCCTCACGAAGTAGATGTTCAAATCGGTGGGCTCGCTACTTCTCCAGCGTGAATCGTCCAGCAGATCTTCCTCGTCTTCTGTCCGGCTGAGAAATCCGCCGCAGGTTGCGGTGGTCCAATCATTGATCTCCAGATCCAGAAGGTTCGTCGGTGGCGCGAACTTCCTCACGACATCGTCTCGAATCTGTAGGTCGATGCCGCACATCTCGAACGCCGTCCTGGCGTGCATGACAAGTTGTCGTACGAGGGGTTCGGAGATCGGCGCTCCGTCCGCGATCCACGGGGCGATGTACACGGTCTTGTAAACAGGGAACTTCACAATCCGCGTCGGCTCGCCGACATAAGCGAACGTCCGGCCGCTGGCGTCTTTGTCGAGCGCGACGCCACGGGGGCTCTCCAATGGCACATCAATCGTTTTTGACCTGTCCGTCGCGGGGTTGATCATTACGATCCGATTCCGGCCGCGATCGGCAACCAAGAGACGCTCCGTCGCGGGGGGGCCGGCTGTCTCCTCCGTGATGGCCATCTGCCCCGGCGTCACAATCGGGGAGTTGCTGGAGTCATACGTCTTCTGCAGAACCCCGGGGACCGAATCGGTGTACTGACGAACCGTAGTCGAGTCGGCGACAAAGACATCATGGAAGAACGGGCTGGCGCTGTTGACGTTCACCACGACGCCACGAGGTGCACCACCGAAAGTGAAGCCAGTCGCGAAGTCCGTCACGGCTCCAAACTGCGGCACGATGCGGACCTTCTGCTTGCCGATGGCACCGTCAGCCACATACACGCGGCCCTCCGGTCCATAGTCGGTCAGGAACGGGTCAAGCCCGATCGCGAAAACATGGCACAGGTCCGCTGTCGCTGAATTGCCACAGGTTCGATAGAAAATCTCGTTGCCCGTGCTGTCAGTCCGCTCGATGGTCCCGTAGTTGTACGAGTTCACGAGAGCGTTGCCGTAGTAGAGACGGTTCGGAGTGGCAAAGTCCGCCGGAAGGCCGGTGGCCTCGTTCAAATAGCCGACCTGCGTTCTTAGCCCCGTCGCAGGGTCGACCTTGTAAACCCTGTCCGACGTCGCTGCACCGCCGGTGTCAGACACGAAGAGCACGTGCGCCGCATCGACCGCGAGAGAACTGATGGCGGAGAGCCCGCTCGTGGCCGTTGTTAACAATGTGTGCCCTCCCCCGCTCGCACCCTTCGAGGTCGATGCAACAACGCTGCCGGTTACGGCTCCAGCTGGGACCGCGAATGTCAGCGTCGTGTCCGTGACGTCCGTTACAATCGCGGGCTCTCCACCCACGAAAACTTGGTTGTCAGACAGCGAAGACGAAGCGAAGCCGAATCCGGTGAGCGTAACGCTCTCTCCGGGTAGCCCCGAGTCTGGGACCATTCCGAAAACCCGAGTGGGTGCGTTGTCGTCCTCAACGCTGTAGAAGTAGCTCACCCCGTCGTTCAGCACTCCGTCGCGAAACGTCGTCACCGTCAACCCGGCGGACAGAATCTCTGGCGGGGGCGCGGTGCCGGTGAAATCGGCATGGGTGCAGCGGACGACGGAGTACGGCGTGGCAGTGGAGGTCCACACCAGCACCACATCGCCAGCCACCGAGTCCTTGTCAACCGTCAGCGATGGGATGGGTGGCACGACCGTCGGCGGACTCGACTCGGCGTAGACCCCGCAGCTGCCGAAGAGGAGAAGAATCACGCTGGCAGCAAAGGAGAAACGAAAGATCGTCATCTCGCTACCCTCCACGGCAAAGACGAAGTCCTGAACCGAGCAGGGGCGTCTACCAGTCGGCCTTATCGTACCACCGTCAGTGAGCGAGTCACCCGAGATCGAGACGATTGCCATTGGGGAATCGCCTCGACCCCCTTGGCTCTCCCCGGGGCCGCCCAGATCAACCCGCGAAAGCACAAGGCCAGGATCTGCTGCGAGGCATGCGCGTGTCGGAGATGACGAGAGCCCTAGCAGGCCAGCGTCCGGATCCTGCGGGACATCTCCTCGTCACTCGGGTGGGTGTACACGACGGTCGTCAGCGGGCAGACGTGCCTGGCAAACCTCTGCGCCAGGAACAGGTCTCGCGTGGCCCGGTAGGCGCTCAGGGCCGTGATCTGCCTCGCGCCTGGATGGGGTCCCAGTGCGCGTGGTGCCCGTCAATCCCGTTTTCCCGGGTCCGATTCAGGGCCCTCGACCGTAACGCGCGGTTCGTCGGCTGCTTCGCCGGTACGCTCTTCTCCCGCAGCGGCGGAGCGTTGCTTCCGTCGATCGGTCGCTCGGGCCCGCCGCTTCCGAATGCGAAGTGGCCCGACTTCCTCCCGCGCTTCAGGCGAGAGCATTCGATGAACGGCGGCTGCTAGGTCCTCCGAATCGATCAGCAGACCCTCCTCGCGGCGAATCTCGCGACGCACCAGCCGCAGGACATTCTCATGAAACAGCGCCTTAGCGATCGACGCCGGGCCCAGAGCCTTGTGCTTCTGCCAGAACGCCTCGTGCTCGCCCTTCTTGATGGCGTGGTGGTGGAGGAAGGCGAGGAGCTCGGCTGATTCATTGAATTTATCAGCGGCTGCCAAATCCACGGCGAACGCGCGCTCGTATTCGATTCCCTCTTCGAACGTCAGGTGGTAGAGATTCCACGCCACTCCATTGGTCAAGAGCACCCACTGGAAGTTGTTTCGGGAGGCGTACGCCTGGGCTTGCTCGATGTGGCGATCCCGAAGCGTCACGCCGGCTGCCTTCGCCTCGACGAGAAGGCGGATCACGCCGTCGATCTTCAGCGCGATGTCGATGTACTTGTTCTTGAGCTGCGCCTCACGGCTGATCTCGGTGAGAGAATCGTAGCCGAGCACTTCTTCGAACACCTTGATCAGGCGCTGAACGGTGTCCGCCTCGTTGAGGTTGTCACGCTGAGCCTGAAGAAGGTGGGGAAGGTACCGCTTGAGGGCCTTCGAGATGTCGGGTGGCATGTGCGTCCCTCCGGTCGAGGACAAGAGGCCGGCGCGGGTTGTGCGGTCGCCCGCGACGACTCGGAGGCTGATTCTACGCATGTGTAGAGGCGAGTCAAGCAGCATCAGGGCATGCGGCGCCAGAAGGGCTTCTTGCGCAAACGGCTCGCCCGTGGACTCGCGCGAATCCGTGGGAACCGGTCGCAGAACGAGTTCTCGCGGCGCGTTGGGGTCTCGGGTCCCACGATCAATCGCATCGAGAACGAGACCCAGAACGTGTCGCTGGAGACCCTCGAGAAGCTCTGCCTCGCGCTTCGATGCGACATTCGCGACCTGTTTCCGGACGAGACCGATGCGGAGGGGAAGTAGAAGTTCCAACGGTCTGCGCGCGGGTTGCTGTCAACAGCTGAGGTCGCGGACGCGCGAAGCCATTTCGTCATCGCTCGGATGGGTGTAGACGACGGTCGTGAGCGGGCTGACGTGCCTCGCGAACCTCTGCGCCAGGAACAGGTCCCGCGTAGCCTGGTAGACGTTCGTGACGGCCGAGTGCCGCAGCGCGTGAAAGCCGTAGAGTCGGTCGAACCCAGCCTTCACCTGCCACGTCCTCCACGCGAACTGGACCCGGCGCTTCGAGATCCGGCGGCGGGACTGGTTGCAGAAGAGGGGGTCGGCGACGTCGAGACCTTCGCCGCGCTGGCGCTTGTGCTTCCAGAACCGCTTCAGCTTCGGGACCAGCCGGTCGGGTAGGAACACGTCCGCCGCTCGGCCGCCCTTCGCGATCTCCTTTCGGACGCGCACCCGGACCCGGGGCGTTCCGTCCGGCGTGAACACGTCGCCCACGTTCAGGCCGACGAGCTCGGCGAGGCGCAGGCCGGTGCCGAGGGCCATCGAGAAGATCGTGTGGTCGCGAAGGTTCACGGCGGTGATCCGCAGGATTTCCTTCTGCTCGGCGGCGGTCAGGGTCGGCGGGGCGAGGTGGGGCATCAGGATTCCTTCGCTTCGATCGGCGGTGGCTCGGCCGGCCCGGGAACGCGAGTTGCTTCGTTCATCAGCGTGCGGAGCATGTCATTGGCTTGAAAGCCGAAAACGTCGTTGAAGACATCGGCGATGAACAGCAAGTGCTGCGCGGCGATCAAAGGGCTCAGCGCTACGTCCGGCATCGTCGGCGTCGAGTTGAACCACGTGGCACCGTCGGCGGTGCGGACGTACGAGGCTTCGGTCGTCGGATTGGAGTGGACGAAATCCGTTCCGTAGAAATAGAACAAGTAGCTGTTCTGCATGCCGGCCGAGGCGGCGAGCTCCGCCAGAGATTTCGTCAACGTGCGCCACTTCATCTCTTTGCCAAGCCTCTCGTACTCTCGGTGCCGTTGTTCGATCTCAGCGACCGGTACGCGCGAGAGGTCCGCGGACGGCAGGAGCTCGCGCATCAAGGCGAGCCGGCCATATTGCTTTTCGGAAAGAAATAGGGCGTAAGCGCGGGCGCGGTCGTCTGAATCGTCCTGGTGAACCCAACGAACCACGATCGCCTGTTCGACGAGAACTCGAAGCAGGATTTCCGCGTCTTCGCCGTAGCCACCGAAAAAGAGAACGTTGAGAGCCTGTCCTGTCTTGAGTGCCTTTACGAACTGGAACAGGACGACAAACTGTACGCGCGTCATGCCTTCCATCGGAATCCCATCGAGCTTTTCCAAAAGGCCATGAAGAGACTCGATCGTCCGATTGAGCAGCTGGTACTCGGATGGGAAAGCAGATTGAATGGCCGTGGCCGTCGCGGGAGCAAATGGTGTGGCCATGACGTTCACCTCCCGGGTGGTTGCCTACTCCGACACGGTGCGCGCTGGCGACCGCATTGCAGTGCGTACGCATTCTGCCCCTTCTTGGCGGCGAATACAGAGGTCCATTTGGAGATGCCACTCGCTCTCCGCCACGATCGCCCGCAGCGTCCGCTCGGTAATAGGGTCACGACCGCTGACGATCGGCGGCCACGCCAGGATCTCCTCCTGGATGTCCGGCGCGAGCAGCGTCAGGTTCACGATCTGGGTCACCCGGGCGCGGGTCAGGCCCAGCTTCCTCGCGGCGTCGGCCAGGTCGGCGTACTCGCCGGCACGGACCCGCGCCTCGATCTGGTGCGCGAGCGCGAGCAGGCGGGCGACCCGCAGGACGCGGCCGGGATGGGCTTGCTCGGCAGCTGGGGCCGGCCTCCCGAACTCGACCGCGTAGCTCACCGTCGCACGGGCGGTCACGACGCCACCTCCGCGGCCAGCGTCGCGATCCCCGCGAGCCTGAACGCGATGTCCAGCTTCCCGGTGCCGCCATCGTAGGCGACCCGCTCGATCAGGAGGTTCAGGACGCGCTCGCGCTCGGGCGTGAGCAGCACGTCCCACACCGGGTCGAACGCCTCCAGCGCCCGGGCGAGATCCGCCTCGTCGATCTGCTGGCCGGCGAGCGCGGCCTCACGGGTCCCGATCTCGGCGAGCCGGGCCTCCAGAACGCCGACGCGCTCCTGTGCCGTGCCAATCTCGGCGTTGACGGCATCCGCCCCGGGTCCCGTCGTGCGCGCCAGGGTGGCGACGAGGCGCTCGACGTCGCGCCGAACGACACCCTGGTCGCGCTCGAGCCGCTTCGCCTCGGCCTTCACGCCGCGACGCTCGGCGGCAACCTGGGCGAGAGCCGCCTGGAACGTCTGCTCGCGGAGGGCGGGGTCCCGGCCGATGCACCGGATCCGGTCGACGACGAACTGCTCGACCCGATCGGCCTGGATCGCCTTCGTGGGGCAGGCGTCCGCGCCCTTCCGCATCGCGTTCTGGCAGCGGTAGTACCGGTACAGCCGCCCGTGGGCCTTCGACGGCGCGTGGACCATCGCGGTCCCGCAGGCGGTGCAGCGCAGGAGGCCACGCAGCAGGGCACCGTGCTGGTTCCGGGCACCGGACCCGCCGTTGCCGCGGTTCTCGGCCATCAGGCGCTGGACCTTGTCGAAGAGCGCCTTCGGCACGATCGCGGGGTGCTCGCCGCGGAACGTCTCGTCGCCCAGCCTCTGCCTGCCGGCGTAGAGCGGGTTCGTCAGCAAGAGGCGCAGGTTGATCCGGTCCCAGGCCTTGCCCTGTCGGCGATTCCCGTCCTTCGTCGTCCACGACTTCCGGAGGCACCCGCGGCGGTTCAGCTCCTGCGACACGGTGATCAGCGAGGGCGTCTCGACGTACATCGCGAAGATCGCCTTGACCTGCTCGGCCTCGTCCCGGTTGACGACGATGCGGCCGCCCTCAGGGGTGACGTCGAAGCCCAAGGGGGGCATGCCGCCCGTCCAGCGGCCTCGCCTGCGGGCCGCCCGCATCTTGTCCCGCGTCCGCTCCGCGATGATCTGCCTCTCGAACTGGGCGAACGACAGGAGGATGTTCAGGGTCATCTCGCCCACGGGCGTCGAGGTGTCGAACCGCTGGCTGACCGAGACGAAGCTGACGCGGCGCTTCCTGAAGATCTCCAGCATCTGCAGGAAGTCGAGCATCGAGCGGGAGAGCCGGTCGAACCGCTGGACGACGACGCACTGGACCTTGCCGGCGTCGATGTCGGCAAGCAGACGCCGCAGGGCAGGCCGGTTCGTGTTCCCGCCGCTGAACCCGCCGTCGTTGTACTCATCCGCGAGGATGGACCAGCCCTCGTCGCCGTGGAGCCTCACGTATGACTCGCAGGCATCGCGCTGGACCTCGATCGAGCTGAACTCCTTGTTGGCCTGGTCCTCGGTGGAGACGCGGCAGTACGCGGCGCAGCAGACGGGAGCCGTCGCGGTGGCGACCGCCGTAGCCCGACCGTTCCGCAGCGCCCGGGGCATCTACTTCCTCCGCTTCCGCTCGGTGAGGCCCCAGAAGAGGCGGCCGTTCCAGTGCGACCCCGTGGCCGCCCTCGCGGCCTCCGTCAGGGAGTCGTACCGGATTCCCTCGAGCTCGTAGCCGTCGTCGAGAGAGAGCAGCCGGAGTTCACGACCACGCCACCGGCGGGAGATCACCGTCCCGGGCGAGGGGAGGCGGGGGTCTCGCGCAGGCCGGGTCTGCGTGGCAACCGGCCGGGCGTCAGGCGACGGCGGCTGGAACCCCGCCGGCACCCGTGCCCGCACGAACTCGGCCGGGGCAAGCTCGCCGATCCGGGCCTTCGCGGTGTCGGACAACCCGCCGTGCGCCAGTTCCTGCACCCGCCACGCGAGCCGGCGCCAGAGGTAGTTGCGGTTCCGGCTGCGGGACGGCTCGCCGTACAGGCGCTCCCACTCGCGGCGCAGGTCGCCGACCGTCATCTTCCTGAAGGCCTCGATCTGCGCGATCACGCCACCTTGCATCGCCGCCTCCTCGGGGGCCTGCGGTCGACACAAGGAGTGCTCCGGTTCGCACAGGAATCAAGGGGTTTCTGCGGCTCTCGGGGCCGAGAAACGGCGCAACGGCGCGACCTTTCCGTCAACCGCACAAAGCCGCGGGCGAGCAACGCCGCCAGCTCGCGTGAGCCGAGGACTGGTGCCTGCTTTGTGTCCATCGGTACGAGGCCTCCGCTCTACAAAGGCCCCGTTTCCTCGGAGCAGGGGACAAGATTCACATCGCCGCGTGCCGACATGCGGTGTGGCACGGAAGCATTCCGCGGAAGGCACAACAGCAGTACGCTCATGCGGGGCCCGCACCGGTCTGCAGCCGGGGCGGCTCATCCCGTCGCCAGCGGGCCCGCTCTTCTTTCCAGGGATGATCGAGGGATGCGACGGTGACGACCAACTCCAACAAAAAAAATGACAGCGACAGAGAGACGGCCGCTGAATCGACCGAAGCCGAGATTGACCTGAGTCTCGGCGAAAGGGAGATGCAGCGATGGCAGGCACTCGCCGAGGAATCCTGGAGGTTACCCGCAACCCCCGAGGAGGCGCTCGTGCGTATCGCGATGGAGGTCGGCGAGTACGACGATTCCTGGAATCGAATCTGTGCTGATGGGATCATCCGCGCGAGAGTACCGGATGGCCAAGATCGCAGCGTATTGCAGACCGACTTACTGGACAGGCTTACTACAGGGAAGTTGCTAGCTACGGGGTGCCGAGCTCCTGCGACCGTCGAATCCGAGAGGGTGCCGCTCAATCCCGAGGTATGGCACTTCCTGGCGATCGATTTCAAGACGAATAGCGCGATCTGGCGGGAGGCAGCGGAGAATCCTGGAGAAGCGGCCCTCGCCGCCGTGATGGGCCTAAAAGGTTGGAAGTCGCAGTACGAAATGCTGCTGATCTATCGACCAACTCAAGTCGAGCGAGCCCGCGCCGTCGTTGAGTCCAAGGCGAGCGCGACACGGAAGTGCAGGGACTGGATGAAGGCCCAAGGCGAGTCGGGTGAACAGTGGACAAAGGAGAGCGCTTGGGCCGCGGTGCAGGTGTTGTGTGCGGGACTATCGCACCGGCAGTTCTTGCGCGCGTGGGACGAGGAGGCGCCGCCCGAGTGGAAGCGCCCCGGGCGGAAATCAAAGCAGTCGAATCGAAACACCGTATCGAAACGCAAGTAATCGTGGGGGGATGTCCATAGGCCATTCCGTCCCGTACCCTCGTTGTCGAAGGCCGAACTGCCAAGCGGCCATCGGAGCGAGGACGTGGCGGATCGATGCCAGCTGAGTCTTGAGTCTGAAGGCAGCTACCGCCCCGCCTCCTCGCCCGCCCAAGCCCGTCTGTTCATCCATGATCCCTCGCGACGCCTCACTCTCGGAACACAACACCTGCGTGTTCAAGGTCGCGACGCGGTGCGGCGATGCTGACCCGCGAGTGGCGCTGCCCCAACTGCCGTCGAAAACTTGGCGAGGTCGATGCAGAGGGATGGGTTCACGTCGAGAACCGGGATCGAGCTGATTACTGGTCTCCTCCGCCGGTTCGGGGCTTCTGCCGTCGCTGTCGCAAGTTCGACATTCTCACAAAGCAGGAGGTTGCAAGTGCAATTCGCGCAGCGCGGTCGTCCTTGACCCGCTGCTAGTTCCGCCAACCTTGAGGCGCTAGACGCCCTGATCGGCCCACTGTGAGGCGCGAGACGCCCGGCCAGAACGGCTGGGCGTCTTGTCGTTCAGGGACCGAGATCAGCAGTACCGCAGCCTCGAACGGGAAATCGGAAGCGAGCAGCACCGCGAGCTGCTTCGCCGTCTGCAGTGGGACGTGCCCTTCCTTCGCCAGTTCGCGACCTGGCTCGACGTCGTCGCCTACATGCGCGTCGGCAGCCTGCGAGAAGCCGAGAAGGACGAGGTCCTGCGCCCGATCTTCGCCGCGCACAACGCCGATCGTGACGCCCGCTGGCGGACGATTCTGCTCGTGATCTTCTGGCCGGCCCTCGTCGCGCTGCATCGCCAGAAGCGAAGATGGGATCCGGATCCCGAGGAACTCTGGCAGATCCTGACCTGGGTCTTTCACGAGGTCCTCTGCCGGATCGACCCTACCCGTCGACCCGACCGCCTCACGCAGAAGGTCGTCAACGACACGGCGCACCACCTCCACGACGAATACAAGCGGCGGTGGGAGCGAGGCCGGCACGAAGCTGCTCAAGACTGCGCCGATCTGGAAGCCCTCGCAGGAGGGGCCGACGGGTTCGACCTCGAGGCCTTCGCACATCGGGAGGCCAGCGAGGCGGCGATCCGGCTGCTCAAGAGGAGCGTCGTCGACCGGTCCCTGAGCCGTGCCGACTTCTTCCTGATTGTCGGCACGCGGCTCTACGAGTGGTCCCTCGAGGACTGCGCCGCCGTCATGGGCCTCGACTACGAGGCGGCCAAGAAGCGGCGGCAACGAGCCGAGGCAGCGCTCCGGAAGAAATTCTCGGGATCTTGTCCCCTCGCTTCCGCACCAGGGGCCTTTCTCAGGCAGGGGAGAAGAAGAGCCCCCGGAAGGAGTGAGCCGTGAAGACCGAGTCGGGCACGAGAAAGCTGGTCCTGGACCTCCTGGAGGAGCAGGCGCTCGTCATCGGCGGGCTGATCGCCGTCCACGACGTCGAGGACGAGTTCGTTTGGCGGCTGTTCCGGAGCCTGGACGTGATCCGCCGGAAGGCGCTGCGCCGGCTCAATCGCCCGCACCGCGGACGGCAGGCGGGCCGACAGGCGGACCGGGCCCCCCGGCAGCCCCATCCGGCCGCGGAGGAGTTCCTGGCGCGGCTGAGGAGGGGGTGACCCGTGGACGCCACCCAGGAAGTTCCCCTGCCCAAGGACTTCGGAGCGGAGCAGGCGACGCTCGGAGCCGTCCTCCTTGACCCGCAGCTCTGGCCCGCGGTTCAGCGGACGCTCGCCACGACCGACTTCTTCCACGAACAGCACCGGAGGATCTTCTCGGCGATGGGGGCGGTCGCGGAGGCGGGCTCACCCCTCGACGTCCTGACCCTCAAGGCGGAGTTGGAGCGCCGGGGTGACCTGGAGGCCTGCGGTGGGGCAGTGTACCTGGGGGTTCTCCTCGACGGTGTCCCTCACGCAGCCAACGCCGCGTACTACGCCGGGATCGTCCGGAGCAAGTGTCGGCGGCGAGCCCTGGCGCGGCTGGCGGAGGATCTCCGTAAGGCGGCCAGCGACGGCGGGAGCGACGAGACGATCGCCCATCTCCTGGTCCAGATCGAGAACGCCCGGGTGCACCCGGCGGACGCCTGGACGCGGTCGACCCTCGAGGGCGTCACCAACCCCGAGGCCGGCACGGTTCACTACGTCGTCGAGGGCCTGATCCCCGCGGGCGAGACGACGATCCTGGCGGCTACCTGGAAGGCCGGAAAGACCCTCGTGGTCTACCGCCTCGTGCTCGACGCGATCAGCCAGCGGAAGGCCCTCGGCTATTACACCGTCAGCGAGGCGGTAAAGACGGTCATCTTCCAGATCGAGATGCCCTCGAGCGAGGACGACCGCCGCTTCCGGCGCCTCGCGATCGGCTGTGGGATGTACCCGGAGGAGGTCCCGGGCTACGTCCAGGCCGGGATGCTCACCGTCTACAACCGGCCGGCGCTGAACCTGACCCGCCCCGAGGATGTCGCGAGGTTCCAGGCGACGGTCCTGGACGGCGGGTACCGGCTCGTGGTGATCGACTCGCTGATCGCCGCCTTCGCCGGCGCGGACATCAACGACAACTCGACGGTGAGGGAGCACTTCGCCAAGGCGTTCGGCCCTCTGACCTCGGCTGGGGTGGCGGTGTTGCTCCTCCACCACAAGCGGAAGACGCAAGGCGGCAAGGCGAGCCGAGACGACGACCGGTCGGCACTGCTCGGTGCCCAGGCGTGGGGAGCGGCTGCGGGGCGGATCTACGCCCTGGAACGGCTGAATGCCGAGCCCGGGCAGGAACCGCCGGGTCCAAGCTCGGCCTTCCACGTCCGCATGAGCTTGACGGGCAGCTGGACACCGGAGGAGACCCCGGACGTCATCGTCGCCGTCGAGGACACGACGGACGGCGGGACCACCGTGAGGGTCATCAACGAGGACGAGCAGTTCCAGAAAGGCGGGCTAACCACAGTCCAGCGGGTCGCCCTCTGCCTTGCCAAGATCGTCAGGGCTCGGGGCCGGGTGCGACGCCAAGACGCCATCAAGGAGGCCATGGCGGACCTGGACCTCTCCGAGGCAAGCGTCAAGCGTGGTCTCGACCTGGCCCGCATCAAGCGCTGGATCACCGTCGAGAAGTCGGTCGCGGGCTCCTACAAGGAGCGCGATCTGGTGCCGGGAGACGAGGAATGAGGAACCCGGTTGACCCCTCGTGGATCTCGCGGATCACGTCACGGATCAGAAAACCTGATCCGCGAGGTCGCGGCTCAATTCTCACGGATCAGCCCTATAGGAAATACCTCTCAGATCCGCGAGACTCGAGGGAGGAGACTCCCTCCCAGACCCAGTCACGGATCAGAATCAGAGCGTACCCGCTCTTAGGGCCGGAGCCTCCCGCTCAGGCTCCGGCTCCGGCCCTTGCGAGCCTGCGGGCGCGAACCCTGACCAGCGGCTCTACGAGGGTCAAGAGACGAACGACCCGCAGGCGTCACCACCCACGGGCCGTCCTGGGGCAGGCGAGGCTACTGGCGGGCTTCCCTGGCCTCCTTGATCGCGGCGCGGAACGCGCCCTCGTCCTCGTTCGCCACCGCCACGAGCACTGCCCGGGCCAGGCGGGTGGCTCCACCGGGGCCCGCGGCCTCGTGGAGCTTCGTGCGCTCGGCCTCGGTCATCCGGAGGGCGAACACGCACAGGTCCTCCTTCGGCGCCTTCTCCTTCTTCGGCTTCGGCTCCTCGGCGGCCTTGGGCTTCGTGGTCTTCTTCGACATCGCGGTCTCCTTCTCGGGCGCAAGGCCCGGGTTAGTGGCTCAGCGGGAGCGGACGACGGTGACCTGGAACTCCGACCCGTCGTCCATCCTGACGACCAGGCCCGCGTTGCGGGTGAGCACGCCCGCCTCGTCGTACGGCACCGCCTCGCGGACGCCGTCGGGGTCGAACGACTCGTTCACGTCGACCTCGCCGTTCAACACGGCGGCGAGGCACGCGGCGAATCCTTGCTCGGTCATGGTGGTTCCTCCCTACCCGCGACCCGCGTGGTAGCCGCGCGGGAAGCAGATCTCGCACGCGAACACGATCCCGTCGTCGGGGTTCGTGAAGGTCGGCCCGAGCCCGAGGCAGGACCACGCCTGCGGCGTGTAGGTGGCCTCGGTGCCGACGTGGCGGCCGCACGCGACGCGGCCGCTGTCGTGGATGTAGATGCACGCCTCGTCGAACGACTCGCCGGGTCGCAGGTCGTGCGGCTGCTGGCGACGGTGCGGGCTGATGATCATCGGCATCGTCGGCCCGTCCTACCAGACCTGGTCGAGGACGATGTCGTAGCCGATCACCCTCTCGCCGGCGAGTTCGTGCCCCGCGAGGTACTCGCGGACGATCCGCACGCGCTTGCCGTCGCCGCTCCGCTCGGCGATGACCCGCGTGTTGCCGACGCGCGTGAGCTCGATCGTCCCGCCCGGCTTCAGGGAGCCGATCTTCTGGTCCGTGGTCCGTTCCTTGCGATCCCGGTCTTCCTGGCGAGCGGCGGCGATTCCTTCGTCGACGGGTGTCATGGCGTTTCTCCTTTTCGTGGTGGCCATCGTGTTCTCCTCGCGGGTCCCGCCCGCGTCAGCAACACAACTGCGCT
>ERZ1649853.61-NODE-61-length-45717-cov-16.219942_pt1 | contig 45717 bp, 36 predicted proteins | sample MGYA00575353_ERZ1649853 | MGnify/ENA primary metagenome ERZ1649853 (study PRJEB40853, sample SAMN11349654) | freshwater sediment metagenome | isolation source: river sediment | host: Sediment | place: India: Okhla Barrage, New Delhi | collected 2017-02-21 ...
CGAATCGCGTCAGGTCGGCGAACGCCTCGTAGCGCGCGCGGATCTCCCCCGGACCCAGGCGCAGGAGCCGGTCCAGCGAGAAGTCCTCCACGTCGAACGACGCCATCACGGAGCCGCAAACCGCCCCGCGGCGCAGCTCCTCGTCGCCGGCGCTCCCGGCTCGGTCGAGATGCCCCAGGAAACCGCCCGCGAAGGAGTCCCCCGCTCCGGTGGGGTCGACGACCGATCGGAGGGGGAACGCGGGAAGGACGAGGGGACGGCCGCGGCCGAGCACCATCACCCCGTGCTCTCCCTTCTTCAGCACGACCGTCTCCGGTCCCATCTCGCGCACCGCCTCCGCGGCGGCCACCAGGTTCCGCTCGCCCGTCAGCGTGCGGATCTCGGAATCGTTGACGAAGAAGATCGCCGTCCTCGCGAGCACGCGCCGCAGGGAATCCGGCTTCTCCACGATCCAGTGATCGCGCGTGTCCGCCGCCACGAGCGGCGCCCCCTCGACCTGATCGAGGACCTCCCTCTGGAGATCGGGGTCGATGTTCGCGAGGAAGACGATCGGGGACCCGCGCCATCTCGCCGGGAGGCGGGGCGAGAAGCGGGAGAACACGTTGAGCTGCAGGTCGCGCGTTCTCGCCTCGTTCGGGTCCTCGCCGTACTCCCCGACCCACCGGAAGGTCCTCCCGGCGGCGGTCTCGAGCCCTTCGAGATCCACGCCCCTCTCGACGAAGGGGCGGCGGTGGGCCTCCCCGAAATCCTCGCCCACGACGCCGACCAGCCGGACCTCGGCGAAGAACGAGGCCGCAATCGAGAAGTGGGTCGCCGATCCCCCCAGGACCTCGCGGCGCGTGCCCGCCGGCGTCGTGATCGTGTCGAGCGCCACGGAGCCCACGACCAGGATCGACATCTCGAAGCCTCCGGCGCGGCCGAGGACGCGCTCAGCCCAGATAGCGGCCCACGATCGGGCGAAGCCTCTCTATCGCTTCGGGGGCGATCGCTTCTCGACGCGTGAGAATGGCGTGGGCGAGCGCGTCCCCGCAAGCGCAGCCCCGGCGCTCGGCCGGAAGGGCCCTCACGGCTTCCCGCAGCGCCGAGGCGGCGAGATTCGCGTTCGCGTGCAGGCTCTCGATCACCGAGGCGATCGAGACGTCCTCCTCCTCCTCGTGCCAGCAATCGAAGTCGGTGACGAGGGCGAGGGTCGCGTAACAGATCTCCGCCTCGCGGGCCAGCTTCGCCTCTTGAAGGTTCGTCATCCCGATGACGTCCACCCCCCAGGACCGGTACAGGAGCGATTCCGCCCGCGTCGAGAAGGCCGGGCCCTCGATGCAGAGGTACGTGCCCCCCTCGTGCACGACCGCTCCCCGGCGCCGCGCCCCCTCGACGAGGACGCGCCGGACCTCCGGACAGAAGGGATCCGCGAAGGAGACGTGCGCGGCGATCCCCTCTCCGAAGAACGTCGACGCCCGGCACTTCGTGCGATCGACGAGCTGGTCCGGAACGACGACCTCCCGGGGCCTCACGTCCTCCCGCATCGAGCCGACCGCCGAGGCGGAGAGCAGCCGGCTTGCCCCGAGACGGCGGAAGGCCCACACGTTGGCCCGGAAGTTGATCTCCGACGGGAGGAGCCGGTGGCCCCGCCCGTGGCGCGCCAGGAACGCAACCCGGCGGCCCTCGATCTCCCCGACGAGGAAGGCGTCCGACGGCTCGCCGAACGGGGTCTCGACGCGCACCTCCTCGGCCCCGTCCATCCCCGCGAGCTCGTACAGGCCGCTCCCGCCGAGGATCCCGATCTCGACCGGCGGGAGCTCGCTCACTCGCGGGCCCCGAGGGGGGCGGCCCCGGCGCAACGCTCGACGGCGCTCGCCAGCTCCTCCGGGCGCCGCGCTCGCTGCTCCTCTCCGCCGCACCGCACGACCGCCTCGGCCCTCCCCGCCGCCTTCTCCCCCGTCGCGATCACCGTCCACGTCCAGGGGAGCCGGAGGGCCTCTCGCCGCAAGGCCGCGGCGGCGCCGTCGCCGCGCGGCGCCTCGATCCGCACTACGACCGGCGGGCGGATCGTCTCCTCGACGCCCAGAGCCCCCGCCGTGCCGTGGGCCGCGTACGCGCCCAGGTTCCCCGAGAAGCTCCCCAGCACGCTCGCGGCGCGCTCGCGGAAGTCCGCGCCGAGCCCGTGCGCCCAAAGCCTCAACATGGTGCGGCCGAGGAGGACGTTCTCCCGCATCGGGCGGCGGGGATTGGATAGGATGCCGACGTCCGCCGGGTCGGCCACGTGGTCGCGGAAGCTCGCGGTCCCCGCCTCCAGGAGGTTGCGAGAGCAGAACTCCAGCAGATCTCGCGCGACCGCCAGGTATCTAGGATCCCCCGTCGTCTCGTAGGCGTCGACGAAGCCGAATGCCGTCTCCGCCTGCGTCTCGAGGTAGCGCCTGCCGTCAGGATCCGGCTCGAGGATGTGCTCCGCCCCCCGCCCCGGGAGGATCGCTGCGCCGAGCACGTAGTCGAGCGCGTCCCTCCCCGCCTTCTCGATGCCCGCGTCGCCGACCGCGATCCCCGCGCGCAGGAGCGCCGCCCCCGCCAGGGCGTTCGGCCCCGCGAGGACGAGGCGGTCGAGCGAGCTCCCCGACCGCCCTCGCTCCGGCCCCGCGATCTCGCCGAGATAGAAACCGCCCTCCGGCCGGGCCAGCGTTCCCGTCAGGAATCCCGCGGTCCCCCGGATCGCCGCGCGGAGATCCTCGGAATTCCGGAGCCGGACCGCGAAGGACAGCTCCCGGAGGAGATGGGCGTTGACCTCGAGCATCTTCTCCGGCTGCACGTCGCCCCACCCGGGCGCCAGAGCCATCCGGCGAAACCCCCCGCCCTCCCGGTCGTAAAGCGGTCCCTTGACCAGGGTCTCGATCGTTGCGAGGGCCACCGGCAGCAGGTTCCGCTCGCCGCGCAGCGCCCGGAGCGACGCGTACTCCACGAGCCCCGGAATGGGGAACTTCGGCGCGACGCCGAAGCCTCCCGAGACCCCATCGTGGTTCGCGAGGAGCCATCCCGCCGCCGCATCCGATGCGGCGGCGTCCGGGATCCCCGGGCTCGCGCCCTCTTCCGCTTCCTGCTTCGCCCAGGCGGCGGCCTGCTCGCGCAGGCTCGCCCCTTGCCTCCGGTAATACGTCCTCGCCTCCTCGAGCAGGAACTTCATCGTCGGGACGTCGACGTACCCCGCCGTGATCGGAGCATTCACCCCCTTCGGGTTCGCGCGGCTGAGCATCGGCAGGCCGTCGGGCAGGAGCCAGGACAACGCAGGCCACGTCCCGGTCTGGTAACGGATCCGGATATCGGGCCTGCGATCGATGTCGAGGAGGACCATCAGGTAGCCGTCGTTGACGGTCGACGCGACCTCGGGATGGAGCAGCACCTCGCGGTAGAACCGGAGGGAGTCGCGGTTCCAGGGAGCCAGCATCACGAGGAGAACCGGACGGTCGAAGAGTTGCGCCTTTCGGAAGGCTGGAACGCCCCAGGGGAACCAGACGGGCCGCTCGGTCAGGCCCCGGGGCGGCCACCCCCGGAACGCCTCCTGGGCGGGGAGGAGGAGATCCACTCCCGCCAGGAAGGAAGGGAGCTTGGCCGGCGACGCGTCCTCGCCCGGGGCTTCCGCCGTCGCCTCGACGACCGGCCGCTCTTCGGAAGGCTGCGGCTCCGCGCCCCCGACGATCGCCGCCGCGAGAAACGCTGCGATCGCGCTCCCGAGGGCGCGCCTCACTCGTCCGATCCCGTGCCCCGCCACCTTCGACTCGCCGTTCCCGTTTCGTGCGAAAGAAGCCATTATCCGGGCCTCCCCGCGAGGTGTCAAGAAACGTGGCCCCCGCACCCGATATCCCGCTTGCCGCCCGGCCGCGCGGGAGTACCTTTGACCGCGGGGGCCGACGCTTCGTCCGCCCCGACGCTCGTGAGGGGGCCTCGCGCCGTGCGTCGCTTCCGCAGCCTCGCGGGGTTCGCGCTCGCGGTCGCGCCCGCCGCGGCCGCCACCGGTCTCCTCGCTCCGGCTCCCCGCCCCGACGCTCCCGCCCTCCTCCTCGCCGTCGCCCTCGGCTCCCTGGCTGCCGCCTGCGCCGCGATCGCCTCGACCTCGAGCCGAGGGGGCCCGCTCCGCCTGGGGCTCGTGTTCGTGCTGGCCTCGATGGAGATCCTTTCCCCGCACGCCACGCTCTGGGTGGCGGTGGCCGCTCTCGCAGCGGGAAGAGGGGGAGGGCTCGCCGGCCCGCCCCGGAGAGACGCGATCGCCTTCGCCTCCTCCACGGTCGGAGTCGCCGCCGCCGCGCTGCTCACCCTCTTCCTGAGGCGCCTGGCCGTGCCGGGATCGGCCGTCGAGCTGCTGAGGCTCGCCGCCGCCTTCGCCGTCGTCCAGCTCCCGGCGCTCGGCCTCGACGCCTTTCTGCGCCGGCGCCTCGAGCCGGGGCCCGGCGGCGCCGCGCGGCCGACGGCCGCTCGCCTCGCTCTCGAGGCGGCCGCCGTTCCGATCGCCTGGCTCCTCGCCTTCCTCACGGAGAGCGGACGCTTCGCGCTCGCCGCCGCCTTCGCCGGGTGCGTGCTCCTCGGGCAGATCGCCCTCCGGAGGCTCGATCGCGCGCTCGCGGACCTCCGCGCCACGAACGACGCCCTGGCTGCGCGCCTGGCCGAACTGGCCTCCCTCCATGCGATCGGCCGCGAGATGCTCTCGTCGCTCAACCCGGTGAAGGTCCTCGCGGTCGTGGAGCGCGAGTGCCGGAAGATCCTGGACGTCGAGGACCTCCGCGTGTCCCTCGTCGACCCGGACACCGGGAGCCTGCGCGTGGAGCACCGCTGGCTCTCCGGGCAGGTACCGGCTCCGGGACGCGACGTCCCCGACGACGACCTCGCGGTGTCGGTCTTCCTCGACCGCCGCCCGCTGCGCTCGGGTCTCCCCGGCGGCGAGAAGCCCGCGCCCGAGGGGTCGTTCCTGGCGGTCCCGCTCGTCGTCGAGGACCGAGTCACGGGGGTCGTCTCCGTCCGGACCTCCCGGCGGGGGGCCTACGACGAGAACCACGAGCGGGTCCTCACGACGATCGCCCAGCAGGCTGCGGTCGCCATCGAGAACGCGCGCCGGCACGAACTGGCGACGGTGGACTCCCTGACGCGGCTCCTCGACCGAGACTATTTCCAGCACTGTCTCGAGGCCGAGTACAACCGCGCGCGGCGCTACGGCGGCTCGTTCGCGGTGCTCATGATGGATCTCGACGACTTCAAGTCGATCAACGATCGCCACGGACACCTCGCGGGAGACCGGTACCTCCGCGAGCTGGGCGCCGCGATCCGTGGGCGAATGCGCTCCGCCGATCTCGCGTGCCGGTACGGGGGCGACGAGTTCTGCATCCTCCTGCCCGAGACGGACGCCGCGGGCGCCCGCGCGATCGCCGGACGGATCCGGAGGGCCGTCGCCCGGCTCGTCGTCGAGCTCGACGGGGCGGCGCTGCGCACCACCGCCAGCATCGGAATCGCCGTCTTCCCGCAGCACGATGCCGGGGCGCTGCGCGCGCTCGTCGGCCGCGCCGACCAGGCGCTCTACCGCGCCAAGCGCGAGGGGCGCGATCACGTCTCCGTCTTCGAGGGGTAGGGGTCAGGTCGGATCGCCGTCCAGGACGTCCCGGACCGCGAGACCGGTCCGCGCCAGGAAGCGGTCCGCGAGCGAGGGAAGGTCGCCGCTCGTGCGATCCAGCAGGACCTTCTCGACACGGTGCATCGGGAAGAAGAGGAGCGATGGGCCCACGATGCTCCCTTCGCCCCGCGACACCTGCGCGACCCAGTCGTCGAACGAGGCCAGCTCGATTCCCTGGATCGTCAGACCGGCATGGTCGAGGGCCCGGAGGACCCCCCAGAGCTTCTCCTGCGGGTCGCGCAGATACAGGACCACCGGACGCCCCGGTCCGATCGGCGCCTCCTCGCTCACCGGATCACCACCCGCTCCAGCACCCGCTCCGAGGCCGTGTACGGGTCGATCCGACGGCCGGCGATCTCCTCGACGATCGCATTGATCCCCTCGCTGCGCACCGCCGTCTCCAGGACGCGGCCGAGGAGCCGCTCGGAAAGCACCGCGAGGAACCTTGCCTCGGCCCGGTCGCGGCGGCGCCGCTCCCGCTGCCCGGCCCCCGCTCCCGTCACGAACGAGGAGATGGCCTCGCGCAGCTCCGGAACCCCCTCGTCGCGCAACGCGACGGTCCGGAACACCCCCGGACGCGGGCGCCCGTCCTCCGGCGCGAGCGTCAGCATCGCCTGGAGGTCGGCTGCCAGGCGGTCGGCTTCCGGCCGGTCCGACTTGTTGATGACGAACAAGTCCGCGATCTCCAGGATGCCCGCCTTGATCGCCTGGATGTCGTCCCCCATCCCGGGAACGAGAATGACCGCCACGACGTCCGCCGCCCGGGCCACCTCGATCTCGTCCTGCCCTACCCCGACGGTCTCGACGAGGATCGGATCGAACCCCGCCGCGTCCAGAAGGTCGATGGCGTCGCTCGCCGCCCGCGACAGCCCGCCCAGGTGGCCGCGGGTGGCCATGGAGCGGATGAAGACCCCGGGATCCGTCGCGTGCTCCTGCATGCGCACCCGATCCCCCAGAATCGCCCCCCCCGAGAACGCGCTGCTGGGATCTACCGCGACGACCCCCACCCGCCTCCGTTCCGAGCGGTAGCGGGCGACCAGGCGGTCGACCAGCGTCGACTTCCCCGCTCCCGGGGCTCCCGTCAGGCCGACGACGAGCGCCCTGCCCGTTCGGGGGAACGCCTCCCGGAGGATGGCCGCGGCCTCAGGGGCGCCGTCCTCGACGAGGCTGATCGCGCGGGCGAGCGCGCGCACCTCTCCCTCCAAGAGGCGAGAGACCAGAGTGCGGACGCTGTCGGATCCGGCCATGAGGATCGCGTTTCCCGGGCGCTCCCCGCGGGGCCCGCGTCAGAGGGCGGACAGGATCTCGCGGGCGATGACGAGCCGCTGGATCTCGCTCGTCCCCTCGCCGATCGTGCACAGCTTGACGTCGCGGTAGAACTTCTCCGCAGGAAAGTCCTTTACGTACCCGTATCCCCCGAAGATCTGGAGCGCGCGGTCGGCGACGTACACCCCGATCTCGGAGGCGTAGAGCTTCGCCATCGCCGACTCCTTCGTCGACTTCATCCCCCGGTCCTTCATCCAGGCGGCCCGGTGCACGAGGAGCGACGCCGCGTCGATCCTCGTCGCCATCTCCGCGAGCATGAACTGGATCGCCTGGAACTCGCCGATCGGGCGGCCGAACTGGCAGCGCTCCTTCGCGTAGCGTGCGGCGGCCTCGTACGCTCCCCGCGCCATCCCGAGCGCGAGGGCGGCGATCGAGATCCGGCCCCCGTCGAGGATCACCATCGCGTCGACGAACCCGTGACCGCGCTCGCCGACGAGCGCGTCGTCCGGGACGCGGCACTCCTCCATGATCACCTCCGCCGTATCGGACGCGCGGAGGCCCATCTTGTTCTCCTTCTTCCCGGGGTGAAAACCCGGCGTTCCCTTCTCGACCGCGAAAGCGGAGATGCCGTGCTTCTTCTTCTCGGGATCGCTCACCGCGAACACGATCGTCAGGTCCCCGACGGAGCCGTGGGTCGTGAACGTCTTCGAGCCGTTCAGGAGCCAACCCTCCGGCACCTTCCGCGCCGTGCTCTTCGTGCCCGCCGCGTCGGAGCCGGCGGTCGGCTCCGTCAGGCTCCAGGCCCCGATCCACTCCCCCGTCGCCAGCTTCGTCACGTAGTCCCGGCGCTGCCTCTCCGAGCCGAACTGGAACACGTGGTTCGTGCAGAGGGAGTTGTGCGCCGCCACCGCGATCCCGATCGACCCGTCCACGCGGGACAGCTCCTCCACCACGATCGCGTACTCGGTGTAGCCGAGGCCCGCCCCCCCGTACTCCTCGGGGAAGATCACGCCCATGAGGCCGAGCTCGCCGGCCTTGGCGAGGATCTCGCGAGGGAATCGCTGGGCCTCGTCGAACTCCATGACCTTCGGCCCGATCTCCCCCTCGGCGAACTCCCGGACGGTCCGGCGCAGCATCTCCTGATCTTCGTTGAACGAGAATTCCACGGCGATCCTCCCTCTCGACGGGCCGGGCGGCCGATTATAGACAACCCGGCGGCGCCGCGTCGATCCGAGCCCCCGCCTCCGGCGCGGGGCGGAGCCGCCTAGCCGAGGCCCCGCGCGACCTCCCGGACGGCCCGGATCGCGCGATCGAGGGCGGCGTCGCCGATGTCCAGGTGCGTGACGAAGCGGATCCTGCCGGGTCCCATGCCGCCCGCCAGCACGCCGAGCTCGCGGAGCCCCGAGACGACCCTTTCCGCGGCCCCCTGCGGCCCCACCCCCGCGATCACGATGTTGGTCCGCACGGCCCCCGGGTCGATCCGGAACCCCGGCGTCTCCGCGAGGGCCTCCGCCAGCCGCCGCGCGCGCGCGTGGTCCTCATGGAGGCGCTCGACGTTGCGAGCGAGCGCGATCAGGCCGGCCGCCGCCAGGATCCCCGCCTGGCGCATCCCCCCGCCCATGCGCTTTCGGACGACGCGCGCCTCGCGAACGAGATCCGCGCTCCCGCAGAGCAGCGACCCCGCGGGAGCCCCGAGCCCCTTCGACAGGCAGAACATCACGGAATCGAATCCCCGAGCAGCCTCGGAAGCCTGCGCCCCGTCGGCGGCCGCCGCGTTGAAGATCCGCGCGCCGTCGAGATGCACCATCAGGTCCCGCGACCGCGCGGCCGCGATCAGGGCGTCCTTGGCCGCGACCCCCAGCACGACGCCCCCCGCGTGGTTGTGCGTGTTTTCCAGGACGAGGAGCCGCGCCCGGGCCATGTAGTAGGGACCCGGAGCCGCCGCCGCCGTCACGTCGGACGGGTCGAGGATGCCTCCGCGCCCGCGCAGGATCCGCGGCACGGCCCCCGACCACGCGGCCATCGCGCCCAGCTCGTAGAGGTAGACGTGAGACTCCGCCTCAAGGAGCACGTCGCAGCCCGGCCGGGTATGGAGGTGGATGGCGACCTGATTCCCCATCGTGCCGGTCGGGACGAACAGCGCCGCCTCGGTCCCGATCCTCGCCGCTGCGGCCTCCTCGAGGCGCCGGACGGTGGGGTCCTCCCCGTAGACGTCGTCTCCCACCTCGGCCTCCGCCATCGCCCGGCGCATCTCGGGCGTCGGTCGCGTGACGGTGTCGCTCCGGAGATCCACGAACGCATCGCGCATGGCACCCTCTCAGATCAGCTCGGCGAACAGCTCGTTCGAGCGGAGACGCCCGCCGGGAGTCAGCCTCACCCGCTCGCCCTCCCTCTCCACGACCCCCGCCTCCTCCGCGCGCTCCCACGCTTCCCGGCGGCCCTCCCGAAGGCTCACCCGGTACCGCCGCTCGATCGCCGCGAGATCGACCCCCTCCCGGAGCCTCAGCCCCAGGATCGCGGCCTCGGCTGCGCGCCGCGCGCCGTCGAACGGCTCCGCCCAGACGACGGGATCGAGCCCCGCGCTCACGCGCGCGAGGTATCGGTCGAGGTCGATCTCGTTCGCGCGCCTCGCCCCCAGAAGATACGAGTGCGCCCCGAGGCCGAAGCCGGCGTACGGCTCGTCCCTCCAGTACTTCAGGTTGTGGCGGCTCTCGTGTCCCGGACGCGCGAAGTTGGAGATCTCGTAAAGGCCCAGGCCGGCCCCCTCGAGGACGTCCGCCGCCGCCTCGTAGGCGGAGACCAGAGCCTCGTCGTCCTGCGGTCCCCCGCGCCCCCTCCGGACCTCGCGCGCCAAGGGCGTGTCCTTGTCGGTCTCGAGGAGATAGACCGAAACGTGGTCCGGCCCCTCCTCCACGACCCGCCGCACGGCCTCTCCGAACCGCGCGAGATCCTCCCCGGGGAGCCCGCAGATCAGGTCGGCAGCGACGCTCTCGAAACCGCCCCGCCGCGCCCGGCGAAGCGCCCGGACCGCTCCGCGCCCATCGTGGGGACGTCCCGCCCGGCGGAGGACGGTGTCGTCGAGCGACTGCACCCCCACGCACACCCGGGTCACGCCGGCCTCCTCCATGCCCGCGAGCCGCTCGGCGGTCAGGCTCTCTGGGTTCCCCTCGACCGTCACCTCCGCCCCCCGCGCCACGGCGAAGCGATTCCGCACGGCGGAGAGAAGACGCCCCATCTCCCGGGGCGCGAGGCGCGACGGCGTTCCGCCCCCCACGAAGATCGTGTCGGCCTCTCCCGGCGCCTCCCCCTGGAAGACGTCGATCTCCGCCTCGATCGCCTCGAGATACGAGGAGATCTCGCCGTCGCGTCCGGCGACCGCCGCGAAGTCGCAGTAGCCGCAGCGCGACGCGCAGAACGGAACGTGAACGTAGACTCCTACGGAGGGCTCCGGGCACGCCGCAACCGTCCCGCTCACACCCGCCCCACGGCCGAGGCCGGGACCCATCCGTTCAGGCCGTTCGGAAGGCTGACCTGCAGCCAGCCGGAGCGCTCCTCCCGGATGGACAGCCCCAGCCCCTCGTGCGCCGTGAACAGCACCGCGTTGTGCTCCCCGGGTCCCGCCCGGACCTCGATGGAGCTCTCGAGCACGACGGCCACAGGCGCCTCGATCCGCGACCGGGTCGAGAGCCACGACGCGCCCACCGCCCCTCCCGCCGCCAGCAGCGCCGCAAGGACCCAGGCCGCCGCAGGAGTCCAGCCCTCGGGCCTCCAGGCGCGAGCCACGATCCAGGCGCAGGCCGCCCAGAGCAGCACGAGCAGAGCGACCGCCTGGCGGTCGGGACCGAGCCGATCCTGCGCGGCGCGAACCCACCGGACGGGAGCCGCGATCTCGGGCTCCTCCACGCGGTCGAAGCAGCGAGACCGGACGAGCTCGAGGTTCGTCCGCACATCGGGGTCCCCCGGTGCAAGCCGGGCCGCCCGCTCGAAGTGGAGAACCGACTCCCCGAGCCGTCCGGTCCGGAAGGCGGCGCACCCCAGGTTGTACTCCACCCGCGCGTCCCGAACCCCGTAGCGCAGGACGCTCCGGTACGCCTCCGCCGCCTCGTCGAACCGTCCCGCCTCGTAGGCGGAGTTCCCCCGAGAGAAGATCTCCTCCGGGCTCTCCGCGAGCGACGGCGAGGCCGCCGCCAGCGCGATCGGCAGGATCCCGGCGAGGAGTCTCATCGCGAGCGCTCCAGCGCCGTCACGATCTCTCGAGCCTCGCGAAGGACGTCGGCCATTCGCTCCTCCGCGCGCGACTCGGGGACGAACCGCGCGAAGTCGCACGTCTCCAGGCACGCCCGGAACCTCCCCCGGAGCGGAGCCTCCACGCCCCGCGAGGCGAGGAGCTCATCCGCGACGTCGTAGGTCAGCCCGGCCGGAGACCGATTGAAGCGGTCCGCGACGTACTCGACGAGGGCGCGCCCCACCTCCTCGTGGAACGAGGCGCCGTCGGACCGCGCAGCGCGCCGCTCGGCGGCGCGCAGCCGCCTTCGCGCCAGCGCCGCGGCCCGACGGGACCTCGCCAGGCCGAGATCCTTCCGCAGCCGCGCACGGTGGCGGCCGAGCAGGATCCCCACGGGCAGGGCGAGGAGCGGCACGGCGACGAACGCCAGGAACACCGGGCGGCGATGGATCCCCGGCCCCCTCTCCGACAGCTCCCCGCGCAGCGGCTTGATGAAGGCGATGTCCTTGCGCTCCGCCCGGATCGCCCCTCTCGCGACCCCGCGTTCTTCCCCCGACGGTTCCCCGCGCCGCACCACGAGGCTTCCCGGCTCCTCGCGCACCTCTCGGAACGCGCCCTGCGACGGATCGAAGTACGAGAACCGGACGGGGGGCATCCGGACCTCGCCGGGATGAAGGGGGACGAGCACCCATTCCCAGGTCTTCGTCGAGCGGATTCTCCCGCGCTCGGCCGATACCGACCCCGTCGTCTTCGGCTCGAACACCTTCACGTCCTGCGGCGCGTCGAGGCTCGGGGCCCGGGCGGTCTCGAGGAGCCCGTCCCCCTCGACCGAGACCCGGAGCCCGATCGCGTCGTCGACTCGGGCCTCCCTGCGATCGAGGGTGGCACGCACGCGGAACGAGCCCACCGCTCCGCTGAAGTCTTCCGGCTTCCCCTGCTCCGGGAGCGGTTTCACGCGGATGCGGATCGGGTCCGTCGTGCGTACGGCGATCGAGCCGCGCCCCTGCAGGAAGAAGTCCTCGAACAGGTCGCCGGTCGAGCGCCGGACCTGGATCTGTCCGGTGAACGACGCCACCTCGAGGTCCCCCGCCGACGTCGGAACGAGCACGCGCCGCATCACCGGATACGAGACGTACGGGCGGCCGCCGATCTCGGCGCGCGTCCGCTCCGCGTTCGGATCGACCGCGACGTCCTCGACCCAGAACCCCTCGAGCGACGGCGGGTCGAGCCACGAGAACCGCTCCACGTCTCCTCCCGCGGCCAAGAGGACGACCTCGAGGAAGATCGGCTGGCCGATCCACGCCTCCGTCGGCCGGCACTCCGCCCGCAGGAGCACGTCGGCCGGCTCGGCCTGCCGGTCGCGCGCTCCCGCCCTCGGGTGTCGCTGCGGCCCCGCCGCCGCGCCGGGCCGCCCCCGCACCGCTTGGATCCGGATCGCCTCCGTCCTCATCGTCCTCGAGCCGACCCGGACCTCGAGGGAAGGGATCTCCGCCGGCCCCGGGCCCTCGGCAAGGAGCGTGTAGCGGAGGATCACCGAGGCGGAGCGCTGCAGCGACGTTCCCCGCAGCTCGAACGAGCTGCTCTGGCTCTTGAACGGCCCCGACAGTACGCGGAGGTTCGTCAGCCCTGTCAGGCGATCGATCGAGACGTCCGGGACCTCCGCCCCCTCGACCGCGACGGCGAGGGCGAACGGCTCCGCGTCGTTCACGGTGGGCCCCGGCTCGACCCACGCCCGCACCCGGAGATCGTCCGCCGCCCGGAGCTCTCCCCAGGCGCCGCCGACGGCGAGCGCCGCGAGAACCGCTCCGATCCGGAGGTCTCGGCGTGTCACCAGTCCCTCTCGCTCTCCGCGGCCTCGGCCTGCGCGCGCTCGGCGGCCCGCTTTCGGAGCGTCGCCTTCTCCTGCTCGTTCACGGAGTCGAGGAGGCGCTTCGCCTCCTCGGGGCTCATGCGCGGGGCCCCGCCGTCCCGACGCTCGCGCTCCCGCTCCCCGCGATCCTCCGCCTGCGCGCCCGCCGGCTCCCGGCGCTTCCCTCCTCCCTGCTGCTGCTCCTGCGCCCGCTTCTCCTTCTCCTTCCGCTGCTCCTCTCCCTCCCCCCCGGAGCCCTTCTCGGGCGGGTTCTTCTTCCGCTCGAGCGCGCTGAGCGCGAGCTCGAGGTTGCGCTTTGCATCCATGTCGTCGGGGCGCCACCCGAGCGCCTGCCGGTACGCCTGCGCGGCCTCCTCGAAGCGCCCTTCCCGGTAGCGGGCGTTCCCGAGGTTGTACGCCGCGGAAGGTGCGAGGGACGGGGCGGCCGACAAGAGCGCGCGTCCGTACTCCTCGCCGGCGCCCGACCAGTTCTCCTGCCGGTACAGCACGTTGCCGAGATTGTAGTGGAGCTCCGGGGAGTCGGGCGCGGCCGCCTGCGCCTCCGTGTAGGCTCGCAGGGACTCGTCGTACGCCTTCTCCTCGTAGCGCCGGTTCCCCTGCTCGTTCTTCCGGTGCGCCGTTCCCCCGAGAGGAGACACGATCGCCGCCAGGGCAACGGCCGCCGTCCACGCCCGGATCACTCGACCGTCCTCCTTTCCGGGCCGCGGGCCCCGCTCCGCCTCCGGTCCGGAACCACCGTGAGTGCGACCAGCGCCGCGAGCGCTAGGGCCAGCGGAATCTGGAACCGCTCCTCGTAGCGCGCGCGGAGAACCGTCCCGAACTCCCTCGCGTCCATCGCCGCGACGGCCTGCGCGATCTCCTCGATCTCCGACTCCGCGCCGGTGGCGTCGAAGTAGCGGCCCCCGCTCTCGACGGCGAGCTCCCCGACGAACTCCTCCTCGAGCCTCGTCGTCACGACCCGCCCCTCGCGGTCCTCCTTGTAGCCGGCGGTCGACGGATCGCCGGGCGCCGAGGGGATCGGCGCCCCTCTTCGCGTCCCGTACCCGACCGCGAAGACGGACACCCGCGCCTTCCCGAGCAGGTCGAGGGCCTCCTTCTCTCCTCCCTCGTGGTCCTCTCCGTCCGAGAAGATGACGAGCACGCGGCTCCGCTCCTCCCCCCCGGCCGCCGGGCCGAAGGCGCGAATCGCGACGCGAACCGCCTCCGCGAGGGACGTTCCCCGCGCCGGCACCGAATCGATCTCCGCCGCGTCGAGGAAGAGGCGCACCGCCTCCGCGTCGAGCGTCAGGGGGCAATCGATCACCGCCTTGCCCGCGAACGTCACGAGAGCGATCCGGTTCCCCGCGAGGCTCTTCACCAGGGAGGCCGCCCCGTGCTTCGCCCGCGACAGGCGATCGGGCGAGGCGTCCTGCGCCGCCATGCTCCGCGACGTGTCCAGGGCCAGGACGACGTCGACCCCCTTGCGTGTCACGGGCTCCAGCCGGGTTCCCCACTGCGGCCGCGCGAGGGCGACGATCCCGGCCGTCGCCGCGACGAGCGCGAGCAGCGCGCGCACGACCCGGAGGTGGGGGTTGACCTCCTCCAGGAACGCCCCGGCGCGCGCGTCTCCTCCCGCGAAGCGCGCGAGGGCGCGTCGCCGCCCCCTCGCGAAGAGCCAGGCCGCCGCCACGAGCGCGGGCAGGGCCGCCAGGAGCCAGAGCCGGGCAGGGAACGCGAAGGACATCAGGGGATCCTCCGGAGCCTCGTGCCGGCGAGCAATGCCTCGCAGCCCAGGAGAATCGCCGCCGGGAGGAACGCCCAGGGGAACAGCTCCGTGTACAGGACCCGGACGCGGCTCTCGATCCGCACCTTCTCGAGCCCATCGATCGTGTCGAACACGCGCCGGAGCCCCTCCGGATCCGTGGCCCGGAAGTAGCGCCCGTCCGTGACGGACGCGATCCGCCGGAGCAGGTCCTCGTCGAGATCCTCCCGGACCATCACGTATCGCTTGCCGAGGAGCCCGTCCTCGATCGGATACGGCGCCTCCCCCTCGGTGCCGACTCCCACCGTGTAGACGCGGACGCCCACGGCGCGGGCCGCCTCGGCCGCGTCCTCTGGGGCGACATGGCCCCGATTGTTCCGACCATCGGTCACGAGCACCGCCACCTTGCTCTTCGCCGGAGAGGTGCGCAGCCGGTTGACCGCCGTCGCGAGCCCGAGCCCGATCGCGGTCCCGTCGTCCTCCGGGGCGGTGAAGTCCACGGCCTCGAGGAGCTGCCGCAGCATCTCGTGATCCACCGTCGGAGGGCACCGCGTCGCCGCGATCGCCGAAAACGTGACCAGGCCGATCCGATCGGTCGGCCTCCCCTCGACGAAGTCGCCGACGGTGCTCCGCGCGACCTCGAGGCGGTTTCTGGGCTGGAAGTCCTCGCATCGCATCGAGCCGGAGACGTCGAGGGCGACCACGATGTCCACGCCCTCCGTGAACACCGTCTCCTGGCGCGATCCCGACTGGGGCCTCGCGAGGGCCACGACGACGAGCGAGAGCGCGATCCCCCTCGCCCAGGGCCGCGCCGCCTCCAGCCGGGTCCAGGCGGTCGAGCCGATCCCCTCGAGGTCGGCCGCCCGGGGAAGCGCCAGTCTCGCGTCCCAGCGGGATCTCCGGCGCGCGAGCGTCCAACCCGCGGCCGCGGCGAGCGGCAGCAGGGCGAGGACCCAGGGAGCGGCGAACCGGAGCGTCACGCGGCCCCCTCCTCTCCCGGCTGCGCCGCCTCCTCGATCGGCCGCGTCGCGTCCACGATCCGGTACGCCTCCTCGACGGCAACGCGCCGGGACCCGAGGGGCGGGACCTCTCGCGCGAACTTCACGCGGTCGGCCAGCCCGAGCAGGGAACGCGCGGCCCGCGTCGCCTCCCGCGGCGCTCCCGCCTCCTCGAGCGCCGGGGCGACCTCCTCCGTCGTGCTCTCCATCAGATCCGTCCGGAAGCGACCGCCCAGGTACAGCTTGAGGATGCGGGTCAGCTCCGAGAAGAACTCCGCCGCGTCCCCCGAGCTCTCGCCCCAGCGCTCGAGAAGGGCGGACAGCTCGGCGTAGGCCCACTCGTGCGGCGGCATCCTGCGGAACGGGTCCTCAGGCGCGGGCACCGCCGCGAGCCGCGAGGAGCAGCGCCGCCACAGCCGCCAGGCGGCGAGAGCGAGCGCCACGATTCCCACGAGCGCCAGGAGGGCCGCGAACAGCGGCCGGTAGTCGGGAGGGATCACGGCCGGGGGCTTGAGATCCGCGATCTCCGCCTCGCCCGTCTCCTTCCCGAGCACGCTCTCGATGCGGATCTTCACGGGGGAGGCCGCGACCGTCGCCGGGCCCCCGGGCCCCCGCAGGCCGACCTCGATCGCGGGGACCTCGAGGTCCCCGGTCTCGAACGCCGCCAGCTTCGCCTTCCAGGTCCAGACCTTCCTCCCGCCCTCCTCGGCGGGCCCTTCCCACGAGGGCTCCGTCACGGAGAACGGCCCGAGCTCCGTCGGCACGCCCGGGGGCTCGGCCGCGAACCCTTCCGGGGCCTCCACGCGCAGCCGCGCTTCGATCTTGGCCCCTACCGTCGCGACCGCGGGGGTGACGACGAGCTTCGCCTCGGGGGGCTCGGCGGCGCGCCCCGCCCACGCCGCGATCGCGACGCACGCGATCGCGGCCAGATCCCGGCCACGGCGTCCGCTCGGCACGCCCTACCCTCCTCCGCGGGCGGCGCGTCTCGCGCGCTCGGCGAAGAAGCGGACGAGCGCCCTCTCGTAGGGCTCGCCCGTCGAGAGGTCCAGGCGTTCCACGCCCGCGCGCCGGAGGCTCTCGAGAACCCTCGCCCTCCCCTCTTCCGCCCTCGCCGCGTAGGCGCGCCGAACCCCGGCGCTCCCGCCGTCGAGGAGCCGCATTGCCCCCGACTCGGGATCCCGCGCGGCCACGAGCGCTCCCCCGGGGAGGGCGCTCTCCCGGGGGTCCGAGACAAGCAGGGCGACGACGTCGTGCTTCCTCGCCAGGACGCGGAGCGGCCGCTCGTATCCTTGCGCCTGGAAGTCCGAGACGAGGAAGACGACGGCCCGCTTCGTCACCACGCGCCGGAGCACCTCGATCGCCCCGGCGAGGTCCGTCCCGCGCCCCAGCGTCTCGAGCGCCACGAGGTCGCGGAGGACGCGGAGCGCGTGCTCGCGCCCCCGCCGCGGCGGCACGAACCTCTCGATCCGGTCCGTGAACAGCAGGAGCCCCACGCGGTCGCTGTTCCGGATCGCGGAGAACGCGATGAGCGCGGAGACCTCGGCCGCCAGCTCCGCCTTCTCGCCCCTGCCGGTCCCGAAACGCTGCGAGCCGCTTGCGTCGACCGCCAGCACGACCGTCAGCTCCCGCTCCTCGGTGAACTTCTTGACGAACGCCCGCCCCATCCTCGCGGACACGTTCCAGTCGATGCTCCGCACGTCGTCGCCCGGCTCGTACTCGCGCACCTCGGCGAACTCCACCCCCCGCCCCCGGAAGACGGAGTGGTACGCGCCGGCCAGGCTCTCGTCCACCACGCGGCGCGTGCGGATCTCGAGCCGGCGGACCCGGCGGAGGATCTCCTTCGCGGTCACGGCACCTCGACCGCGTCGAAGACGCGCTGCACGAGCTCGTCCGCCGTGACCGACTCGGCCTCGGCCTCGAACGAGAGGATCAACCGGTGCCTCAGCACGTCGTGGCCGACGGCCTTGACGTCCTCGGGCGTCACGAACCCCCTCCCTCTCAGGAAGGCGTGGCCGCGCGCCGCCGCCACCAGGTAGAGCGTGGCGCGCGGCGAGGCCCCGTACTGCAGGAGCGGCTCGATGTCCAGGCGGAACTCCTTGGGCCGCCTCGTGGCCTGGACCAGCCGGACGGCGTAATCCCGGACCCTCTCGTCCACGTAGATCGAGAGCATCGCCTCGCGCGCGCTCCCGATCGCGGCCAAATCGACGACCGGATGCGCGGAGGGCTCCTCGGCGACGCTCATCCGATCGAGGATCTGGCGCTCTTCCTCGGCGCTCGGGTAGTCGACCTTCAGCTTCAGCATGAAACGATCCACCTGCGCCTCGGGAAGAGGGTAGGTGCCCTCCTGCTCGATCGGGTTCTGTGTGGCGAGCACGAGGAAGGGGACCGGCAGCGGGAACGTCGCGTCGCCCAGCGTGACCTGCCGCTCCTGCATCGCCTCGAGGAGCGCCGACTGCACCTTCGCCGGGGCCCGGTTGACCTCGTCCGCGAGCACGAAGTTCGCGAAGATCGGCCCCTTCCTCGGGGCGAAGGTTCCCTCCTTCTGGTGGTACACGAGTGTCCCCGTCAGGTCCGCCGGCAGCAGGTCGGGAGTGAACTGGATTCGCTGGAACGACCCTCGCACCGCGGAGGCCATGCATCGGACCGCCAGCGTCTTCGCGAGGCCGGGCACCCCCTCGATCAGGATGTGGCCCCGCGCCAGCAGGCCGATCACCATTCGCTCGAGGAGGTAGCGCTGGCCGACGATCACCTTCCGCACTTCGGCGAGCAGTTGCTCGACCGCCGCCGACTCGCGCTGGACCCGCTCCTGGATCGCCTGAATCTCTTCGTGCATCCCGCTCCTCCGCACCACCCGCCGGCTCGACGGTTTAGTCCTTGCGAACAAAGCACTTAAGACGATCCCGCATTCTAGGCACAAGGCGAGGCCCTGTCAAACCGCCGTGAAATCCGCGCGCGGAAACCTATATTTCCCGGGGCGCCGGAGGCCGCCGCCGACGCGGCGGCGGGACGGTGCCCACGGGGTTCCGGATGTCGGGGGGAGCGAGCATGAAAACGAAGCTCGGGGCGAGCTTTCTGTTCGTCACGCTCGCCTGCACCGCGGCCGCGGTCCTCGTCCCCCTCGTCCAGCCCGACCCGTTCTGGGGCCCCCTCCTCGTCGTCAGCATCGATCTCGCCATCGGTCTCGGCGCGGCGTGGTTCGTCTCGCACCTCCTGACCCGCCGGCTCCGCCTCCTGGCGTCGGCCGCGTCGGTGATCAGCCACGGCGACCTGACCCGCCGCATCGAGATCGCCGGGTCCGACGAGACGGCCCATCTCGCCCGATCGTTCTCGGCGATGATCGAGAGCCTCCTGAGCATCGTCCTCGACGTCCGATCCACCGCGGAGCACGTCCACGACTCCGCCCTCGCGCTCTCCCGCGCCTCCGAGGAGATGAACGCAGCCACCGAGGAGATCGCGACGGCGGCCGAGGGCATCGCGCGAGGCGCCGAGCAGCAGGCCTCCCAGGTCGCGGAGAGCGTCTCCACCACCCGCGCCCTCGCCCTCGCCCTCGAGCGCATCGCGGCCAGCGCGAGCGACGTCGACCTCACCGCCAGCGCGGCGGTCGCGCGGGCCACCGACGGCGAGGCCGACTCCCGTCGGGCCTCCGAGGAGATCACCGCGCTCTCCCGCAACGTCGCAGGGGCCGCGGCGGCGGTCGAGGGGTTCCGGAGCCAGGCGGACGAGATCGGCAAGATCGTCGCCTTCATCACGTCGCTCTCCCACGAAACGCACCTTTTGGCCCTCAACGCGGAGATCGAGGCCGCGCGGGCGGGCGAGGAAGGCCGCGGCTTCGCGGTCGTCGCGGAGGAGGTGCGCCGCCTCGCCGAGAGCGTCTTCGAGTTCGCCGGCCAGATCTCCCGGATCAGCGACGACATCACCCGCGGCACGGGGCGGGTCGCGGTCGAGATCCGGGAGAGCGAGGAGGCCGCCGGCGAGGCCGCCACCGCGGTCGAGAGGGCGCGCGCCTCCTTCGAGAGCATCCGGACCGCCACGCAGGACACCGCGCGCGCCGCCGCGGAGATCTCCGCCCTCACGGGCGGGCAGCGCGCCGCGGCCGCGAGCGTCGTCTCCCTCCTCGAGGGGGTCTCGACCATCGCCCTCCGCAACGTCGAGGGGACCGAGGAGGCGTCGGCGGCGACCGCGCAGCAGAACGCCTCGATGCAGGAGATGGCCCTCTCCGCGACGCGCCTCGCCCGGGCCTCCGACCAGCTCCGCGATGTGATCTCGATCTTCAGGGTCGGTTGAACCGATGCCCGCCGGGACGGCCCCGACGAAGCCCGCCCGCGCTGCGGAAGAGGACCGCGTACTCGTCTTCGGCTGCGGCGGGCGGCGCCTCGCGCTCGGCCTGCGCCACGTCGCGGGACTCGTCGAGGCCGGGCGCCCCGTTCCGGTTCCGCTCGCGCCCGACTTCGTCGTCGGCCTTCTCGACCGGCGCGGCAGCGTCCTCGCGGTCCTGGACCTCTCCCGCCTCCTCGGGCACGAGGGCGGCCCCGTGGCCCCCTTCGTCGTGCGGCTGGCGGCCCCCTGGGACCACGTGGCCCTGCGGGTGGCGGAGCCCGTCCGCCTCGTCCCGCCCGCGGATCGGGAAGGCGCGGAGATCCTCGATCCGAACGCCCTGCTCGCGCTCGCGCAGTCCGCCCTCCCGGCGGGGAGGATCTGACGCTTGGACGTCACGCGCTACCTCCGCCTCTTCGTTTGCGAGTCGAGGGAGCATCTCGAACGCGCCCGCTCGACGACACGGGCGCTCTGCGCCCCCGATTCCGCGCCCGAGGCGACGCGCGAGATGCTCCGGCACGCGCACTCGATCAAGGGAATGGCGGCCTCCATGGGCTACGGGACGATCGCGAGCCTGGCGCACGCGGCGGAGGACCTCCTCGACTCGCTCCAGCGATCCCGCCGGACGGCGGCGAGGCGCGACGGCGATCTCCTCTCCGAGACGCTCGACGCGCTCGAAACGATGGTGGGCGCCGCCGAGTGCGGCGCGGAGATCCCCGCGGCCTCCGCCCTCGAGTCGGCGCTGCGCGGGCGCGCCGAGGAGGCCGGGGCGCCCGCCCCCGGCGAGACCTCCGGGGGACGATCGGCCGCCGACCTCCCGCCGGCCCCGGCGCCGCAGCGCGTCCGCGTCCGCGCGACGCTCGAGGCGGATCTCCGGGCTCTTCCCGCCCTTCGCGCCGCGGAGATCCTCGGCAGGCTCACCGCCTTCGGGCGCGTCGTATCGTCGGACCCTCCGCCCGCCGCGCTGCGCCTCGGCCGCTTCCACGGCGCCCTCGAGGCCGAGGTCGAGACCAGGATCCCCCCGGACGAGATCGCGCGCTCGCTCGCCGCGACCCCGGGTCTCGCGTCGATCGTCGCCGACCGCGCTCCCGTCCTCGCGCCTCCTCGCGAGCCCCTGCCCGCGGGCCCCCTCGTGCGCGTCCCGGCGGAACGCCTCGATGCCCTCCTCCGCGCCGCCTCCGACCTCATGGTCGCGCAGGGCCGAGTGCTCCCCGATCTCGCGAGGTCGCCCGAGCCCGGCACCCGGCAGTCCGCGCTGCGCTGCCAGTCGATGCTCCGCGCCCTCCACGCCGAGATCGTCGAGATGCGGCTCGTCCCCTTCGAGGCGGTCGAGGATCGCTTCGCCGGCCGCGTGCAGGATCTTGCCTCGCAGCTCGGGAAGCGGGTGCGGCTCGAGATCGCCGGCCGCGAGGTCCGGCTCGACCGCTCCGTGCTCGACGCTCTCGTCGATCCCCTTCTCCACATGATCCGGAACGCCCTCGATCACGGCATCGAGTCCCCCGCCGAGCGCGCCGCGGCGGGGAAAGAGGCCGAGGGGCGGCTCTCGATCGAGCTCGAGCGGCACGGCGAGGAGCTGCGCGTGTCGGTGCGCGACGACGGGCGGGGAATGGATGCGGAGCGCCTTCGGATCGCCGCCGTCGAGAGGGGGCTCCTCTCCGCCTCCGACGCCGCCGCCCTCGACGAGGCCTCCTGCCTGGGGCTGAGCACGCTGCCGGGCCTCACGACGGCGGTCTACCCGTCGGCCCTCTCCGGCCGCGGGGTCGGCATGGACGTGGTCCGGAGCGACATCGAGCGCCTCGGCGGAAGGCTGACGATCTCCTCGGAGAGCGGCCGCGGGACGACGATCGCCGTCCGGATCCCGCTCACCCTCGCCGTCGTTCCGACGCTCCTGGTCCGCTGCCGTGCCGAGACGTTCGCACTGCCGATCTCGACCGTATCGAGGCTCGTGCGCTTCGACGGCGAGCCGGGGAGCCGCGCTCCCCTGCCGTCCACCGTCGTCCGCCTCGCCGAGAGGCTTCGCCTACCGGGAAGCGACCGCGAGGGCGGAGCCCCGGAGATGGCCCTGTGCTGCTCGGCGGGAGATCGCGCCGTGGGAATCGTCGTCGACGAGGTCCTCGGCCGCAGGGACGCCCTCGTGCAGCCGCTCCGGCCCCCGCTCTCCGCCCTTCGCGAGTACTCGGGCGCCGCCCTCCTCGACGACGGGTCGGTCGCCCTTCTCCTCGATCCCGCCGCCCTCTGAAGGAACCGCGGCTCAGCCCAGGTGCTTCTCGAGCAGCCTTCGGATCTGCTCCTTGGGCGCCGCGCCCACCATCTGGTCGACGACGCGTCCGTCCTTGAACACCATGAGCATGGGAATGCTGCGGACCCCGAAACGGTTCGCGAGGTCCCCGCTCTCGTCCACGTCGACCTTCGCCACCGCCGCCCGTCCCGCCATCTCCGCCGCGATCTGCTCGAGCGCGGGGGCGATCGCCTTGCACGGCCCGCACCAGCCGGCCCAGAAGTCCACGAGAACCGGCCCAGCGAGCTTCGAGATCTCGGCGTCGAAGTTGTCGTCGTTGAGGTGTAGGATCGGGCCGTTCGGCATCGCTCCTCCCGGGTCGTATCGTCCCTGCGGAATGAGGAAAGGCCGGCACTATAGCATGCGGTCCGAGGCCCCTCCCCCCTCCGGGTTCCACCGTCCCGCCCGCCGCCGGTTCGGTCAGAACTTCCTCGTCGCCCCGGCCGCCGCGGAGAGGATCGTCGCCGCGCTCGACCCCGAGCCGGGAGAGCCCGTGCTCGAGATCGGACCAGGCCGCGGCGCGATCACCGAGCCCCTCGTCGCGCGCGCCGGCCGGATCGCCGCCGTCGAAGTCGACCGCGATCTCGCGCGCGAGCTCCGGTCCCGCTTCGACCCCGAGCGCCTCGTCCTGCTGGAGGGAGACGCGCTGCGGCTCGACCTCGCGGATGCCCTCCGCGCCCTCGGACGAGATCCCGACGGGCGTCTCGCCGTCGCCGGGAACCTCCCGTTCAACATCTCGAAGCCCTTCGCCGCGAAGATGGTGCGCGAGCGCGCGAGGATCGGCCGCGCGGTCCTGACCTTCCAGCGGGAGGTAGCGGACCGGATCCTGGCCGGCCCCGGCTCGAAGGCGTACGGGCCGATCTCCGTCCTCGCGGGATTCGCGTTCCGGATCGAGAGCCTCTTCGACCTTCCTCCCGGCGCCTTCCGCCCGCGCCCCCGCGTCGTCTCCACCGTGACGCGCTGGATCCCCCGCCGCGACGGCGGCCTCGACCCTCTCCTCGAGGATCGCCTGCGCGCCTGCCTCGCGGCCTGCTTCGGGCGCAGGCGCCGCACGCTCCTCGCGAACCTCCGCGAGGCGGTCCCCGGCGGGGCCCCGCGAGCCGTCGCGCTTCTGGAGGCCGCCGGCCTCCCCCCCGACGCCCGCGCGGAGGCGGTGCCCCCCTCCGGGTTCCTCGCGCTCGCCTCCGAATGGCCCGAGGGAGGCGCTCGCGCCGGAACGCTCTAACCTTAGCTTCTGCTATAATTTCGTTTCGCTGGCCGGGCGTGCCGCCCGCACGCCCCGGGGGTGGTTTTGCCGAGCGATTCGCACATCGAGATCGTCCCGCTCGGAGGCCTCGGCGAGTTCGGGATGAACCTCATGCTCTACCGGCAGGGCGACGACTGCATTGTCGTCGACTGCGGGATGATGTTCCCCGGAGCCGACCACCTCGGGGTGGACGTCGTCATCCCGAGCCTCGCCCATCTCGACGACTGCGGAACGATCCACGGGGTCATCCTGACGCACGGGCACGAGGACCACACGGGCGCCTTGCCCTACCTCCTGGCGAAGCGCGACCTCCCCGTCCACGGCACGCCGTTCACACTGGGCCTCGTGCAGGGGCGTCTCGAGGAGCACGGCCTCGGACGCCCCGGCGCGCTCCGGACGTTCCCCGCCCCGGGCTCCCCGCTCCGCCTCGGCCCGTTCGAGATCGAGGGGATCCCCGTGGCGCACTCGATCCCGCAGGCGCTCCTCCTCGTGATCCGGACGTCCCTAGGAACGATCGTGCACACCGCCGACTTCAAGCTCGATCCCGATCCGACCGACGGCGCAGGGATCGATCTCTCGGCGCTGGAGCGCCTTGGAGAGGAAGGAGTGCTCGCGCTCCTCTCCGACAGCACGAACGCCGGCGAGCCCGGATTCACGGCCGGGGAGCGGAGCGTCGTCCCGGCCCTCGACTCCCTGGTCGCGGACGCCCGGAGGCGCGTGTTCGTCACGTGCTTCGCCAGCAACGTCCACCGCGTCCAGACGGTCTCGGACGTCGCGGCCCGCCACGGCCGGCGCGTCGCCCTCGTCGGATCCTCGATGATCGGCCACTCGGAGGTCGCGGCCCGCCTGGGTCTCCTCCGGTTCCCCGCCGGCCACAGGATCGAGCCCGAGGCCGCGATGGACCTTCCGCCCGAGAAGGCGCTCTTCCTCGTGACCGGCTCCCAGGGCGAGCCGATGTCCGCCCTCGCCCGCATCGCCGTCGACGAGCACCGCGAGGCGCGGGTCGAGGAGGGCGACGTCGTCCTGCACTCCGCCCGGACGATCCCCGGCAACGAGAAGAGCGTGGGGCGCATGATCAACCACCTCTTCCGGCGGGGGGCCGAGGTGATCACGCGCACGGAGGCCCCGATCCACGTCTCGGGACATCCCGCCCGCGAGGAGCTCAAGCTGCTCCTCCGCACGCTGCGGCCCCGGTTCCTTCTGCCGATCCACGGCGAGTACCGCCAGCTCCTCACCCACGCCCGTCTCGGCTCCGAGGCCGGCCTCGAGGCCGGCGCGGTCGTCGTGGCCGCGTCCGGCGACGTCGTCGCTCTCGGCGGCTCCTCGTGCGAGATCGTGGATCGCGTGCCGGTCGGCCAGGTGTTCATCGACGAGACCCTCGAGGAGGTCGATCTCGACGTCCTCCGCGACCGCAGGAGGATCGCGGGCGACGGCATCGTCGTGACGGTCGTGGCCGTGGACCGGGAGAGCGGCGCGGTCAACGGGACCCCGGAGATCGTCAGCCGCGGATTCGTCCCCGGAGACGACGACGCCGGCGTGCTCGACGACGCCCGCGCGGTCGTCGCGTCCGCGCTCTCCGACGCGACCCCGGAGGAGCGGGCCGACGAGGGCCTCCTCAAGGCCAGGATCCAGACGGAGCTGCGGCGGTTCCTGCGCCGGCGCACCCAGCGCAGGCCGCTGATCGTCCCCGTCGTCGTGGAGCTGTGATGGGCGCATCTCCCAGGTCCTCCCGCGGCCGCCACTGGCTCCACGAGCTGGCGGGCATGCTCCTGCTCGTCCTCGCCGTCCTCGCGACGCTCTCTCTTCTCTCCTACGACGCGCGCGACCCGAGCTGGTTCCACCATCTCGGCGGCCCCGACGCGCCCCGCAACTGGATCGGCCGGGTCGGCGCGAATCTCGCCGAGGGCCTGCTCCAGCTCTTCGGTCTCGCGGCGCTCCTCCTCCCGGTCGTTCTCGCCTTCGTCGGGTGGCACCGCCTGCGGGGAGAAGGGTTCGCCTCCTCGTACGGGAAGCTCCTGGGCCACGGCGTCTCCCTGGTCGCGCTCGCCGCACTCCTCGATCTCCTTTACGGACACGTCGAGTACGGCGGGTTCGTCCGTCCCGCCGGAGGCGAGGTCGTCGGGCGCGGGGCGGCGTCGGCGCTCCGCGCCCTCTTCGGCTCGCTCGGCGCGGCGTTCGTCGCGGCCCTCGGGCTCGCCTCCGGGATCGTCCTCGCCACGAGGTTCTCCTTCGTTCGCGCGGGCGCGTACCTCGCGGCGCGCGTCGCGGCCCTGGCCTCCGCGGCCGCATCCCGGTTCCGCGCCTTCGTCGAGGCTCGGAGGCGGGCGGCGGAGAAGCGCGCGGTGATCCGCAAGCATGCCAGGCGCCACGCGGCGCGCGAGGGCGAGGCCGCGCAGGAGCCGCCCCCGCCCCCCGAGGTCCGGACGCGCCCCCCCATCCCGCTCCCGCAGGATCCCGAGGTCCTCGCGGCGAAGCCGCCGAAGCCCCTCGTCCCCGTTTCCGCCCCGCTGCCCAGGCCCCCCTCCCCCCCGAAGCAGCAGCCTCTCCCCCTCGAGAGGACGCAGCCGGGAATCGCCCTCCCGCCTCTGGAGCTCCTCAACGAGCCGGCGGTGCAGCGCGGCGAGGACAGGGACGAGCTGCTGGCGCGCGCCAACCAGATCACGGAGAAGCTGCGCGAGTTCTCGCTCGAGGGGCACGTCGTCGCCATACACCCCGGGCCGGTCGTCACGACCTTCGAGTACAAGCCGGAGGCCGGCGTCAAGTACTCCCGCGTCACCGGCCTCGTCGACGACCTCTGCCTGGCCCTGAAGGCAGAGTCGGTGCGGATCGACCGGCTGCCCGGCCGCTCGACCATCGGCATCGAGGTCCCCAACCGTCTCCAGGAGACGATCTACCCCCGCGAGCTGCTGGCCTCGGAGCGGTTCCGCTCGTCGAAATCCAAGCTTACCCTCGCCCTCGGGAAGGACATCAGCGGCGAGGTCCTGACCGCAGAGCTAGACCGGATGCCCCACCTCCTCATCGCGGGAGCGACCGGCGCGGGCAAGTCGGTCGGCCTGAACGGGATGATCACGAGCATCCTCTACAAGGCGACGCCGCGGGACGTCCGGTTGCTCATGATCGACACCAAGATGATCGAGCTGGGCATCTACGCCGACATCCCGCACCTCCTGGTCCCCGTCGTCACCGATCCGAAGGCGGCGTCGACGGCCCTCCAGTGGGCGGTCCGAGAGATGGAGCAGCGCTACCGCAAGCTGGCGTCGGTCGGCGTCCGCAACATCGAGCAGTTCAACGCCCTCCTCGAGGCGGAGCCGGGGCGCGCCATGACCGACGAGCGCACCGGCGAGGAGATCCCGCTCTCCCACCTGCCGTACGTCGTCATCGTCATCGACGAGATGGCCGACCTCATGATCGTGTCGTCCGCGGACGTCGAGGAATCGGTGATGCGCCTCGCGCAGATGGCGCGCGCGGTCGGCATCCACATGATCCTGGCGACCCAGCGTCCCTCGGTCGACGTCCTGACCGGAACCATCAAGGCGAACTTCCCGGCCCGCATCGCGTTCCGCGTCTCGCAGCGCGTGGACTCTCGGACGATCATCGACCAGGGAGGAGCCGAGCAGCTCCTCGGGCGCGGCGACATGCTGTTCCTCCCCTCAGGCTCCTCGCGTCTCGTCCGGGTCCACGGAGGGTTCATCACGGAGCCCGAGCTCCACCGGATCACCGCGTTCCTCAAGAAGCAGGCCAAGCCGGTCTACGACGACTCGGTGCTCAAGGAGGCCGAGGAGGAGCGGACGGGGCTCGACGCCGGCGAGCGGGACTCGATGTTCGCCGACGCCGTCCGGTGCGTCCTGCAGGAAGGGCAGTGTTCGATCACGCTGATCCAGCGCCGGCTCCGCCTCGGGTACGCCCGCGCCGCGCGGATCGTCGACATGATGGAGCAGGAGGGGATCATCGGGCCCGCGGACGGGAGCCGCCCGCGGGAGGTGCTCGTCGGTCCCGAGGTCCTCGCGACCCTCGAGGCGCCCCGGCCGTGAGGCGGGGCCGTGGGACGAGGGGGGGAGACCCTCGTCGGGCCGCGCGCCGCGCTTCGCTCGCCCCCGCGGCGGCCGTCCTGCTCGCCGCGCTCCTCCCCTACGCGCCCCTCCTCGGCGCCGGCTACGTCCAGGACGATCACCTCGCCGTCGAGGACAACGCGATCGTCGCGCGCGGGAGCCTGACCGAGATCTTCTCGACGTCGTACTGGGAGGGGGCGAAGGGGAACGACCGGAGCCTCTACCGGCCGATCCCGATCGGGAGCTTCGCGCTCGAGAGGAGGCTCGCGGGCGCGCCCTCGCCGCGGCTTTCCCACGCCGTCAACATCGCGCTTCACGCCTGCGTTTCCCTCGCGGTTTTGGCCCTCGCGAGAAGGCTCGGACTCGGCCGCCGGGGAGCCGTCGTCGCCGCGCTCCTCTTCGCCGTCCACCCGATTCATTCCGAGGCGGTGGCCAACGTCGTCGGCCGGTCGGAGCTCCTCGCCGCCCTGTTCGCGATCCTCGCTCTCCTCGCCATGGGACGGAGCGCCCCCTGGTCCTCCGGCCGCGACGCTCCTTCCGAGCGCGTCCCCGCGCCCCGGGCCCGTCCGGCGGCGTGGACGGCCGCCGCCCTCGCGTTCCTGGCGCTGGGGTCCAAGGAGACGGCCGTCGCCCTGCTCCCCCTCCTCGTCCTCCAGGAGATCCTCTTCCGGCCGGGAGCCGAGGGACCGCGCCGCGCCGCTTGGATCGACCGCCTGGCCGCGTTCGCCCCGGTGGCGCTGGCGGCCGGCGCGTTCGCCGCTCTCCGCATCGCCGCCCTCGAGGCCGTGTTCCTCTTCCAGCGGGTCCCGGCGGCCGACAATCCCGTCGTCGGCCTCGATGCGCCGCGGCGTATCTTCACGGCCCTCGCGATCGCCGCGCGCTACGCCTGGCGGACGATCTTCGGGTTCCCGCTCGCCGCCGACCACTCCGGCGCCGTCCTCCCGGTCGAGACGAGCCTCCTCGCTCCCCTGCCGCTCGCCGGCCTCGCGTTCCTCGCCGTCCTCCTGGTCCTCGCCCTGGCCCCGCTGCGCCTCCCCGTCGCCCGCGGCGCGACCGCATGGACCGCGCGCCGGGCCTCCTTCGCGGCCTCCCTCTTCCTCCTCCCCTACCTCGTCGTCGGCAACCTCCTCTTCGCGATCGGGGCCGGCCTCGCGGAGCGTCTCGTGTACCTTCCTTCGGCCGGCATCTACCTCCTCGCCGGCCTCGCCGTCGAGGAGGCGCTCGGCCGCGTCTCGGGCCGCCGCGCCCTCCTCGGTCTCGCCGCCGCGGGGATCGGGCTCGCCGCGCTTCTCGCCGCGATGACCTGGAGGCGCTCGATCGAGTGGCGGTCGGATCGCTCGATCTTCGAGGCTGCGCTCCGCACGAACCCCGGGAGTCCGAGGGCGAACTACATCCTCGGGACGCTCGACCACCGGGAGGGACGCCCCGCCCTCGCGCTGTCCCGGATCGACAGGGTCCTCGACCTCTGGCCGACCTACCTCGCGGCCTGGGGCGAGAAAGCCGTGCTGGCCGGGGAGACGGGCGACCTGCGGGGAGCCGAGGCCGCCGCCCTCGAGGCGATCCGGCTCGACCCTTTCTACGCCCTCGCCCACTTCAACCTGGGAGTCGCCCTGCACCGGATGGGACGGCTTCCCGAGGCGGAGCGGTCCCTGCGCAAGGCGGTGCTCCTCGACCCGCGCCACGCCACCTCGTGGGCCGAGCTCGGGCACGTTCGCCGCGAGCGAGGGGACGCTCAGGGGGCGTCGGAGGCCTACCGCCGTGCCGCCGCGCTCGGCCGGTCGGACCTCAGGATCCGGGCATCGGATCCGGGGACGGCCGAGACCACACCCCGGGGATCTCCGCCCCGCACGACGGGCAGCGTCCCTCCGCCCCGATGACGCTCCGACGCACGACGTAGCCCGCCCTCTCGACCACGGGTGTTCCGCACGCGTGGCAGCGGGTGCTCTCGAGGCCGCCGACGCGCCCCGGGACGTTCCCGGCGTACACGTACCGCAGGCCCGCCCGCCGCCCGATCTCCGCCGCGCGCATCAGGTCGGCCGCGGACGTCGCCGCTCCTCCGGAGACCCGGTAGTCCGGGTGGTACGCCGTCACGTGCCACGGCAGAGAGGGGCTGACCGAGGCGAGGAACCCGGCGAGGCCCGCGAGCTCCTCCTCTCCGTCGTTGAAGCCCGGGACGATCAGCGTCACCGCCTCGACCCAGAACCCGAGCCGGTGCGCCTCGCGGATCGTCTCGAGCACGGTCTCGAGACGCCCCCCGAGCTTCCGATACGAATCTTCCCGGAAGCTCTTCAGATCGACCTTGAACAGCGACGCATGCGGGCGCAGGAGCGCGAGCGCCTCGGGAGTGCCGTGGCCGTTCGAGACGAACCCGCAGAGGATCCCCGCCCGCCGCGCCAGGGAAAAGATCTCGACCGCCCACTCGATCGTGATCAGCGGCTCGTTGTACGTGCTCACGATCACCGGCGCACCGCGCCGCCGAGCAACCGCCACGATCTCTTCCGGCTCCACGTCGCGGGGCGCGGCGAGCGCGCCGTCGTCCCGGAGCGTCTGCGACGTCGTCCAGTTCTGGCAGTACGGGCAGTGGAAGTTGCAGCCCAGCATGCCGAACGAGAGCGCCTCCGCCCCCGGCAGCACGTGGAAGAACGGCTTCTTCTCGATCGGGTCCACCGCCAGCCCCGCCACGTAGCCGCGCGGCGCCCGCAGCCTCCCCCCCTCGTTGTAACGGACCTTGCAGATCCCCTCCCGCCCTTCGGGGATCCGGCAGCGGTGCCCGCAGGCCAGGCATCGCACGGCGCCGCCGCCGAGCCGCTCGTGCAGCCGCCCCTCCGCGGTTCGCTCGCGGAGCGCGCGAGCGAGCCCCGCATGCTCGGGATCCTGAGCAAGGGCCATGGGCGAGCCTCCCGCGGCGACGCGGGAAGTCTACTCCGGACGGCCGCCGTAGAGCCGGACGTCGTCGCGCGCCAGCACCCGCACCGCGGGACCTCCCCCCTCGCCGACCGCTCCCTCCGCCGAGGCCCCTCCTTCGAGGACGAGCACCCCCCGGAGATCCGATTCGACCGTTCCCTCGAACGACTCCGCCTCGACGCGGCAGCTTCCCGCCACGCCGAACCCCACGTCCACGCCGCCGCCCGCGTTCCGGATCCTGCTGTCGGCCTGTGCGGAGTTCGAGACCCAGGCGACACGGACCGAAGGGCCGTCGGCCTCGACCTGCACCGGGCCGATCACACCCTCGAGCGCTACGCTCCCGCCGACGGCCGAGACCGAGACGCCTCCCGTCAGCCGGCGTCCCGCGACGTTTCCTCCCTCGCTCCGGATCGCGACCGGCGCCGACACCCCCTCGACATCGACGTCCGCGTCGGTCGTGCGGATCTCCACCGTCGAGAACGCCTCGCGGATCGAAGTCGCGACCGCGGGCCCCTCGACGACGATCGCCCCCGAGACTCCCGCGAGATCCACCCTGGCCGGCCCGCTCCCTCGGATGCTGGCCCCCGCGCGCAGCCCGGAGCCGGCGAGGCTCCCCCCGACCATCTCGACACGGAGCGAGGCGTCGAGGTCCTCGACCCGGAGATCTCCGTCCCCCTCGAGGACGATCTCCCCCTCCGAGCGGGCCAGGAGGACGGACGCGCCGTGGAGCAGCAGCCGCCCGCCCCGGCGCAGCCCTTCGATCGAGGCCCTCCCTCCGCGCTGCCGGAGGTCGGCGCGCCCCTCCACCCCGCGAATCGTCAGGACCGCCTCCTCGACGTCCACGTTCAGGGAACCCTCGACGCCGGAGACCGTCACGTGCGACGCGCCGAGCAGCCGGACGTCGGCGTCCCCGGCAACGCCGTCCACCCGCACCGTCGCATCCGCCCCCGTCACCTGCACGCCGGCGCCGAGCGCGCTCGCCGCGAGCGACCCTTTCTCCAGATCGACCGCGAGCGGCCCTGCCAGATCCTCGGCCTCGACCGCGAGTCCGCGGCCCTCCGCCTGGAATTCTCCCGAGATCCCCCGCACGAGCACGCGGGTGTCCGCCGCCGCGACGCGCACTGCCAGCCGCTCGGGCACGAGGACCTCGAGCCTCCTCGGCGCGCTCCGCCCGCCGACCGGAGGCCGGACGACCAGATCCGCCCCCTCCTCCGTGACGGCGACCGGGAGCGGCCTCGCCTTCCGCCCTCCGTAGGTGCTGCGGACGCGCACCACGCCCGGAGCGCCCGCGGACACCTCGACGATCCCGGAGATCCCTTCGATCCGGAGTCGCGCCCTCCCTCCGGACGCAACCACCGCCTCGGCCCCCTCGGCGACGGGCCGAGCGGACCCGTCCCAGGACGGGCGCGCGGCGCAGGGCGCCAAGGCGCCGGCCACCGCGAGCAGCGCGACGGCCGTCCCCCTCACGGCTCGCTCGTCCTGCCGTGGAGGCGATCGAGGGCGCGGCGCGCTGCCTCCTGCTCCGCGGTCTTGCGGCTCGTTCCGGTTCCGCTCCCGATCACCTCCCCCGCGAGGAGCACCTCCGCCTCGAACTCCCTCGCGTGCGCCGGTCCCGTCACGGCCGTCAGGCGGTACTGCGGCGTCGCGTGCACCGCGGCCTGGACCTCCTCCTGCAGGCGCGTCTTGTAGTCCTCCGGCGCCGCCTCGCTCCCGCGCGCGCGCTCCAGGGCGGTCCGGAGATGCCTCCGCACGAACGACCTCGCCGAGCGGATCCCCCCGTCGAGATACACCGCCGCAAGTACCCCCTCGAACACGTCGGCGAGGAGCCCCGGCCGGGCCCGCCCGCCGGACCCGTCCTCTCCGCGGCCCAGGCGCAGGTCGTCGCCGAGCCGGAGGCCCCGCGAGATCTCCGCCAGCGAATCCATCCGCACGACCGACTGCCGGCGGCGCGTCAGGACCCCCTCGTCCGCCGCCGGGTCGTCGGCGAAGAGGCGCTCCGAGACGAGGAAGCCGAGGAGCGCATCGCCGAGGAACTCGAGCCGCTCGTAGTCCTCCTCCCCTCCCTGCCCCTCGTGGACGCACGAGCGATGCGTCAGCGCGCGCCGCAGCAGGGCCGGGTCGTCGAACCGGTACCCGAGCCTCTCCTCGAGGCCGGCCCCCGGGGCGGCCGCCCGGCCCTCCTTTCGCGCCGTCGCTCTCGGCCGGCCACGACGCCTCATCGGGGGGGATCCTCGACCCGGTCCCCGACCTTCTCGTAGACCCTCGTCGGCCGCGCCTCCCTCGCGAACTCCTGGCCGTTGCGCTCGAGGGTCCAGGCCCGAAGGCTCCGTCCCCCAGGCTCGACGACCAGCTCGTCGACCGAGCGCAGGCTCGCGCGCGCCTCGCCGATCTCCCGCATCTCCGTCGTGAGCACCAGTCTCCCCGACTCCGGGTCCCGGCGGACGCCGAGCTTCCACTCGCGCGCCCGGGCCCCGTCGAAGATCTCGTCGCACCGCCCGTCCCAGCCGCAGCGGACCTCGCCCTTCCCGTCCGAGGTCCGCAGGCCGAGCCGGACGCGGTACCCGTCGCCCGTCTCGACGATCGAGAGCGTCGAGCGCACGCGCTCATTCCCCAGAGACCAGGTCCCCGCGTACCCCGTGTCGCCGGCGCGCTCCGCGCACGCGCACGCCGCGAGGAGCGCTGCGGCGGCCGCGCCGCGAGAAGCGAGGCGTCGATCGGTCCGCGTCGCCCTCACCGTACCGGCCCCTGCGGCGGCCTCCCGCGGCCCCCCGCCCCCCGCAGCACGACGTCCCCCTCGGCCTCGATGCGAATCGAGGCGGCCCCGCCGCTGCCGAACCGCCCTCTCGCCTCGCGCCCGCCGTCCACGAGGCCGAGCCCCGGGAGCGCCGACCGCACCTTCCCCGATCGCGATCTCGCCTCGATCGCGCAGCCGCCCGGCCCCGCGAGCCCGATCTCGACCGGGCCCGAGGCGTTGCGGACCGAGCTGTCCTCGACCTGCGGGACCGCGGCCCAGGCCACCTGGACGCGCGGACCGTCGGCGTCCACGTCCACGGGGCCCCGCAGGCCGCTGAGCCGGACGTCTCCCCCCCGCGCGCGAAGCCCGAGACGGTCCTGGGACGCGGAAACCGCGATGGCTCCCCCCTCGGCGTCGACGAACGAATTCCCCTCGAGCCCGTCCACCGAGATCGAGGAGTCGGCGAGCGTCGCCTCCACCCCGCCGCGGAGCTCGTGCAACATCGCCTTGAGTCCATGGCCGTCGAGGCGAACCGGCCCCGCGACCGTCGTGACGGAGATCCGCGTGTCCCTCGCCCCGCGGATCTCGAGGGATCCCTCGTGCGCCGATGCGTGCACGAACCCGGCGGACGCGTCGATCCGCACCGCTCCCCCGGTCTCGCGCAGATCCAGGTTCGCGTCGGTGACGATGTCGATCTCCCCCTTCGACTTCACGAGCTTGAGAGGCGCCCCCTCCATCTCGATCGTCGCGGTCCCCTCGAGGCCCGTCACCTCCGCGGCGCCTCCCCTCGCCCGGAGCACGAGCGCCCCTCCGACTCCGGACGCCACGAGCGTCGAGCCGGTCAGCATCGCTTCGAGCCCTCCGCGCGTGTCCCGGCTCCGCAGGCCCCCCCCGTCGAGGCCGACGCGCACCGGCCCCTCGGCGGCGGCGACGTCCACCGCGAGATCGGTCCCGTACACCTCGACGTCCCCCGCGACGTTCGAGAGCGAGGCCTTGCCCCCCCGCATCGTGACGGAGACCCCCTCGGTCATCTCCCGCACGTCGACTTCGAGGGAGGCCCCGCGGATCGCCACGGGAGACCGGAGGCCCGAGGCGGAGAAGCGTCCCTCGTCGCTCTCGACGTCCACGGCCAGGCCGGGCGGCACCGCGACCTCCAGCCGGCAACCGGCCCGGACCTCCTCGCCCGCCGGACCGATCCGAAGCCCCGACGTCGAAGGCGCGGCCAGGATCTCCGGACCCGCCTGCGCTCCCTCGAGCGTCCTCGCGGCCCAGCGCAACTCCCCGGGCGGGCCGGGCCGGAGCTCGATCTCGCCCCGAACTCCCCGGATCTCGAGGCGCCCCACCCCCTCCACGCGCTCGATGCGAGCCTCGGGAGCGCCGGAAGAACCCTCGCTCCCCGCCTGCGACGGCTCCATCGCGGAGCCGGCCTGCGCCCGCGCCAGGCCTCCTGCCAGGGCGCAAAGCACGAGCGTCGTTCCGAGGCGTCCCGCGCGAAGGACCATGCGCACCTCCGGCCGGGGAACCATACGTCGCCCGGAGCGCCGCCGCAACCTGCGAGCGTTCCTGCTAGGATAGCCGCCCGGCCGCGGGGGGACGCCATGTTCCAGGGGAAGAAGGTCGTCGTCGTCATGCCGGCGTACAACGCCGCGAAAACGCTCGTGCGCACCCACCACGACGTGATCGAGCAGGAGATCGTCGACCTGGTCCTCATCGTCGACGACGCGAGCCACGACCGGACGGCCGAGATCGCCCGCACCCTGGATCGCGCGAGGGTCCACGTTCATGAGCGAAACCGGGGCTACGGCGCCAACCAGAGGACATGTTACCGGCTGGCTCTCGAGGCGGGCGCGGACATCGTGATCATGGTCCACCCCGACTACCAGTACACGCCGAGGCTGATCCCCGCGATGGCCGGCCTCGTCGCCACCGGGATCTACCCGTGCGTCCTCGGCTCGCGCATCCTCGGGGGCGGCGCCAGGCGCGGCGGGATGCCGCTGTGGCGCTACGTCGCCAACCGCGTCCTGACGCTCTACTCGAACCTGGCGTTCGGCGCGAAGCTCTCCGAGTACCACACCGGCTACCGGGCCTTCTCCCGCGCTCTTCTGGAGCGGCTCCCCCTCGAGGAGAACTCCGACGACTTCGTGTTCGACAACGAGATCCTCGCCGAGATCCTCTGGATGGGGGAGCGGATCGGCGAGGTCAGCTGCCCGACGAGCTATTTCGAGGAGGCGTCCTCGATCAACTTCGGACGGAGCGTCCGGTACGGCCTGGGGTGCCTCGCCACCGGAATCGCCTTCCGGCTCGCCCGGCTCGGGCTCCTCCGCTCCCGCCGTTTCGCTCGGAGCCCGCGCGGAGGGGCGGGGAACCCCTAGCGGTCCCCGGCGTCCCCGGCGTCGCCGCCCTCTCCGAGCAAGCGCACGTCCCCTTCGGCTTCGATCCGGACCGTCGCCTTGCCGCCCTCCCCGATGGTCCCCCGGGCGCTCGCGCCGTCCGGGGACGCGAGGATCGACGCCCACTCCGACTCGACCCGCCCCATCCGCGCGACCGCCTCCACGGCTGCGCCCCCCGTCGCGCCGAAGGTCACCGTCGCCCCGCCTCCCGCGTTCCGGATCGAGCTGTCCTTGTCCGGCGGGAGGCCGGCCCAGCCGACCTCGAGAACGGGGCCGTTCGCCTCCACGCGGACCGCACCTGAGATCTCGCGCAGGCGGACCTCGTCCCCGCGGCTCGTCACGTCGAGATCCCCCTGCGCCTTCGAGATGTCGATCGTCCCTCTCTCGCTCTCCAGGACGACGGGGCCGCGCGTGCCCGCGATCGAGAGGTCCGCGCCCGTCGCGAGCACGCTCAGCGCGGTGGCGATGTCCTTGAGCCGAACGGTTCCCCCGTCCGTCTCGATCCCGACGGGCCCCGTGACGTCGGAGATCTCGATCGCCCCTCCCCCGGTGCTCCGGATCTCCAGGAGCCCCTCGTTCCGCGCGCCGCGCACCGGCCCGCCGAGCGCGCCGAAGTGCAGGCTCGCCGAGCACTCGCGGAACTCGATCGCGGCGTCGGAGTGAACCTCGATGTCCCCCCGGTCATTGGTCAGCAGGAGTGGAGTCCCCTCCAGCTGGGCGGTCGCCCCCTCGGCGAGCCCTGCGAGCACGGCCCGCCCCCCGCGGGCGCGAAGCGTGACGGCGCCGTGAGCGCCGTCCACCGACAGCTCCGCCCCGAACGCCGCCGCGTCGAGATCGCCCCGGATCTCCCGGATCGAGACCGTGCCGCCCGTCGCGTTCACCAGGACCTTCCCCTCGATCGCCGCCAGCTCCGCCCTCGCCTCCTTCGCCTCGACCAGGACGTCGCCCGAGACGTTGAGCAGCGAGAGGCTCCCCCCCTCGACCGATACCGACGCGCCCCCTTGAAGTCCTCGCCCGTCGAACGCGATCCGCTCTCCCTCGACCTCGAGCCCTCCGCGAAGCCCCGAGGCCCACACCTTCCCGTCCGACGTCGCGACGACGACGAGGATCCCCGGAGGAACGGCGACCTCGAGCCGCCCCTCGGCCGGAGCGCCCTCCCCGGCAGGACCGAGAAGGATCCTCCCCTCCTTCCGGACGAGGCCGACCCGTGGAGCCTCGGCCCCCGGAGCGCCCGGCGACGCGAGGTACCGGATCTCCCCGGGCTTGCCCAGTCGAACGTCGATCTCTCCCCGGAGGCCGCGGACCTCGAGGCGCGTCTCCGCGCCTGCGGCCGCGACGACGGTCTCGGGCACCCGGCCGCTTGCCCCCGCCGCAAGGCCCCGTGCGCCTGCGCCCCACGAGACCGCGAGCGCGAGGCCCGTCACGCCGATCCATCGGGCGCCCCTCATCGATCCCTCTCTTCCGGGGGCGGAAGATACGGCGTCCCGCCGGGGGCCGCCACGCCTCCGGCGCCGGCGAGCTCGGCGCAGATGCCGCCGGGGGCCGCGGCCTCCGGCGAGATCCCGGCCGCCGTCTCGCACTCCGCCGCCGCCTCGGCGACGCGACCCTGCCCCGCCAGCGCGATCGCGAGCGCCACCCTCCCTGCGGCGCTTCCGCGATCGATCTCGACCGCACGCCGCAGCGGCGCCTCCGCGGCTCCGTACTCGCGGAACCTCAGTGCCGTCTCGCCCAGCGCGAGGTGCGCCCCCGCGTCTCCGGTGATGTCGAACAGGGCGATGCTCCCTCCTGCCAGCACGGCCATCTGCCGGTCGCGCAGCCATCGGTGGGCGTCGTGGTTGACGGAGTAGACGTCCATCAGGTTCGTGACGCTGATCGCGATCCACTCGCGCCCCGACGGGTCGGGGCCGTCGTCCTCGCGAAGCTCCGCCATTCCGAACGACGGGATCCAGCGATAGCGGAGGCCGTACGCCGAAGGGTCCGCCGTCCCGAAGTAGCCGAGGTAGAGCGTGCGCAGCGGGAACCGCGAGACCTCGCGGGCGAGCGCGGGGAGATCCTGCCCCCAGTCCACGTTCGAGTCGGAGAGGATCCGCCACAGGCGCGACGGCCCTCCCGCCGCCTCGTTCGCGTACGCCATCTCGTCGGGATGGACCCGGATCGTCCCCGCCGCGAGCCACGCGAGCAGCAGCCCCGCCGCCGCCCTTCCGGCCCATCCGCGACGCCACACCCGCGCGGCCGCGATCCCCCCGCCGACGGCGAGGAACGGGACCACCGGCAGGAGGTGGCGGACGCCGAGGTTGAGCGACGAGACGACCGCGGGCCCGGCGACGAGCGCGGGGGCGATGAGGAGGAGCGCCGCGAGCGTGCGCTCCCTCCGGAGCGCGGCGACGAGCGCGGCGAGCCCGGTCGCTCCGGCGACCAGGAGCGGGATCGGCGTCTTGACCGCCCAGGCGGCCGGGAAGAACCACCACCGGCCCTGCGACGCGTACAGGCCGAACGCGTAGGCCGGATGCCCGACCTCCGCGTGGTGCCGCAACCGGGCGAGCCCCTCGAGGTAGAGGCCGGGGCCCGCCGAGCCGTACGTCGCGACGACGACGGCGAGCGCGACGACCGCGGCCCCCCCCGCTCGGAGCCGGAGCGCCGCGGCGTCCGCCGCCGGAGCGGACGCTCCCGCCGCCGCGCCACCGCGCCGGAGGAGCAGCAGCGGCGTCGCGGCCAGCAGAGCGAGGAGCGGCAGCGTCGAGAACTTCGAGGCCAGCGCCAGCCCGAGGAGCGCGCCCGACGCCCCGACGGCCCATCCCCCGCGCCGGAGGGCCCACGGAAACGAGACGGCGGCCCCGAAGTACAGGGCCGCCGCCCCCAGGTCGGTCGTCGCGAGGCCGGCGTGCGCGATCGCGAGCGGGTCGAAGGCGTACAGCGCGAGCGCGAAGAGTCCCGCAAGGGGGCCTCCGAGGCGCCTCGCCACGACGAAGATCGCCGCCCCGAGCAGGACCGAGAGCGCGGCGACGGCGGCCCGTGCGCGCAGCAGCAGCGCGGCGTGGGGCCGCCCCTCCCCGTAGATCATCGCGATCCCGAAACGCCACTGGTCCCCCTCGGCCCACCCCGGCGTCTCCCGGACCGAGAGCCCCGACCCGAGCCAGGTCGCTCCGGTCAAAAGCCTCAGGAACGGCGGGTGTTCCGCGTTCATCCGGTAGTCTCCCGCGGTCAGGTGGGCGTACCCGACCGACGGGTAGACGACCTCGTCGTGCACCGCGCTGTGTCGCGACGCTCCGTGGAGGACGAGCGCGAGGTGGACGAGGAGCAGGACCGCCAAAACGGCCCGGACCGCGGACTCGGAGATCTCCGGGCCGTCCGGCTTCGCTGGCATGATGCGGGCCATTGTAGCCGCTCCCGGCGCGATTAGAATGGCGCCATGCGAATCGAGTCTCCCGACACGTGGGCGCCGGCGCAGGCGCGATGGCTCGCGGCTTCCGTCGCGGTCGTCCTCTACCTCGCCAGCATCGGCTTCGGCTTCACGCTCGACGACCCCGCGGTCGCCCTCGAGAACCCGGCGGTGCGGTGCGGCGAGGTCGGGCGACTCTTCTCGACCCCCTACCATTACGGCCCGCGCCAGCGGGTCGAGACCGGGCTGTACCGCCCGCTGACCACGGCGAGCTTCGCCGCGAACCACGCGCTGCACGGCGCCAGCCCCTGGGGCTTCCACGCGGGAAACGTCCTCCTCCACGGCTGCGCCTCGGTCCTCGTCCTGGAGGTCGCCCTGGCGGCCGGTCTCGCGGTGCCGGGAGCGCTCCTCGCCGCCCTCCTGTTCGCCGCGCATCCGGTCCACGCCGAGGCGGTCGCCAGCATCTCTGGCCGGGCCGACCTCCTGGCGACGACGTTTTTCCTGCTCGCGCTCCTCGCCTGGATCCGCCTGCGCCGTCCGAGCGGAGAGCCCTCGGCCGCGGGCGCTCTCCTGGCGGCCGCGCTGTCGCTCCTCGCCATGCTCTCGAAGGAGCACGCGGTCGTCTTCCCCGCGGTCGCGGCGGCCTGGGAAGTCCTGCGCCCGAGGGGCGCGACACCGGCGGGGACGGGCCGCCGGGCCGCCCGTCGCACGCTCCTCTCGATCGCGCCCCTCCTCCTCCCGCTGGCGGCGTACGTCGGCCTCCGGCTCGCGGCGCTCGGAAGGCTCCTTCCGGGTCCGGGCGCCGTGACGCCGATCGAGAACCCGCTCTCGGCCCTCGGCTTCCTCGATAGGCTCCCCTCGGCAGTCGCGGTCGCCGGCCGCTACGCCGTCCTGCTCGTCTTCCCGCGGACCCTCTCCCCCGACTACTCCTTCGCCGAGATCGAGCCGGTCGCCTCGGCCCTCGACCCGCATCTCCTCGCCGGGATCGCCGCCCTCGGCCTCGCCGCGGCTGCGATCCTCCTCGCGAGGCGCCGGGCGCCCCTTCTCGCCTTCGCGGCGGTCTTCGCGCTCGCGGTCTTCTTCCCCGTCTCGAACCTCGCGGTGCCGATCGGCACCGTCATGGCGGAGCGGCTCCTCTACCTGCCGAGCGCGGGCCTCTGTCTCGCCGCCGGCATGCTGTGGGGTCCGATCGCGCGCCGCCTCGGCCCGCGGGGCGCCGTCGCGGCCCTCGGGGCCGTCCTCCTCGTCGCCTCCGTCCGAACGGTCGCGGCGAGCGCCGTCTGGAGGGACGATTTCGCCCTCGCCTCCCACGCGGCCCAGGCTTCGCCGCGAAGCGTCAAGTCGCTCGGCAACCTCGCGGTCGAGCTGGCGGTCCGCGGAAGGAGCCAGGAGGCCCTCGGGCTCCTCGGCCGCGCGCTCGCCCTCGCTCCCGACTTCTGGCCGAACCGGATCAACCTGTCGGGGGTCCTCCTCTCGACCGGGGACCTCGAAGGTGCCGAGGCGCAGGTCGCCCGCGTCCTCGAAGCCGATCCCGCGAACCCCTCCGCCCTGCTCCAGAGGAGCGTCGTCCTCGAGAAGCGGGGAAACCTCGAGGGAGCCGAGGCCTCGGCCCGCGCGGCGCTCGCGGCGGCGCCGTGGCTCGGCGAGGCGCACCTCCGTCTCGCGGCGCTACTTTCCTCGAGCGGCAAGAGCGAGGAGGCGGAAGCGGAGCGCCTGGCCGCCGAGGTGCCCGCCTGCGAAGAGTGAGCGTCTCTCAGCGCGGAGGGATCGATCCCACGGGCCGGGCGGGGGTCCCCGACGACAGCGCAGCCTCGAGCTCCGCCCTCGCCTCCGCAAAGCCCGGATCGAGCTCCAGCGCCTTCCGGTACCGCGCGATCCCCTCTTCCCTCGCCCCCCGCGCCAGCAGCACGGCGCCGAGATTCCGCTCGACGCGGGGGTCCTCCGTCAGCCTCGCGGCCTCGCGCAGCCTCTCCTCCGCCTCCGCGAGGCGGCCCAGCCGGTAGAGCGCCCATCCGAGATCGTTGCGCACGTCGGCCCGCCCCGGCGCTCTCTCGGCCGCGGCCTCGAGCTCCACGACCGCCTCGCCCCCCTTCCCCGCCCGGAAGAGCGCCCGCCCGAGGTGGTACCGGGTCTCGACATCCTTGGGGTCGAGGCGGATCGCCTCGCGGTACTCCGCGATCCCCCCCTCGAGGTTCCCGGAGAGGACCAGGGCCGAGCCCAGGTTGACGTGCGAGACCGAGTACCGCGGGGCGATCTCGGCCGCCCGCTCGAAGTGCGGGATGGCCTCGGCGACCGCGCTGCGCGCGACGAGCGCGTGCCCGAGGTTCGCGTGGGCGACGTAGTTGTCCTCGGTGACGCGCAGCGCGGCTCGGAAGAGGGTCTCGCTGTCCCTCCAGGCGGCGAGCTGGTGGCGCGTCGCGACGAAGGCGGCGGCGAGGACGACGACGCCGCCGACGGCGGCCGCCCTCCTCCCCCACGCCCGGCGACGCGCGACCTCCTCGATCCCGAAGACCGCGACGGCGAAGATCCCGATCAGCGGGACGTAAGCGTACCGGTCGGCCATCGCCTGGGAGCCGACCTGGACGAGCCCGAGCGCGGGGACGAGCCACACCAGGTACCACCCGCAGCCGCCGGGAACGTACGGCGCCTTCCGCCTCGCGGCGAGGGCCCCGGCGCAGGCCGCCGCGAGGGCGACCGCCGCGAGGGCAACGCGGAGCGTGGAGAGCGACCCCAGCGGGTGCGGGTAGAAGATCGCAAGATTCGAGGGCCAGACCGTCTTCCCTAGATAGGCGAGCGTGGCGCAGAGCGCGTTCGCGGCGCGCATCGCGGGGGGGAACGTCTCGGCCGACTGGACCGCGCCGGTGTGCCCCTGGGAGACGAGGGCCATCGCCGCGCACCCCGCCGCCAGGACGGCGAGCGGCACCTTCTCGAGCACGAGCGCCCGCCACCGCTCCCCCCCCTCTCCCACCCTTCCGAGCGGCCAGAGGTCGAGCGCGAGAAGGCCGGCGGGGAATGCGACCGCCGACGGCTTGGAGAGGAGCGCCGCCGCGAAGAGCGCCATGACCGCGGCGTACGATCCCGCTCTCCTCCGTCGCGCCCACGAGGCGTAGGGGATCAGCGCCAGCAAGCAGAGCAACAGGCTCAGAACGGTCTTCCTCTGCGCCACCCACGCGACGGCCTCGACCTGCAGGGGGTGGAGGCCGAAGAGCGCCGCAACGAAGAACGACCGGCGCGGCGCGGCGGTCGCTCGGGAGAGGAGGAGGAACACGAGCATCGCATTCGCGACGTGGATCAGGAGGCTCGTTGCGTGGTGCCCTCCCGGTCGGAGCCCCCAGAGCGTCGCGTCCGCCTGATGGGAGACCATCGTCAGCGGGTGCCAGTTGCTGACGACGACCGCGCGCAGCGCCCAGGCCAGGTTCCCGGCGGTCAGCCCCCCGACGACGTTCGCGTTCGCCCAGACGTACGAGTCGTCGTCGTAGTTCGTGAACGAGTACGAGACGACCGGGAGGTAGGCCAGCGCGACGACGACGCCGAGGACGACCGCGAGCGCGGCCTCCAGGCGGCGAGGCGCGGGCGCGGGCCCCGCGCTCCCCCCCGTCATGCGCCCCCCGGCCCGTCGAGGAACACGTCGCCCTCGGCCTCGACGTACACCGTCGGCCGCCGCGCGCCCCCGACCGTCCCCTGGGCGCTCCCGCTTCCTTCGGTCGCGACGATCGTCGGGATCGCGCTCTCGATCCGGCCCCTGCGCGACTCGGCCTCGACGCGGCAGCCTCCGGCTCCGAAGCGCACCGTGACGTCCCCGCCGGCGTTCTCGATCCTGCTGTCCTTCTCCCCAGGCGCCGCCGTCCAGGCGACCTCGACCGTGGGCCCGTCGGCCGCGACCTCGACCGGCCCCGCCACGCCGCCGAGGCGGACGGACCCTCCCCGGCTCCGGACGACCACCCCGGAGGTCGCCCCCTCGACGCCGACCTCCCCGCCGTCGTTCGCGATCGTCACGGGCGCTCCCGCCTTCTCGACCGAAACGCTCGAGTCCATGAGGTCCGCCGAGATCTCTCCCCCGACGTTCTTCATCTCGACGGTCAAGCCGGTCCCGGTCACCGAGACGGGGCCCGCCACTCCCTCCAGCCGGATCGGGATGCCGGCCGTCGCCTCGATCGTCACCGCCCCCTTGACTCCCTGCCCGACCACCGAGCCTCCGCCGACAGTGGCACGCAAGTCCCCGTCGATCCCCTCGAAGCGGATCGCCGTGTCGGTCGCGACCTCGAAGCTCCCGCGCGACGACGCCAACTGCAGGAGCGTTCCCGAGACGTCGACCGTCGCCCCCCCGTTGCACCGCTTCAGCTCCGCGGTGCCCCCTCTCGCGCGCAGCGTCACGACGCTCGACACGCCGTCCGCCGCGAGGGCGACGTCCTCCAGGTCCGCCTCGACGCTCCCCGTGATCCCGGACAGTCTCGCGCGCCCTCGCGCGATCCCGAGGAACACGTCCGCGGAGAGAAGACTCCCCTCGAACGTGAGGTCGCGCCCGCGCGCCGCGACCTCCCCCCCGGATCCGGAGAGGCTCACCTTCCCCCCGTCGATCTCGAAGACGGCACCGCCGGAAAGGTAGCTCCCGGAGAAATCCAGCCCCTCCCCTCGCGCCTCGATCCCGCCCGACAGGCCGGACGCGACGACGCTCGCGCCCCGAGTCGCGATCGTGAGGAACAGCCCCTCGGGCGCCTCGATCGTGAGCCTCCGATCCTCCGTCGGCGCGCCCGCGGCGGGTTGCAGGCGGAGCGTGCTCCCGTCGAGAAGCACGGCGACCGGCGCGTCCCGTCCCGGCTCCCCCGCCGCGACCGCGCGGAAGCGGATCTCCCCCGTCGGCCGTCCGGTCACCGAGATCTCTCCCGTGATCCCCGAGACGTCGAGCCGCCTCTCGACGGTCACCGGGACGATCCCCGCGCTCTCGACCGCCAGGAGCTTCGCCTCTTGCGCGTGCGCCGACCCTGCGACGAGGAAGATCCACGCCGCCAGGCAGGCGGGCGCGGCCGGGCATCTCACCTTCGGCTCCCCGCCGGGGCGGCGACTGCGACCGCGTCCGCGACCTTGTCGAAGGTGCGCGTCGGCCTGCCGCCCCCCGCGTCGAGGACCACGCCGTCACGCTCGATCGTCGTCGAGCGCAGAACCTTCCCGCCGTCCTCGACTGTCAGCTCATCCACGTAGCGGAGATCGAGCTTCTCCGGGACGAGGCGCGACTCCACAACCGAAACCTTCAGCGTTCCGGTCCCCCGATCGAGCGCCGTCGCGAAACGGTGGCTCGCGACGGACACACCGTTGAGAGTCTCCACACACGCTCCGTCCCAGCCGCAGCGGACGGCGAACTTCCCGTCGTAGGACGACTTCGACCATCGGAATCGGTAGCCGTCCCCGTGCCGAACGATGGAAATCGTCGAGCGCACGCGGTCGTTGCCGCGCGCCCAGGTTCCCGTGTAGCCTGTGTCGGAAACCTTCGGCCGCACGGTGCAGCCGGATGCCGCGACGAGCAGCGCCGCGGCGAGCGCCTTCCCCCACCTCACCGTTCCGTCCCTCCCGCCGCGCCCGCTCCGATCGCGAGCAGAAGCTCCGGGTCGAGCCGCACACCTTCCCTCGCCGCCCCGGATGCGGCCTCCCGCGCCCCCGGAAGGTCCCCTTTCGCCGCCAGCGCGACGACGAGGTTCGTCCACGCCACCCGATCGCCGGGGGACGCCCGCAGCGCCGGACGAAGCACCTCCTCGGCCCCGGCAAAGTCCCCCGCGACGACGAGGATCGCCGCGAGGTTCCCCGCGGCCGCGTGCCCGGGATCCCGCGCCAGCACGCCTCGGTACGCCTCCGCCGCCTCGCCCGGCCTCCCGCGCGCCTCGAGGACGACGCCCAGATCGTAGCGCGCCATGACGCAGTCGGCATCGAGGGCGAGCGCGCGGCGCGCCGCCTCCTCGGCGCCCGCGAGATCTCCGGTCTCCTTGAGAGAGACCGCGCGGTTGGCGAGCGCCCCCGCCATGTCGCTCCGGGCGATGGATCCCGAGGGGATCGCGAGCGACAGGGCCGCGGCCGCCAGTCCCGCCGCGAGCGCCGCCCATCTTCGCCCGCGAGTCGCTCCGTCTTCCCGCACCGGCAGCGCCAGGAACGCCCCCCCCGCCCCGGCGGGGACCGCGAGGAGCGCGGCGAGCGGGAGGCGGTACCGCGCCGACACGTAGAACACGAGAAGCGTCGCCCACGAGATCGCGATCGCGCTCCAGAGCCGGTACCCGCCCGTCCGCAAGCCTCCGAGGCCGACCGCACCGGCGACCGCGAGGCCGAGCAGGACCGCGAACGGCAACGGGGCGGCGAGCCGCCACGGGTTCTCGTCGAGCGCGGGGGCCTCGTCGAGGCCGTGCTCGCGGCTGTCCAGGGACAGCATCGCCTTCCGGGCGATCAGGGCCAGAGAGCCCGCGGGGTCCGCCGCCCTCGTCGCGAGCGCCTGCTCTCCCCACCATGCATCGGCCTCCACCGGATCGAGGGGCCGCCCCGCGATCCGGCTCGCGATCGCCGCCGCCTCCTCGCGCTGCGTCTCGATCCTCCCCGAGAACCCCTCGGGGCGGGTGAAGTTCCCCGCGGCTCCCGGGCCGTTGCCGTGGTAGAGGGTGATCCCCCCGTTCGACGAGACGAGCGCGAACCGACCGGCCGC
>ERZ1649853.62-NODE-62-length-44709-cov-16.405160_pt1 | contig 44709 bp, 38 predicted proteins | sample MGYA00575353_ERZ1649853 | MGnify/ENA primary metagenome ERZ1649853 (study PRJEB40853, sample SAMN11349654) | freshwater sediment metagenome | isolation source: river sediment | host: Sediment | place: India: Okhla Barrage, New Delhi | collected 2017-02-21 ...
GGCCGCCAGTGCCGCGCCCGCGAGGAAGAGGAGCACCAACGTCGCACCCGTCGCGCGTCGCATCATGGCGACCCCCGCGCGCCCGAGCGTCAGCCGCGGCCGGGGCGCGCCTTCAGCAGAACCTTACCCTCGTAAACGACCAGGCGCAACTCGACCTGCTCGCAGCCCGAGGTCTGGCGCAGGCGCTCGGCCTGGGAGGCCACTCCCCGCAGGAAGGATTCGAAGCTGATCTTCCCCAGCTCGCCGCCGCACTTCCGCCGCGCCGCGAGATAGCGGGCGTGCAGGAGCTTGAGGACCTCCTGCTCGTGCAGCGGATCGTGGAACCGGCACTGCGCGAGCACCCGCTCGTCCGGCCCCGTCGGCCGGACGGCGGCCGCCGCCGGGGACCGCTCCCCTTCCTCGAGCGTTCGCAGCGACTTCGCCCAGAGCTCCGAGAGGACGTTGAATCGGCCGACGAGCGAGTTGAAGTGAAAGCGGTGCGCGTACTTCCGGATCGGGGCGTTGGAGTACCGCCGGATCATCCGCTCGACCTCCGCGCGCAGGTCGACCGGCTGCTTCGGCGTGGCACCGGCGAAGAACATGTCGTACTGGATCTTCAGCTGCCGGATTCCAGCCTCGAGCCGTTCGATATCGGCCTCGATTCCGACGGTGGGATCGGGCAAGGCGCAATTCTCCGTATAATCGCCGAGCGATGGTGCTCTGAGGTTCGACCTCGGCCGGTAGAAGAGTATAGGTTTGGGGTGGTCAGGATGCAAACGCGGGGATCGCGGAAAACGTCGAAAGACCGGGAAAACGCGGCGCTCGCGCGCTCCCTTCCGGCGGTCGGCCGGCTGCTCGGGTCGAGGGCGTTCCGAAGGCTCGCGGCGGAGCACGGTCCCGCCCTCGTCGCCGATCTGCTGCGGGACGAGATCGGGGCGCTGAGGAGGGGAGCGCTCGCCGGGACGCTCTCCGGCCGTGAGGTCCGCGAGGCGGCGCGGGAGGGCGCCCTCGCCGCGCGGGTGGGGGAGGCCGCGCGGCGCCTGCTCGCTCCGTCGCCCCGGGCGGTCATCAATGCGACGGGGGTCGTCGCGCACACGAACCTCGGCCGGTCCGTCCTGTCGGCCGCAGCGGCGGCGCGAGTCGCGGAGGCAGCGACCGGCTACCTCGATCTCGAGTACGACCTCGCGCGCGGAGCCCGCGGCTCCCGCCACGCGCACCTGGAACCCCTCCTCGAGAGGCTCTTCCCGGGACAGGCGTCGCTCGCGGTGCACAACAACGCCGGGGCGATCCTGCTCGCGCTGCGGGCGCTGGCGAGGGGGCGGGAGGCGGTCGTCTCTCGCGGGGAGCTGGTCGAGATCGGAGGGTCGTTCCGCGTGCCCGACATCCTGGCCGTCTCCGGCGCCCGGCTGCGGGAGGTGGGGACGACGAACCGCACGCGGGTGTCCGACTACGAGGCGGCGATCGGCCCGCGGACCGGGCTGATCCTCAAGGTGCACCAGAGCAACTTCCGGATCGTCGGATTCGCCGGGGAGGCCTCCGTACCCGAGCTCGGGGCCGTCGCGCGGAAGGCCGGCGTGCCGCTCGTCGTCGACTGGGGGAGCGGGGACCTCGTCGACCTCGCGCCGCTCGGCATCGCGGACGAGATCCCGGTCCGGAGGCTCCTCGACCAGGGGGCCGACCTGGTCACGTTCAGCGGGGACAAGCTCCTCGGAGGCCCGCAGGCCGGGGTCGTCGTCGGGCGCGCCGATCTCGTGGAGCGGCTGCGCCGAGACCCGATGGCGCGCGTGTGCCGGCTCGACCGTCTCCTGATCTGCGCCCTCCGGGAGACGCTCGCGTCCTACGTGCGGGGCCGCCACTTCGAGGAGGTGCCGACGCTCCGGATGCTCGCGCTCGGAGCGGACGAGATCGGGCGGCGCGCAGAGCGGCTGAGGCGGAGGATCGCGAGGGCCGCGCCCCCCGGGGTCGCCGCGCGTCTCCGGATCGAGGACGGGGTATCGAGGACCGGCGGGGGGTCCTCGCCGCTCGGCGAGCGGCCGACCCGCCTCCTCGTCGTCGAGAGCGCGGCGGGGGACGCGGGGACGATGGAGCGGGCGCTCCGGCTCGGCGACCCCCCGGTGCTGGCGCGGATCCGCGAGGGCCGCCTCCTCCTCGACCTCCGGACGGTCCTCAAGGGGCAGGACGAGACGCTGGCGGAACGCCTCGCTGCGGCGCTCGCGTCGGATCAGACTCCGAAGCGGAAGTTGATGACGTCGCCGTCGCGCACGACGTAGTCCTTCCCCTCGAGGCGCAGGGTGCCGTGGTCCCGGCAGGCGGCCCAGCTCCCCGCCGCCACCAGATCGTCGTAGGCGACGAGCTCGGCGCGGATGAAGCCGCGCTCCATGTCGCTGTGGACGGCGCCGGCGGCCGGGCGCGCGCGGGTGCCGCGGTGGATCGTCCAGGCCCGGCACTCGTCGTCGCCGACCGTGAAGAACGAGATGCATCCGAGCAGGCGATACGACGCCCGGATCATCCGCTCGAGCGCGGGCTCCGCGATGCCGAGCTCGGCGCGGAAGGCGGAGGCCTCGTCCGCCTCGAGCTGGGCGATCTCCCCCTCGATCCTCGCGGAGAGGCAGACCACCTCCGTCGAGGGCCGGGCCGTGGCCGCCTCGAGCCCGAAGGCCGGTGCCCCTCCGGCGAGCAGGGAAGCGTCGGCCTCGTCCGCGTTGACGACGACGAGCAGGGGCTTGAGGGAGAGGAACGTGAAGCCGCGCAGGCGCCTCGTTTCCTCCTCGGAGAACTCGAGGTTGCGGAGCGGGACGTCGCGCTCGAGGGCCTGGAGGCACTTCCGCAGCAGATCGAGCTCCTTCCGGTCGTCGTCTCGATGGGCCTTCCGGACCGACAGGTCGAGCTTCTCGATGCGGCGCTCGGCGATCGTGTGGTCGGCGAGCACCAGCTCGGTCTCCATCGTCGCGACGTCGCGCGCGGGGTCGACCGGCCCCTCGACGTGGGGGACGGCCTCGTCGCGGAACCCCCGGACGACGTGCGCGAGCGCATCCGCGACGCGGAGCTGGTCGAGGGGGAACGCCTCGGCGGCCTCCCCCTTCGCGACGCCGTGGATGTCGACGTACTCGACCGTCGCCGGGGTCGTCTTCCGCGGCCGGTACATCGCGGAGAGGCGATCCAGTCGGGGGTCCGGGACCCGGGCGATCCCGATCCGGGCCTCCTCGCGGCCGCCCGCGTGGGGCGGGGCCGCTCCGGTGAGCAGGGAGAAGAGCGTGCTCTTCCCCGTCCTGGGAAACCCGAACAGCCCGATCCTCACGGCAATTCTCCGAAAGCGGGGACAGCGACCGGAAACCGAATGTACCAGAAATCGCGGAATGGAGGACGGCAACCGGCTCGAATCGGTTGCCGTCCCCGTTCCGCCGATTTCCCGATGCCCGCGTTGACGCCCTCCGGTCGCTCTGTTAAATTCCGAAGGCCGAGCGTGAGGTCTCGTCCACGGGGCGTAGCGCAGCCCGGTAGCGCACCTGCTTTGGGAGCAGGCGGTCGGAGGTTCGAATCCTCTCGCCCCGACCAAGCTCCGCGGCGGCAGGCTCGGTGGGGGAAAGCAATGGGCGCGTGTAGCTCAGCCCGGATAGAGCACTAGCCTCCGGAGCTAGGTGTCGCAGGTTCAAATCCTGCCACGCGCACCAGTCCTTTCGGCGGTTCTCGAGAGGGTCGGCGCCTGTAGCTCAGGGGATAGAGCAGCGGCCTTCTAAGCCGCGGGTCGGGGGTTCGACTCCCTCCAGGCGCGCCACGAGGGTCGCGGGTTCTTCCGCATGGTGAGTGTAGCTCAGTCGGTAGAGCTCCAGACTGTGGATCTGGCTGTCGTGGGTTCGAATCCCACCACTCACCCCAGATCGGAGCCCGGCGCCCCGGAGGAGGATTCCGCGCCCGTAGCTCAGCCCGGACAGAGCATCGGACTTCGGATCCGACGGTCGGGGGTTCGAATCCCTCCGGGCGCGCCAGCCTCCCGCCGGACTTGCGGCGTGTGATAGAGTCATCGGTCGCCACGTGCATGGCGTCTTGGGCCGCTAGCTCAATTGGTAGAGCAGCAGACTCTTAATCTGCGGGTTCCAGGTTCGATTCCTGGGCGGCTCACCATTTCCCGTCGATCGCCGCGCTTCGCGACCGGGGCGCCTCCGGCGCTCGGCGGTCGCCCGCGCGGCGCCCGAGGTCGCGAGCAGGGGACGCGATGAAGATCGAGGTGACGGACCTGAGCCCCGTGAAGAAGAGCCTCTTCGTCGAGGTCGGCGCCGACGAGGTGGCGAGGGAGAGCGAGACGGTCGTGAGGCGCCTCGCGTCGCGTGTCCGGGTGCCGGGCTTCCGCCCCGGCAAGGTTCCGCTCGACGTCGTCCGGGCGCGGTTCGCTCGCGAGATCCGCGAGGACGTGCGCGAGCAACTGGTCTCGAGGCTGTACCGCGAGGCCACGGCGGAGCGCGGGCTCAAGCCGCTCGGCGACCCCGCGCTCGAGCAGCTCTCCGAGCCGGTCGACGGCGCGTTCTCGTTCCGGACGTCGTTCGAGGTTCTTCCGGAGCTCGCGCCGCAGGGGTATCGCGCCGTCGAGGTCCGCGAGCCCTCCTCGAAGGTCGAGGAGGAGGAGATCGCGCGGACGATCGAGGAGCTCCGGCAGTCCCAGGCCAAGCTCGTCTCGGAGGAGGGGCGGTCCGCCGCGGCCGGCGACCTGGTGATCGCGGACGTCGAGGGGCGGCCCGAGGAGGGAGAGCCGTTCCGGCGGGAGAGGACCCCGATCGAGGTCGGGGCGGCCGACAACCTGCCGCAGTTCAACGAGAAGCTCCTCGGCGCGTCGGCGGGCGCCGTCGCGGAGTTCCCGGTCCCGTACCCGAAGGATCACGACAACACGTTGCTCGCGGGGAAGACGGTCCTCTTCCGAGTGACGGTTCACGAGGTCAAGCGCCGGGAGGTCCCGGCTCTCGACGACGATCTCGCGCGCGACCTGGGGGACTTCGAGAGCCTCGAGGCCTTGCGGAGCCGGGTGCGGGCCGATCTCGAGGAGAGGAAGCGCGCGGAGTCGCGGATGGCGCTCCGGCAGGCGCTCCTCGACAAGATCCTGATCGAGAATCCGGTCGTGCTCCCCGAGATCCTCGTCGACGAGGAGATCCAGCAGCGGCTGGAGGACTTCGTCCGCGCCGTCCTGATGCAGGGGGTCGACCCCGAGAAGCTGAAGGTGGACTGGAAGGCGATCCGCGAGCGCCAGGAGGCGCCGGCGCGGAAGGCGGTCCACGCGCGGCTCGTCCTGGACGCCGTCGCCCGCGCCGAGTCGATCTCGGTCGAGGACGAGGAGGTGCGCGCCAGGATCCGCGCCGAGGCGGAGCGGCGCGGAGAGCCGTTCGAGGCGCTGCGAGGGGCGCTCGAGAAGCGTGGCGGGCTCGAAGCCCTTCGCGATCAGCTAGTTAGAGAGAAAACGCTTGACTTCCTGACCTCGGTTGCTAATATTCAACATGAGGGTTGAAGCATGCCTCTCGTCCCGATGGTGGTGGAGCAGACGAGCCGCGGGGAGCGCGCCTACGACATCTATTCCCGGCTCCTCAAGGACAACATCATCTTCCTGGGCATGCCGATCGACGATACGGTCTCGAACCTCGTGATCGCCCAGCTCCTGTTCCTCGAGGCCGAGGACCCGGAAAGGGACATCTCGCTCTACATCAACTCCCCCGGGGGATGGATCTCGGCGGGCCTCGCCATCTACGACACGATGCGGTTCATCAAGCCGGACGTCAGCACGATCTGCATCGGCCAGGCGTCGAGCATGGCCGCCGTCCTGCTGGCGGCGGGCACGCGAGGGAAGCGGTTCGCCCTCCCGAACTCGAGGGTGATGATCCACCAGCCGTCGGGCGGGTTCCAGGGGCAGGCGTCCGACATCGACATCCAGGCGCGCGAGATCCTGAGGATGCGCGAGCGGCTGAACGAGATTTTGGCGGAGCACACGGGACAGCCCCTGGAGAAGATCGAGCGCGACTCCGATCGCGACTTCATCATGTCGGCGGACGAGGCGCTCCAGTACGGCATTCTGGATCAGGTCATCCACCGGCGGGTCGACGCCTCGGCCGAGCCTCCCGCCGCGGGGGGCCGATGACGCGGAAGAAGACCGAAGGCGAAGGGCTGAAGTGCTCCTTCTGCAACAAGGGGCAGAGGGACGTCCGCAAGCTGATCGCCGGACCGACCGTCTACATCTGCGACGAGTGCGTCGACATCTGCCTCGACATCATCGCCGAGGAGCGGGAGGGCGAGGAGCGGGAAGGCCATGCGCGGCTCCCCAAGCCGGTGGAGATCAAGGCCTTCCTCGACGAGTACGTGGTCGGGCAGGACCTGGCGAAGAAGCGCCTCGCGGTTGCGGTCTACAACCATTACAAGCGGAACGAGATGTCCCGGCGCCGCAACGACGTGGACATCCAGAAGTCGAACATCCTCCTGATCGGCCCCACCGGCTCGGGGAAGACGCTCCTGGCGCAGACCCTCGCGCGTCTCCTGTCGGTCCCGTTCGCGCTCGTGGACGCGACGACCCTGACCGAGGCCGGCTACGTCGGCGAGGACGTCGAGAACATCGTTCTCAAGCTCCTCCAGAACGCCGGGAACGACGTCGAGAAGTGCCAGAGGGGGATCATCTACATCGACGAGGTGGACAAGATCGCCCGCAAGGGGGAGAACCCGTCGATCACCCGGGACGTCTCCGGCGAGGGCGTCCAGCAGGCCCTCCTCAAGATCCTCGAGGGAACGGTCGCGAACGTTCCGCCGCAGGGGGGGCGCAAGCACCCGCACCAGGAGTTCGTCCCGGTCGACACGACGAACATCCTCTTCATCTGCGGCGGGGCCTTCGTCGGGCTCGAGTCGATCGTCGAGCAGCGCACCGGCCGGAAGACGATGGGGTTCCAGGCCGACGTGAGGGCCCGACGGGAGAAGAACCTCCAGGCGATCCTCAGCGAGGTCCAGCCGGTCGACCTGATCAAGTTCGGCATGATTCCCGAGTTCGTCGGGAGGATGCCCGTCGTGGCGATCCTCGACGAGCTGGACGAGCGGGCGCTGATCCGGATCCTGACGGAGCCCAAGAACGCGCTCGTCAAGCAATACCAGCGGATCTTCGAGTACGAGGGCGTGGGCCTGCGTTTCACCGACGACGCCCTCGAGTCGGTTGCGCGTCTGGCGATCGAGCGTAAGATCGGGGCGCGGGGGCTCCGGATGATCGTCGAGGAGCTGATGCTCGAGATGATGTTCGCGCTCCCGTCCCAGACGGGCGTCAAGGAAGTCGTGGTCACGAAGGACGCGGTTCTCAAGAAGGCGAGCCCGCTCGTCGTGATGGAGAAGGCCGGCTAGGCCTTCGTCGGCGGGACCGTCCGCGTCACGTCAATCCGGACAGGAGGAGCCCATGGAAGAACGCGCCTCGCGTTCCTCCGACAGCGTGATCGCTCTCCCGATGGTTCCACTCCGGGACATCGTGGTGTTCCCTCACACGATGGTGCCCTTCGTGGTGGGACGGAAGGCGTCGCTGCTGGCGGTCGAGAGCGCGCTCGCGGCGGACAAGCAGCTGTTCGTCTCGACGCAGCGGAGCGCCAAGGTGGACCAGCCGTCCCCGGACGAGATCAGCTCCGTGGGGACGGTGGCGACGATCGTCCAGCACCTCAAGCTTCCGAACGGCAACGTGAAGCTGCTGGTGGAGGGCGTGTCGCGCGGGAGGGTCCTCGAGGTGGAGGAGGCCCCCGAGGGATTCCTCCGGGCGTTCCTCAAGCCGATCGATCGGCAGATCGAGGTCACCCCCGAGGTGCAGGAGGTGATGGGCCGCGTCTCCTCGCTCTTCGAGCGGTTCATCAAGCACTCGCCGGGCCTTCCGTACGAGACGCTGCTCTCGACCGTGCGCATCGGAGACCCGGGGCGGCTCGCCGACACGGTCGCCGCGCACCTCCCCGCGGCGGTGGAGGAGAAGCAGGGGCTGCTCGAGACGGTGGCTCCCGTGGAGAGGCTCGAGCAGGTCGCCCGTCTCCTCGAGGTGGAGATCGAGAAGCTCCGCGTGGACAAGAAGATCAACACGCGCGTCAAGAAGCAGATGGAGAGGGCGCAGAAGGAGTACTACCTCAACGAGAAGATCAAGGCGATCCAGCAGGAGCTGGGCCGGAAGGACGACCGCGTCAATGAGATCGAGGAGTTCCGGCAAAAGCTCGAGGATGCCGGGATGCCGCCCGAGGCCAAGGAGAAGGCTCTCCAGGAGCTCAAGCGCCTCGAGGTGATGCCGCCCGTGTCCGCCGAAGCGACGGTCTCGCGCAACTATCTCGAGTGGCTCCTCGCCGTGCCGTGGGCCAAGAAGTCCCGGGAGCTCACCGACATCCGGCGGGCGGAACGGATTCTCGAGGAGGACCATCACGGGCTCGAGAAGATCAAGGAGAGGATCCTCGAGTTCCTGGCGGTGCGCCGCCTGGTCAAGGCGAAGAAGACGAAGGGCTCGATCCTGTGCTTCGTGGGGCCGCCCGGAGTCGGGAAGACCTCGCTCGCGAAGTCGGTGGCGAGGGCGACCGGCAAGAGATTCGTCCGCCTGTCGCTCGGGGGCGTGCGGGACGAGGCCGAGATCCGCGGCCATCGGAGGACGTACATCGGCGCGTTCCCCGGCCAGATCATCCAGATGATGCGCAAGGCGGGGACGAGGAACCCGGTGTTCCTCCTCGACGAGGTGGACAAGATGGCCGCGGACTTTCGCGGGGATCCGTCGGCCGCCCTCCTCGAGGTCCTCGACCCGGAGCAGAACCACACGTTCCTCGACCACTATCTCGACACCGAGTTCGATCTGTCGGACGTGATGTTCATTGCCACCGCGAACGTCGTCCACACGATCCCGCCCGCGCTCCGGGACCGCATGGAGACGATCCGGATCGCGGGGTACACGATCGACGAGAAGATGGCGATCGCCCAGAAGTACCTGGTTCCCAAGCAGGTGAAGGCCCACGGGCTGGGGCGGGCGAGGGTCTCCTTCGAGGACGCCGCCGTGGCCGAGATCATCGAGCGGTACACGCGCGAGGCCGGGGTCCGGAGCCTCGAGCGGGAGATCGCGTCGATCTGCCGGAAGATCGCCCGGAAGGTGGTGGCCGGGGAGTGGCGGCCCGGAGAGGCGCTGTCGCCCGCCAAGGTGGTGGAGCTCCTGGGCGTCCCGCGGTACCACCCGCAGCGGGAGGACCGCAAGGCTCCCGAGGTCGGGGTCGCCACGGGGCTCGCCTGGACCGAGGTCGGCGGCGAGATCCTGACGACCGAGGCCACCCTGATGCGGGGGCGCGGGCATCTGACGCTGACCGGCCAGCTCGGCGAGGTCATGCAGGAGTCGGCGCAGGCCGCGCTCTCCTACATCCGGAGCCGCGCGGAGACGTTCGGCATCGACCCGCAGTTCCACCGCAAGTACGACATTCACGTGCACGTGCCCGAGGGGGCGATCCCCAAGGACGGCCCGTCGGCGGGGATCACGATGGCGGTCGCGCTCGCCTCGTTGCTGACCGGCGTTCCGGTCCGCCAGGACGTCGCCATGACGGGGGAGATCACTCTCCGGGGCAAGGTGCTCCCGATCGGGGGGCTCAAGGAGAAGGTGCTGGCCGCCTACCGGTTCGGCACGACGACCGTGATCCTCCCGCGCGAGAACGAGAAGGACCTGACGGAGATTCCGCAGGACATCTCGAAGCGCCTCGTGTTCCGCATGGTCGAGAACATGGACGAGGTCCTCGAGATCGCCCTGGCCGGGCCGCTGCCGGCCGCGGTGATCCGCGGCGAGGAGGCCGATGCGGCGGCATCGGAGCGTCCCGACGAGGGGCCGCTCACCCATTGAGCCGCCGAGCTTAGCCCGGGGATCCGGCTTGAGAATCACCTCGTGCCGTTTCGAGCGAGCGGCCTTCGGGCCGGACGACGAGCCCGGAGCTCCCGGGCCCGACGTCGTGTTCGTCGGCCGCTCCAACGTGGGGAAGTCGTCGCTGATCAACCGGCTGCTCGGCGCGCGGGGGCTCGCGAGGACGTCGTCGACGCCGGGGCGGACGCGGAGCGTCAACTTCTACCGCGTCAACGAGGCGGTGTGGTTCGTGGATCTCCCCGGCTACGGGTACGCGAGGGTGCCGGGGGAGATCCGGCGGGCGTGGGGGCCGATGGTGGAAGGCGTGGTGCGGCGCAGGCGCGAGCGGATCGCGATGGCGATCCTCGTCGTGGACGCCCGGCAGAGGGCGACGGCGCTGGATCGCGCGGCGCGGGACTGGCTGCTCGGAGAGCGGGTCCCGCTCGGGGCGGTCGCCACGAAGTCGGACAAGCTCTCGGGCAACGGGCGAGCCGAGGCCGAGCGCGCCCTCGAGGAGACGCTGGGGAGGACGGCCTGGGGACCGCCGGTCCTGGTGTCGGCGCGGACGGGCCTGGGGATTCGCGAGGTGTGGTCTCGCCTGGACCGGGCGATCGAGGACGCTTCCGCCGGGGGCGGGGGCGAGGGTGAGGCATGGACATCCACGAGCTGAAGACGATGGAAGTGGGGAAGCTGGTGAAGCTGGCGACCAGCCTGCAGGTCCCCGGCGCCGGGGGGCTCCGGCGCCAGGAGCTGATGTTCCGGATCCTGCAGGCGCAGTCGTCGCGCGATGCTTCCCTGGTAGCGCAGGGGGTGCTCGAGAAGCTCCAGGACGGCTACGGATTCCTGCGGGCGCAGGAGGCGAGCTATCTCCCCGGCCCCGACGACGTGTACGTCTCCCCCTCGCAGATCCGGCGCTTCGGCCTCGCGACCGGCGACTCGATCCGGGGGGAGGTGAGGCCGCCGAAGCCGGGCGAGCGGTACTTCGCCCTCGCGAAGGTCGACTCCGTCAACGGCCGGCCCCCCGAGTCCCTCCGAGGCCGCAAGGCATTCGAAGACCTGACGCCGCTCTACCCGCAGGACCGTCTGACGTGCGAGCTGGCCGGGCCCGACGTCTCGGGGAGGATCCTCGACCTCATGGTGCCGCTCGGCAAGGGACAGCGGGGGCTGATCGTCTCCCCGCCGCGGGCCGGCAAGACGATGATCCTCCAGGCGATCGCGCACGCCATGGAGCGGAACCATCCCGAGGTCACGCTGCTCATCCTGCTGATCGACGAGAGGCCGGAGGAGGTCACGGACATGCGGAGGTCGGTACGGGGCGAGGTGATCTCCTCGACCTTCGACGAGCCCGCCTCTCGGCACGTCCAGGTGGCCGACATGGTGCTCGAGAAGGCGAAGCGGCTGGTCGAGTGCGGCCGCGACGTCGTGCTGCTCCTCGACTCGGTCACGCGGCTCGCGCGCGCCCACAACGCGGTCCAGCCCGCGTCGGGCCGGGTCCTCTCGGGAGGGCTCGACGCGAACGCGCTGCAGAAGCCGAAGCGTTTCTTCGGGGCGGCCCGGAACGTCGAGGAGGGGGGCTCGCTGACGATCATGGCGACCGCGCTCGTGGACACCGGCTCGCGGATGGACGACGTCATCTTCGAGGAGTTCAAGGGGACCGGCAACATGGAGATCAACCTCGACCGGAAGCTCGCCGACCGGCGCGTGTTCCCGGCGGTGGACCTCATGCGCTCGGGCACCCGGAAGGAGGAGCTCCTCCTCTCCAAGAAAGAGCTGGAGCGCACCTGGGTCCTGCGGAAGGTCCTCAACCAGATGTCCCCCGTGGAGGCGATGGAGCTGCTCCGGGACAAGCTCCTCAAGACGGCGACGAACGCGGAGTTCCTCGACAGCATGGCGTGAGCCGGTTGCGCTGCGCCCCGATCTCCTGTACCATGAAGCACTTTCGCGGTGAGGTTCGCGTCATGAAGAAAGGCATCCATCCCGAATTCCACGAGATCCGGGTCGTCTGCGCCTGCGGGAACTCGTTCCCGACCCGCTCGACCAAGAAGGATCTCCGCGTCGAGATCTGCTCCGCGTGCCATCCCTTCTTCACCGGCAAGCAGAAGCTGGTGGACTCGGCCGGTCGCGTCGAGCGGTTCGAGAAGCGGTACAAGAAGCCGGAGGGCGAGGCCGCCCGCTGACGCCGCGACGGCGGCCCCGGGCCCCTCGCGCACGATATGGCCGGTCACCTCGATCCCAGGCTCGAGACCAAGCTCGCCGCGCTCGAGCGGAAGTCCCAGGACCTGGCCGCGGAGCTCGCGGCTCCCGAGACGCTCGCCGATGCCTCCCGGTACCGCTCCGCCTCCAAAGCCTTCGCCGAGCTGAAGCCGGTCGCGGACAAGTTCGAGGAGTACCGCAAGGCCGAGTCGGATCTCGAGGGGGCGAGGGGCCTCCTGGAGGAGGCGGCCGACGCCGACCTGCGGGAGATGGCCTCCGAGGAGGTCAAGACCCTGGAGGCGCGTCTTTCCGCGCTCGAGGAGGAGTTGAAGATCCTCCTCGTCCCGACCGACCCGGCCGATGCGAAGAACGTCGTCCTCGAGATCCGCGCCGGGACGGGCGGCGACGAGGCGACGCTCTTCGCGGCCGAGATCTTCCGGATGTACTCCAGGTTCGCCGAGACGATGGGCTGGAAGGTCCGCACGACCGACCTGTCCGAGAGCGCGGTCGGCGGCGTCAAGGAGGCCATCGCCCTGATCGAGGGGGACCGCGTCTACAGCCGCTTGAAGTTCGAGAGCGGCGTGCACCGCGTCCAGCGCGTGCCTGCGACGGAGTCCCAGGGGCGCATCCATACCTCCGCCGTCACGGTCGCCGTGCTCCCGGAGGCGGACGAGGTCGAGGTCAAGATCGACGAGAAGGACCTCCGCGTGGACACCTTCTGCTCGTCGGGCCCCGGCGGGCAGAGCGTCAACACGACCTACTCCGCGGTGCGCATCACCCACCTGCCGACCAACACGGTCGTCCAGTGCCAGGACGAGAAGTCGTGGCACAAGAACAAGGCCCGGGCGATGCAGGTCCTCCGCTCGCGCCTGTACGATCTCGAGCGCCGCAAGCGGCACGAGGAGATCGCGTCGAAGCGGCGGGGGATGATCGGCTCGGGCGATCGGAGCGAGAAGATCCGCACGTACAATTTCCCGCAGAACCGCGTCACGGACCACAGGATCTCCCTGACGCTCCACACGCTGGACGACGTCATGAACGGCGAGCTGGGCCCGATCCTCGACGCCCTCGCGGCGCAGGACCAGTCGGAACGGCTCCGGGAAGAGGTCCAGGCCTGACCGGCGGCGGCGCCGCGCCGGCACGACCTCGGCGAGGATCATGGTACCGGACGCGCCGACGCTCGGCTCGATGCTCGACGACGCGATCGCGCGCCTGGAGCACGCGGGCGTCCCCGGCGCTCGGCGGGAAGCGGAGGCGCTCCTCGCGCACGTCCTGGGGAGGGACCGCGGCGTCGTCGTCGCGAGGCGTCGTGACCCCATGCCCCCGGAGGCCGCGGAGGCGTTCGAAGCGCTCCTCCTCCGGCGGGAGCGCCGCGAGCCGTTCCAGTACCTGACCGGCGAGCAGGAGTTCTTCGGCCTCTCCTTCCTCGTGGATTCGCGCGTCCTCGTCCCGCGCCCCGAAACGGAAGGAGTCGTCGAGGCGGCGCTCGCGCTCCCGCCCCCGAAGGGCGGCCGGGTCGCGGACCTCGGCACGGGGAGCGGCTGCATCGCGATCGCGGTCGCGGTCGCGAGGCCCGACCTCGAGGTCCTGGCGGTGGACGCCTCGATCGACGCCCTCGACGTCGCGCGGGAGAACGCGGCGAGGCTCGGCGCCGCGGAGCGGATCGATCTCCTCCTCGCCGACTTCGCGTCCCTCCCGGCCTCGCGCGACGGATCGTTCGACGCCGTGCTCTCGAACCCGCCGTACGTCGCCGAGGAGGAGTGGGAGGGGCTCTCGCCCGAGGTGCGCGACCACGAGCCGAGGATCGCGCTCGTCCCGGGCGCCACCGGCCTCGAGGCCTACGGCGCCGTCGCCCGCGCGGCGGCGCGCCTCTTGCGCCCCGGCGGCGCGCTCGTCGTCGAGCTGGGATTCAAGCGCGAGGCGGGAGCTTGCGCGGCGGTCGAGGGGGCCGGCTTCCGCGACCTGCGCGTCCTGCCGGACCTGCGGGGGATCCCGAGGGTGCTGGTGGCGACCCGGCCGTAGGAGGGCCGGTTTCCCCGATCCTACTCGAGGGGAACCGGTTCCAGCGTCGAAAGGGCGCGCTTCATCTCGTCGCAGAACTGCTCGCCGTTGCTCACGGACATCCAGACCGAGGCAGGAGCCAAGGAGTAGACCGCGGTGTCCGCGCGGCAGACGACCGCCACGACGGGACGAGACCCGAGGAACCGGGTCAGATCCTCGATGAGTACGCCGCGCTGGAACCCGGCGGATCCGGTTCGAGGCTCAGCTTGAAGGTCCGACGCCTCCACGAAGCTCGCGCCCCGGAGCGTCCGGGCGAGATGCTCCGGGAAGTGGGTCCTCGCCGCCTCGGCGAGCTCCTCCGTGAAGCGCCTGAGGTCCACGTCGATCCCTCCCTCGGTGCGCTTCACCTTCGACGGGTGCACGGCGACGAGCCACTCCTCGAGGAGGGCCCACCGAAGCGGCTCCCCGCCGGCCTCCTCCTCGAGCCGGAAGCGCAGGGCCACCGGCATGGAACGGGCCAGCCAGAGATCCAACTCCGGGTCGCTCGGCATGTACGTGGTCGAGGAACCCTGGCCGATCTCGTACGAACTTCCTCCGGCTGCCACCTCGCTCGGCGTGTCCGGCGATCGGAAGAGGGAGAGGAGCAACCGGCGCCGCGGCCGCGACTCGTATGCCAGGCGCGTCGGGATCGAGGACGAGCTCTCCTGCAAGCGGATCCTGTCCGTCAGGGAGCGGCAGGTCGGAGCCGCCTCGGACGGGTGGATCCTGGACCGGCGACGGGAAAAGGCCTTGCCCTCCCATCCCCCCGACAGGATCTGCGTGTCGAAGGTGGAGTCGGGAAACTCGAAGCAGATCAAGATCGGCATCTCGCCGAAAAAGGATGGGTCCAAGGATGTGAAGAACGCGGACGGATCCAGGCCCTCCCTCGGTGCGCGCACCTCGAAGCCGCTCAGGGGCATCGTCGCCAGCGATTCGGCGACCTGCCGGATGTGCGCCATGGCCGCGTCTCTCGCGAGCGACGTCGCTAGCCACATTCCTCCGTGGGAAATGTTGCGAGGCGGCGACCCAGGCACGCCCTTGGCGTCGAACGATGTCCGCTCCGCGCGGAACTCGAGGCCGATGCCCGTCGGGAAGGTCGCGGACCTCGCATCGGCGGGATACTCGCCGGGCGAAGCGAGGTGGAAGAACACCGGCGGCACGTCCAGGTCGATCTCCTTCGCCTCGTGAAGGACGATCTCCCCCCGCTCGATCCACTCGAGGGGGGCGCCTTCCCAGAGGACGACGTCCGAGGCGCCGTCGGGCTCCGTCTGGCAGAGCGCCTTCGTGGGGAGCACGGTCAGCAGTAGGCACGTCGCGAGACGTGCTGCAAGGCGCCTGGCGCGAGACGACGGCATCGCTTGCTGCCTCCTTCCCTCGGGAGCAAGGATGCCATCGCCCGGGCCCGGTGGGAAGGCGCCGCGGCGGGTGGACGTCAGTACAGGATCCGCGCCCGGATCGCCTTCCGCGTGTTCTCGACTCCGATCCACGAGGGGTCATACCAGGGCTCGGGGGCGCCGGGGATCCAGGCCCCCTCCGTGTCGCGCTCGGCGCAGCCGAACTCCTCCGCCTCGTGCATCCACTCGGCCCAGAGGCGTCCCACCTCCACGTGGAGAACCGCGTCGAGCGGATCGGTCCGGACCGTGGAGCCGACCGTCTCGTGGACGAAATCCCCTGCCACCTGCCGGGTGGCGGCGACCACGTCCTGCGTCATCCCGGGCAGGCTCGAGGTCCGCTCGTACGCGACGACGAGCTGTCCGTCGAGGACGGCGACCGAGGGGCGGCGCCCCGTCTCGGCCCCGGCGGTCACGATCACGGGGGCGCTCCATCCCGAGGAGCCCGCCTCGCGGGTCGTGAGGTAGACCTCCTCGCTCTCTCCGGAGGTCCACCAGACGACGTGGACCGTGCCGTCCGCCTCGACGAAGAGACGCGGATCTCGCTCGTCCTCGATGCCGGACGTCAGGAATGCGATCGGCGTCCACTGGCCGCCGTCCCACTCCGAGAAGGCGATGTCGAAGTCGCCGCCGGCGTTGTAGGCCCAGACGACCAGAGGCCGGAAGCCGGAAGGCTCGCCGCTCACGCCGACCCGGCTCATCGCCAGGTCCGGCCGGCCGTCGCCGCGGGTGTCGCCGTCGGCATTGAGGATCCGCCCCGGCTCGAGCGGCCGGTATGGTTGCCAGAATCCGATGGGGTCCGGATCCTCCGTGATGATTCCGAAGAGGATCGCGACCGCTCCGCTGGCCGTCGGGTCGGCGGACACCTCGGCCCGGGCGGCCGGGCAGGCGAGAGAAAGGACCCCGACGAGAACGAGGAGCACGCCGAGCGACGTCTTAGTCACGATCGTCCTCCTCCCGGCGGATCTCCGCATCGAGGACCGCCTCCCGGAACTCCCGGATCGCGTCGATTCCCCGGTGTTCCTGGACCCGGACGTAGAGCCTACGGAGATACGCGATCCGGTGCCGGTCGTCGTCGCCCGGGTCCTTCCGCTTCGCGATACGGTGCCGGAGCCATTCTCCCCTGAAAATCGTCAGGACGCGATCCGAGGGTTTCGCGATCCGAAGGGCCGCCTCGGCGTAGCGGTCGGCCTCCGTCATCTCGTCGTCGGCCAAGGCCACGTTCCCGAGCTCGATCAGCCACGAGGCCTCCGCCACCGGATCGTCGTACTTCCTCGCGAGGTCCACGGCCGTCCGGAAGCGGTCTTTGGCCTCGGCTCTCTTCCCGAGCGCGAGGAAGCAGGAGCCGAGGTTCCCCTCGGCCTTCACCCGGTCGTGGGAGGAGCGCGCCCGGATCGCCAGCCTTCGGGCTTCCAGGAAGGCCCGGCGGGCCTCGGGAAAGCGTTCCGCCCGGGCCAGGACGTTCCCCTTCTGGGCCCAGGCTTGGCCCTCCACCTTCGGGTCCCCGTCCTTCGAGAGGACGACCGCCCGGTCCGCCTCGAGCTCGGCCAGATCGAGATGGCTCTGATGGGAGTGAAGCGCGGCGAGCACCATGAACGCCTCGGCCTGGAGGCGGGGCGTCCCCCTCGCCAGGCCGACCGCTCTCTTTGCGGAGACCTCGGCGGCGTGAAGAGCGCTCAAGTGCCGGAGGCAGACCGCGCGCTCGATCTCGACCTTGACCTCGAGCCGGCGCGCGATCTCTGGGTCCGCGGGCGGGTCGAGCGCGAGCCTCTGGTGCATCGCGTCGTACACCGCCAGGGCTCCTCGAAAGTCGCCGGCCCAGAAGAGGCTCTCCGCCCTCCGTCCCAGCTCCTCGGAGTCGAGCCCCGTCAGGTCCACGGGGACCGGCGAGGCGAGGTGGACCCGCTCGAGGATCGCCGAGGGATTGACGTGGAGGACGTCGGAGAGGGAGACGAGCGCCTCGATCGTGGGCATCCTCCCGCTCTCGATCGCGCTGATCGTGGTCCGCGAGAGCGGCGGGCTCGTCGTGAGCGCCGACACCTGGTGCTGGCTCAGCCGTTGCGCCTGGCGCGCTGCGCGGAAGGCGGCTCCGATGGCGTTGCCCACGTCGCGCCGATCCGCGGCGTACTTCGACGGGCTCGCGAGCGGGTCGTCTTGGACCGGATCCGGGCGCGACCTCGACCGTTTCCGGTCCGTCCTCCGATCGGGGCCGGTCCTCGAAACGTCGGTCATGCCTTCCCCCCCGAGGTTCGTCGCCGTATGACGGGGCCGTGGCGGGACATTCCGAACACCCCTTGTTGGAAAAAATACTGCGGGGGGGGGGGCGAGAGTCAAGTGCTATTTCGTGATCGGAGATGCGGGGGCGGTGGGACGGTGGCGTGCAGTGGCGTGCGTATTTCAATACTTACAGATTCCGCGCTCCCGGCCGATTGCGAGTGCAGGTTCGCTGCGTGCGGCAAGTCGGCGCCCCCCTGGACACGCAATGTGTCCAGCATCCTGGCGACGATCCACGGCGAGCACGTCGCCTTCTCGAAACGGTTCCGCTACCGGGCGAACGCACCGGCTGGCGCCGGACATGTTTCTTCACGATCCCCGCCGCCGGGTCTTGGCAGCGAGAGGCCCTCCGCGTTCGCCACCGTGAGGGCCGCTGTGCCCAGTCGGGTACCGTGTCGGGGCGGGTAGTCGCCCGCACCCCTCAAGATCGTAATCGCTGGTGCGCGCTTTCGCTGAAACTTGCCCAAGAACGGCGGAAGCGGCGAGTTCAAGCAACGACAAGGAGCGGTCATGAAAAGATTTGGAATCTTGGCGACGTTTCTGATCGGCGCATTCTCGTTCGCAGCCTTCGCAGCGGATGAATCGAGTAGCGTCCAGTGGCTTGAGAGCGCCCGCGGCGCGGGTGATGCGTGGGTCGTCGTGCGCGGTGTCACGGCCGAGGGCGCGACCGTGTACATCGCCTCAGTCAGCGACATCCGGCCCGACGGGTTTGCCGCCACTACGGTCTATGTGCGCGGTGGGACGTCGCTGGTCGTACAGAGAAAAGCGAACGACGACGGCACGTTCGCGGTCAGCTACTCCTCACAAGGAACGATCTGCTCTTTCCGAGGCGGGCCGTCGGCGACCCTCGTCAGCTGGGAGCTATCAGATGGTTCCCTCAGCGGGCGCCTTAGCGGCCACAACGCCATGGGTACGATGGCGGACTTCCGCGGGTCCTTGCTGAACGGGATCAGCGGTGGTTCCAAGGACGCTCTCGCGGAAGCGACCGGCGTGGATTCGCTGGTCGCCGCCATCCGGTCCTACTTAGCCGACGCAGAGATTGCGCCCGTTGCATTGCCCCGAACCGGGGATTCCATCGTGAGCGCCGGCCTAAAGCCCGAAGGCGCGGACGCGTCGATTGCTAGCGGCGGCGTCTTCATCGACTCTGTCGACGCTTGCGCCGATGAGTGCGCGGAGGGGTGCCCCCTGCAGTGCGCGTGGGAGTGTGCCCTCAGCTCATTCACTTGCCGTGTTTGCATGACGGCTTGCGCAATCGGGTGCCGGATCGGTTGCATGCCGGATTAGGATGGGCAGGTGAGTCTCCAGGATTCAAGTGGATCGAGCCCGAGCCCGGGTTTCCGGGCTCGGGCTCGATTGCCGGAACGACGGATCGAGGTGGCCCTGTGCAGCGCTCCGTCGCACAAGCTGTAAGCGGCAGTGTGGGTCGTCTATACTAACGCGCGGAACATTCTTCGAGGGCCCGAAGCGGAACCGAAACAACGGGTTTCAAGATCGCCATCTGATGACCCTTCTTTGTTCACTGGAGATGCGGGACGTGGTTCGACGCAAGAGAGTGCTGCGGACGATCGCGCCGCTTATCGTCTTCGGCGGCATGCTGTGCGCGAATCATGTCAAGTACCGACACTGGAACGAGCGGATGCAGATGCCTGGCCGTGTGCCGGTGTCGGGCAGGGAAATCGCGCCGAATTTCACTCTCCCGAAGCCGACTGGTGAGATGCTGGCGCTGACCGCGTTTCGTGGTAGACCGATCGTCGTCGAGTTCTGGGCAACTTGGTGTGGACCGTGTCAAACCCAGTTCCACGCGCTCTCCGATCTCGATCCTGGGTTGCGGGCGAAGATCGCGCTCGTGGCGATCAACGTGGAGGAGGAATCGACGATCGTTCGGTCCTTTCTCGATCGGCATGCGATCCCTGCGGAGGTGCTGCTCGATTCCAGCGGCCTCGTAGCTGCCGAGTACCGGGTCGACGTTTTGCCGACCACTGTTTTTGTCGGGGGGGACGGGCGCGTCCTGCTCCGGCACGTCGGTCGTATTCAAGACTGGAACGACTTCGTGATGGATGGGCTTCGGAGATCGTCTGGCGAGGCCGAGCCGTGACACCTGCTATCGAGTGCCTCGATCTTGCGAAGACATACGGCCGCCGTCGACCCGTAGCGGCGCTGCGCGGTGTGGATCTTACTCTGCGGCAGGGCGAGATCCTGGGTTTAATCGGACCCAATGGCGCTGGGAAAACGACGCTTCTCCGGGTGCTGGCGGGACTCCTCGCGCCTACAGCGGGTGCGGCAAGGTTGGTCGGCTTCGAGCCGGGAAGCGTCGAGGCCCGAGAGCGCGTGGCGTACCTTCCGGACGAACCGGTCTTTCCTGGCGAATGGATGAGTCCCGTAGGCGCGATGCGGTGCGCTGCCGCCCTGGCATCTCGCAAGCACCTATGGAACACGAGTCGCTTCACGAAGCTGCTCGACCAGGTGGGTATCGAGGAGCGGGCCCGTTCGGTCCGGACGTTCTCCCGGGGGATGCGTCGAAAGGTCGGATTGGCGCTCGCCCTGATGAACGACCCCATGGTCTTAATGCTCGATGAGCCGACGAGCGACCTGGACCCCGAGGCCCGGCTCCGATTTCGAGAGATCCTGCAGGTCCTCAAGAATTCCGGCACTGGCGTGCTGCTGTCCAGTCATGTCCTCTCAGAGCTCGAGACCGTTTGTGACCGCGCGGCGTTCCTGCGAAGCGGGAACATCGTCGCGGTACACGAGTTGCGGGGCGATCCATGCGCGACGCCCGTGCGGATCGTATTTCGCCTCGAACCGGCTCATGCCGTGCAGACTCGCCTCCCCGAGCCGGATGCCACGGAGGATGGATGGACGACGATTACGGTGCAGGCATGCGAACGAAGCGAGATACTACAGAGGCTACTGGCGGATGGGGCGACGATCGTTCGCGTGGAGCCGGTCGGGGAGGATCTGGAAGGCCTTTTTCGCCGGTACATGAGCCAGGCTTCCTCACCCAGGTCGAGCGACGAAAGATGAGAAGGAATCTCGTTCTCGTGCGGTTGCAAATCGAAGAGGCTGTCCGCAGTAAGTGGCTTCCCGTGCTCTGCGCGTTCGTCCTAATCGTGCTTCTCGTTGTGGTCGTTTCGGTTCGTGGAAGCGACAAGTTGTCGTCGTTTCTCTCGGAACTGGCACTTGAGCTTGGTGTCTTCGTGGGGTTCGTCATGGCATGGACGCATGCAGGGAGTTGGTACGAGCGTGGTCTTCGGTCAGGCTCGCTGGTATTCGCAACGTTGCAGCCGCTACCCCGGAGGAACACTCTCCTGAGTGGTTGGACCGGCAATCTTGCCGTCACGGCGAGCCCACTCGCATGCGCTGCGCTCAGTCTGTCGTTGATCGGCCCGTTCGCGGATGTCACGTTGACGGAATTGTGGATGGACGCGGCAGGAGTCATTGCAGCGCTGGCCTTCTGGGTCGCAGCGTTCGTGGTGGGACCGCTCTTTCTTTCGAGGGGCACTACCGGTGGGATCTTGTTGGTCTCGTACTTCCTAGCCAATCTAGCGCCCATGATTGCGCGCAGCCTCGGTGGGGAGGCGGGTCGGCTTGTGCTGTACGTTGTACCGCCACTGAGCCCGGTTCTTCTTCTCAGCAATCGCACAGGCGATGTCGCCGGGCCGATCGCGGAGATCGTCTTCCAGGGGTTGGGCACCGTGCTCCTTCTTATCGTGGGTGTCCGCCGTTTTGAATCCATGGACCTTCTGGAGAGAACGTGAATGATCTCCGGCCACGGAGAGACGGAACGCGATCCAGAATCCGGGTCTTGTGGAATGGGGTCCCGTCACCCGAATGACTCCCGAAGGGTACCAGGGGCCGCGGCCGGTCGAGGCCGCGGCGCGGCCGTTGCGCCCGCTGTTCGCGTCCGCGGTCGCCTGCGCGGCGATCGGGGTCGCGGCGGTGCTCGGGGTGGGGGCCTACTACAAGCCTCCCTACGCTCCCTCGATCGAGAAGGTCGAGCGGAGCGTGGTGTCGTCGCCGCACGACGCGCGGGTCCTGCGCACGGCGGCGTATCGGATCCTGATGAAGTCGAACGAGGAGCGGCTCCCGGACTCCGAGCGGCAGCGGCTCGTCGCCCGCGCGTCCGAGCTTCGCCTTGAGGCGCTCCGGATCGAGCCCGACAACCCGGGCGCGCTGTACGACGTCGCGTCCCTTCACAACTCCGACGGCGATGAGGCGGCGGAGAGGGGCGACTGGGTAACCGCGCGCGCCCGCTGGAGCGAGGGGTTCGAACTGGCCCGGAAGGCGTACGCGACGCGCCAGGACATTCCGGCGATCCCGGCGCGCCTGGCGCAGCTCAGCGAGAAGCTCGAGGAGTTCGAGCGTGCGGCGGACTACTGGGACCGGTACGCCGAGGTGGTGGAGAGGGAGGAAATCTTCCCGGCGTCGCGGAGGACGCACATCGAGATGGCGGAGAGCCGGAGCCGTGCGCTGCGGAAGAAGATCGCCGGCTCGCCGGACGCCGCGGTCGGAGGATCCGTCGAAGCGCTGTGAGCGTGGCGCGCTCTCCTCTTTACCCTGGGTCCTCGCCGCCCGAAGTGCTAGCATGCGCCCCTATGAGCCTGCTCGACGACATTCTCCGGAAGGCCAAGGCGGACCCGAAGCGGATCGTGCTCCCCGAGAGCACGGAGCCGAGAACGCTGCGCGCCGCCTCGCGGCTCCACCGCGAGGGGATCGCGCGGCCGATCCTCGTAGGGCCGCACGCGGCGACGATCGACGCGGCGCGCGCGGCGGGCGCCGGGATCGACGGCGTGCCGATCGCCGACCCCGCGGCGCACGCGGAGCGCGGGCGGTACGTCTCGATGGTGGAGGATCTCCTCCGGGCGAAAGGGACGACGCGGGGCGAGGTCGAAGCGATGCTCGCCGATCCGCTCTTCTACGCGGCCGCGATGGTGCGAGCCGGGGACGCCGACGGGTCGGTGGCGGGGGCGGAGCACACGACGGCGGACACGCTGCGGGCGGCTCTGCGGATCATCCGGCCGGCGCCGGGCGCCAAGATCGTCTCGTCGTTCTTCCTGATGGTGCTTCCCGAGCCGACGCCGGGGGGGGACGACGTCCTCGCCTTCGCCGACTGCGCGCTCGTGCCGTATCCCGACGCGCCGCAGCTCGCCGACATCGCGCTGCAGACCGCGAGGAACTTCCGGAAGCTCGCGGGACGCGAGCCGAGGGTGGCGTTCCTCTCGTTCTCGACGAAGGGGAGCGCGGCGCACGAGGCGGTGTCGAAGGTGGTCGAGGCGAGGGACCTCCTGCTGGCGGGGGCGCCCGAGTTCGAGGTCGACGGCGAGATGCAGCTCGACGCCGCGATCGTTCCGAAGGTGGGCGCGTCGAAGGCGCCCGGGAGCAAGGTCGCGGGCCGCGCCAACGTGCTGGTCTTCCCGAACCTCGACGCGGGGAACATCGGCTACAAGCTCGTGCAGCGCCTCGGCGGGGCCGAGGCGATCGGTCCCGTGCTCCAGGGTCTCAACCGTCCCGCGAACGACCTGTCCCGCGGCTGCTCGGAGGAGGACGTCGTCCTCACGGCCGCGGTGACCGGGATCCAGTCCGCGGGCTGAGCGAGGGGCGGCGATGCCCGGCGGGTGGCCGGGGGGGGGACGGGGCTTCAAGCCGACCGCGCCGCGGGGCGGGGGGCGGCCGCCGCACGCGCGGCGGAGGCCGCCGCCGGACTCGACCGGCGCGGAGGCCGCGTATCTCGCCAAGAACAAGGACGCGCGGACCCGGATGGTCGTTCGTCTGCTCGACGGCGAGGAAGTGCGGGGAGTGATCGAGTACTACGATCGCGACATGATCAAGATCAACCGCACGGACGGTCCGAACGTCTTCATCCGGAAGCAGCACATCCGCTACATGTTCGAGGACCCGGGAGCCTGACTCAGCGGACGCGGGTTCCGGGGGGTACGTCCTCCTCGAACGTGGCGACGATCGGGCGGCCGCCTAGATCGGCGGCCAGCAGCATCCCCTGGCTCTCGACGCCGCGGAGTTTCGCGGGCTTGAGGTTCGCGACGACGACGATCCGCTTCCCGACGAGGGCCTCGGGGGCGTACGCCTTGGCGATTCCGGCGACGATCTGCCGCTCCTCGGTCCCGAGGTCCACCCGGAGCTTCAGGAGCTTCTCCGCCCCCTCGACGCGCTCGCACGAGACGACGCGCGCGACGCGCAGGTCCACCTTCATGAACTCGTCGATCGTCAGGAGGGCGACGCCCTCCGGGGGAGCGGGCTTGGGCTCGGGCGCTGCGGGCTGAATCGGCTTGCTGTCGTCCACGGCTCTCGACTCCTTGAAGTAGGCTGCCTTGTCGATGCGGGGGAAGAGGGGAGCGCGCTTGGCGACGCGGCCTCCCGTCGTCAGGAGCCCCCAGCGGAAGGCCGAGAGATCCCGGGGCAGGGGGGAGCCCAGCCGCGAGGCGATTTCCTCGGCGGCGCGGGGCATCGCGGGAGAGGCCATGGCGGCGGCCTGGAGGAGGGCCTCCGACGCTCCCCACAGCACCGCCCGGTGCGTTTCCGCGCGGGACGGGTCGGACGCCAGCGCCCAGGGAGCGTGGCGAACGAGGAAGCGGTTGGTTTCCCCGACCAGGCGCCAAGCGGCGGCGAGCGCGCCGCTGAAGTCGTAGGCGTCGAACGCCGCACGCCACGCGGCGTGCGCGTCCGCGGCGGCGGGCTCGAGCTCCCGCGCCTCGGGCGCATCGGGCTGCGCCGGGATCGCGCCGGAGAGGCCGCCTTCGATCAGCGTCACGACCCGGCTCAAGAGGTTCCCGAGGTCGTTGGCGAGGTCCCCGTTGTACCGGTCGAGGAACTGCTCGTCCGAATAGGTGCCGTCGAGGCCGAAGGTCATCTCACGCAGCAGGAAGTAGCGGAGCGCGTCGGGCCCGAAGTCGCGCAGGAGCGGCCCGGGCCGGACGACGTTCCCCAGGCTCTTCGACATCTTGGCCTCGTCCTTGAGCCACCAGCCGTGGCCGTAAACGCACTCCGGCAGGGGGAGCCCGGCCGAAAGAAGGAAGGCCGGCCAGTACACGGCGTGGAAGCGGAGGATGTCCTTCCCCACGAGATGCACCTGGGCGGGCCAGTACCGGAACGGCGCCCCCTCCGGGTCCTCGCCGTAGCCGAGCGCGCTGACGTAATTCGTGAGGGCGTCCACCCAGACGTAGACGACGTGCCCCGGCGCGTCGGGATACGGGATTCCCCAGTCGAGGCTCGTCCGGCTGATGCTGAGGTCGCGGAGCCCCGACTCGACGAACGCCCGGACCTCGTTGAAGCGCGAGGCGGGGCGCACGAAGGCCGGGTTCCTGCGGTAGTGCTCCAGGAGCGGCTCCTGGTATCGGGAGAGACGGAAGAAGTAGGACTCCTCCGCGACGCGCTCGACGGGATGGCCCTGATCGGGGCATCTCCCGTCCCGGATCTGCGATTCCGGGTAGAACGCCTCGCAGCCGCTGCAGTACATCCCCTCGTAGGCGCCGAGGTAGACGTCGCCCGCGCTCTTCATCCGGCGGATGAGCTTCTCGACCGCCAGCCGGTGGCGGGGATCCGTCGTGCGGATGAAGTCGTCGTGCGAGATCGAGAGAGCGCGCCACAGCTCGTGATAGCGGTGGACGACCCGATCGGCCAGCTCGATCGGGCGGATCCCCTGGGCCCTCGCGGCGCGCTCGATCTTCTGGCCGTGCTCGTCCGTCCCGGTCAGAAATCGCACGTCGTACCCGACGGCGCGGCGGTAGCGGGCCACGGCGTCCGCGACGACCGTGGTGTACGTGTGCCCGATGTGCGGCTCGTCGTTGACGTAGTAGATCGGGGTCGTCAGGTAGAAGCGGGGACGGTCGCTCATCTTGCCGGTCTCCGGCGGCTCTTCCGGCACGCGGGGCCTCGCACCCCGCCTTCGGCCTCGAGCGCCGCCCGCTGGACGCGCTTCAGGGGAACGGAGTGGCGCCGCGCCGCCGCCGCGCAGTCCTCGTACTCGGGCCAGGCCTGCACGGCCTCGCCCCCCAGCCATCCGGTCTTGATGCGGACCGGTCCGAACGGCGTGGAAACCTTCCGGACGGTCCGCTCCAGCTCGATGCGGCTCTCCCGGCGGAACCTGAGGCCGAGCGTGGTCGTCTCGCGGAGCACGACCTCCGCGAGCGCGTCGAGCCGCTCGGGGCGCGCGAGAGCGGTCAGCAGGTGCCCGGGGCGCCCTTTCTTCATCTGCACGGGGGTCGTGAAGACCTCGAGCGCGCCCGCCTCGAACAGGCGCTCGGCGGCCCACGCGACCACCTGGGGAGGGGCGTCGTCGAGCGTCGCCTGAAGGACGAGGACCTCCCCGCCCGGGACGGTCTCGTCGCTCCCGGGTGCCCGGGAGTCCTCGTCCGCGAGGACCATCCGGAGCACGTTCGGGCGATCGGGGAACTCCCGGTCGCCGGCCCCGTGGCCGGTCGCGACGATGCGGCCTGGGGGCAGCGATCCCCAGGCGTCCGCGACCGTCGTCAGGATGGCGGCGCCGGTCGGCGTCAGCCGCTCCCCCTCCGCATCCCCCCCCGTCACGGGCGCGCCGCGGAGGAGCGCAGTCGTGGCGGGGCCGGGGACCGGGTAGGAGCCGTGCCTGCACTCGACCCGCCCGTGCCCGGTGGTGATCCGCGAGACGACGATCCTCGAAGGAGCCAGGTGCACGAGCCCGACGGCGGCTCCGACGACGTCGACGATGGCATCCAGGGCGCCCGCTTCGTGCAGGTGGACCTCGTCCGCCGCGACGCCGTGGGCCTCGGCCTCGGCCTCGATCAGGCGGCGGAAGACTCGGAGGGCGAGGTCCCGGACGCGCGGATCGAGCCGGCCGGCCCCCACGATCCGCCGGATCGCCCGCCAGCCGCGCTCGGGGCCCTTCTCACGGACGCGGACGTCGATCTTCCGGGCGGCGAGCCCGGACCGGACGACGCGGCGCGCGCCGATCTTCCACCCCTCGACGGGCAGGCTCTCGACGGCGCGCCGGATCGCGCGGACCGGCACCCCGAGGTCCACGAGGGCTCCGAGGATCATGTCCCCGCTGGCCCCCGCCGTGGCGTCGACCCAGAGAACTCGCCGCGCCTTCACGCCGTCCTCCCGGTCGGGATCCCCGCGGCCTCGACGAGCCGCGGGAGGACGACCCCCGCCGGCCCCTCGATCCTCTCGTCCGCGAGATCGGAGAGCGGGGTCGGCTCGGGGTTGACCTCGACGACGAACGCTCCGGCGTCGCTCGCGATCCTCGGCAGCCCGGCGGCGGGGTAGACCAGCGAGGACGTGCCCGCGACGACGACGACGCGCGCCGCGCGGGCGGCGGAGGTCGCCTCGGCCAGCGCGTCCTCCGGCAGCGGCTCGCCGAACCACACGACGCCGGGCCGAAGCAGGGCGCCGCACGCGCAGCGCGGAGGCAGGGGGCCGAGATCCGCGCGCGTGTCGTCCGTCTCCTCGCCGTCCCGCATGCAGCGCAGCCGCCAGAGCGAGCCGTGAAGCCGTACGACCCGGCGGCTTCCGGCCCGCTCGTGGAGCCCGTCCACGTTCTGCGTCACGAGCGCTGCATCCTCGCGGGCCCTCTGGAAGGAGGCGATCGCGAGGTGCGCCGGGTTCGGCGCCGCCGCAGCCGCCTGCTCGCGCCGCCAGGCGTAGAATCGCCAGACGGTCAGAGGATCCGAGGCGAAGGCCTCCGGGGTCGCGAGCTCCATGGGGTTCCTGCCTTCCCAGTGCCCGCCCGGGCCGCGGAACGTCGCGAGGCCGCTCTCCGCGGACACGCCGGCCCCGGTGAGGAAGAGCAGGGGGCCCTGGCCCTGCAGCAGTTCCCGGAGCGTCTCGGACGGAGCGGGAGCGTTCACGGGTCGCCCTCGGATCGAAGCCGGAATCGTACCACCCGAGTTCGACCGCCAACAACGCCGCGGCCGGGTCTTCCCCTCTTCGGGGCGGGGGGGGAGGTTTCTTGGTACTCTAGGCGGCCTGCGCCCCGGGGCGGGGCGTGCGGAGGCCCGGCCGATGAGCGCGATCCATTTTGCCGACGACGCCGACTTCGAGGCGGAGGTCCTTCGGACCGATGCCGCGGTGCTGGTGGACTTCTCCGCCACGTGGTGCGGCCCGTGCAGGAAGCTCGAGCCGATCGTGGACGAGCTGGCGGCGGACTACGAGGGACGCCTCAAGGTCGTAAAGGTCGACGTGGACCGCGCCCGCGCGACGGCGGCGCGCTTCGGGGTCCTCTCGGTCCCCACGGTGCTCGTGTTCCGCGCAGGCGAGGTGAAGGGCCAGCAGATCGGGGTCGCCTCGAAGCGCGCCCTCGTGGAGCTGGTGGAGAAGGCCCTCGCATGATCGAGCGGCTCAACGAGTGGGGCTACGCGCTCGGGCAGGTCCTCCAGGGCCAGCTGGACTCCGGCTCCCTCGCCGCGGTCTTCATCGTGTTCGTCGCGGGGCTCGTGACGAGCCTGACGCCGTGCGTCTACCCGATGTACCCGGTGATGGTCCCCTACATCTGGGGGGCGGCCGGGGGGAACCGGCGCCGGGCCGTCGCGCTCTCCTCGGTGTACGTCCTGGGCCTCGCCGCGGTGTACACGACGCTGGGCGTCACGGCCGCGGCGCTCGGGAAGAACTTCAGCAAGCTGACGGACACGCCGTGGCTTCCCCTGGTGTTCGGCCTCCTCATCGTCGCGTTCGGGCTCGAGATGCTGGACGTCTTCACGATCCGCCTGCCGGCGGGGCTCGCGAGGATCCAGGCTGCCGGCACGCTCCGGGGAGGCTATCTCGGCGCGCTCCTCCTCGGCGTCGCGGCGGGCTTCGTGGCGGCGCCCTGCACGGCCCCCGTTCTCGGCGTGCTCCTCACCTACGTGGCGGTGCGTCACGAGATCCTCTGGGGGGCGGTCCTGACCTTCGTGTTCGCGTTCGGCATGGGGTTCCTGCTGCTGGTTCTCGGCGCGTTCACCGGGCTCGTCGGGAGCATGCCGAAGCCCGGTCGCTGGATGGTCGCGATCAAGACGGCGATGGGGGTGCTGATGATCGTCGTCGGGGCTGGGTTCGTCTGGATCGCGGTCAGCAGGTTCCTGCACCGGGGGATCCCGTCGTGAGCGCCGTTCCGGGTCTCCCGGCTCGTCTCGCCGCGGCGGCGCTCCTGATCCTCTCGCCCCTCGCGCTCGCCGCGGAGGGGCCGCTCCCGGTGCGTCTCGTGGAGGCGGCCCGTGGCGAGGAGGTCCGGCTCGAGGCCGGGGCCGCGGCGCTCCACGTCTTCTTCTTCGCCGTCTGGTGCGAGCCCTGTCTTCGGCAGCTCCCGCAGCTCGCGGAGACGGAGGATCGGTGGCGGGACGCGGGCTACCGCCTCGTGCTCGTCGGCGTCCCGGAGCGCCAGAGCGCCGAGCGGCTCGCCCGCTTCGCTGCCGAGTCCGCCCCGCCGGGCGAGGTCCTGTTCGACGCGAGCGGGGAGGCGAGCCGGGCGTTCTCCGTCGAGCGGATCCCGGAGCACGTTCTCCTCGACTCCGGCGGGCGCGTCGTGGCGCGCGGTCCGGTCCCCGAGGCCGTCGGCGACGACGCGATCCGCCGCGCGCTGCCGTCGGGCCCGGCCCGGGAGGAGAGGGCCCCGTGAGAGAGGCGCGCCTTCGCGTCGGCCTCCTGTTCGGAGGGGCCTCGGTCGAGCACGAGGTCTCCGTCAGCTCGGCGCGCGGCGTGGCCGAGGGCCTGGACGCGGAGCGATACGAGATCGTGCCGCTCGCCGTGGCAGGGGACGGGCGCTGGCTGTCTCCCGAGCGATCGAGGCGCGCTCTTGAGGGGCGGGCCGCGCGGACCGACGACCCCGCCGAAGTGGACGACGGGGCGCGCGTCGTCGCGGATCCGGGGGGAAAGGGGCTCCTGCGCCTCGACGCGGACGGGCGTGCGCGGCCGGTTCCGATCGACGTCCTGTTCCCGGTCCTCCACGGCTGGGGGGGCGAGGACGGGCGCGTGCAGGGCCTGTTGGATCTCGCGGGGATCCCGTGCGTCGGCGCGGGCGTCCTAGGGTCGGCCCTCGGGATGGACAAGATCTCCGCGAAGTCCGTCTTCGAGTCGCGGGGCCTGCCGGTGGGCGCGTGGACGTGGATCGACCGCGCCCGGTTCGAGCGGGACCCCTCCGGCTCCTCGGCCCGGATCGCGGACGAGATCGGCCTGCCGCTGTTCGTGAAGCCGTCGAACGGAGGATCCTCCGTCGGGGTTTCCCGGGTGGGGGACGCCGACGGGGTACGTCCGGCGCTTCTGGCCGCGCTCGCCCTCGACCGGAGGGCGGTCGTGGAGGCCGCGATCGACGCGCGGGAGATCGAGTGCGCCGTCCTGGGCAACGACGATCCGGAAGCTTCCGTGCCCGGGGAGATCCTGCCGTCCCGGGAGTTCTACGACTACGCCGCGAAGTACGAGGACGGCACGTCGAGGCTCCTGATCCCCGCTCCGCTCGACGCTCCGACGGCCTCGACGGTGCGGCGGATCGCGGTCGAGGCGTTTCGCGCCCTCGATCTGGCCGGGATGGCCCGCGTGGACTTCTTCCTCGAGCGGGGCTCCGGCCGCGTCCTCCTGAACGAGGTCAACACGCTCCCCGGCTTCACGGGGATCAGCATGTACCCTAAACTCTGGGCTGCGACGGGGGTTCCCTACCCCGGCCTCCTCGACCGGCTCTTGCGCCTCGCGCTCGAGCGCGCCCGGGTCTCCGGCGCGCGGACGAGCCGGCTCGGGGGGTGAGCGGAGGCGAAGGGCGCATGGCGGACGGCGCGGTCCTCGTCCTCAACAGCCTGTACCAGGCGGTGCAGGTGACGGGCGTGCGTCGCGCGTTCCTCCTCTTCTGCGGTGGCCGCGCGCGCGCCGTGGGCCCGGACTTCGCCACCTACGACTTCGAGAACTGGTGCGACATCCCGCCGGGCGCCGGCGACGACGTCGTCAGGACGCCGCGACGGGCCATCCGGGTGCCGAGGGTGATCCAGCTCCTCCACTACGATCGGCTCCCTCGCCGGGAGGTTCGGTTCACGCGGCGCAACATCTTCTTCCGCGACCGCAGCCGCTGCCAGTACTGCGGGCGCGGGTATACGCAGCGCGAGCTCAACCTCGATCACGTCGTTCCGCTCTCGCGGGGAGGTTCCTCGGCCTGGGACAACGTCGTCTGCGCCTGCCTCGCCTGCAACGGCCGCAAGGGGAACCGGACGCCGCAGGAGGCCGGGATGGCGCTGATCCGTCCCCCGCGGAAGCCGGCGGGCCACCCGGTCCTGCGGGCCGGGTGGATCGGGCCGCTCCACGAGGAGTGGAAGACCTATCTCGACGTCGCCTACTGGAACGTCGAGCTGGAGGAGGACGTGCTCCCGGTTCCGAGGGAAGCCGGCTCCTGATCCCGGCCGGGAAGGGGAATTCCGAGAGCCTTGACCCTGCGGTAGAGCTTTTGCCGGCTCCAGCCGATCCGCACCGCCGTGCGCGTCATGTTCCCGCCGGTCTCGTGGAGCGCGGCCTCGATCCAATCCCGCTCGAGCCACTCGGAGCCGGTGACGCAGGCCACGTGCGGCGGGGGCTCGAGCGCGATCCGGACGTCCACCGCGGTGATCGTCCTCCCTTCGGAACGGAGAAGGGCGCGGGCGAGCACCGCCTCGAGCTCCCGCACGTTGCCGGGCCATCGGTGCCGGCGGAGGAGCGCCAGCGCGGATTCGTCGAGAGGGGAGGGGCCGATCCCCGTCTCGGCGCGCAGCCGCGAGAGGAAGTGGTCGGCGAGGGCGGGAAGATCTTCGAGGCGCTCGCGCAGGGGCGGCACGCGGATCTCCACGACCGCGAGGCGGTAGTAGAGGTCGGGCCGGAACCGGCGACGCGCGATCAGCTCGCCGAGGTCGCGGTGCGTCGCCGCGACGATCCGGACGTCGGCTGTGTGCTCGCGCGCGCCTCCGACCGGGCGGACTCTCCCGTCCTGGAGGACGCGCAGGAGCTTCGCCTGCATCACGAGGGGCATGTCGCCGATCTCGTCGAGGAAGAGCGTGCCGCCGTCGGCGAGGCGGTAGAGCCCGATCCGGTCCCGGTCCGCTCCGGTGTATGCGCCGCGCTCGGCTCCGAACAGCTCGGTCTCGAGGAGCGGCTCCGGCAGTGCGGCGCAGTTGACCGCCAGGAACGGCGCCGCGCGGCGCTCGCCGCCGCGGTGGATCGCGCGGGCGATCCCCTCCTTCCCCGAGCCGGACTCGCCCAGGATGAGAACCGGCAGCCGGCAGCGCGCGACCCTCCGGGCCTCGCGGAGCGCTTCCAGGAACCCTGCGGAGCGGCCGACGAGGCGTACGCCGGCCGGGTTTGACGCGAGAGAATCCGAAAGGATATCCTCGATCGCCGACGCCATGAGGCTTCTCCCCTCGAGCACCCGGATCGTTCCGGCGGGCCGACCGGCCGCCGGACGGGAGCGTCCGGCCCGGCTGCCGCTCGTCCGGGGCGCGGCCGCGGGGGGAGAATGGGGTGTGGGCCCCGAGGACCGCAAGGACGGGAGCGGCTCGCTCCGGTTGGGGATCCGCAACGAGCGAGCCGTCGCGGGGCGCGATCGGACGCTCGATCGCGCGGAGTCGGCGCCATAGCCCGGGGCGGAGGCAGGACGGGCTGGATCGAGGGGGGCCTGTGGGCGCTCACGGCGGCTTCGCTGTCGCCTCTCGTCGCGTACGCCGGGCGGCCTGTCGTGCCGTTCGCGGCGCTCTACACGGTGGCCGCCGGGATCGCCCTAGGCCTGGGTCTCGCCGGACGCCGCCTGCACCGCGCGATGCTGTCCGAAGCCATCGACCATCGGAGCTCGGCGTCGCAGGCGCTTCTCGCCGCGGCCATGGTGCTGTGCGTGCTCGTCCTCGTTCTTCTGGCGGCGGTGGTCGCGCTTCTGATGCTGTTCCGGGGCTCTGGTCCGAAGCTCCCCATCTGAGGAGGGCGGGGGAGACGAGATGAGCTACTACCGCCACAGCCCCTACCGCGCCGGCGGAGGCCTGGGGCTCGGGGTTCCCGTCCTGACGCCGGTCACCCGGGCGCTGATGATCGTCTGCGGGGGGGTCTGGGCGGTCCAGTTCCTCCTGGGGCCCGTTCTCCGCGTGGTGGACCTGTCCTGGTGGCTCGGAATCGTTCCCCCGCTCGTCGCCCGGGGATACTTCTGGCAGCCGGTCACCTACATGTTCCTCCACTCGCCGGTCCAGATCACCCACCTCCTCTTCAACCTGCTGATCCTTTGGATGGTCGGGGGCGATCTCGAGAGGCACTGGGGGGGGCGCCGGTTCCTCGCGTACTACCTCGTCACCGGTGTCGGGGCGGGCGCCTTCGTGACCGTCGCCGGGCTGCTCGCGGGCACCGCCGCGCCGACGATCGGCGCCTCGGGAGCGATCTACGGGCTCCTCCTCGCGTACGGGATCATCTTCTCCGAGCGCATCATTCTCTTCATGTTCGTGATCCCGATGCGGGCGCGGACCCTCTCGTGGATCCTGTTCGCGATCGCGTTCTTCTCGGCCTGGGGGCAGAGCGCGAGCGGCGTCTCCCACGTCGCGCACCTGGGAGGGATGGTCGTCGGTTGGCTCTACCTCAAGCGATTCTGGAGGATCGCCGACGTCTTCCGGGAGATCCGCTGGAAGTGGCGGAGGAGGCGCTTCCGCGTGGAGCCGCGAGACGACGGAAACCCCTGGGTGCATTGACGCGAGGCGAAACGACGCGGAGCGTCACGCCAAGGAAGAATAGGCCGAAAATCTTTTCAAAGCGGGCGGAGTTTACGGAAGCCGCTATTGACACAGGCGCACCCCCGCCCTACACTCCTAGCATCGGGACATTGCAATTGGCAGTTGGCGCCGTCCGGTTGTTCCGGAGAGGGCCGAAGCGAATGCGTCCGAGACCCGAACTTGTCGATGCGGTTCCGGTCCGCGCTGAATGTACGGCGGTCCCCGTTCTCAGTCAAGGTGAGCGAGGAAAGGGAACCCGGTTTCCCTTCCGTTCCGGCGTGGCCGGTGGTCCGCGCGGCGCCGGGGATTAGCGAATGGAGCCGACGCAGAACGAGCGCAGTTCCGTCCTGTCCCGGTACTTCGCGGAGATCCGCGAGTACCCCCTCCTCACCAAGGAGGAAGAGATCTCCCTTGCGCGGCACGTTCGCCAAGGGCGGCGAGGCGCGCTCAACGAGCTCATCGAGTCCAACCTCAGCTTCGTCGTCAAGGTGGCCAGCGAGTACCGAAACCTCGGCCTCCCGTTCGAGGACCTCCTCAACGAGGGGAACATCGGTCTGATCGAGGCGGCGAGGAGGTACGACGCGAGCAAGGGGACGAAGTTCATCACGTACGCCATCTGGTGGATCCGGAAGTCCATCCTCAAGGCCCTGAGCGAGCACTCCAACCTCGTTCGCGTACCGAGCTACCAGATGAAGAAGGTCCGGGAGATCCGCGACGCGGAGAAGTCCCTGCGGCGGGATCTCGGCCGGACGCCGAAGCGCGAGGAGATCTCCGAGAAGCTCTCGAAGACGGTCTCGAAGATCGACCAGGTCCTGCAGTTCCATCTGCGCGAGATCAGCCTCGACGAGAGAATCGGCAAGGACCGGGACCGCTCGATCTCGGACTGCCTCGAGGACGTCGCTTGCTCGAGTCCCGAGGACGATCTGATCCGGCGAGAGGCCAGCGTCCTCGTCGGCGACGCGATGTCGCATCTCACCGAGCAAGAGCGAGCGGTGATCCTGTCCCGCTTCGGGATGGCGGGCGGTCCCCCTCTCACCCTCAAGGAGATCGGCCAGCACATGGGGATCAGCCGGGAGCGCGTGCGGCAGATCGAGTGCCAGGCGAAGTCGCGCCTCCGGAAGATCTTCGCCAAGAGGCGGCTCGTCGCCGCGCCGTCGAAGCGGCCGCACCCGGCGGGCCCCGGCGCGAAGACGGCTCCGCGCGGCTGATCCTCCCGCGAAGTCTCCCCCGGTCCGACGGGAGTTGATGCCGCTCCCGCTCCTCCCCTACACTCAGCGGCGTTCCGGATTCGGCGGCACGCCCGGGGTGCCGGGGAGAGGGGGCTCATGCTGGAGCGGCGCGTGCGTTCGCGGAAGGCCGGGCCGGCGGCGAGCGAGAATCCCTCGCGCCCGCGGGACGAATGGTCGCGCCTGTTCCGGCAGCGGAGCACGGAGGCGGCGCTGCGGGAGATCGCCGCCCGTTTCCCCGACCCCGAAGGGCTGGAGGTGGTTCTGGAGCGGCCGGGTCGCGCGCCGCGCGCGCACGGTCTCCCGGAAGGCCGGAACGGCGAGGGGGCGGGCGCTCCGGCCCGCCGCGCCGCCCGCGTGCCCGGCCAGCCCGGCTGGGTGCTGACCGTGGGCCGCCGGTCCGGGCCGCCGCCCGCCGCCCGGGACGTCGAGAACGCGGCCGTCGCCCTCGCGGCCTGGAGGGCGGCGAGGGACGAGCTCGACCGGTCGGAGGTGCACCAGAGGGAGAGGACGCGCGAGATCGACGCCCTGCAGTCGCTCGGGCGCGGCGCCGCGGAGGCGGGCTCGTGGCAGGCGCTGTTCGCCCACGCGGCGCGCGTGCTCCACGAGGCCGCGGGGGCCGACGCCGTCGTGTTCGCGCACGCGCTGGGAGGGAGCCCGGTGGCCCGGGCCTACCTCGCGCGCCCCGTGGCGGAGGAGGACCTGGCGACGGTCGCCTTCCGCGCCGCGGCCGCGGCGGACCTCGCGCCCGGCTCGGCACCGAGCCTGGAAACCGAGCGCCTTCCCGGCTTCGAGGAGGGGCCCGGGCGGTGTCGCGCCTCGGGGGCGGAGGACGCGCTCGTCGCGACGCTCACGCGGCGCGGGCGGCCCCTGGCGGCGATCGCCATGGTCCCTCCCGGTCCCGTCGAAGAGGGCGCGCTCCGGCTGGCGTACGGCGCGGCGAACCAGGTGTCGGTGCATCTCGATCGGATCCTCACGGCTCTCGAGGCGGAGGAGGGACGGTTCCGGACGATCCTGGACTCGATGCCGCAGGCGGTGCTCCTGACGGACCCGGACCTGCGCGTCGTCCATTCGAACCGCTCGGCGCTGCGCCTTCTCGAGCGGCTGCACGTGGGAGCGTCGGGGGGGCGCGTCGTGCGGATCGGGAGCCTCGACCTCGAGCCGATCGCCGCCGCCGTCCTGGCGGGCCGGGAGACGGGGGGGGAGCGGGATGCCGTCCTTCCCGGAGGGATCGTTCTCAGCGTCACCGTGTCCCCGCTCGCGGAGAGGGCCGGCACGCCGCGCGGGCTCGTCGTCGTGCTCGCGGACGTCACCGAGGGGCGGCGCGTGCAGGCGCAGCTGGTCCAGGCGGAGAAGATGTCCACGCTCGGCGAGATGATCTCGGGGATCGCCCACGAGCTGAACAACCCCCTCTCGTCCGTGGTCGGTTACGCGCAGCTGATCCGCGCGACGGCGAACGAGCCGAAGCGCTCGTCGCGGCTCGAGGTCATCGAACGCGAGGCCCGCCGGTGCCAGAGGATCGTCCAGGATCTGCTCTGCTTCGCGCGCCGCTACGAGCCCGAGCGAAAGGGTCTCTCGCTGAACGAGGTCGCCGAGTCGGTCCTCTCCTTCATGGGGTACCAGTTCCGCGTCGGAGACGTCCGGATCGTGCGGGATTTCGATCCCGACCTGCCGGCGATCGTCGGCGACGCGCACCAGCTGCAGCAGGCCCTTCTCAACCTGGTTGCGAACGCCTACCAGTCGGTTCGGGAGTCGGGGAAGGCGGGATCGGTCACGGTGCGAACCTGCCGCGCGGGGTCCGAGCGGGTCTCCGTCGAGGTGGCGGATGACGGTCCCGGAATCCCCGAGTCGGTGCTTCCCAGAATCTTCGACCCGTTCTTCACGACCAAGGCGCCGGGACAGGGGACGGGGCTCGGCCTGCCGCTCGTCCAGAGCGCGGTCGTCGCCCATGGAGGGGCGCTCTCCGTGGAGAGCCGGGAAGGGCTTGGCGCGTCCTTTCGCATCGAGCTCCCGCTCTCGGCGCCCGCCGCGCGAGAGGAGACCGCCGCCCCGGCGTGCCCGGCGCCCGCGGGCTCGGCTGGGCGGATTCTGGTCGTCGACGACGAGGAGAGCGTCGCGAGCCTGATCTGCGACGCCCTGGCCGAAGAGGGCCACCGGACCAGAGCCGCGCGCAACGGGCGCGAGGCGCTTCGGATCCTCGCGGGCGAGGAGTTCGATCTCGTGATCGCGGACCTGCGGATGCCGGAGATGGGCGGGGCCGCGTTCTGCGAGGAGGCCGTCCTCGTCCGGCCGGACATCCGGGACGGCCTCGTGCTCACGACCGGCGACTCGGTCGGCCGGGAGGCCGAACGGCTCGCCTCCGAGCGCGGGATCGAGCTCCTCATGAAGCCGTTCGACCTGGAGGACCTCCGGGGGATGGTTCGGAGGCGGCTCGAGGCCCGGCGGCGGCCGTGAGATGCGGCATCTCGTCGTCGGCACGGCCGGCCACATCGACCACGGCAAGAGCTCGCTCGTCCGGGCGCTGACCGGGATCGACCCGGATCGCCTCGCGGAGGAGAAGGAGCGCGGGATCACCATCGACCTCGGGTTCGCGGACCTCGACCTCGGGGGGGGCTTCGTCGCCTCGTTCGTGGACGTTCCAGGACACGAGCGCTTCGTGCGGCACATGGTCGCGGGCGCGGCCGGCGTGGACGCCGTCCTCCTGGTCGTGGCGGCGGACGACGGCGTGCGGCCGCAGACGCGCGAGCACCTGGCGATCTGCTCCCTGCTCGGCGTGCGGGACGGCGTGGTCGCCCTGACGAAGACGGACCTCGTGGAGGCCGATCTCGCCGAGGTCGCCGCCCTCGAGATCCGGGATCTCCTCCGTGGGAGCTTCCTCGCCTCCGCCCCGCTCGTGCGAGTGTCCGCGAGGAGCGGCGACGGGATCGAGGCCCTTCGGGGCGCGCTCAAGGATCTCTTCGCCCGGGTGCCCGAGCGGGAGACGACCGGCCTCCCGAGGCTCCCCGTGGACCGCTCGTTCGTGATGAAAGGCTTCGGCACGGTCGTCACGGGGACCCTGGTTGCCGGAAGGCTGCGGGAAGGCGACGACGTGGAGGTCCTTCCCGGCGGGAAGCGCGGCCGGATCCGGGGGCTGCAGGTCCACCGCGCGCGCGTTCCGGAGGCGAAGGCCGGACAGCGCACCGCGGTGAACGTCCAGGGGCTGGATCGCGACGACGTGCCCCGCGGCTCGACCGTCACCGTTCCGAGGGCGCTCCTCTCGACGCGCCGCATCTGGGGGCGTCTCCGCTGGCTGCCCGAGGCGGGCGAGGCCGTGCGCCGCGGCGGGGAGGTCCGGTTCCACCAGGGGACCTGCGAGCGTGCGGCGAAGGTCCGCGTGCTCGGGGAGCTGCCGGACGGGACGTGCGACGTCGAGCTCCTCCTCGACGGGGAGACCGTGCTGCTCCCGGGCGATCGGTTCATCCTGCGGAGGCCGGCGCCGGTGGACACCGTCGGAGGCGGGGAGGTTCTGGACATCCGTCCCCCCTCCCGGCGCGCGAGGCGTCCCGCGCGCGCCTCGGCTCTGGGCTCGGATCCGGACGAGGGAATCCTCGCCCGCCTGGCGCGCGCGGGGCCGGCGGGCCGGTCGCGGTCCGAGCTCGCCGCGGAGATGGGGCTGACGGCCTCCGATCTCGACGCGCGCGTCGATCGGCTCTCGGCCGCGGGGCTCCTCGTGGCCCGCTCCGGCCTTCTTGTCGATTCCGAGGCATGGAGATCGGTCGGCGAACGGGTGCAGAGATTGCTGGCGGCGTTCCATGAGGCGGAGCCGCTTCGCCCAGGGATGTCGAGGGAGGAGCTCCGCTCGCAGTCGGCTCGGGCGATGCCGCAGGACGTGTGGCGGTCCCTGCTCCAGGACCTCGCCGGAGGCGGGATCCTACGGCTCGCGGGGGAGAGGGTGGCGCTCGCCTCGCACAGGGTGGTACTGTCGGATGCGGATCTCGTCGTCGCGCGGCGGATCGAGGGGAGGTTCCGGGAGGCCGGGCTCGATCCTCCCGAGGCGGAGGACGTTCTCCGGGGCGAGGGAGGGGAGAAGGCGGGGCGCATCCTCGACCTCCTGCAGGCGGACGGGCGCCTTGTCCGGATCCGCGACGGCCGGTGGTTCCACGCGGACGCGATCGAGGATCTGGTCCGCAAGCTTCGGGGGTTCGCGAGGACGTCGAGGACGATCGACGTCGCCGCCTTCAAGGATCTCGCGGGGGTGACGAGGAAGAACGCGATCCCGCTGCTCGAGCACCTGGATGCGGAGCGCGTGACGCGGCGCGTCGGCAACGCGAGGGAGATTCTGGACGCGTGATCGCGGCCTCCGGGCGGGGCCGAGGGGGTCGAAGATGGGTTCGATGGGTTGGCCCGAAATCCTCCTGATCGCTCTGGTGGTCATCCTGCTGTTCGGGGCGCGGAAGCTGCCCGAGATCGGGCGGGGGCTCGGTGAGGGAATCCGGAGCTTCCGCAACGCGATGAAGGGCGACCAGTCGGGCCAGGGCAAGAACGGCGGAGGCAGCGCCGGGGGCGACGGCCAGTAGTGCCCCGGCCGGCGGGGCGCGCAGCGCGAGACCTGCTCGCGCGCCGGAAGGATGCGGCGAACCGCCTTCGCCGCGAGGTCCTCGGCGCCGACGGATCGCTCGGGCATCCGTATTTCCGGGCGCTCGAGCGGAGGCTCGCGCAGGAGAGGCCCCGGCGGGTCCCCCTCGATCGAATCTTCCGGAAGTGCCTGGCGGCGAGACTGGTCTACGTCGGCGACTTCCATGCCGTCCCGGCCTGCCAGGAGTTCGCGGCCGATCTCCTCGCGCGGCTCCGGGCGGCGGGGCCCGTCGCGCTGGGCGTGGAGTTCGTGTACGCGCGCCAGCAGGGTGTTCTGGACCGACGCCAATCGGGCGGCATGGACGACGCGTCGTTTCTTCGCCGCATCCACTACCGGGAGGAGTGGGGTTATCCGTGGCGCGGTTACGGGGAGATGCTCGACCGCGCCAGGGAACTTGCCGTTCCCGTCGTCGCCCTCGATTCTCCGCCGAGAGCCGGCTTCGAGGGGCTCGCGCGGAGGGACGAGCACGTGGCCCGCAGGATCGCGGCGCGCCTCTGCTCCTCGCCGGGCGAGCGGCTCCTCGTCTTGATCGGGGAGTCGCACCTCGCGCCGGGCCACCTCCCGGCCAGTGTGGGCCGCAGGCTGTCGAGGCTCGGGAGCGGGGTCGAGGCCGTGACGGTCTTCCAGTCTCCCGATGCTCCCTACTGGCGCCTGCTGGCCGCGCGCGACGAGCCCCCCGAGGCCGCCGCGCTCGGCTCGGGCGCGTTCGCCGTCTTCCACACGCCGCCGATCGCGAAGTACGAGGCCTACCGGCAGGTGCTCGAGCGCTGGCGCGAGGACGTTCCCCCGGACGAGGAAGTGGATCTGACGCCGGCCGTCCACCACCTCGTGGGAGTGCTGCTCGGATGGCTCGGGATCGACCCGGAGCGGCATCGAATCCGCCATCGCGGCGGCTGGGCGGAGGATCTCGCGGACGCCTTCCCCGAGGTCTACAGCGGTCCCGAGGCCAAGGCGCTTCTCGGCCCGATCCTCGCCGAGCACGGGTCATCCGCGGCCGAGTCGCGCGAGGCGCGATCGGCGCTCGAGGCGAGAGGGGCGCTCTACGAGCCGCGCTCGAACACCGTCTTCCTCCTGCGCTATCTCCCCGGGCGCGCGGCGGGCGAAGGGGCCCGGTTCCTTCGCGCCGCGCTGTCCGGGCGCCTCTTCTCCGCCGCAGAGGAGCCGGCGGCCGGACCGGTGGAGCGCGCCTACGCCGCCGCTTACGAGGAAGGGCTCGCCTATCTGGGCTCCCTTCTCGTGGACCCCGCAGGCGACTACCTCCTTCCGGACGACCGCCGCGCGCTGGCGGCCGCAGGGGGACGGAGCGCGCCGCGCGGAGGAACCGCTTGGGCCCTGCGCGACCGCTGGCTCGCGGCCCACCTCCGGTTCGAGGCCGGCGGGTCCTGGACCGTTCCCGAGGAGATTGCGGGGTATCTGCGAGGGGCGCGCGGCGTGCGGCGCGCTCTCGCCCGCGACCTCGGCCATCGCCTCGGGTGGGCGCTTTTCGAGCGCGTCCGGCGCGGCGACCTGGGTGAACGGGAGCTGCGCTCGCTGTTCTCGCGTCCCCTGGCGCCCGCGCGATCCTCGCGCGCGGTCGTCGGCTTGCTGCGAGGAGACCGGGGGCCGTCGGAAGAAAAACCGGGGCCGCGCCCGGCAGCGCGGCCCCGAGTGGCTGGGAGGGGGAGGTGGGTTAAGGAGTCGTCCCGTCCCAGAAAATGAGGTTGGTGCGCATCGTCGTCACCGTTGCCTCTTCCGTTCAGTCGCCGATGCCGAGGATCGAGTCGCCCCAGATCGCAATGTCGCCCCAGATCGCGATATCGCCCCAGAGTGCGGTGTCGCCCCAGATCGCGATATCGCCCCAGAGCGCGGTATCGCCCCAGAGTGCGGTGTCGCCCCAGAGCGCCGTGTCGCCCCAGATCGCGATGTCGCCCCAGATCGCGATATCGCCCCAGAGTGCGGTGTCGCCCCAGAGTGCGGTGTCGCCCCACAGGGCCTGATCGCCGGAGAGGGCCTGGTCACCCCAGATCGCAATCGTGAGCGGGGACGGCTGGATCAGGATGTACATGCCGGCGCTGTCTCTGCGCAGGACGATCGGGCTGGCGGCCGTGCGACGGGTCGGTCGGAACGAATCCCCGAGGGCAAGCGCGCGAACGAGGTTCATGCGCCCGGCCCCCACGGCGAACACGTCGTCGCCCTCCACCTTTTCCGCGGAGAGCATGAGGACGAGCTTCACCTGGTCGGGAGTCATCTCGGGCTTGCGCTCCAGCAGGATCGCCGCCGCGCCGGACGCGACGCCGGCCGCCATGCTGCTGCCGGAGAGCTCGATGCGGTCTCCGTCGATCACCCGGTCCGGGAAGAGATCCGCCACCGCGGAATCGGGCGAGAGACAGGAGACGATCCGGTTCCCGGGGGCGGAGAGGTCCGGCTTCAGCACGTGATCGCCGAACGAGGGTCCCCGGCTGCTGTAGGTCGTCGCGATGTCGTCGCCGCGGTCGGCCGTGTTCAGGTCGTTGATCGCACCGATCGTCAGGACGTAGGGATCGTTCCCGGGAGAGTTGATCGTCATGTAGCCGTCCCGTCCCCGGTTGCCGGCGGAGGTGACGACGAGGAGCCCGGCGGCCCACGCGCGCTCCACCTCTCTCGTCAGCGGGTCGGAGCGCCAGCTCTCGTAGACGGGGTGCCCGAGGGAGAGGTTGAGGATCCGGATGCCGTACTGCTCCCGGTTCTCGATCGCCCATTCGACCGCCTCGATGACGTCGCTCGTGTAGCCTCCCCCGTTGCCGTCGAGCACCCGGAGGGAGACGAACGTCGCTTCGGGGGCCACACCGCGGACGGACCCTTCGGCGCCGGAGCCGCCTATGATTCCCGCGACGTGTGTCCCGTGCCCGAAGTCGTCGGGCCCGGCGGCCGACTCCGTGAAATCCACGGCGGCGAGAATCCGCTCGGCCGGGAGCGCCGGTCCCGGTGCGATCCCGGAATCCACCACGGCGACCGTGATGCCGCGGCCGGTGTGGCCGAGATTGGTCTCGACCAGGTCCGCTCCGATCGTCGGCACGGCCACGTCCATGGTTCCCACGACCCGCCGGTCCGGCGAGACCGAGAGCACGCGGTCGTCGGAGACGATCTCGAGCAGGCGCTCCGCGGTCATGGTGCCGGCGAACGCGTGGATCCCCTCGAAGTCGCGTCGAACGACCCCGTTCGGACCCGCGAGCCCGACGATCTCTTCGTCGGTGGTGCCGGGCCGGTACGTGACGATGACCCGGAAGTCGCCGATCGCTCCGTCCAGGTCGAGATCCGGGGCCACCTTCCCGTAGCCCGCGCTCCACGCCGGCGCCGAAACCGCAGCCGCCACCAGCAGGATCCAAAGAACCCGCGTCGCTCGCCTCATGGCTCTGTCCTCCCCCGAGGTTGCTCGCTCGCTTGCCTGTCGCTGTTTCATGGCGGCTTACGAAACAGCAATTCGTGCACCGTCGTGGGGCGGAGCATCCGGTTTTCGAGGAATCTCTTGTTTTTGTTGCACTTAGAACCGTTCTGCGAACGGGTGGGAGAGGGCCGAGGGCTCGAGTTCGGGTCTCAGGGTGAGACGCGCGCGGCGGTGTTCCTGTTGTAATCCGTTAGAACCAAACGACTTGACTTCAACCCGGGCGCATGATTCCCGCGCATCTCGGGCTGAGACGGCCTTCTCGGCTTCCTCCGGCCTCGAGCCTCGGACGGAGCAGCGGATCTCGCCGTCGGGGTCGGGCTAGACGACGTCGGGGATCACGGAGTCGGCCGGCGCCTGGCGCTCGGAGGGGGAGGGAAACGCTCTCGCCACCCCGTCCTCGGGATGGAGACGCTTCTCGATCGCGTCCAGCATCTGCTCCGTGGTCGATCCGTCGAACGGGAAGCACGCGAACGCGACCTGAAGGTCGATCGGCCGAGAAATTCCGAAACGAGCTTCGACGGGACCCGCGAGAGCGTCGGCGAGGATCGCCTGGGCTCGCCGTTCCAGGGCGGCGGGGGTCCCGAGCGACGTAAGGATCAAGAACAGGTTCCCGCCGAAGCGGACGAGCGTCTCTCCCGGCCGGCTCGCGGCGGCGAGCCTCCTGGCCGCCTGCGCCAGGACCCGCGCGGAGGCCGTCGGACCGAGCGTGTCGTGGACGTCGTCGAGCACGGCGAGACGCAGGCCGATCACGCCGAAGGCGGAGCCGTCCCTGGAGGCGCGGTCGATCCGGTATCCGGACTCGACGAAGAAGAAGCGAGAGTTCGGGACGCCCGTCACGGGATCGGTCAGGCTCTCCGCAGGGGAGCGAGCGTCGAGGGAGCCGGCGATCGCGCGCGCGACGAAGCCGGCGGCGGTCTCGACGAGGCGCGCCTCGCCGGCGCCGTAGGCGCGGTCGCTCGTGTGGTAGAGGGCGAGGACTCCCAGATCCTCGAAGCCGGTGACGAGCGGCGTCACGATCGTGGAACGGAGATCGCGGACCTCCGGGTCGTCGCTCATGTCCTCGAGGTCCGACCGCGAGCCGTCGCGTTCGAGCGGGCGCACGTGGGCGCTCCCGGCATACGTGCGCCGGTACAGCGCGGACCACCCGGCAAGCCGGTCGCCGACGGGGATCACGAGTCCCCTGAGCCTCGCGGCGCCTTGGCCGGTCGTGAAGCGTGCGACGAGGTGTTCCCTCTCCCGGTCGTACAGGTAGACGACCAGGCTCCGGTGGGGGACCAGACGCTCGATCCTCGCGGCCAGCAACGTCAGGTTCTCCTCGAGATCGAGATGGCGTCCCACCGCGCGCGCCAGCTCCTGCAGCGCCAGCGCCTCGGCGCGCCTCGCCTCGCCGATTGCGGGGGGAACGTCGCCCGGCGTGTCGGGCCGGGGCTCCCTGCTCGCGCGCTCCCCCGCAACGGCGGTCCGGCTCCCCGTGGCCCCGCATTCGCGGCGCACGGCGAGCGCGATCTCGGGGTCGGCGAGGAAGATCCGCACGACCGCGGGGTCGAACATGTTGCCGGACTCCCTCCGCAGGAACTCGAGGGCCTCCTCGGCGGGAAGGGCTTTCCGGTAGGGGCGGTCGGACGTCAGCGCGTCGAAGCAGTCCGCCACGGACAGCACGCGCGCGCCGATCGGAATCGCTTCGCCGGAGAGCGCATCGGGGTACCCCTTCCCGTCCCACCGCTCGTGGTGATGCCGGACGATCGGGGCGAGGGGGAAGGGGAAGGGCACCGCGGCCAGGATCTCCGCCCCGACGCCGGGGTGGACCTTCATCTTCTCGTACTCATCGGGGGTGAGGCGTCCCGGCTTCGTGAGAATGTGTTCCGGAACGGCGATCTTCCCGATGTCGTGCAGGAGCGACGCGGCCTCGAGCGCCTTCATCTCCGCGGGCGGGAGACCGAGGGCGCGGCCGGTCGCCGCACAGAAGACCTGGACGCGGCGGAGATGGTCCTCGGTGTTCTCGTCCTTCGCCTCGATGGCGAGGGCGAGCGCCTCGGTGACCGCCCTGTAATGCTCCGCGGTCTCTTGCGAATGGCGTTTCTCCTCCTCCGCCTGTCTCGCTCGCGCCCG
>ERZ1649853.67-NODE-67-length-43845-cov-8.615689_pt1 | contig 43845 bp, 35 predicted proteins | sample MGYA00575353_ERZ1649853 | MGnify/ENA primary metagenome ERZ1649853 (study PRJEB40853, sample SAMN11349654) | freshwater sediment metagenome | isolation source: river sediment | host: Sediment | place: India: Okhla Barrage, New Delhi | collected 2017-02-21 ...
TCTAGCTCCTTGGGGTCGAGCTCCCGGTCCTCGATCTTCACGATGTCCTTCCAGCCGGCCTTCTTGCTGGGGACATGGATCAGCACGCTGACCGTGGAGTTGACGTCGTCCTTGACGCCGATGATCCTCAGCACCTTGAGCGCCATTCCAACGGTGATGTGGTCTATGACCGTGCCGTTCCTGATGGGCGTGACCTTGAACTCCTTCACTTCAATCCCCCCAGGACGAGGCCGAGGAGCGCCATCCTGACAGGCACCCCGTTGAATGCCTGGTCGAAGTACTTCGCGTGCGACGTCTGGTCGACCTCGGGGGCGATCTCGCCGACCCTTGGGAGCGGGTGCATGATCATCATGTCTTTCTTGACGGCCTTCAACATCTCGAGGTCTATCCTGTAGGTGCCCGCGACCTTCTGGTACTCGGCGGGGTCCGGGAACCTCTCTTTCTGTATGCGAGTCACGTAGAGCACGTCCGCGTCCCCGATGACATCCTGGAGCGACGAACTGATCTTCGGCTTCTCGCCCATGGACTCGACTTGCTTCAGGTGCTCCTTTGGTATCTGAAGGGACGGGGGTGCGACAAACGTGAGCTTCGCACCGAACATCGCGAGCGCCTCCGAGAGAGAGTGCACGGTCCGACCGTATTTGAGGTCTCCCACGAGAACCACGTTGATGCCGTCGAGGCTCTTCTTCTCCTTCCTGATCGTGAACAGGTCGAGCATCGTCTGCGTCGGGTGCTGGCCGGCGCCGTCGCCCGCGTTGATGACGGGCTTCCCCGCGAAGTGCGCCGCGAGACGCGCGGCACCCTCCTGCGGGTGCCTCAGGACGACGACGTCGCAATACGCATCGACCATCCTTATTGTGTCCGCGAGCGTCTCGCCCTTGGCAACTGATGAGCCCTTGGGCTCGTCGAAGCCGAGCGTGCGCCCGCCCAGCCGGGTCATCGCGCAGTCGAAGGACAGCCGGGTCCTGGTCGACGGCTCATAGAACAGCGATCCCAGAACGTACCCCTCGAGGAGAACGCTCCGTTCCTCCCCCTTAGCAATCGGCACCATCTTGTCGGCTACCTTCAAGACATGCTCGATCTGCTCCCTTGAAAAATCACGGATGGAGACAACGTCCATCCCCTTGAAACCTGCTGACATCAGGCACCTAATCTTCTGGCAGGATATAAGTCTTTCACGAACCTCGTGGCAAGCAAACTGACGAGCTGCGTCACGCGAGGTCGAAGTCGTCGATCGCCACGTTCATGTTCTCGAACCAATCGTCCGCGCACTTGTGTAGTCTCTGCTTGAGCTGCTCGGGAGAGACGGCCGAATAGACATGATAGTATCCGCCGCGTTCTATGGATTTCGTGTCCCTAAACGCGAGCCCCGAGGCGACCAATTTCTGCAACGCGCGGTAGACCGTGCTCCTGTCCTTCTTGAAGACCGGGGCGAGGTCGTCGGCCTTGAGCGGGCCCTGCTTGACGAGTTTCCTGTAGACCACTAGTTCGAAGTCGGAGAGCCCGTAGATGCATTTCACTATGTCCCTGCAGGAGGCCTCTCCGCTCAGTATCTTCTGGGGCTCGACCATATTGCGCGGTATTGCCATTTTTATACTTAACCGTTATCACGAACGCGGGTCTGGAGGCCCTGGACCTTCGGAACGTGAGAATCTTTATCTACACAGTAAGGATACGCATATGCGCGGTTATGCCATAACCGTGGGAGAGATTCTCTTGGAAAAGGACGCAACGCTAGACGCGAAGGGGCTCATGTGCCCCATGCCGATAGTGCAGCTCGCGAAGAAAATCAAGGAGTTGAAGTCCGGCCAGGTGCTCGAGCTATTGGCCGACGACGTCGGAGCGAAGGAGGATGTCCCTGCCTGGTGTTCGAGGACCGGGCACCAGCTCGTGGGGACTGAGGAGGAGGGGAAGCTCCTCAGGTTCTACATCAGGATAAAGTGAGACGGAAGATCAGGAGATCTGGTATACATGACAGAAAAGATGTGCATGGTTGTCAGCGAGGGAACGTTCGACAAGGCGATGATGCCGTTGATCATGGGGACGACGGCTGCTGCGACAGGGACTGAGGTTCACGTGTTCTACACGTTCTTCGGAACGAAGCTCGTCACGAAGAAGGCGAACCCGAAGCTCCCCGGCATGTGGCGGCTGTTCACAGGCATGTTCGTCAAGAAGATGAAGGGAGTCGGGATAGGCAACTACAACGAGTTCATGAAGCAGGCCATGGACCTCGGGGTCAACTTCTACGCGTGCAGCACGACGATGAACCTGATGGGGGTCAAGGAGAGCGACCTCCTGCCAGGCGTGAAGGTGCTCGGCGCGGCGTCGTTCCTGAAGCTCGCATCCGAGTCGAAGACCACGCTGTTCATCGGATGAGATGAGAACATGAAGACCGCTTTCATCGTGCTCAAGTCACCCGTGGAGCAGGACCCGACCCACCTGGTCAAGAGGCTGGCCGAGCGGGCGGAATCGAGCGTCGTGCTCGTGGAGGACGGGGTATACCAGGCGACCGTGGCGACCGCGGCCGAGCGGCTGACGAAGGTCGCCGCCGAGGTGATCGTCTCCGAGGAAGACCTCGAGGCGCGCGGGTACGGTCAGTCCGACCTCAAGATCGGGAAGGCCGCAGGATACGATGACATCGTCGACTGCATCATGGAGAGGACCGACAGAACGGTCACTGTCTGAGGTGGGAGATTGGCGAAGACGCTCACTATTCTCTGGAGGACCGGGTCGATGATGGCCATGGATGCGAACGTCGCCGTGAAGATCGCCATGGCCGCGAAGAAGAAGGGGTACAACGTCCACATGTTCGGCTACGGCGAGGGTGTGACCGCCGTCAAGAAGGGACAGAGGCCGAAGAGGTTCCCCAACGTCGGCGAGGAGCTCGAGCAGGCCGGGAAGGAAGGCGTTACCCAGGCCGTGTGCGAGACCTGCTTCGCGGCTAGGGGCTTCGAGAGGGGCGAGGAGATCCCGAGCGCCAAGGTCGGGAGCCTCACGAACGACCTGTTCAAGTTCGTGTCCGAGTCCGACAGGCTCGTGACGATTGCGAGGTGAAGAAGGATGGCGAACTCCATACTCGTGCTGATAACGAAGCCGCCGTACGGGCTCGAGGAGGCTTTCGCGGGCCTACGGCTCGCGCTGGCGATGGGCGTCAACGGGATGAAGACCTCGGTGCTGATGCTCGAGGACGGCGTCTTCAACGCGCTGGCCGCTCAGAAGCCAGAGGCCGTCAAGATGCCCTCGAACATAGAGGCCACCAAGGAGCTGTACGACTTCGAGGTGCCCGTGTACGTCGTCAAGGAAGACCTCGACGCTAGAGGGATACCCGAGTCGAAGCTCTTCGAGGGACTCAAGGTAGTCTCGGCTGCCAAGGCGAAGGAAATGCTCGCTGAGCACGACCTGACGACCACCTTCTGAAAACGCTCGGAGGGGAGGCCCTCCGCATCAATTCCTTTTATAGACGAGTAGCCAATCCCAGCACGTGCGATTCGAGATCACAGAGAGGGACGGGCTCGCGAGGACGGGCGTGCTTGAGATAGACAATACGAGGCACTTGACCCCAGCCATTGCGTTCATCGACTCGTCCAGATACCGCGGGCCCGAACGCTCGTTGTCCGTGAAGGCGATCGAGGATGCTGGTCCGAGCGTGATCGGCGTTGCGCGGTCAGAGTTCGAAGGCGGCTCTGCGGAGCGCAAGGACATCGCGTGCCTCCGGCCAGGCCACAGGAACTCCCCGTACTGCGAGGACGACAAGCCCTCAGACCTGGACTCCCCCGAATCGGCAGCATCACTGCTGCTCGACTCGGGCAAGTTCGTGAGCTTCGTCGCTTCGGCCAAGCAGGGCGAGGGGATGCTGAAGCCACTCTACTGCAGTGTCATGGGCCTGCCGCACAGGCTCGCGCTGCTCACCTACTGCGGGTTCGACGTCTTCGACTCGATACCGTTGATAATGGCTGCCGAGAACGGGAATTATCTGACCAGCACCGGAGTGCTCGAATACGCCAAGGTGAAGGACCTGCCGTGCTCGTGTCCGGCGTGCGCCTCCGGTATCAGGGGAAAGGACCAGCTCCTGAGGCACAATTACAGCGAGGCCGTAAACGAATTGAATCTCGTAAGGCACTCGATAGAACGGGGAAAGCTGAGGGAGCTAGTCGAGAACAGGGTCAGGACCGACCCGTGGCTGGTCCAGAACCTGAGGCTGCTGGACCTCGAGCACTACGCCCTCCAGGAGCTGCACACGCCTGTCAAGGGCGTGCCGTTCCATGCTGGATCCAAAGAATCCCTGAGCCGGCCGGACATAGTGAGGTGGCAAAGAAGGCTGGTCGAACGGTACGTGAAACCCGCGGGCACGCGGGTCCTGCTCCTCATACCTTGCTCCGCGAGGAAGCCGTACTCGATGTCGCAGTCGCACATGCGCCTCAGACAGGCTGTCTCCGAGAGCGGTAGGGCAGATATCGTGCACGAGGTCATCGTCACGTCGCCTCTCGGGCTCGTCCCCAGAGAGCTCGAACTGTTCTACCCGGCCCAGGATTACGACATCCCGGTCACTGGTCACTGGGACGCCGACGAGAAGAGGATGGCCCAGGATATGGTCTCCTGGCTCGTCGAGAGCCAGGGGTACGACTTGGTCATCTCTCACCTGGGGGACGAGCGGGAGCCCGTCAACTCCGTGTTGAAAGACTACGTCGACACTTCCGAGGGGCACCCTGGTTCCCCGGAGAGCCTCGAAAGACTCACCAGAACAATTGCGGAGTCCTCGGTCACGTCCTCCAACGAGACGATGACCTCCAGGGGCATCGAAGACATGAGATCCCTCTGTAGGTTCCAGTTCGGGAAGGCGGGCGATGCTCTCTGCGACAATGCGAGGATTTCAGGCAAGTGGCCGTACCTCAAGATCCACGGAGGAGGAGAGCAACTCGGCATGCTCACCGGAGAGAGGGGCATGGTGTCCCTCACGATCCCAGGAGCACGCAGGATAGCGGAGGCCGGAACCTACTCGGTGGAGATCGAGGACTTCGTCCCCAAGGGGAACCTGTTCGCGGTCGGCGTCGAGCGAGCGAGCCCGGAGATCAGGATCGGGGACGACGTAGCAATCGTGCACTCGAAACACGTGCGAGCCGTGGGTGTCGCGCGCATGTGTCCCACGGAAATGGAGATTGCAAAGCGAGGCGAGGCCGTACACATCAGACATGTCGCCTGAAGCGCTGTTTTCAACGTGCCAGACTATTTTCGCGCACCTCCGCGTATCATCTTATTAACCCTCTTTTCCCGTAGAGAGTCTGCAGTAAGGTGATATGAATGGTGGACGCAGACCACTACAGCTGGGAGGAAGTATACGACCTCCTCGGATGCGAGCCCGAGATCGAGCCCGCAGTTGAATATTGACAACCATCCCGGATAGGTAGGACGATGCTCCGCCTACCTATCGACCCACCATTTTTCTGAGTAGCTTCCTGCCACCTACCGAGGTCGGAGCACCACTGAAAGGCTTATCTCCGAGCTTCTGCAAGCAGGTCTCGGAGGAGACTCGGCGCAGTGACCCGCGAAACCCTTATTACGCATTGTGGGTATCCCGATTCGTCAGGGACAAGGGGATGGGGCACATCATATGCTCCGCTCAGCGTGCGCGAGAGCCTCAGGTCCACTGAAGTTCCTGCATCAGGTAAGCTCATGAACCTGGAGAGGCCGAAGCCGGAGGGAATGGCCCACTTGTCGGGCGGCTACGCTACGAATCCCTCTGGCACGGACGGAAGGCATTCTGGCCGGGTCTTCGTCGTGGACGACCAGGACTTCATCAGGGAACTCTACAAGGACGTCTTCGAGTCGAGAGGGTTCACGGTATTCTCCGCCCGGGACGGTGACGAGGCCCTTCGGATTTTCAAGACGATGAAGTCGCGCCCGGACGCTATCATAATGGACCACAGGATGCCCGGGAAGGACGGCATCCAGACCACGAAGGAGATCCTGAGCATCGCGCCTGGCATACCGATCATCTTCTCCAGCGCGGACGAGTCCGTGCGGGACCAAGCGCTCGAGGCAGGCGCAGTGTCCTTCTGGTCCAAGCCGTTCCCGGTCGGCCTGCTCGTCGACGCGATGGTCGACATGCTGAGGGCGAAGCGCGTACAGCAGTTCTGAAGCTCAGCCGAGTCCGTACCTGAGTATCGCCGCGAAACCTCCAAGAGAATCGAGCCGTCGGCCCGCCTCGTGGAACGAGCTCACGATGACGAACTCGCCCTTTGACTCCTCGACCGTCCTCAGCAGCCTGTCCGCGAGCGGCGTCCTGACCTTCGTGTCCAGCACGAGCAGTGTCGCGACTGCTCCCGCCTCTGCCGCCCTCTGGACTTCCTGCTCGCCGTAGGCGAACAAGCCCCCCTTGCCGATCTCCCCGAACAGCTTCTCCATGAGTAGGGTCTCTTTGGCCACGCGGGTCTCCTCGAGGAACTTGCCCCCGACGCCCTGCTTCATGAGCTCGTGGATGCCCGCCATGCCCGCCTGGCCGGTGTGGTGCACCGACATCGATGACGCGAGCTCGGGGGCCTTCTCGCGGACCCTCTTCGCGAGGGCCTCCTTGACGAATCCCGGCCCGAGGAGTATCAGGGGCTCGCCGTGCGCGATGGTCTTCAGCTTCTCCATCACATCCTCAAGGAACTCGGACTCGTTGGGCTTCGAGTCGTACATCTTGCCTCCCGGGTTCCTGGTGATGGTCGCATACTCCTTGATCCCATACTCCCTGACGGCTGCGATGACGGCCTCCGTGTCCTCAATAGCGACGAGGAATATCGAGGGTTTCTCTGATGACGCGACCGCCCTCTTGATCCTGTCGAAGTGCTGGGCCTTCCACTCGGGCTTGATTATGCTGATGGCCTCTCGAAGGCCTATCATGAGAGTGTGGTGCTCGCCGATGTCCTGCGGGCCCTGTTCGATCACGCCGAGGACGCGAAGCACGTCCTCCGACTCGTGAAACTCCACCTTCTTGATCCTGAGCCCGAGGCGCATCCGCACCTTGTCGGACCTGTCCGGGCGGAGCTTGTCCGACTTCTCCTCGCCCCTCCGGTAGGTCATCGCGAACACGAGGTCGCCCTCGTCGACGAGGTTGTGCAGGTGCCAGAGGTCGTCCAGCGTCTCCGGCAGGAGCTTGATCTCGTTGGCCACCGCGTCCTGATGAAGTACCCTCATCTGCTTCGTCGCACGGATGACAGTCGCCAGATATCAAGCCATCGAGGACGGGCCCGAAAACCGCCAAAGTTTATATGCTCACCAGATAATCACAATCCACCTGGTCAGAGGGAGAGCTGGACTACTATGGTCGAGTACTTGGCCCTTGAGGAACTCTTGGATGAGATCCGCTCAGTCCCTTCGGTGTACGAGGCGACTGTCGTCTCTAGAAGTGGGATGCACATTGCAGGCGACGCTCCGAAAGGGGTGCACCTCGAGACCTTCGTCGCGATGTCCGCGATACTCTTGGGAGCCGCCGAAACGGCGACCGCGGAACTGAAGGACAAGCTGCAGCATGTTGCCATCGAGCTGACGCGCGGGAGGATGCTCCTGGTGAGTGCGGGGAGCCGCGCGTTGCTCGTGCTGACGGCCTCAAAGGACATGCCCATTGCCGACCTCGCTGCGAAGGCGAAAGAGTTCGCGGCGAGGATAGAGGACAAGATCTGAGAAGCTTTCAGAGCCGCCTGAAGTCGCCTCTGAGCCATTCTATGAGCGTCTCCACCGAGTAGCGCACGCCCTCCGAGCGAGTGCGGCTACGGCCGCCGGCCTGCGAACGGCCTTTCCTGATGGCTTCGAGGACTTCGTCCTCCGCGGCGCACTGCTCGACGACCGTGTACGCCTTTCCGAGCTGCGAGAGCTCGTGGGCGTCGCTCCCTGCGGTGACCGGCAGACGCCTCTCATCGGCGACTCTCCTCGCCAGCGCGTTGCTGCGTCTGGACGAGCCTCCGTTGACCACCTCTATGGCGTCGTACGACTCCTTCCTGACGACATCAAGTCCCGTCCCCGACGGAAACCTCTTGGGGTGCGCCGCGACGGCTATTCCGCCGAGCGAGTGTATCTTCTCTATAGTCTCCGCCACGGTCATGCCCTTCTGGACAAGCTCCGAGACCCCGAACGCCAGCAGATGCCCCTCTTCGGCCGACACCTCGACGCCGCGGACGACCACCAGGCCGAGCTCCTTGGCCAGCCCGCGTGCCTCCAGAGAACCTGCTATCGCATTGTGGTCCGTTATCGCGAGGCCGTCCAGGCCCAGCTTCCGACAGTGCATCATGATGTCTCTGGGGGATGCGGTCGCATCACGAGAACAGGTTGAGTGGACGTGCAGATCTAGCTTCATCTTATCTTCGCACCGTCGGGGATGTCGCTGTCGAAAACGACTCTGACCTTGTCAGGGCCGTGTATGACGAGGGCCTTCTCGCCCGACACGAACGCGGCGTACTTCTTCCCCGCGTCCGGGACCACATCCGAGCACTTGGCCTTCCGAGTGCCGAGGTCCAGCATCGGGGCATCTCCTCCGGCCCCCGTCCCCGCCCTGATCTCGAGCTTTTGGAACTCCTTGAAGCTCAGCTGCTTCTGGCCCGGCTCCATCCCGCTGGCGATCTGAGTGCCTGCCGGAAGGTCCTTCTCGGGGGTGAGCAGGGCGAGCTTCTTGCCCTCCTCCGCCGCGAGGAGCATGCCCTCCGACTTCACGCCTCGGATCGTCGCGGGCTCGAGGTTAGTGACGATGATAAGTGTCTTAGTCTTGAGCTGGTCCGCGGTGTAGAACTCCTTCAGGCCGCTGACCATGGTGATCGGCCTGCCGATGTCGACTTTCATAAGGTACAGCTTGTCGGCGTTCGGATGAGGGGAGACGTCCAGGACCTTGCCTACTCTCAGGTTCAGGGCTGCGTACTGCTGGAAGTCGCTTCCCGCCTTTGCCTCGACCTTCGGGAACTGTGGTACTGGCTTCTCCAGCTTCACACCAACCCTCAGCGGAAGCCCAACACCCTTCCAACCGACTGACTCGATGGTGGACTCCATGCCCAGCTGCTTCCAGATGTTCTCTGATGAGAACGGAAGGTACGGCGAAGACATCACCGCCAATGACTTGCAGATGATGAGGCTGATGTGGAGCACGGTGCCACACCGCACCCGGTCGGCGCCGACCAATGACCAGGGCGCGACCGCGTCGAAGTACTGGTTCCCGAACTGCGCGAGGTCCATGATCGCCTTGAGGGCCCGCCGGAACTCGCACTTGGAGAGCGCGTCGGAGACTTCCCTCTCCGTCTGGTCGACCCTCTCGAGGGCCTTCCTGTCCCTATCGTCAAGGTCGCCCTTCGCGGGGATCTCGCCGAAATTCTTATGAGTGAACGAGAGCGCTCTGTGGAGGAAGTTCCCGTAGGTCGCCACCAGCTCGTTGTTCGTCCTCGTCGCGAAGTCTTCCCAGGTGAACTCCGAGTCCTTGCCCTCCGGCATGTTGGCCGCGAGGTAGAACCTTAGCACGTCCGGCCTGAACTTGGTGAGCAGGTCAGGGATGTCGATGCTGACGCCCATGCTCTTCGAGAACTTCTGTCCCTCGAGGGTCATGTACTGGTTGGCGGGGACGTCGTAGGGCAGGTTGAGTCCACCGTGGCCCATCAGCATCGCTGGCCAGATGATCGTGTGGAAGACTATGTTGTCCTTCCCGAGGAAGTAATAACCCCTGCAGCCCTGGTCCGTCCAGAACTTCTTCCAGGCGTCAGGGTCACCCTCCGTCCTGGCCCACTCGACCGACGCCGAGAGGTAGCCTATGACCGCCTCGAACCAGACGTAGATCCTCTTTTCGTCGAAGCCCTCGACCGGGACGGGCACGCCCCAGGAGATGTCCCTCGTGATCGGCCTGTCAACCAGCCCTTCCTTCAGCACGTTTATCGTGAACGCGCGCACATGGGGGCGCCAGTGCGCGCTCGCCTCCGCGTACTTGATGAGGTCGTCCGTGAAGTGTGACAGCTTCAGGAAGAAGTGCTCTGTCTGCTTGAGCTCTGGCACCGCCCCGCAGAGCTGGCACTTCGCACCGATGATCTCCTCGGCGTTGAGGTCTTTGCCGCACGTGTCGCACTGGTCGCCGCGCGCGCGCTCGTATCCGCAGTGAGGGCACTTGCCCTCGACATACCTGTCGGGCAGGAACCTCCTGCAGCTGTCGCAGTAGAACTGCGGAGTCGACTTCCTCTCGAGGTGTCCCTTCTCCATCAGCTTCCTGAAAAAATCCTGGCTGACCTGTTCATGGTTGTGAGTATGCGTGCTCGTGAAGAGGTCGAACGTGATCCCGAGGTCGGCAATCGCCTTGGAGTTAAGAGCGTGGTACCTGTTCGCGATCGTCTCGGGCGACACCTTCTGCTTGTCGGCGCTGACCGTGATTGGGGCACCGTGCATATCGGACCCCGAGACCATGATCACCTCGTTCCCGACCAAACGGTTGAACCGCGCGAATATGTCCGCGGGCAGGAGCGAACCCGTCACGTGGCCCACATGTATCGGGCCGTTCGCATAGGGCCACGCACAGCACACGAGCACTCTCGCCATGATGAACAGTCGCCCATCATGGTGGGTTGCGCACTTAAATGTACCGCGCTCGGCTCGCGCGGGCGAGTGAGCCAGAAGGCAAAACGAATATCAACCATGACTGCAATTAACGCATCATGGCCTCCTTGAACGTGGACCGTCTCCGCGGAGACGTGGAGCCGTTCGAGAGCGAGCTCATGGAAGAGTTCTACAGGAACTACGCGGGGCTCAAGGACGACTTGGAGACCGTGGCGATATACGACAAGTACGCCCACCTCTTCTCCAAGGAGGCGATAGACCTCGTCCGGTCCTCGGCCCTCGGGGAGGAAGGCGTAGAGGACCCGCGGTGGCCCCGGTACCTGCTCACGTTCTCGACCATGGGCTACGTCGACAGCGCGGTCAAGCACCTGACCGACAAGGCGAACTCGTTCGAATCGCACTCAACGGTGGAATCCGACGGTGAGCAGATCCCGTACAGGATGGTTCCCGTGAAACTCAGGAACGAACCCGACCCGGAGAAGCGGAGGGCACTGTTCGAGCTGAAGCTGGTCGAGACCGTGAAGCTGAACGAGGTGCTCCTGGAAAGGATAGCCGGGCTTCACGACCTTTCCACCGGCCTGGGGTTCAAGAACTACTGGGACCTGTGCACCAAGCTGAAAGGTGTGGACTACAAGGCCCTCGAGGCCGAGCTTGAGGAGTTCACCCGAAGGACTGAGTCCCTGTACGCCGAGCACATCACGGACGCCCTCGAGAAGAGGGCTGGTGTGACTCTCTCGGAGGCCTGGAGCTGCGACATACCGTACGCTTTCAGGGGCGAGGAGTTCGACAGGTACTTCGAGAAGGACAAGCTCGTAGACGCTTTCTCCAGAACGCTCAAGGGCATGGGCCTGGACCCCGACAAGAGGACCAACATAGAACTCGACCTTGAGGAGCGCCCGAAGAAGACGCCTAGGGCGTTCTGCGCCCCCATCAAGGTGCCCGAACAGGTCAAGCTGGTGATAAAGCCCACGGGCGGATGGAGGGACTATGACGCGTTCTTCCACGAAGGTGGGCACGCCTGGCACTTCGGCAACACGAAGAAGGACCTGCCTGCGGAGTACAGGTACCTCGGGGACAACTCCGTCACTGAATCGTTCGCATTCCTCTTCAACTACCTCACCACGAACCCCCTCTGGCTCAAGGAGGTCCTCGGGATGGAGAACCCGGACGCGTTCGTGCGCTTCGCCCTCGTCAACAAGCTCATGTTCCTGAGGAGGTACGGCGCGAAGCTCGTCTACGAGCTCAAGCTGCACAACGCGAAGGTCACGACCGACTTCGGGGAGGTGTACAGGAACTGCCTCCAGAAGGCCCTCAAGTTCAAGCACACCGACAAGCACTACCTCGAGGACGTCGACGACGGATTCTACTGCGCGGAGTACCTCAGGGCCTGGATCCTCGAAGGACAGGTCCGGGAGGCCCTGGTGCAGGAGTTCGGGGACGACTGGTTCCGGAACAGGAAAGCCGGGAACTACCTGAAAGAGCTGTGGTCCTACGGGCAGAAGTACACCGCGGACGAGCTGGTGAAGACCGTCGGGTACGCGGCGCTGGACGTCGACCCGCTTGTAGACGAGATAGAGCGGACCTTGAAGGAGTCCGGCTGATAGCTTTTTAAGCGCCACGCACTTTCTACCGCCGATGAGGATCGCGGTAGTCCTCAAGGACAGATGCCAGCCGAAGAAGTGCAACCTCGAGTGCATACACTACTGTCCGCCCGTCCGGACTGGGGTGGACGCAATCGCCATGGGGGACAAGGGCAAGCCCGTCGTTGCCGAGGAACTCTGCGTCGGCTGCGGCATCTGCGTCCATAAGTGCCCCTTCGAAGCGATCAAGATCATAGGCCTGCCGCAGGAGCTCGAGGGCGAGCTCGTGCACCAGTATGGCAAGAACTCGTTCAGGCTCTACCGCCTCCCAGTGCCCAAGAAGGGCCAGGTCACAGGGCTCCTCGGGCCGAACGGGATAGGCAAGACGACTGCGTTCTCCATCCTCTCGGGTCAGGTCGTGCCCAACCTGGGGGACTACGATAAAGGAGGAGACTGGGACAAGGTCCTAGAACGCTACGCGGGCACGGAGATTCGCGACTACTTCAAGGCGCTCTCCGAGGGAAAGACAAAGACCGTCATGAAGCCGCAGTACGTCGACAAACTGCCCGCGGTACACAAAGGCGTCGTCAGGACGCTGCTCAAGAAGGTAGACGACGGGGACAGGCTGGACGAGGTCACCGAGAGGCTGGGCATCGGCCATGTGCTGGACCACGACATATCGAAGCTCTCCGGGGGGGAGCTGCAGAGGGTGGCGATCGCGGCCACGCTCCTCAGGGACGTCGACGTCTACTTCTTCGACGAGCCCTCTTCGTACCTCGACATATACCAGAGGCTCGAGATCGCAAAGGTCATCCAGGGCCTCAGCGAGACCAGACAGGTAGTGGTGATCGAGCACGACCTCGCGGTCATGGACTTCCTCGCAGACCTCGTCCACATCATGTACGGCGAGGAGGGTGCGTACGGAGTGATGGCGCAGCCTCGGCCGGTCCGCACCGCGATCAACGTCTACCTGGGCGGCTACCTCCGCGAGGAGAACATCAGATTCAGGGACACGCAGATTGTGTTCGAGCGCAGGCCCCCAAGGGCAGATTGGCAGTCCGAGGTGCTGATAGGATTCCCGGCGCTGACCAAGCGGTTCAAGTCGTTCACGCTCAAGGTGCACGAGGGTGCCATCAAGAAGGGCGAGGTCGTGGGCGCCGTCGGGCCGAACGCCACCGGCAAGACCACCTTCGTCAAGATGCTCGCCGGGGAGATAGCGCCCACATCGGGCACTGTCGAGGGGCAGGTCTCGGTCAGCTACAAGCCCCAGTACATCAAGCCCGAGTTCGAAGGCTCGGTCAGGGAGATGCTGGCCGCGAACATCGGCAGGGACTTCGAGTCCGGGTTCTTCCAGGCGGAGGTGGCGCATCCGCTCAGCCTAAAGTACCTGATGGAGAAGCAGGTGGACACGCTCTCCGGCGGGGAGCTTCAGAGAGTCGCCATTGCAGAGTGCCTCGGCAAGGCGGCGGACATCTACCTCATCGACGAGCCGTCCGCATACCTCGACTCGAACCAGCGGATGGTCGCTTCGAAGACCATCAGACGCGCGATAGAGAAGCTCGGCAAGTCGGCCCTGGTCGTCGACCACGACGTCTACATGATAGACCTCATCTCGGACTCGCTCATGGTGTTCTCGGGAGAACCATCAGTCAAGGGCGTCGCGGAGGGGCCCATGAAGATGAGGGACGGCATGAACAGGTTCCTGAAGGATGTCGAGATCACCTTCAGGAGGGACCAGGATTCCAGCAGGCCGAGGATCAACAAGAAGGACTCGAGGCTTGACAGGGAGCAGAAGTCGAAGGGCGAGTACTACTATGGGTGAGCGCCCTCTCCAGGCTCCTTCTTCTCAGGACCCGCCCCGGGCGTCCCGGTCTCCCCCGAGCCCTCCTTTGTGATCACCTCAGACTTGCTGATCTTCAGGTGGTAGATGTAGAACGCCACGGCGGCGATCCCGACGACCGCGAGTAGGATCTCGAACTCCCTGTAGTAGCCCTTGATGGTCTCCCACTCTGCCCCGAGTATGTAGCCCGCGTAGGCCAACATGAAGTTCCAGGGGACGGAACCGACGAAGCTGTACAGCGTGAATTTCTTGAAGTCCATCTTGGCGATGCCCGCAGGGAGAGAGATGACAGTCCTGATGACCGGCAGCAGCCTCGCGACGAAGGTAGCCTTGGGGCCCCATTTGCGGAACCAGTCCTCTGCCTGGACCAGGTGCTTCTCGGTGATGAGGAAGTACTTGCCATACTTCAGTATCAGCGGACGACCCGCGTAGTACCCCGCGACATACGCAATGATAGACCCGAACGTGCACCCGAGAGAGCCCACGATGACGATGACCCAGAAGTCCATCTCACCCTGGTATGCGAGGTAGCCGGCGAACGGCATGACGACCTCGCTCGGGATAGGCATACAGGCGCTCTCGAGGGCCATCAGGAAGAACAGCCCGGGATACCCCCACGAGGATATCAGGTCCAGGATGAAGTCGACTATGGCTCCGATTACGTCCATTTAACGGCAGAAACAGGTTTCGCTCTAAATAGCCTTGGGTTGCTGAGAGGGAACGGGCCAGGCGTCAGCCTCAGAAGCATATTTGTATTATCATCCTGCTTTGACGGACGCATGAGGCTGGCGGGCATCCTCGAGAGCTACCCCATCATGATGGTCCTTGGGCTGGTCCTCGGGTTACTCACGGGCGGACTCCCCGCGTACACCAAGGAGGCCTCGATGGCCTCGCTCGCGGTGCTGATGACGCTCTCCCTCTCGACCGTCAGCCTCCGGGAGGCCAGGGGTACGGAGCACGTCAGGCACTCCGTCTGGGCGCTTGTCGTGAACTACGGGCTCCTGACTGGCCTGATACTGCTCATCAGCCTGTTCTTCGAGGGTGAGTACAGATGGGGTTGGGTGCTGATGGCGGCGGCGCCTTCCGCAGTGTCCGTTGTCCCCTTCACGACCATCCTCGGCGGGAAGACCTCCAAGGCACTGTTTTCGACCGCGCTGAACTACGTCCTCGCTCTAGCCATCATGCCCGCGATCACGCTCGCGCTCATCGGCTCCGCAGTCTCGAGCTCGAGCCTGATCACCTCACTGGTCCTGCTGATCGCGCTTCCCATGGTGGCCTCCAGGTTGGTGATGAGGCTGGGCATTGGCAAGCCCCTGAACACATCGATGATGAACATCTGCTTCGCGCTTCTGATATTCGCAGTGACGGGTGCCAATCGGGACGCGTTCATCGGAGAGCCCGTGGCGATGCTTGCGATCTCCGTCGCGTGTTTGGCCCGCACGTTCGGGTCTGGCCTTGGGACAGAGTACTTCCTGCGTAAGGCGAGGATGAAGAAGGAGGAGCGGACGTCGTACGTCCTGTTCGCGAGCTATAAGAACCTCGGTCTCACGGCCACGCTCGCGATTGCGCTCTTCGAACCTGCGGTCGCGGTCCCCGCAACGATATGCATCGTCTTCGAAGTGCTATGGGTGATATTCCTTCTCAGGTACTACCCCCGTGCCCCTGAGTAGGTCCTTCTCGGGACGAGAAGTACGACCTGATGCTCGACGACGCGAATGCCAGGTATGCTGGGAAGTTGCTGCCGGGGTTGAGGGCCTTCCACCTACGGTACAAGACGTGGACAATCCCCGCGACCACTAGAACAAGGAAAGCGGATTCGACGACCGCGGAGTATTCGATCGTCGCCGTCTGCAGCCAGTCTACGCCCAGATGAGTTCCCCAGAACAGAAGCGGGACCATGAACCTCCAGCCGACCGCTAGAGGCGCGACGACGAAGAACCCGACAGGCTCGTGGAACAGCGACCTCCAGACGCGCCCCGAGCCGTCGTCCCAGGTCGCCCTCATGATCGCGTCCCATCCGTTGGCGGAGATGTAGCCCGGGGCGGCGAATATGTGGTCCAGGTCTATCATCACGCCGAAGATGATGGCAACGAACCACTCGTCCTTGTTCAGCCACAGGACGAGTCCCAAGAGGACGAGGACCGCTATGTGTGTCGTTGTGAGCGTTTGCATCACCTTGAGGGGATGGTCACTGCCCGTGGCCGACCGAGAATAAGTGCTTGCATCTATCTCTGACTTTCGCCAAGGTTATCTCGTCTGACTTTAATAACCGGGTCGCCGTCCTGAGCACCGGTTATTAAGAAAGGCGAAGAAGTTATTAACATTGCCCGGGCTCAGAAGACGGGCACAGATGGCGCACATTCACCTGGAGGACGGCGCGTTCACGATATTCTGGGTTGGGGTATGGACCCTCATCGCAGTACTCCTCCTCGTCTTCCCGCTCCTGAAGCTCGGGGGCAGGAACATACCGACCAGGAAGCTGGCGATAGCGTCAATGTGCGTCGCGGTAGGCTTCGCGATATTCCAGGTGGAGATCCCGGTCTTCGGGGGCATACACATCAACCTGACCCCGTTCATCGGTATACTCGTGGGCCCGTCCCTTGGCAGCCTGGTCGTGCTCGTGATCAACGTGTTCAGCGCGGCGATTGGGCACGGAGGCTGGGGCATGATAGGGGCGAACACAATCGTGAACTTGGTCGAGGTGTTCCTCGGCTACTACATCTACCGCGCCATGCGCACAGGAGTCAAGACAGGCAGGTTCACGGCTGGGTTCGGTGCGGCCTTCATCGCCCTCGCCGTGAGCGCGTTCATCGTTGTTGGCATAGTGACGGCGTCCGAGATCCAGGATTCCACGCAGACGAGGGACGAGACCTTCAGGAACATGCTCGTGCTAGCAGCCGCCAATCTCGTGGCGGCAGTGATGGAGGGCGTCGTCACAGGTTACATCGTCTCGTTCATCGGGAAGATCAGGCCCGACCTTTTGGCCGACTCGGAGCGAACGGAGAAGGACAAAGCAGCCAGCCGCGCGAAGGAGGGGACGCCGAATGTCTAGAAGGTCGTACTCGAAGCACATACCCGACTTCAGGCTGGTCACGCACTTCGCAGAAGCTGGGCAGAGCCTGCTGCACCGGGTGAACCCCTGGACCAAGATGGCCCTGCTGGGCCTCGTCGTGGCTTTCGTCATCGTGCTCATGGACCTCTATCTCATAGCGATACTGTACGTCGCGACGATCGCCTTCTACGCCTTGGGCCGCCTGCCCTTGAGGCTCCTCGTCGGTTGGTACTCGATGCCTGTCCTCTTCGTCGTGACGATATCCGTCCTCTTCATGTTCACTGAGCCGGGCCGGGAGCTGGCCAGCACGTATCTGCTGGGCCAGAGGGTCGCAATCACGGACAACGGTGTGCTCCTCCTCGTGAAGCTCCTGCTCAGGGCGCTAGCCGTGGTCACCTTCTCCCTCGCGGTCTTCATGACCACGAAGTACTCGCACCTCTCGCAGATCGCTTCGAGGGTCCTTCCCCAGTCCCTTGCCAACGTATTCCTCCTCTCATACAGGTTCACGTTCGAGACGACGGACGAGATGTCCGATGTGATCGACGCGATACATGCAAGGAACGGGAACCTGGTCCGAGGGGCCTCGAGACAGACGCGGCTCTTCGCGGGCATCTTCGGGCTCGCATTCGTGCACGCCTTCGAGAGGGCGGAGAGAATCGCCAAGGCCATGGAGGCGAGGGGGTTCACAGGGTCGTTCCCGACGGGGGAGACGCTGTCAAGGCCGGGCGTCGGGGGCTACATAGTCGTGGCGTTGACCTCCCTGGCGCTTGCCGCAGTTGCCTATTCGAGATATGTGGAAGAGCTGTTCGCATGGTGGTAGTATGACGAGCGAGAGCGTGTGCAACCAGTGCCCTCCCGGCAGGGAGGATGCGATAGTCCATGTAGACTGCGTGACCCACAGGTACCCCGACGGGACCGAGGGGATTCACAACATGTGCTTCAGCGTTTACCCGAAGGAGATCGTCGCCCTCTGCGGCCCGAACGGCGCGGGGAAGTCGACGCTCATCGAGCACATCAACGGCCTGATGATGCCCGATGTCGGCAGGGTGCGAATCTTCGGACTGGACATCGACAAGAGGAACGTGTCCCAGATAAGAAAACTCGTCGGGCTCGTATTCCAGGACGCAGACGCTCAGCTCTTCTCGCCCACAGTGATGGAAGATGTCATGTTCGGACCGCTCAACCTCGGCATGTCTCCGGAGGATGCGAGGAAGAAGGCCGAGTGGGCGCTGGACGTCGTTGGCCTGCGGGAGGCTTCGGGCAAGATCCCTCACTATCTCAGCGGGGGGCAGCAGAGGCTCGTCGCAATAGCGGGCGTCCTGGCCATGGAACCGAAGATACTGGTGGTCGACGAACCCACAGGCGACCTCGACCCGTCCAACGCGGTCAAGATCGAAGGGCTCCTCAGGTCTCTGAGGGACGAACACGGCATCAGCATCGTAATCGCCCTCCACGACATGGACATGGCCGCGAGGCTCGCTGACAGGATATGCATCGTCAAGGGGGGCGGGATCATCGCGCAGGGGACCCCGGAGGACATCCTCTTCGACGAGCCCCTCCTGAAGTCCGCTGGCCTGGAGCTTCCGTCCGCTGCCAGGCTCTTCAGGGACCTGGGACTAGAGAAGACCGGTGCGAAGAAGCCGCGCTCGCTGGAGGACTTGGTCGGCGAGCTGAAGGCACACGGGATCACAGGTCGAGAGAAATAGAAGCCGAGAAGGGGTTTGAGGGTTTTCGCGAAGTCGACTGCCTACTTGCGCGTCTTCCTGGCCCTGACGAACAGCAACACGAGGAGCACGCCGGTCACCGGCAGCACCACCGCGGGGAACTCGGGTATCATCCCGGAGATGGTTATCTGCACGTCGTCCGTGGCCCAGTTGCCCGCAGCGTCCGTCACGTTGAGGGTTATGACGTACACTCCCTCGACCCAGAACGTGAAGTCCACGACCTCGCCCCAGAGCTCGACGGGCGCGCCTTCGTACTCGAAGGCCCAGGTCCAGTTGACTATCCCGATGAGGTCGGTCGAGCCGCTCCCGTCGAGCGTCACTAGCTCTCCTCCCATCATCGTCTGGTCGCCGCCAGCGTACGCGACCGGCGGAGTCACGTCGTTCACGGTCACGACCATGCCGTCCGGAGCCGAGGTGTGGCCAGCCGTGTCCGTCACGACCAGCACGACGTTGTAGACTCCGGGCGTCGAGAACGTGTACTCCGGCGTCGGACCGTACATCTCCACGGTCAGCTCAACGATGGTCCACGTGTAGTTCGCGATGCCGACATCGTCATCCGAGCCGGTGCCGTCGAAATAGACCACCGTGTCCTCCGGAACCTCCTGGTCGGGTCCTGCGTCAGCCACCGGAGCGCCGTCACCGAGCACCTCGACCACCATCGTGTCGTTGCTCATGTGCCCAGCTCCGTCGACGACGACGAGCTCAACCGTGTGGTTGCCAGAAGTCGTGAAGTTGTAGTCTACGACCGGTCCGCTGAGCGCCATCGGTCCGCCGTCGTCGAAGTACCACCAGTACTCGACGATGCCCACGTTGTCGCTGGACAGCGTGCCGTCGAACGTAGCAGCCGTATCCACGACGACCGTCTGATCGGAGCCCGCATTGGCCACCGGGATCTCGTTGTCGACCGTAATCAGCTCCAGCTCGGACCAGCCGTGGCCTGCCCAGTCGCTGAAGAACATCAGCGTCACGTAGTCACCGCTTGGGCCCTGCCAATCTGGCCAGAACTCCAGGCCGACGACGTTCCAGTCGCCCATCGGGACGTTCCCGGACCACATCATCGACTCGGTGCCTTCCTGGACGGCTATGGACATGACGTATGGAGCAATCACGCCAGTGGTGTCGTCCGGGGTTGCCTGCCCGAACATGCCGTCGTCGAAGGTGAAGAACTCGAACTGCCCTGTGGCACCGTCGAACCATGCGGTCCCCTCCATGGGGGAACCCAAGCTGGAGTTCACGTAGGTGCCGCGGATCGCGCTGTACTGGTCAGGGCCCCACCAGATGTTGTAATACATCAGGTAGAGGTCGGACATCCCGCTGTGCAGCCAGCCGCCTCCGGGCATCGCCACCCACCAGTAGTCTATCGTGTAGTTGTCGCCGTCCATCCAGTATGGCAGGTTGTTGTTCGAGTTGTCCAACGGGTTGAACGTGGTGGTGAGACCCTCGACCGCGTAGTAGTAGTTCCATCCGCTGCCAGACCCGTTCATGAGGAACTGGAACATCGCCATCCAGCTCATGTCGAGCTCCTCGACGACCGCGTGGATCGCGCTCGGGTTCGTCCATGAAACGTTTCTCACGGGAGACTGCGAATACGTCACGTTCGGCCCCCAGAAGTCGGGGTCGAGCACGAAGTCCAGTCTTATATCGGTCATCCCTGACGCGTTGATACTGGTCTCAGAGTGCGTGTGGTTGTTCGCGCTAGCCAGGGCGATGAGCTCCACCGGGGGCACCATAATCTCGTAATATCCATCGCCCATGGTTGTCGTCGAATTCCTCTCCATGTAGTCTGGCGGTCCAGTGCCCGTGTCGACCGAGGCACCAGGTATCCCGGAGCCGCTGGAGGAATCGTTGACGTAGCCCCAAAGCCTCACGGTGTCCGGAAGGTTCCAGGGCATCAACTGGATGTCGAGCACGTTCTCTCCTGGCGATATCGTGACGTCGATCGACGGGCTCATGTAGTCGGGCGCGTTGGCGTTGACGGTGTAATCCCCGGACACGAGGGAGATGTTGTATGCGCCGAACCCGTCCGTGTCCGTGCCGTCATTGAAGTCCGCCGAGTGGAACTCGACCCACGTGCCCGGCAACGGGTCGCCGGTGATGGCGTCCGTGACGATACCTGTGCACCACGCATCGACCGACCTCAGCTCGAAGTCGACCCAGAGGACGTCGCTGACATTGATGTCCACAGTCATCACAGACTGCGAATAACCGTCGGCCCGGGCCCCGAGCAACAGACCCGCACCTTCGAAGGCGTCGAGCACATAAGCGCCGGACGCATTCGTGATGGCCATATTCATCATCGTGAACGTCATGTCGACAAGGAAGACCTGTGCGTTCTGGATCGGGAGGCCGGTGCTTCCGTCCGTCACGTTCCCCATCACCGTGGCCGTTGTGACCTTGAGGGCCGCGTCCACGACCAGATCCTCGCCCGGCGAGATATCGAGGTTCTCCTCTCTGTACAGAGTGTATCCAGGCTTGGTCATGGTGATCTGACCCCAGCCGTTCATTATGTCCATGAAGTACTGGCCGTTCGAGTCCGTCCAAGTGTAGTTGCTGCTGCCCTGTTCCGAACTCTCGTTCCACGTCTGAATCATGACGAGGACGTCCTGAATTGGGGTCCCGGAGTCCAAGTCCACGACGGTCCCTGAGACGGTCGCGTCATCAAGACTGACCTCGGGTGAAAGGGTGAGGTTGACCCAGTAGGTCTGACCCGAATAGGTCGCGCCTTGGGTTCTGTTGTCCCCCATGGGATAGCCGGGGACGTCCAGCGCGACCACGCCACAGCCTTCAGGCGACGGGAGGACCCCTACGGTGTAGAATCCAGACGGGTCCACGGATGTCACGTTGAGGAACATCGGCATGCCCTCACCGCCGGGGATGTTGGTGTAGCCAGCGACCGCACCTGTTGTGACAGGGTTACCGATCTCGTCGGTCACGAACCCCATCAGGGTGACATCTGTCACCTCTGGGGCTATGTTGGTCAGAGTGAAGTTCACATAGACCGTCTCCCCTGACATTACCCTGACGGAAGTGGATTCCGCATAGCAGGTGTCGTTGAACACCATGACCATGTAGTCCAGGCCGCCCGGAACAGCGATCGAGTAGTTGCCTTCCAAATCGGCAAACACAAAGACCTCAGGGTTGCCTCCCATGAAGAGCATCATCGCGAGGACGATGGAATTCGGGAGGGGGTTCGTCCCGTCGTTCACGTTGCCCGTGATTATCCCGTCCGGGGGTGCGGCCTCTGCTCCCTCGGGTAGCAGGACGACGAATCCGGTCAACATCGACAAACACACTAGCCATGCAGCAAGCACCTTCATGTGGTGCCCTGTCTCGGTCAAGCAAAATCCTCCTGTGTCCAAGCCCGGCGGGTCCTGTGGGGGACATGACCTGCTGGGTGTTAGGGAATGTAGGCCCTGGTTCTGTATATATTAATGTCGATGTCAGAAGACCGTTCCCTCATGGGGTACCTTCCCGCAGAGGCGTCCCGGCAGGGGACATGGACGTACCTGAGCGAACGTCAGAGCATATCTTGTCACTTGTCAGTCTGGTGCCGGGGTCCGTTCCCGGCTGTTCGGGGACAGCTTGATTGAGGTGCACGCACACTTTGGAGCACGCGCGGGGCAGGCCGAGTGCGAAGATGAACAAGGAGACCGAGTCCCGGGGCATAGCCTGGAGGGAGTGGTCCAAAGAGGCTTTCGAGGAGGCAAGGACTAGCCACAAGCTCGTTCTCCTCGACCTGAGCGCCGAATGGTGTCACTGGTGCCACGTGATGGACAGGACCACTTACTCGGACCGTGACGTTGTAGATTCGATAAACGAAGACTTCATACCCATCAGGGTCGACATCGACGAGCGGCCGGACATCTCGGAGAGGTACAACCGGGGAGGCTTTCCCACGACCGTCTTCCTCTCGGACAGGGGGGAGTCCGTGTGGGGCGCCACATACATCCCCCCAGCGGACATGAAGCGCATCATGTCCTCGGTACTATCGGCCCAGGTGTCCGGGGAAATTGACGCCGCCCTTGACAGGAACAGGATGCCGTACCTTGACCTGTCGAAGGCCACCGTTCAGAAGGAGCCTGCGGACAGGTCCTTCGTCGACTCCCTCTTCGAGGACATCTTCTCTGCCTACGACTTGGAGCACGGAGGATTCGGCCTGTACCCGAAATTCCCGCACCCCGATGTGCTCGACCTGCTCATGATGCGTTTCTCGCGCTCCGGGGAACGCGAGGTCTCGGACGCAGTTGTGCACACGATAGACCGGATGACCGAGGGGCTATACGACCCGGTCGAGGGAGGGGTCTTCAGGTACTCCGTGACCCGCGACTGGAAGGAGCCGCACTACGAGAAGATGCTTGAGACCAACCTGGGGTTCCTGAGGAACCTCGCCAGGGCCCGCGTGATGTTCGGGAAGCCCGAGTACGAGACGACCGCCCGAGGGGTGGCCAAGTACATCTTGGGCACCTTGAGGGACAGGGGCTCGGGCGGCTTCTTCAGCAGCCAGGACGCTGATGAGGAATACTACGGGCTAGGTCCGGACGAGCGGAGGAGCAGAGGAGCGCCCCAGGTGGTTCGTGCGATCTACGGTGGCTGGAACTCGGAAGCCGTCGCAGCGTTGGCTGAGGCGGGAGCGCTCCTCGAGGAGCCTCATTGGATCCAAGCGGCCAAGGACGCGTGGGAGTACAACCTGACGCGGCTCTGGAACCAAAGGAAGGGGCTGCTCAGGCATTCGGAGGGCAAGAGACTCTGCCTCTTCGAGGACCAGGTCTCCTTCCTGGAGGCGCTTCTGGCGACATACGAGCTCACAGGCGACGACTCCCTGCTGGAGCTGGGAGGGGTCTTGACTTCAGGGGTGAGGGAGCGTTTCCTGCACCCCGAGGGCGGCTTCGCCGATATTGCGGTTGACGAAGGCGCGGTCGGAGAGCTGGCGGAGCCGAGGAGATCTCTGGTGAGCAACTCGAAGTGGGCGAGAGCGGCCGCGCTCCTCGCAGCCGCATCGGGCGATCCCGAGCCGACCAAAGCGTCCCGGGACATCCTCAATTCCTTCTCCCACAAGGAGGTGGAGATGTACGGGCTGTTCTCTTCATCGTATGCGATAGCATGGGAGGCCCTCGAAGCGGGCCCTTCCATCGTGGAGGTCAGGTCGGACAGAGCCAACGACCCGGAGGCAAACGCGCTGTTGACCGCCGCCAGAAGGGCCCTGAGGCCATCGGTCCTGGTCGTATTGAAGCACCGTGCGGAGGATTCACCGGACTCGGCTAGGGGAGCGAGCGCGATGGTGTGTTCGCCGGACGGGTGCTCTGTCCAGATACATGACCCCGAGGTGCTCGCAGCGAAGCTGAAGGGCGTCCAGACAAGTCAAGTCTAAATACTCTTGAACATCATAACATCGCCCCGGGCTTCCCATGGCAGACAAAGCGAGACTCATCCCGAGAAAGATGCTGTCGAGCGACGAACGCGTGATTTTCGAGACGAGACCGAGCGCATGGCTCTACATGAAGGCTGCATCTCTCGCGCTGATAATCGCCGTGATCGCGTTGATAGGCTTCGCATGGGCCTACATACCGGATTCGCCGGAGATACCGTACTTCAGCGAGGCCTTGGACGGGGAGTACGGGGAGTACATCCAGTGGGCTCTTCTGGCCGTGTTCGTGTTGATGATGCTCGGGTTCACGATACGGTGGCTCCGCTGGAGCGGGACGGTGTACGCGGCCACTGACGAGAGGATCATCACGCAGAGAGGTATCATCAACAAGACATACGAGGACATCCCTGTCACGATGATATCGAGCGTGGACCTCGCGCAGTCGATAGGGAAGCGCGCGCTCGGGTACGGCACCATCGTCTTCTCGACCCAGGGGCAGTCCGGAGGGCGCAGCGCGGGGCTAGTCTGGGAAGCGGTCCCCGACCCGTTCGCGGTCAGGAGACGCATCCAAGAGGTCATGGACACCAGGGCGAAGCCCAAGGAATGAGCCGGCCCATCCCTCAGATGTTCGGGGATACTCCAATCCCCGATGAGTACATCGCAAGTCCAATCAGGACGGTGCGCGTTCCTGGTTTCGGACCGAATCGGAGGATGTTGCAATGGTGCTAGCAGATGTCATCAAAGACGGCCCCGCAAAGGCATTCATGCTGTGCAACGAGGCGATAGTCAGAGGGGCGATCGAGGCAGACGTGAAGCTCGTGTCCGCCTACCCTGGCTCGCCCACGACCGAGATACTGGACACTTTCTCGGAGGCGAAGCCCAGCTTCGACTACCGCATGGAGATCTCATCGAACGAGAAGGTGGCCCTCGAGACTTGCGCGGGCGCGGCCATGGTTGGCCTCAGGACCATGACCAGCATGAAGAGCGTCGGCCTGAACGTCGCCTCCGACTCATTCTTCTCGCTATCCTACACTGGCGTCAAGGGCGGCATGGTCATCGTCATGGCAGACGACCCCCAGGCGCATTCGTCACAGACCGAGCAGGACGGGAGGCCGTTCGGCCCGAACGCCTACGTTCCGATGCTCGAGCCCTCTGATCCCAAGGAGGCCAAGACGATGGTCAAGCGGGCGTTCGAGCTGTCAGAGAAGTTCGGAGTGCCCGTGCTGATGAGGACAACCACGAGAGTCAGCCACCAGAGCGGCATCGTGGAGACGGAGAAGATCGAGAGGAAGCCTTTCGAGAAACTCGAGTGGCCGCACCCGCCCGGGAGGTTCGTCACGGTCGCGGACTCAGCGAGGAAGTTCAAGCTGGAACTCCTCGAGAGGACGAAGATGATAGAGGCGGAGTTCGACAAGTCCGACCTCAACGCCGTCACTGACACCGGCTCGGAAATCGGGATCATCGCGAGCGGGGCGGGGTACAACTACGCGGTGGACGCGTGCAAGATACTGGACATCTCGCCCTCGGTCCTGAAGCTCGGGACCACCTTCCCGCTCCCGAAGAAGCTCATAGGCGACTTCCTGAAGAAGCTCAAGACGGTCATAATCGTCGAGGAGCTGTCGCCCTACCTCGAGCTGAACGTTACCGCGATAGCCAAGGACGCGAACCCCGCGGTCAAGATATTCGGCAAGTGGACCGGCCACTTCAGCGAGGCGCTGGAGTACAACCCGAACATCGTCGCGGACGGGATAGGCAGGGTAATAGGAAAGAAGCCGCCCGTCGACTACGCCGCCGCGATGGCCAAGGCCGATGTGCTCAAGAAAGGGCTGTCCGACCGGCCGCCCACTTTCTGTCCTGGCTGCCCGCACAGGGCGACCCTGCACGCGCTGCTCCAGGCAACCAAGGGCACGAAACACATACTGTCCACAGACATAGGCTGCTACTCCATGAGCTTCCTGCCGCCCCTCGGCTACGGCGACTCCCTTCTCAGCATGGGGGCGTGCATGGGCGTCGCGGCGGGGATGCAGTACGCAGCGAAGGAGAAGGTCATCGCGATGATCGGCGACTCCACCTTCTACCACGCCGGGCTCCCCGGCCTAGTGAACGCTGTGCACCACAACGACGATTTCACGTTGGTGGTGCTGGACAACGAGGTCACCGCGATGACGGGCCAGCAGCCCCACCCCGGGTCCGACTACAACGCGGGGAACCAGCCGGCGAAGCGCCTCATCCTGGAGGACGTCATCCGCGGGCTGGGCATCACGGACATCACCATAGTAGACCCGTACCAGGTCAAGGCAGCCGTGGCGCCGATCAAGGAGGCCCTGGGCAGGAAGGGGCCGAACGTCATCATCTCGCGCAGGGCCTGCGCGCTATACGCGGACAGGAACAAGAGGCGCCGGGGGGAGCAGATACTCAGCAACAAGGTGGAGAAGGAGGTCTGCAAGAAGCCATACACGTGCATCAGGAGTTTCCACTGTCCTGCTATCTCGATTGACGATGACGACAGGAAGGCGACGATATCGAAGGAACTATGCGACAAGTGCGACGTCTGCGCGAAACTGTGTCCCTTCGGGTCGATCAGGCCGAGAGAGGGTGAGTGATCATGGCCGAGAAGGAGTTCAGCGTGTACATGTCGGGCGTGGGGGGCCAGGGCCTGGTCCTGCTGTCGAACATCATTGGCGCCGCGTGCGCGTCCGCGGGCATACGCGCTCTCACGGGAGAGCAGCACGGGCTATCCCAGAGGAGCGGCTCGATCAACGTGCACATGCGGATAGGCGATGGCATCCGGTCACCCCTGATACCGGTCGGTGGTGCGGACGCGATACTATCTCTGGAGGCTCTCGAGGCGCTCAGGTACATCGAGTTCTTGAAGCCGGGCGGGGTCGTGGTCATGAACTCGAGGATACAGCACCCGATCATCGAGACCACGGAACACATGAAGGACAAGACGGCGAAGTACATGTCCGCGGAGGAAGTGAAGTCCCGGATACTCCAGGTGACGGACAAGGTCTCCGTCGTAGACGCGCTCGCGCTCGCGAAGCAGGCGGGCAACACGCTCACGGAGAACATCGTCATGCTCGGAGCGATCAGCACCCTCGAGGAGTTCCCGATACCGCAGGAGGACCTCAGGAAGTCCGTTGCGGACAACGTTCCCAAGAAGGCGGTCGACGTGAACCTGAGGGCCTTCGACCTCGGCAAGGAGGAGGCCTACAAGGGCCTCTGCAACATAGTTAAGTGCCGGAAGTGAATTCCGGGCTGATCACGATGAAGAAGGCCAGGTTCGTAAGGGTCGACGTGTTCGCGGACAAGCCCTTCGGGGGCAACCCGTTGGCGGTTTTCCCGGACGCGCGGAACCTATCCGCAGCGGAGATGCAGCTCTTGGCCATGGAGATGAACCTCTCGGAGACCACGTTCGTCCTCCCGGCGACCAAGGGGTCAGGGGCGGACTTCCGTGTGAGGATCTTCGTCCCCGACATGGAGATACCCTACGCCGGGCATCCGACGATAGGCACTTTCTATGTGCTCGCCAGAGAGGGCCGCATCAAGCTCAGGTCTCCGGTGACCACGGTCAAGATGGAGGTCAAGGCGGGCGTGATGCCAGTCGAGATCCACTCCTCGAAAGGCAAGGTGGAGAAGATAGTCACCGTGCAGAACAAGCCGGAGTTCGGGCCCGTCATCAAGGACTCGAAGCTCATCGCGGATGCGCTCTCAATCAAGGAGTCAGACATGGAGCTCGACAAGGCCCCTCCTCAACACGTCTCGACCGGACTGCCGTGGATCATCGTGCCCGTCAAGTCCCGGAAGGTGGTCGAGGCCGCATCGGGCAACGCGAGCGTGTTCGCCGAGTTCCGGAAGAAGATGCCGAACGGCGTCGCGGACCTCTACGTCACTTGCCTCGACCCGATCCATAGGAGCTCGACCACGCACTCCAGGGGGCTCTGCCTGGTCTCCAGGAATGTGGCGGAGGACCCCGCGACGGGGAGCGCGAGCGGCTGCCTGGGAGCGTACCTCGTCCACAGGAAACTGGTGCCAGTCAAGCGGGCCACGAAGATGACGAACGAGCAGGGATACGAGATCGGGAGGCCGAGCATGATCGCCATAGAGGTGGGCACTTCCCGCGCAGGCACAATCGAATCCGTCAGGGTCGGCGGAAAGACCGTTCACATGATGGACGGGTACGCTTACCTGTGAATGCCCTCAGCCGACCGCTGGCAGGTCCAGCTTGAACACCGTGCCCTGGGTGTGGTCGCCCGGGACCCTGTCCTCGACCCATACCCTGCCGCCGTACCGCTTCACGAGGGTCTTGACGATGTGGAGACCCATACCCGTCCCCTTCTTCTTCGCGGCCTTGGAAAACCTCTCGAAGATCAGCTCCTTGGCGTCGTCCGGGATGCCGCGGCCTCTGTCGGCTATGGACACCGTCCAGAACTTCCTGTCGCCCTCGTGTTTCTCGGCCATGGATATCTCTATTTCCAGGGGCTCGTGAGGGTCGTACTTGACCGCGTTCGTCAGGATGTTGATGAAGACCTCTCGGATGAGCTCGTCGGCCTCGGTGAAGTACTTGCCGCGCTCGACCTCTTGCTTGACCGTGATGTTCCGCCCCGGATAGTACTGCGTGATGCTGCGCTCGCAGTCGAGCAGGACCGCGCCGAGGTCGGTCTTGATGAGTTCGACGTCGCCGAAAGTCACTCTGGACATCGTCCTCACATTGCTCGCGAGCCAGCTCGTGTTCATGACCTGCTCCGCAATCTTGTCGACCAGCGCGGAGATCTCGTGCGACTTCGCTTTCATGCGCAGGAGATCCAGGTAGCCGAGTATCGCCTGGTTGAAGTTCTTGATGTCGTGCGAGAGGACATCGGTGTACAGCTCCGAGTCCCTCCTGCTGTCCACATGCTCCTGGAACAACCTTGAGTTCTCGATTGCTATGCCCGCGAGGCTTGCGAAAATCTCTATGACCTCCACGGTCTCGGCGTCCGGGACCCTCTCGTCCCTGGGTTTGAGCAGCTCAAGGTAAGCGATCGGCACTCCGCTCTTGTCAGTTATGATTGTGTCCATGTAGTCGAGCTCGTGCCAGTGGCCTTTGGCGGTCCGGGGCCTCCTCATGAGCTCGGGTTCGGGATAGTAAGCCAGCTCCTCTGGCGCGATGGATTTCTGGCTCTCCACAGGCATGTAGTATGTCATGCGGCCCATCTTGATCCACCACTTCGCTTGGATGGCGGTCGTCCTCGAGCCTCCCGTGTCCAAGATCGGGTCGACCTGGTTGATCGGGTAATGGAACTTCCTGATAGCCTCCGCCGCCTTCCCCGAGTACCCGTACAGGGCCTCGACTTTGTACACGCCCTCTTCGGGGTCTTTCACGCCCATCGTCATGCGCTTGATGCCCAGAAGCCTGGCAAGCGTCTTGAGGATGCTGTCCAGCATCTGGTCCAGGTCCCGGACGTACATGATCCCCGTCGCGAGGTCGAGTATTCGCGATAGTTGCTCCGTGCGCTGGCTGCTGAGCCTGAGGGCGTGCTCCCTCTCCTGGGTCAGCCTCGCGTTCTCCAAGGCGACCTCTGCCAGAGACGTGAACACCTCCATCGTCTCAATCGTGTCCTTGTCGGGCAGCCTGTTTTCGTCGGCCTCCGAAGCGTAGATCACGCCCACGATGCGCCCCGTGGAATCGTGGAGCGAGAACGCGAGGTAGTCCCCCTTCCTCAGGACGCCCCGTCCTGCGGGTGCAGGGGAGCTGTCTGGGCGTAATGCCTGAGGCTCGACGTGGTAGGCTAGGCCACGGGGGCTGACCTCCTCCTTGCGCGTCAGAAAAACGGACTTTCCTATCCTCTTGGTCTCGGAAAGGTCCTCCATGACCACTTCTGTCGGTATCGTCCGGTTCCGCGTGTTGCGCTCCGCGGTCTCGCTGTACCCGAACAACGCCATCCATCTGAAGACCGCCTCCGACTCGTCGTAGACTACGAGCGACGCCTTCGCGAACCCGAAGAGGGTCGATACGGAGGAGAGTATCATCTGCGAGAGTTTCTTCAGGTCGCGCTCGGACACTATCGCGCTCGAGATCCTCAGCACGTCCTCGAGCAGGTCGGTCCTCTGCATCGTCTTGTACAGCTGCACCCTCGGGGACGACGCGAGCTTCTCGCGCTCAAGGGCCAGGCCGAGCAGATGGGTGAAGAGCTCGATCGACTCTATCTTCTCCTTGCCCAGCAGCTTGGAGTCGGCCGAGTAGTCGAGCTCTAGCGTCGCTAGCAGCTCGCCCGCGGAACCGTGGAGTGCGAATTTGTAGAGGTCCGCCTCGTGCCACTCGTCCGGGGACTTCCTGGGGTACCGGATCATCTCTGGTTTCTCGTAGTATGCCGGGTGGTCTGCGAACGGGTCCCCGTCGATCAGCTTGAGCCATTCCTCTGCCGGGACGTAGAAGCCGTGCCGGGAAATCCTGTACTTCTCGGACATCGTCCTGTCAATGAGCCCCTGCGGGTGGTAGTCGGCGCTCTTGTTCTCATAGACCTTGGCCGCGCGCTCGAAGGGAAGACCGTACGAGACCCACTTCAGGGTCTTCGCCAGGGTCTCGTCGCGCATGTGGAAGAGCATCTCAGTGATGCCGAAGACGCGCGAGATGGCATTCAGAGCCGCCTCGATGACCTCACGCAAGGGCTTCCCCCCGGCGATCATCGCGCTGACCTCGCCTAGCTCCTCACGTACTCTGACGTCGAGGGCCTTGTCCGTCTGAACGACAGCCCGCCCCGCGCTGTCGGTGATTATCAAGACGTTATTGTGCAGAGAGGTATTCCCCATTCCTCTTGCCACCATTGAGTTGTGATACCCGGCGCCGTTAGCATTGCCTTGTCAGCTATATAAGCTGGTACTGGATGGGTATCATCACTGATGTTGGTGGCCCCGGAGACGCCATCCAGACTGTACAAGATCAGGGGACCTTATTTGGGACATCCTTAATACCGGCAGCGCGTGTTAGCCCGGTATGACGATCGGTGACCGACCATGCCTGACGTGAAGAAGATCATCGCGACTGCCGTGGAGTTCGAGCAATTCGGTAGTGAATACTACACGAAGATAATGGAACTCGTAAAGGACCCGAAGGCGAAGCTGCTCATGAAGAGCCTCGCGGAGGACGAGAAGGAGCACGCGAGCATTCTGAAGAAGGAGCTGGCGAAGCAGGGGGGCAAGGCGAAAGCATTCTCCCAAGATATGCTCGACAAGGGATTGAAGGACATCTTCCCCGAGAAGGTCCGGAAGAACTCGATCGCAACGAAGGACGCCATCGAGGCGATCAAGCTCGGCATCAGGACCGAGAAGCGCTCGATCATGTACTACTCGAAGAACGCGAACACGAAGGTCAAGTCGCTCGACCAGGTCTTCAGGAAGCTCGAGAAGATGGAGCTCGGGCACCTCGCGCTCTTGGAGGAGAACCTGCTGTACCTCGAGGACGATGGGGTATGGTACGGTTACGTGCCGCTCTTGGACTGATCTCCCCGGCGCTCCGCACGCCATGCCAACATTTTATATCCGCCCACCTAATCAGCCCTGGCTAGGTGGCGAGGCAGTTGGCCAAGGTCATACCGTTCGAGGCGTTCAGGTACAACACCGACAGGTTCGGCAAGGACCTGACCAGGCTCGTCTCCCCTCCCTATGACGTCATCGACGGCCCGATGGAGAGGCGCCTCAAGGACGACCGGCTCAACATAGCGCACATCATCCTCGGGGACGAGGGAGACAGGTACACCATCGCCAGCAGGCGACTCCAGACATGGGTCAACGACGGCGTCCTCGTCAAGGATACTGACAAGTGCTTCTACATCTACGAGCAGACTTTCAGCAACCCCGACGGGACCGTCATGGTCAGGTCGGGCATCATCGGCCTTCTGATGCTAGAGCAATTCGAGAAGGGCATGGTGATGCCCCACGAGAAGACCATCCCGAAGCACAAGGCGGACAGGATGGAGCTCATGTGCGCCGTCAACGGGGACACCGAGCAGGTCTTCCTGCTCTACGACGACCCCTCCGGGGAGATCGAGCAGATACTCGCGGGGTCCAGGAAGCAGGAGGAGGTCCTGAGGTTCGTCGACCACGAGGGTGTCCACCACAGGATAGTGAAGGTGAGCGACGAGGGAGTGACGGCTACGATCTCCAGGCTCTTCGAGCCTGTCAAGATCCTGATTGCGGACGGCCACCACAGGTACGAGACCTCTCTCGAATTCAGAGACAGGATGCGGGCGAAGGACGGCTCCCCCGAGGGGACCAAGCCATATGACTTCATCATGGCGTCCTTTGTGAGCTTCCGGAACCCTGGCCTGGTCGTCTACCCGACCCACAGGCTGGTCCAGAACGCAGACTCGAAGCTTCTGGAGCGCCTCCCGGAGGCGCTCAAAGAGGAGTTCGAGCTGATGGCGGTCGCCGGCCCGGACGAGCTCGCGGACGCGGTCGAGAGGTCCCCGACGAAGGCCTTCGGAGTATGGATCCCGGCCTCGAGGACCTTCCTCTACGCGACGCCCAAGAAGATGACGCCTTCCAAGAACCCGATGGAGGACCTCCCGGTGTACATCGTGCAGGAGCGCGTTCTCAAGAGGCTCCTGGGATTCACATCGGAGATGCTAGACAACAAGGTCAACATCGATTACGTCAAGGGCACGGGCCCGACCAAGTTCGCGATGGCTTCGGGGGACTACCAGGCGTGCTTCTTCGTCAAGCCCCCGAGCGTGCAACAGGTCATGGCCATCGCAGAGTCCGGCCAGAAGATGCCACACAAGTCGACCTATTTCTTCCCGAAGATCTGGTCGGGCGCGCTCCTGTACCTGTTCGGCAGATGAGCGGGCCAGTGAAGCCGGTAAATACTGGGATTCGCATACGCCGGCCGGGGAGCTTCTGAAGTACGACATCGGGGTCATCGACGGCAGGATCGTCGACGGCGCTGGGAATCCATGGTACTACGGTGACCTCGGCATCATCGGAAGGAAGATAGCCAAGGTCGGCAAGGTGGATAAGAAGGGCTGCAAGAAGACGATTGACGCCAAGGGCTTGTACGTCTGCCCAGGCTTCATCGACATACATACTCACTCAGACGTGACAGCACTCGTCTTCCCCGGCTGCGACAGCACGCTGAGGCAGGGTGTCACAACGCATCTCATCGGCAACTGCGGTTCGTCGGCCGCCCCGATCCGCGAGCCCTACGTGGATGTCTGGAAGACTTACTGGGGCGAGTGGGCGGGCAAGTTCGGAGAGGGCGACTGGAGCAGCTTCGACGGATACCTGCGCACGCTCGAGAAGAGCGGCGTCGGGCACAACATCGCGGCCCTCGTCGGCCATGGCGCCGTCAGGACCGCTGCCATGGGCGCACAGAGACGGGCGCCCTCGCCCAAAGAACTCAAGCTCATGAAGGACCTAGTCGACGAGGCGATGAAGTCGGGGGCGTTCGGGCTCTCGACAGGGCTCGTCTATCCGCCCGGTAGCTTCGCGAAGACTCAGGAGATCATTGAGCTGTGCAAAGTGGTCGCGAAGTACGGTGGTATGTATACATCACATATACGCGGAGAGCGCGAAACCGTCCTCGACGCCATCAAGGAAGCCGTGAAGATAGGCGAGGAGAGCGGTGTCAGGGTGCAGATATCGCACAACTGTCCCAAGGTCGGCGCGTGGGGCTGGAGCGACAAGACTCTCGCGCTCGCAGACCAGGCCCGCAAGAAGGGGCTCGACGTCACCGTGGACAACGACGTCCACACCGACCTCGCACCCGCGCTCAGCGGGGCGCTCCCTCAGTACCTGCACGAGCTCCCCAAGAAGGAGCTCATCGAGCACATCAGATCGAAAGAGAACCGCGCGCGCATAAGGCGCGAGATCGTCGAGGACAAGCTCCCTGCGTTCGGGCCCGCAGGGCTGCTGAAGCACGGTTACTTCGACCGCATATTCATCATGCACTGCCCGAAGCAGAAGAAGCTCGAGGGCAAGACCGTCGCCCAGGTTGCGAAGGAGCGGAGGAAGGACGTCTTCGAGACATACTTCGACCTGATCGTCGAGGAGAACGACGGGGTGATAGCGATATTCGACTACATACTCGAGGAGGACATCAAGAGGCTCTTGGTCCATCCGCTGGTCATGGTGTCCTCGGACTGCGCCACATGGTCCGAGAAGGGGCCGACGACTGACCCGCCGAACTACATGCCGTGCGCGTTCGGGGAGTACCCCGGCATATTCGAGAGGTACGTCAGGGACGAGCCGCTCCTGACGATTCAGGAGGCTGTCAGGAAGATGACGAGCTTCCCCGCGCAGAAGATCGGCCTGTTCGACAGGGGCCTGCTCAGGCCCGGCATGATGGCGGACATCGCGGTGATAGACCTCGCCAGGATCAAGGACAGGGCGACGAACCTGTGGCCGCACAAGTATCCCTATGAGAACTACCCGCACAGATACCCCGAAGGCATACCCTACGTGATCGTCAACGGCAAACTTGCGGTGGACCACGGGAAGCAGAAGAAGGTCCTTGCAGGGGAAGTGCTGAGGCACAAGTGGCCGTGAGAAGGTTCAGACCTCGTACTTCCTGTACTCCCCCTGGCAGGGGTTGCCCCGGCAGACCCAGGCGCACTTGTTCGTCAAGTCGAACGCCACCGAGAATATCGTCTGCGTCCTGTCGTCCTCGTCCAGTGCCGGGTCCGGGTGCCTGCAGATGGACTCCGGGTACCCCACGTGGTCCGAGAGGACCTTCTTGAAGGTGGATATTTCGACCTTGCCGAGCTCCTTCTTGAACAGCCTCCTCGCCCTGTTGTAACGCATTATCGACGAGAACCTCGTGTGCATGTTCGCCTCGAACTTCCACATCTTCGGCGAGAGGTAGTGGTTGGTGTGTATCAGCCAGCCTTCCTCCGCATATAGCGCGTCGAAGGTCGTGGCCGAGCCCTCCATGCTGTATATCTCCCCGTTGGAGTCGCACACGATGTTGTTGAAGCTGTGCCCCCGCCCCTCGGGCATCGAGGCCTTCAGGGCGTGGTATATCGAGGACTCGCTGAGGACCTTCCTGCACGGTATGCTCTTCGGGATCCCGAACCTGCGGTCGTTTGGCTCCAGGGCGTTGCCGGTCAGGCTGATGCCCGCGGAGTTCATCCCTGCGGTAGGCCAGATGCCGCCGTAGTTCATGCCGAGGATCGAGGGCTCGTTCTTCGGGCGTATGTGCGCGATAGTAATCGACGGCAGGTTGTCCGGGCCGACATCCTCGTTGTGGACTGCGTAGACCACGTCGTCCTTGGTCCATTCAGCGTTGGTGCATATGTCGGTGCAGCCCTTGCCCCTGCCCTGCATCGGGTAGTCGCAGCTCATCGCGTAGATGGTGTCGAAGGGAATTCCGGTGCCTTCCGCGTAGCCCTCGAGCTCCTCGATGCTGTCCTCGTAGAACTGCCGGGTCAGCGGAAGGCTCTTCTTCGCGTAGGCGACGGCCTTCTGGAAGCCCATGCCTCCTGGGGCGTTCATCCATCCCTTGAACCACTTCTCCATCTTGAGCGCCTGGTCTCGGCACTCCTTGCCGATAGTCACACCTATCTGGTGGTGGCTGCCGGACGCGAAGACCTCTCTGAACTCTCCAGCCGCGACCTTCTTTGCCAAGTCAGGCTCACCTCTGCGTGGGTCTGGGGCTGGAGCTGCGTCCGACCTGAAAAGGCTGCCGATGTCCGCGCCCGCACCAATCGCCGACAAGATTTATGTCAGGGTTCGACCGTCCAAGGGACCATGCCCAAGGTTGAACTCGAGTACAAGTGCAAGAAGTGCAAGAAGGAGTATCCTGCGACCATCGCATACACGGGAAAGATCGAGGACCTCGACCTGGACGAGAACCAGTCCCGGTGCCCGTTCTGCGGGGAGTGGAACTGCGCGGACCCCGGCTCCGTGCAGCAGGTGATCAAGGAGCATAAGTAGGCGAAGACCTCCGAACTGCGAGCGGTTGTGTTCTTGCGGGGAAAGCCCCGCACCGGCCCGATGTCCTGGGTCCTGACTGACCTTGCCAAAGAGTAGCAGCCAGTGCGTCAATAATCTAGACGTATGAATCTAATAAGATTCATATACTAACGAACGCGTTAAGTGTGCCCGAGTTATCCTACTGGACATAGGGGCAAGATGGAGGATGAGACGGGATGAAAAATAGAGCAATACTAGCTGGATTTGTGGCTCTGCTGACCGTGGTATCGTCATTGGCACTTCTACCTGCCATGCCCGCCGCGGCCGCAGCTGAGGAGGATACGTTGTATGTTGCCATGCAGCAGGATGTTCCTGACTTCAACAACTACAACTTGGGATCGAACAGCGTTTGGAAGGCGAACGTCATAGGCTACTGTTTTGAGGGCCTTGTGGGCACGGACTATGACAGGAAGCCGTTCCGGCTGCTCGCGGAAGACTATGAATTCTGGGAGATCAACCTGACCGTCCGGGTCTACATCCGGGAGAACGTCAAATTCCACGACGGAACCATCATGGACGCGGAAGACGTCGTCTTTTCGTACCTCATGGCCAGAGGAGGCACGACATATTCTGATAGGATCATCGCCGCGTTCGATGCGGACAACGTCGGGGATCCCGGATTCGGAGTAGTCAGCGAGGCCGAGCTTCTGGCAGGGGTCGTCTGGGTCGACGACTACATCGTCGACTTCAAGATGGCCAAGCAATACGGCCAGTTCTTCGTGAGCACGCTGGCGCTGCCGATCGTGCCCAAGGCCATCTGGCAGGACCATGTGGACGTGGACAACCTCGTGGATGTGACATGGGGTACGGACGTGGCCGCGTTGGTCGGGACAGGGCCCTACTACTATGCAGAGGGCGTCCCGAACTCGTACAGGGTCATCAAGACCTTCAGCGACTACTGGGGCAAGGACTACTACGGAGAGGGCAAGCACTGGCTGACACCAGCCGAGATGCCAACCTTCCCGTGGGTGCTTGACACCGTACACTACAAGATCTACGCGAGCATCGACACCGCGATCCTGGCGCTCCAGGGCGGCGATGTAGACTACATCGCATGGGCAGTAACTGCGGGCCGTGTCCCGTCGCTGCAGAGCGACCCGAACATCGAGCTCGAGTACATGTCAGACGCAGGCTACAGATACCTCGCGTTCAACATGAAGAAGGAGCCCATGAACAACCTGTCGTTCAGACGCGCGGTCTCGCACTTGATTGACAAGGACCAGATCGTTGATGTATACATGGGCGGCTTCGGCCAGGCAGGCTCGTCCGCAGTTCCGCCGTTCTTCGGCGAGTGGTACGACCCGACTGTGACGAAGTACGCATTTGACATCGATCTCGCCAGGTCCATCCTGGACGAGGCGGGATTCGAGGACAACAACGAAGACGGCTGGCTGGAGCTGCCGGACGGAAGGCTCATGGAGAAGATCACCCTGATGACTCCGCCCGCAGACTATGACCCGATCAGGATCAGAGCGGGCCAGATGATAGCCACCAACATGAGGGCCGTCGGTATCAACTGCGAGGCGAAGCCGATCGACTTCAACACGCTGGTCGCGAAGCTGACCGCGTACGACTACCAGATGCTCACACTCGGCTGGAAGTTCACCGGCTACACGGAGTGCGTGAGCCTCCTGTTCGACATATACAGCCCGATCGGAGGTTCCAACTCGTGGGGATGGTGGTCTTTGGCCAACCCGAGCCCGTACTATGCGGACCTCGGAGGAGTGAGCACGCTGGCTGACGCGGACACTCAGGCGATGGCTGATGAGTTCCTGCTCCTGGAAGCGGATGCGAGGGCGACCTTCAGCGTTGCCCAGCAGATCGAGCTCACCAAGGAGGGACAGAACCTCGTCGCAAACGCTGACGTGTGTGACATACTGTTCTACCAGGTCAACGTAGAGGCGCACAACAAGGTGTGGACCAACTGGACGTCCTTCGACGGCCAGCTGATCAACGCCTTCAGCTGGACGACTCTGATATACGCCAGCGGCGGTGGCGCGAGCGGCGGAGGAGCCGTCACCACGAGCGTCAGCGCAGGGCTGACTCTGCCTGGCAAGGTAGTCTCCGGAGACTCGGTCGAAGCCAATGTGATGGTGATTGACAACCTTGGCAAGCCAGTCGCGAACGCGACCATCGATGTCAGCGTTACCGGCGGAGGCGTCGTAGCAGACCCAATCACGGGTACGACGGACGCGAGCGGCATGTTCTCGTTCGACGTCACCGGGACAGCGGTCGGCCAGTCGACGATCACCGTGAACGCGACTCTGGGCACGGCGAAGGACTCCGACTCTGCCTCAATACGCACGTACACCAAGGGTGGTCTGGCAGTCGTCGTGACTCCTGCAAAGGCCTCGGTCGTTGCAGGTGAGTCGATCGACGTCACCTGCACCGTCAAGGACGCGAATGGCCTAGTCGCGGGAGCGGATGTCATGATCGACAAGTACCTGCTCGGTTTCGGGTCCATCACCCCCGACGTGGGGACGACGGACGCGAACGGCCAGGCAGTGTTGACCTACACCGCACCTGCGGAGGACCTGCTGAACCAGCACATGCTGGTTACGCTGTCAGCGACTGTCTCCAAGGACGGGTACCTGTACTCTAACGTGGGCGCTGCCGGCATCGTCGTATACAACGACGACGCACCGGACTGGTACTTGGTCTCCGTCGAGAGCGTGACCACGACAGCTCTGTCGAACGCCGGCAACGAGTCGACCATCACGGTGAAGCTGACGGACGACGCGGGCACGGCACTCGGGACGCAGACGCTCGATGTCATGTACAGCAACTCGGACAGGGTGTTCAGTCCAGTCACATCTGTGGTGACCGCAGCCGACGGCACAGCCGATGTCGCAGTCCAGATCCAGGACCTGGGATACTCGGGAGCCGTCAGGGTCACGGTCGGCATGTCGACCACGGCCAACAGCATACCCGCATCAGTGACGCTGACCTACGAGGATGCAGGCAGCCCGCCTGCGGCAGCGATGTACGGTGGGTACGCGGTGTACTCCGCGCCCAAGTTCGTTGAGGCACTGGCCACGGTCGATGTGACGTTCCATGTGTACGACTCCAACGGAGTCGCGGCCGACGGGATAACGGGCAGCGTGCTCGTCGCGGCCACGGACTACGGTCAGATGACCGACTGGAGCGGCGCCGAGTACAGCACACTCTGGGACGGCGTGGGCATGATCATCATGACGGAGGCCGACGAGACCAACCTGGCATCCGCAGGGTCATACTCCGCACCGGAGTACCTGGACGAGTGGGTCTGGGACGACGGTACTGAGAGCTGGGTCGCGCTGGACATCCACGGAGTGGACATCGTCGGCGGAGTGTACTCGATGACGCTGGAAGGCGTCGGACTGGCACACTTGGACCAGGCGCTCAGCCTGTACCTGTGCCCTGACTCGACCGCGGACTTCGACTGGAACACCTTCAACCACATGATAACGGGCCAGACGACAATCGCGAGCGGGTACGGATACGGGAGAGGCATGGACTTCGTAGGAACGAGGTACACCATAGCCGACCCGGTACTGCAGGCGAGGACCGAGGCTTTCGACGAGACCACGATCGAGGTCTGGGTATACGACGAATCGAACGCCCTCCTGGCAGGCGCGGACGCCTATGTCTACGAGACCAGCTCCCTGGCCAACCCCGACTACGGGTTGGACCCGTCGACGGGCCGATACACCGACCCGATAACGACGACGGCGACAGGGTATGCGTCCTGGGACATAGTCTGTGCAGCTTGGAACGGGACTGCGTACGCCAATGTCCCGGCAGTCACAACGCCTGACCTGTTCGTCAGGGCCGATGTGGCAGGCGCGATCTCGCTGCTCAGCCAGACACAGCTCGTCATCGAGCCCATCGTCAGGGTGGCGTTCGCGGCCTTCGAGCCTGTGACCGTCGCACAGCCGATTGGGTTCGTTGCGACCGCGAGCGCGGTGGTCACGGACCTCGCAGGCGACCCGATACCGGACCTGCCGGTCTCGATATCGATCAGCGGTGGATCACCGTTCAACTCCGAGGCGACCACTGACGCCGATGGCAAAGTGACCTTCGCGATAGACACTTCGGACTCCGAGGACGTGAGGGCGGCGTTCATAGCCGCTGAGCTCACGACCGCCGGTGCCTACGAGGCGTCGTCAGCAAGGGTCATGATCGCAGCGGTCAACGAGGCCCCGGTCGTTACGGTGTCTGCTCCAGCTGACGACGAAGAGGTCGTCGGCGGCGATGTGACCGTCAGAGGCGGCGCGTTCGATGTGAACGGACTCGCGACGCTCACGATGTCGGTTGACGGAGGCACTGCGGTTGACCTGCTGGCTCAGGATGGTGCGAGCTCGGTAGTGATAGCGCAGTTGGTCGAGGACCTCGCAGAGGGCGAGCACACGGTCTCGGTCGTTGCGACCGACTCCCTGGGCGTGTCCGCAGAGTCTGAGGTGACTTTCACCGTCGTCGGTGAGGAGTCCAACATACTCGCTTGGGCAGTCGCAGGGATCGGCTGGGCAGTAGCCGTTGTACTGCTGGTCTTCCTATTCCTCAAGATGAGGAAGCCGGCAGCCCCGGCCGCGGAAGCAGCGCCTGAGGAGAAGGCCTGATAGAGGAACGCGACGAAACCCTTTCACCTCAAACCTTTTCAATGATTTTCATTACCCCCGCAACCGGCCGTGAGGCTCGAGGACAAGCGGGTCGCCGCACATACGCCCGAACCACACCTGACCAAAGCTTTAATAGAGTACTGAAGTTCCTCACCTCTTGGGCGCAATAGGGGGTCAGCCATGGCGGGAATGTCGCGTTATGTGATTTCCAGAACCATTCAGATGTTCCTGACCCTCCTGATAATCCTCACACTCATCTTCATCATGTTCGAGTCCCTGCCCGCCAGGCCGCAGGACCTCCTCAGGACCGCGCCGAACATACAGCCCTCGCAGATCGAGGACATGACCCGGCTGTACGGCTATGACCGGCCCATCATCGAGCGGTACCTGCTGTACATGACGAACATGCTCACGTTCGACTTCGGCATCTCGTTCAGCCGCGCGGAGTCCGTCTGGAGCATCCTAGAGGATCGGATACCTAGGACCATGGCGCTGTTCGGCGGCGCGACCGTGCTGGCCTACATCATCGGCATCTACCTCGGGGCGCTGATCGCCTGGAGGAGGAGCGGGGTCCTCGACGGCACCACGGTCGTGACGAGCCTGGTCTTCTACAACATGCCCTCATTCTGGATCGGCCTCATATTCCTGGTGGTGTTCGCGTCGGAGCTCAACTGGTTCCCGCTGACGGGGTGGTACGACCCCACCGACAACCTGCCGTATCTCGTCGATGTCATCTGGCATATGTCCCTGCCGATGATCGTGCTCCTGTTGTTATCGCTCGCCGGCACCGTCCTGCTCATGCGTACTGCCATGCTGGACGTGATAGGCGAGAGCTACATGATCACCGCGAAGGCGATTGGGCTGCCCCAGCGGAAGGTGCTCTTCAAGCACGGCGCCAGGAACGCGATGCTCCCGGTCGTGACATCGTTCATCATATCGTTCGTGTTCGCCATAGGTGGCGCGGTCGTCCTGGAGAACGTGTTCAGCTTCCCTGGCATGGGCGCTCTGTACATAAACGCCCTCTACCAGCTGGACTTCCCGGTCGCCGAGGCCACGCTATACATCATCACGCTCATGGTCTTGCTCGGCAACTTCCTTGCGGACATGATCTACAGCTACCTTGACCCGAGGGTGCGCATTTGAACGAAGACACGCAGCCTGACCCGAACAAGAAGGCGTCACCGTCGGACGTCCAGGAGGCCAGCCGGAGGGCCGCGCGGAAGTTCTTCAGGAGCTTCTCGAACACCTGGAAGCTCTACAGGCAGTCCAAGACGGGGCTCACGGGCCTTGCGATCGTGCTCGCGTTCGTCTTCATCGCGCTTTTCGCCCCTTGGATAGCGCCCTACGACAAGGACTTCAAGGCGCCTTCCGTGGACACATTCGTGGCGGACTACGCCTCCAGGGACCTGCTCGAGGGGTACAACTGGACGACCGTTCTAGGCCTGAGCTCGTCCGACCCTGACCACCCGATGCAGAGGATGCTGGTCTACTCCCAGGAGGGCACATGCCTGGTCTACCCCGTCGACAGGGGCATCAGCGAGGAGACCGGGGAGCTGGGGATCGTGATCGACGACCCGGCCCAGATAACCCTCCCGTCGGACTCGGACTACATCAACTACGTTCACTTCGCGACCCCGGTCCTGTTCGTGATGAGCCCTTCGGACAACCCGGGCAACGCGACCTTCTACGAATACGACAGCACCTTCTCATTCGTCCGGGAGTACGAGCTGCCCTTCGTGCCGAGCTACACCTCCAACCTGTGGAACGGGTACTCCCAGTACGTGCAGACGGCACGACTGGCCGTCGCCTTCGCGGACGACCACAACGTATGGATGCTGAACAAGCGGCCCCCGACGACCTTCGAGCCGGGGATCGACTCCGTGAACTTCGTGAACCATCTGCAGATAGACGACGCGACCATCATCGGGAACCCGCTCGTGGTCGACGGGGAGTTCGAGAACGGGAGTATGCTGTTCGTCCCCACCGACGCCGGGATCCGCGCGTGGAAGCTGAACATCACCAAGAGCATCATCACGGACAGAGTGACCAACATCGAGATAGGCAACCTGACCTGGACCAGCAACTACACCCTCGACGGGGAGGACTTCGAACCCGTCGCTGGCAACCACATGCTGGCGTTCCCGTACCCCTACTCCCCGATCGGTGAGGCGGGCAAGGAATTCGTGGCCCTGGCCACCACCGACGGCAGGGTCGTCTCGTATGACCGGGTCAACGGCACCGTGAAGTGGGCCACCAAGCCAATAATGACTGGCGTCAGGGAGTTCGAGATACTGTCCCTCTACTCGTCCCCCGAGTACCTGCTCATGGTCGGCCAGGAGGACGAGCGGGGCATCATAGCGGGCATAAACCCGCGCACTGGCTTCGTCGGGAACAACAACACCCTGTACTCGCACGTTGACGGTGCCCTGAACAGCGCCCCCATCTACGTCTCTGGGCAGTCGACCTACGTGCTGAGCACCGAGAAAGGCACGATCTACCTCGTGAACCAGCTCATGCGCGTGAACGCGACCTTCAGCGCCCCCGGGGGCGGGGCCGCGATCCCCGTTTCATTCCTCGGGAACATATACATCGAGCTGAGCAGGACGGGCAACTACTTCGGCGTGGTCACCGAGTCCAACACGCTGTTCGTGGAGACCCTGACCGGCGTCAACATCGCCCCGCTCCCGCCTGGCAAGTACCCCTCGGGGAACAACTACCTGCTGGGCACGGACTACGAGGGGCATGACATACTCACGCAGGTGATGTACGGCACTCAGGCGGAGCTGATCGTCGGGATATCCGCGGCTCTGTTCTCCGTCGTCATAGGCACAGTCGTCGGGCTCGTGGCAGGGTTCTACGGGGGGCTGATAGACGACCTCCTCATGAGGGCAACCGACGTGATGCTCAGCCTGCCGTACCTCGTGATCATGCTCCTGTTCGCAGCCACTTTCGGGCCTTCGCTGTTCAACATAATCATCATATTCGCCATCCTGTCCTGGGCGGGCATCGCGAGGGTCATCAGGTCTGTGACACTCTCCATCAAGGAGAGGTCGTTCGTTGACGCGGCGATCGTCTCCGGCGCCTCGGACAGCAGGCTCATATTCAAGCACATAGGCCCGAACGTGCTCCCGTACACGTTCCTGTACATGACATTCAACATCAGCGGGGCGATCGTGACCGAGGCGA